>Ga0114996_10005098_pt1 | contig 15532 bp, 10 predicted proteins | sample ArcticOcean_MG_C_4_FD_87039 | JGI IMG/M metagenome (GOLD analysis project Ga0114996, IMG submission 87039) | Marine microbial communities from western Arctic Ocean - ArcticOcean_MG_CB4_134 | ecosystem: Environmental > Aquatic > Marine > Oceanic | place: Arctic Ocean: Canada Basin | collected...
ATCCTGATAGATCAGCAAAGGTCTCTGAAACACTGATTTTCTTTGATCCGCTCAGTTTTGTGCCGCAATACAGCGGTGAAGTACTGGTGGCTTGCCCACAATGGGATAAAGATATCGCATCGCCGCTTATTTCGAGGCTGGGTGGATCTGGGGAGTTGTACTTGAACACCGGCCGGGGGCATGAAGATCAGTCGTATATGGAATCCTGGTTGGAAGAACGTCTTACCGAGTAACTCCGACGAACTTTTGCAACTGCAGATCCTCGGGCAACGAATCGATATCCAATCCGATTGATAGCAGCCAGCCGCCGGGTAGCTCAAGAGCATTGATGTAGGGTTGGCCTGGATTGTACTCGGCCGCCTCGTCGAGACAATGATCACGCCAGGCGCTCTCGGATTGACCACTCTCGTTGGGGCAGGGGAGCATGACTGCTGTACCGGCGACTCCCCCGGATCTATTGAAATAGATGATGTCCAACGGGATGTAAGTGTTAAACATCCAGAATGGTCCCGAAGCAAGACTGTTGAACTCGAACAACATCCCGCTACCGTATGGCACATTCGTCCGGCACATCAGGCCGCTCAATTGAGAACCGGGTTGATCGGCTACCTCGACGTCTACCACCCTTGTGGTGTCGCCGCTTACAAGGCCAATTCTCGCTTTCCTCAGCGGTTCTTCGGTTAGTCGTTTGGTAATGGATTCACACCCCGGGTTGTTTACAAAGCCATCAATACCCCCACCTGAACACGCAGCGATAGTGAGCAGAGCGAAGAGAACGATCCGCCTCATCGAAGCCCCCCGGTGCTACATTTGGGCACACATCTTTGTATGACGGCGCACGGGTTGATGGCGCAGTGCCCGGGTATTCGATCGTTTGAGTGATTTATTGATGGAGAGGCCATGGTTGAACTGAAAAAAGTCTTGATCACCGGCGGCGCCGGCCTTATAGGATCGGTACTACGTGATCGTCTTTCGGATCGATACAGCTTATCTTCGCTTGACCTTCAAGCGGCGGACGGGATTCCGTCCTTCGTCGGTGATTTGTCGGATATGGAAGGCATCACCCCGGCGTTCGAAGGTCAGCACACCATCGTCCATCTCGCCGCGGATCGTAGGGCCTACAGCGAGTGGTCGTCCGCGCTCGATAACAATATCGTTGCCACTTACAACGTCTTTGAGGCGGCGAAGCGCGCTGGTGTAAAACGGGTGGTGTTCGCCAGTTCCAATCACTCCCAAGGTGGTTTCTATCTTGACGATCCCTGGAAGTTGATCACAGAAGGTCGATTCGATGAGGTTGACTCAGGATACCGATTGGTTAATGAGGATGATCGCATCCGACCGGACGGTTATTACGGCGTTTCGAAGGCGTTTGGCGAAGCACTCGGAAGTTACTACGACGATTATCACGGCCTCAGTTCAATTCACCTTCGCATAGGCTGGGTGATATCGGACGACGACCCGAGTTTTTCGCCATTTGCACTATCGCTCTGGCTGAGTCACCGGGATATGGCGCAGGCCGTAGCAAAGGCGATCGACGCCCCGGACTCATTGCGCTACGCGGTCACGTACGTTACATCGGACAACAGGTGGAAGATCTTTTCCATCGATAGAGCTCGGGAAATTCTGGGTTACGCACCGAAGGATGCCGCGGCCAGTGAATGGGAAGATCGCGATCCGCCGCTCCGAGACCAGTAACGGCTCAGCTAGAGAGAACTTCGGCCAGATTTGCCCGCCCAACGGCGAATCTCGTCCTCATCGAACTCCAACCCAAGGCCCGGGCCCGTGGGAACAGTGATGTGGCCGTCCACCACATCCAGCGGAGTCTTGAGAATCGGCCGGTCGTCACGGATCGACACAGGTTCGATGTTGTACTCCTGAGCGTACGGGACATCGTTCCGGGTCGCGATCCAGTGAAGGTGCGCCGCGGTAGAAATGATCGGCTGGGTGTTGTGGACCGTCATAGGAACGCCAAAAGCATTCGCCACGTTCCCAACTTTGATCAATTCCGATATCCCGCCGATTTTGACCACGTCAGGTTGCACGATATCCGGCCTGCCGTTCACAATCAGATCGCGAATCATCCAACGGTTGTAGGCGTTCTCTCCTGATGCAATGGGGATGGTCAGCGCATCCGCCACCTTCCCCATACCAGCGAGGTCGTGCAGCACTACCGGTTCTTCGAAATGGAACACACCATAGTCTTCAAGTTGCTTACCAATCTCTATCGCGTGGTGCACCGAATAAGCGCTGTTCACATCGACAAGTATGTCGAATTGGTCCCCGGTCGCCGCACGCATCTCCCGCACGGATTCCACGGTTTGATCAGCCGGATGATCAATAGATCCGGGCACTGCCGAGTGCATCTTGTACCCGGTGAACCCGCGCTCCTGGAACCCGGCTGCCCGTTTCGCCTCGTCGACCGGAGATAGATCACGGATTAGTGAACTTGCGTACACCCGTATTTTCTCCCGCCCGGGCCTCATGCCACCGAGCAGTTCATAAATCGGCACGCCAAGCGCCTTGCCCTTGATGTCCCACAGCGCAATGTCGATGCCGGAAGCCGCAGTAAGAAGGGCGCCCGGAGGGCCACTTACCGAACCCGCTTTCAGCATCAGGTCAAAGATATACTCCGTCTGAAAGGGATCTTTGCCGATTACCAGCGGACGGAATACCGTATCGATCGCTACACGTGACACCTCGGGTGAACGCCGGAAACACTCTCCGTATCCTGTGATCCCTTCATCGGTACTAACGATTACGAACGGATAATCTCCGTCCAGCACCAAGCACTCAACGTCAGTGATCTTCAAATGTAACTCCAGCGGCCAGCTTCAGCCGCGCTGATTATTCGTCTTCGTCGCTGCTTGTGGCCCACGAACTCGACTGCCGGGGTGGTACGGCATCGCGCATCTCTGCCGGCAATGTGAACTCGATGTCCTCGCTTGCAAGACCAAGGTGCTGGACCTCGTCTGGATCCAGCGTGTCGCAGACAGCCTGCACGAGCGACTCAGGCGTCGATGCGCCGCTGCTAACACCGACCCTCGAGACGTCTTCAAACCAGGCCATATCCAGTTCATCTGGCCCGTTGATGAGATATGCGGGAACGCCGGCTCGTTCGGCGACCTCCCGGAGTCTTCGGCAGTTTGAACTCGTCTGGGAGCCTACAACAAGGACCACCTCAACCATCGTCGCCAGCTCCTTCACCGCGGACTGGCGATTAGTAGTGGCATAGCAAATGTCGTTCCGAATCGTCACGTTACTAAACTTGGAGCTGATGCGGTTAACCATCGCAGCCGTATCGTCGACAGATAGTGTCGTCTGCGTCAAGACGGCGACTTCCGTGTCGCTATCCCAGTTTGGCGGCTGTGGGTCCTCCTGATCGTCCATCAGGGCCATCTCTCCGTGGCCGGTCGTTCCTTTGACCTCCTGGTGTCCTCGATGTCCAACAAGGATGATCTTTTTACCCTCGCCCAGGTATTTCTTGGCCTCGTTGTGGACACGGGTAACGAGCGGGCATGTGGCGTCAATTACACGTAGAGAGCGCTTCTCGGCGGCCTCGAAGTCAGATGGTGGAGAACCGTGCGCCGAGAAGACGACGATCGAGCCTTCAGGAATCTGGTCGACTGTTTCGACTGTGATTGCGCCCTGAGCCTCAAGATCGGCGACAACATGCGGGTTGTGGACAATTTCGTGCTTTACGTAGACGGGTCTTCCGTAGCGTTGGAGCGCGATCTCGACTATGTCTACGGCGCGGACGACTCCAGCACAAAAGCCTCGTGGGGCTGCCAGAAATACCTTCAAATTACATTGTCCTTGGATTGGACCATCTACTGTGGGTCTTCTGAAGAAGTCGCCCAGACTGCTCGGATCAGTGTTGAACTTGCTCGTCTGGTAGTCGGTGGAAGGAATTATACGTACGAGTGGTCCAACTGTGCCTCTTCCAACCCGAGACCGCTCTCTCCTCATAGAGACCGCTTCGAACCTCTCAAAGGGGACGGATGTACAGGACGTCACAATCATCGGATTGGACACTATGCGATGCTGGTCAAATCTACGGCAAGGTCATTGGTTTGATCGGCCGGTGCATATTCCAGCAATTTAAGGACAATTCTATGGCAGCAAAAGTACGGTTCTATCACTGGACACGGTGAAGCACCTGCAAAAAAGCGGGGGCGGCGCTCTCGCAAGCCGGTGTTGAGTTGGATCAACGAGATTTCTTCAGAGATCCACTTTCCCGGGAAGAACTCCAAGAACTAGCGTCTATCGTAACGATTGATGAACTGTTTTCCTGGCGCAGTCCTAGCGCGAAGCGGCACAGGGAAAACAAGGACAATCTGATTCAGTCAGATCTGATCGATCTGATGATGAAAGAACCGCGATTGATCCGACGTCCGATCACGATACGGATAGACGACACCAGCCGACATGTGCTGGGGGGAAAGAAGGCAGATCTGGAAGCCCTCGCCGTCGATTAGGACGGCGTAGAACAACGCGCATCAGGATGGTTTCGATCACGAAATGAGTGTTTGCTCGCATGCAGATATTCGTGTTGACGCGGGACCGAACACCTAACTTCGGACCGACAATTTTCGCTTAACGCCCTTCTCCGATCGTGCGAACAGCCTCAAAAAGATCGAATCTCAGGAACCTGGAACGGGGATGCTCAGCGCCATCGTTGGCCCAGAACTGAAGATTCTCCCCTTCCCGGTGATACAATCCAGCGAGCCGTTAAGCGACGGCGGCACGAACATGTGGCGTTAGTCTTCGCTTGCTCCCGCGCGGTCGGGGTGAACTACTGAAATGTTCCCGACCGAAACCTGTGTGATGCCCTGCGCATCATTGTGCGGGTATCGAGAACGCGTCCTAACGTCGTGTCCGACTGATCTCGCATACAGCGCCGCATCGGGACAGATCGTAACTTGAACTCTTCCTATCAGCTCGGCGATTTGGCCGTATTTTCGGTCGGAGCGCACCCGGAACTTTCGTCAGCCATCTGTGAATATCTCCACATTCCGCTGGGACAGATGGAAGTCAAAAAGTTCAATAACGAAAACACATTTGTCCGGATCCTGGAAAACGTTCGCTCACGCGACGTATTTTTCGTCCAGCCAACGTCCGCTCCGGTCAACGACAACATCATGGAGTTGTTGATCACGATCGACGCCGCCAAACGGGCGTCTGCCGGACGGATTACAGTGGTGATCCCGTACTACGGCTACGGACGCACGGACAAGAAAGATCAACCACGTGTGCCCATCACGGCGCGTCTGGTAGCGGACCTACTGACGACGGCGGGCGCAGACCGAGTCGTTACCGTGGACCTGCACGCCGGCCAAATTCAGGGGTTTTTCAACATTCCTGTAGATGAATTGACCGTCGTCCCGCTTCTCGTGGACTACTTTCTCAAAAAGAAAATCCCGGACCTCGTGGTCGCTGCGACGGATGTCGGTATCTCCAAGGCGGCGAGGGACGTCGCACAGCGTCTCAACGCTCCACTTGCTATCGTAGAGAAACGACGTATCGGGAACGACGACAGCACGGAAGTTTTGTCCCTGATCGGGGATGTGAACGGACGGCCTGTCCTGACGTTTGATGACGAAATCGACACCGGAGGATCGCTGGTATCGGCTTTTGGGGCTCTCAAAAAAGCTGGGGCGACGCAGTTGTACGCCACGGCAAGCCACGGAGTCTTTTCCAACGGCGCAATCGACAGAATTTGCGGTGTCTCAGATCTGGAAGAACTGGTCGTGACAGATACGGTTCCGGCCGATGAAGAGAAGTCCCACCCTAAGTTGACAGTTCTTCAATCGTGCGACCTTCTGGGTGAAGCTATATATAGGATCCATAACGGCCACTCGGTCGGCGAGATGTTCACCTACTAGAATCGAAAGCCCGCGCCTGACACGAAATCTGACGCCGGGGATTACATGCCCTTTCTAAAGAAAATTACATCCTTCCTTGGCGACTCTAATGACAAGGCGTTGAAGGAATTCGACAGCCGTCTCCTTGAGGTCAATGAACTCGAGGCACAGATGTCCGAGCTCACAGACGATGAGCTGAGGGCCATGACAGACGAGTTCCGCGCTCGTTTACGAGACGGAGCAAGCACGGACGACTTTCTTCCGGAGGCGTTTGCCGTTGTCCGGGAGGCCGCAAAACGGGTTCTCTCGATGCGCCACTTTGACGTTCAGATCGTCGGCGGGATCGTCCTCTATGAGGGCAAGGTGGCCGAGATGCGCACGGGGGAAGGCAAGACCCTCGTAGCAACCCTTCCGTCGTACCTGAACGCGTTGAGCGGCCCGGTACACGTGATCACGGTGAACGATTACCTGGCAAAACGTGACGCCGGATGGATGGGTCAGGTTCATCACTTCCTAGGCCTCACCGTAGGTTGTCTCCAGAACCAGTTCTCGTGGCGATTCGACCCCGATCGTGAGGGGCGTGCAGAAAACAATGACCCGTTTATATCCGCTACCAAACAGGACGCTTACGGTGCAGATGTTGTTTACGGGACCAATAATGAGTTCGGTTTCGACTATCTTCGGGACAACATGGTCGACAAGGCGGAATCGCTTGTTCAACGTCCGCTGAAATTCGCCATCGTTGACGAGGTGGACAACATCCTGATCGACGAGGCACGCACGCCCTTGATCATCAGCGGTCCAGCACGCGACTCGTCGCAGGAATACCAGCGTTTCGCCCAGCTTGCAAGGCGGTTATCGCAGGATGAACATTTCACCATCGACGATCGATCCCAGGCGATCAGCCTGAGCGAAGAGGGGATCGAACTCGCAGAGCGCCAACTTAACGTCGATAACCTATATGACCCTGCCAACTACGAACTTACGCACTTTGTAGAGAACGCAATTCGAGCCCAGTTCGTGTACCTACGGGACAAGCAGTACGTCGTCCGAGATGGCCAAGTATTGATCGTCGATGAGAATACCGGACGGCTGATGATCGGGCGTCGGTATTCAGACGGGCTCCACCAGGCGATCGAGGCGAAGGAAGGCGTCCGCGTTCAGCGGGAGAGCATCACCTACGCCACCATAACGCTCCAGAACTACTTCCGCATGTACGAAAAGCTGGCCGGAATGACCGGTACAGCGGCGACTGAAGCGGAAGAGCTGAGCAAGATCTACAAACTGGATGTCGTCGCTATCCCGACGAACATGCCTTCCCGACGCGACGACCAGTCCGATTTCGTGTACAAAACGGAAATCGGCAAGATGCGGGCGGTGGTAGAAGAGATCGCAGCGGAATCCGAGAACGGACGACCCATCCTTGTCGGCACAACGAGCGTCGAACGGTCGGAAGTGCTCACGGATATGCTCACGAGACACGGGGTGGGAGTAGAAGTCCTAAACGCCAAGAACCATGCCCGGGAAGCGACGATCATTGCCCAGGCGGGCCGTCCGGGAGCAGTCACGGTGTCCACCAACATGGCGGGACGTGGCACAGACATCATCCTTGGTGGGAACCAGGATCAACTAAACATTTCGGATGATGAGTGGCAGAAGGACCACGACCGCGTGATCGAACTCGGTGGTCTCTATGTCATCGGCACATCCCGCCATGAGTCACGGCGGATAGACAACCAGCTCCGTGGTCGTGCCGGGCGGCAGGGTGACCCGGGTGAGACTCGATTCTTCACCTCCACGGAAGACGACATGGTGAAGCGTTTCGGCGGAGACCGCATCAAGGGGATCATGAGCCTTGTCGGCCTTGACGATGATGTACCGATCGAAAATCGCATGATAACCAAGGCTATGAGCGGCGCTCAGAGCAAGGTAGAGGGTTATCACTTCGAGGTCAGGAAGAACCTCGTGGACTACGACGACGTGGTCAATTCTCAGCGCAACGAGATTTATCACATGCGGAAGAATGCACTGGAGGCCGAAGGCCTGAAGGAAGCGATCCTTATCCGCGTAGCGAACGAGGTCCAGGAGATTGTTTCGACAGGACTCGCCGGCGATTCGGCTGACTGGGACGTGGACAAGGTCGTCAGCGAACTCAAGGGTCTTTTTACGCTTCCACAGGAGTTGGCCGAGCCGGATGATTTCTTAGATTTCGACGCCGAAGAGATTGACGATCTGCTGGTCAATCACATCGAAACGCTCTGGGAACAACGTTTAGAGACCCTCGGTGAAGATGTGGCAGCAAAGCTTGCACAGGCGGTCATTTTGCGCGCCATCGACTCCCAGTGGGTCGAACACCTGACCGAGATGGATAACATGCGACAAGGTATCGGTTTGCAGGCGGTCGGTCAGCGCGATCCATTGGTCCAGTATCGCCATCGGTCATATGAGATGTTCCAGGAGTTGAACGTTGGAATAGATCGTCAGGTCACGCGCACATTCTTCAATGCGGTCCTGCAGGAGACGCCCACGGTGCAACCGGTAGCGCAGGGCAAGCTGACTCTCAGTGGCCCCAACGCAGACGCGCCGTCCGAGGCCAGCGGCCTTGCGACCAACGGTCGCGCTAATCGATCAGCCTCCGCAGTTCTGGACAAACGAAGTGTCATGTCCGCTGTAAATACGGGGCACGGAGATGATGCCGCATTCAACCGAAAGATCGGTCGCAATGAAGCTTGCCCGTGCGGCAGCGGCAAGAAGTACAAACGATGTCACGGCAGGGCCGCCTGAGCTCAACGCTCTAGATGAACAGGAATCCCGATAAAGTGTTGGGTTATGCCGGAATCTGAACAACACGCCTCAGGAAACCCAACGGGTCGATCCCTGGATAATCAGGGCGTTGCACGCGTCTTCGCCGATATAGCCACTCTGCTCAAGCTCAAGGGCGAGTCGGTGTTCAAAATCCGCGCATACACGCGCGCTGCCGAGGTGTTTGAACATCTTCCAGGTCAGGTGACCCTCCTTGCCCACGACGAAGATCTACTCAAGGAAATCCCAGGGATTGGCGACGCCATCGCGTCGAAGACCCACGAACTCGTCACGACAGGCAAGATGGAGTATTTCGAGAAATTGCGCGGTGAATTCGCACCCGGGTTGCTCGAGCTTATGACCGTGCCTGAAGTTGGTCCAAAGACCGCGTTGCGTGCCTCAGAGGACCTAGGTGTAGAGTCGATAGAAGACCTGGAGGCAGCCATAAGAGACGGCTCCTTTGCGACGCTCCCTCGTGTGGGCGATAAGAAGGCCCAAAGCATCCTGAATCACCTCGAAGCGCGGTTCAGTCAGGCCGATAGGATGCCCATAGGAAAGGCCCTCCCGATAGCCGAGCAGGTTATCTCAGCGCTATATCAAGCAGCGACCGAAGTGCGCAGACTTACCGTTGCCGGAAGCATCCGGCGCTGGCGCGATACAGCTGGAGATATCGACATACTCGGTGTGGCCGATGATCCAGAGTCTGTGACTGCCGCATTCGCCGCACTGCCAATGGTCGTGGACATCCTCGGGCAGGGCGGGACGAAAGCCAGCGTGATCGTCACAGGTGGCGCCCAGATAGACCTTCGAGTGTCTGATGAACGGAACTTCGGGGCATTGTTGCTGTACTTTTCGGGCAGCAAGCAACACGGAATCAACCTCCGGGCCCGAGCCCAAAAGATGGGATTATCGCTCAACGAATACGGGCTCACGGACAAAGAGAGCGGTGATCTGACCCCGTACGACACCGAGGCCGGTGTGTACAACGCGCTGAACCTGCCATACATCCCGCCTGAGATACGTGAGGACCTTGGCGAGATCGTCGCCGCAGAATCGGGTGATCTCCCGGACCTCGTGGAGCTATCACAGATTCGTGGCGATCTCCACGTGCACAGTGACTGGTCCGATGGCCGTGTGCCGATGGAGCAAATGGTGCGTGAGGCGGCTTTACGTGGTCTCGAATACGTCGCGATGACGGACCATTCGTCCGGGCGAGGTATCGCCAACGGTTTATCGCTGGAGCGCCTCGCTGCCCATAATGAAGAGGTCGTCGAGATTGAACGGGCCGCAGGTGGTATCCGTGTCTACAAGGGCACGGAGGTGGACATTCGCGCAGACGGTACGTTGGATTATACCGATGAAGTGCTAGCGGAGCTGGATATCGTTATCGCTTCAGTGCACTCCGGAATGTCGCAAGAATCCGATGTTATGACGGCAAGAATCATCAAGGCCATACAAAATCCACACGTCACCGCCATCGGCCACCTGACGACACGATTTGTTCTCGACAGGCCACCGGTGGAGGCCGATTTTGATGCCATCTTCCGTGCCGCCTCCGCCAACGGGACGCTTATGGAGATCAACGCTTCACCCAAGCGGATGGACTTGAAAGATTCACACATCCGGCAAGCCCGGGAACTGGGCGTGCGATTCCTGATCAACACCGACGCACATAATCCGGGCAATCTGGATCAGTTGCGGTACGGCGTAGGTAACGCACGACGTGGTTGGGCCGAGAGACGAGAAGTGCTTAACACGCTCCCAGTAGCCGAGTTCGAACGTTTCCTCAACATGCCAAAACCCGAACGCGCATCTTTCATCGCCGAACAGGTTGTAACCAGATGACGCCGATACCGGGTCCCGGCGAACCGATAGAGCCGGAAGAACTTCAGACGATCGAGTCGGGAGAAGCAATCACGGCCGAGGCAGCCGCCACGGATCCAGAGGAACTCCTAGAGCGATTCCGCATGGCATCCAGCGACCCTGGCAAGGACTGGCATCTCTCGCTCATCGAGACGATGGCGTTGTGGCCCCTGGCATCTGAGCAGATCGATGGCCGCAATTTTATCTATCTACTCGGGGGTGAAGCTTTCGACTGGCGTTCTCTTGCGGAACGAATTCTTGGCGCCCGGGACATTCCCATACCTGCGGAAGATCGGGAGCAGCTATTACTTGACTGGACGCTTCCTGCGGGATTGAAGGAAGAAGAGTTTCGTCGGCTGATTGGGTTCGCAAAGGGCGCGGGATTCCTCAATTATTTCTACGGGGTCACGGTTGAACAGGCGATTTTGCTGGCCATGGAAGAAGAGGTCCGAAAACGACGATATGCCCGCGGCTTTGCGCCGGATGATGTCGGAGCGGACATCGCGTACGAAACCCTTTACGGGGCAACACGTCAGGAATTGATAACCGAGTTCGAAGGGGAGACCGGTAGCCGGGTGCGCCGACAGTCGCGTGGCCCGGAACGTGCAGCCGGCAATTTGCGCAACGTCGACCATTTCACATACTGGTTGTTCCAGCGGCGATTCAAGAACGCAGATCCCGCGCGTATCGCCAGCGACACGCGCAAGGGCCTGGAGATTCTGGAACGGATGCGGCTAGCGCAGGCGAGAAGGAATAAAGACGAGACGTTCCCCAGGCCGTTCATCGATCTCGGCGACCTCCACACCTATGAGTCGCCTCCACGCTACGCAAGACACGTGCCTCGGCGCCCCGTTCGTACGTAATACCAAATTACGAAAACATGTCGCCCGGAGATTCGGTGGATTGACCGCCTGCTGCGCCTCGTGCTAGCGTCAAAGGTAACGCAGAGATGGGAAGTAGTATCGCAGTGGCAGGCAAGAGAGAGCCGGGGATGCTGTGATCCCGGCGCCACATGCCAGACGAGAAGTCATCCCGGAGCGGTCAGCCTAAACTCGGACAATGAGTAAGGGATGAACGGCAGCTACCGTTAACAGCAATAGAGCGGTTTTGATTGGAAATCCGGTCAGGGCAACGAAGGTGGTACCGCGAGGCGCAACGCCCCGTCCTTTGAATGAAGGATGGGGTTTTTTATTGCCCGACGTTTCATGGCGGTATCGAGTTCACGTACAGGACGAATAATGGCAACGACGGAACGAAAATGGATCACACCGGTCGATGTATCCGCACTACCTCGGAGATTCGAGCCTGAAGAGGCGGAACCCCGCTGGCGTGCACTGTGGGATGAGTGGGGCATCCACAGCTATGACCCGACGCGTACCCGGGAAGAGACCTTTATTGTCGATACACCTCCGCCAACCGCCAGCGGCTCTCTTCATGTCGGCCACGTGTTCTCGTATACGCACCAGGATCTTATCGTTCGCTACCAGCGGATGAAGGGCCGGAATATTTTTTATCCGATGGGCTGGGACGACAACGGTCTTCCCACGGAACGGCGCGTCCAGAACGTGTTCAATGTCCGATCTGACCCGTTCATGTCGTACGACACGGGTCTTACAATCGAACGCGTTGACCCGAAAACGAAACCCCGAGATCTCCCGCGCCCGACCGTGGTATCCCGCCGAAATTTCATAGAACTGTGCCACATCGTCACTGCAGAAGATGAGGTTGCTTTCAAAGACCTGTGGAAGATGCTCGGGTTGTCGGTTGACTGGAATGAGGAATATGCAACGATCGACGATCGGTCACGTGGCATCTCCCAACTCAGCTTCCTGGACCTGTATGAGAAGGGTCACATCTACCAGGTCGATGCTCCCACGATGTGGGATATAGATTTTGCAACCGCGGTAGCGCAAGCGGAGGTTGAGGACCGGGAACGGGACGGTGCGTTCCACGACATCGAGTTCGGGACGGCAGACGGTGGAACCTTTGTAATCGCCACCACTAGGCCGGAACTACTAGCGGCTTGCGTCGGAATCGCCGCACACCCGGACGATGAGCGTTACAAGCCGCTATTTGGCAAGATGGCGATCTCCCCGGTCTACCGCGTCTCTGTACCGATCTTTCCGACCGAACTGGCCGACCCCGAAAAAGGTACCGGCGTGCTGATGGTCTGTACCTTCGGAGACCAGACGGACGTGCAGTGGTGGCGTGAGCAGTCGTTGCCGTTGAGGCAGGTGCTGGGCCGCGATGGACTTATCGTCGAACGCCACTACGGAGACGAGGGCTGGGAGAGCAACGACCCTGAACTCGCCAACGCCAACTACGCCGAAATTATGGGTAAGCGAATTAACCAGGCCCGACGAATTGTTGTAGAGCAACTTCAAGACTCTGCCAATGCGGCCATCGCAGGCGGTGGAGCTCCGCTCCAGGGCGAGCCGCGGCGGATCAAACACGCCGTACGGTTCTTTGAGAAGGGCGACAGTCCACTTGAATACCTGACCAGCCGGCAGTGGTTTGTGCGCCTGATGGACAAGAAGGATAAGCTCATCGAGAAAGGCCGACAGATCAAGTGGCATCCCGCATATATGGGCAAACGCTACGAAGACTGGACGGCAAACCTAGGGCTGGACTGGGCGATCAGCCGGCAACGGCATTTCGGCGTACAGTTCCCGGTCTGGTACCGTCTGGACGATCAGGCGAACCCAATCTATTCGGATCCGATATTGGCAACACCAGAGATGCTCCCGATGGACCCAATGTCCTCTGTGGCTCCGGGGTTTGAAGAAGCGCAACGCGGATTGCCCGGTGGATTTGCCGGAGAGCCTGATGTTTTCGACACATGGTTCACCAGCTCACTCTCTCCACAGATCGGCGCTCGGTGGGGCCAGGACGGGGACGAGATGGACAATCTGTTTCCGATGGATGTCCGCCCACAAGCACACGACATCATCCGGACATGGGCGTTCTACACGATCGCTAAGTCGATGCTCCACCACGACAAAGTTCCGTGGCACAACGTCGTGCTCAGTGGCTGGATTCTCGATCCAGACCGTAAGAAGATGAGCAAGAGTCGGGGCAACGTGGTGACGCCGACGGGGATGCTTGAGGAGTACGGCGCAGACGCAATCCGTTACTGGGCGGGCAGTGCGCGTCTGGGCGCAGACACGGCATTTGACGAGCAGGTGTTCCGGGTCGGCAAACGACTCGTGACGAAGATCTACAACGCCGGCAAGTTCGTGCTATCCCAGGAGGGCCCCGAGGGCGAAATTACGAACGAACTCGACCTTGCATTCATCTCCGAATTGAAGAAATTGGTGGACCGGGCCACGGTGGCGTTCGAGGATTTTGAGTACTCACGTGCGCTGGAGGAGACCGAATCATTTTTCTGGAGTGCGTTCACTGACAATTACCTTGAGCTGGTTAAAAAGCGTACGCGGACGGACGAGGACCCCGATGGCAGGGCGTCGGCGATAGCCACGCTGCGCACTGGGCTAAGCGTGACAATGCGCCTCTTTGCGCCGTTCGTTCCCACTATCACCGACGAAGTCTGGTCGTGGACCTTTGCGGAGCAGACGGGCAAACAGTCCATTCACATAGCGGATTGGCCTTCGGCTGCGGAATTTGAAGGCATCCCGAACCCGAACAGCGGTGATTCGTTTGCTGTGGCGTGTGATGCCATCGCAGCCGTTCGAAAAGCCAAGACGGACATGGGATTGGGTATGGGCCGCCCACTGGCTTTTCTATCACTTGGAGGAAACGCCGACAGTTTGTCTGTGCTGTCCGGGGTGGTCAACGACGTGAACGACGGAGCGAACGCTTCGGGTGTAGATGTGATCGAAGGCGATGTGGACGGAGAGCGGTTCGTTGCGACTATCGAGCCGGAGGCGCAGGAAGAGACATAAGCTGCAATATTAATGTCGGGTATTTGCGACAGCGCTAAATCATCAAATCTCCGCCGTTTATGTCCAGCGCCGCGCCCGTGATGTATGCGGCGCGGTCGGACGCGAGGAAGGCGACTAGTTCTGATACTTCTGACGGCTCGCCTAACCGGGTTATGGGGAAGCTATTGGCGTATGCGGACTTGCGCGTTTCGTCGATCTCGTCCTGAACCATCTCCGTGTCGATCAGGCCGGGGCAGACCGCGTTGACAGTGATGCCGTGTGACGCCTCCTCCATCGCGAGGTGGCGTGTGAGCCCCAGGACGGCGTGCTTGGAAGACGTATAGGCGGCACTGCCAAGAGTGCTCGTGGTCTTGCCTGCGGTGGACGAGAAGTTGACGATGCGGCCCCATCCAGCTTCACGCATCGCCGGAAGAACGGCGCGGGAGGGCAGGAACGTGCCCTTCAGATTCACGCCGATCACGAAGTCCCACTCGTCTTCGGCCATATCGAACACAGCTCAAGGGTCGGTATCAGCCGTGTTCAGTACGTTGCCGATTGTTCCGAGTCATCAGGCCGGTAAATATAGACTCGTCATCAAGAGTTGTGACCTTCAGTTAAGCTCTGACCACAGGCACTCTTTGTCCCGATGTTGTGGTTACCTTTTACTATTGGTTGACGGGTTGCACACAGGCCAAAGAGGTCACACCTATTGGCTCTCCAACGAGAATTGCGAGGTCTCGAGAGATTTTGATGTCATCAAAGCAACTATCCGATCTCTTCCATATGGTGAACAGGGTCATTCCCGAAGGCCAGATCGTCGTCTCGATATCCCCAGAGGCTCCTGCGCGAGAAGCTCTGGCCTTGATGCGCGAGAACAACTACTCGCAGCTCCCGGTCAAACAAGGCAATGCTGTCTTGGGGCTGTTCTCGTATCGTGCTTTCGCACTGGAGATCGCACAGATAAGTGATCCAAGAATCGATGCTCTATCGCTTCCTGTTGAGGAATTCCTAGAACACGAGAAACCCGACTTCGCGAATTTGGCCGACGAATTTCGGAGTCTTATCGACGTCTTGGATGAGAAAGACTCTGTCGTGGTCAGCGGACCAGAGGACCTCATTGCGCTA
>Ga0114996_10005101_pt1 | contig 15531 bp, 4 predicted proteins | sample ArcticOcean_MG_C_4_FD_87039 | JGI IMG/M metagenome (GOLD analysis project Ga0114996, IMG submission 87039) | Marine microbial communities from western Arctic Ocean - ArcticOcean_MG_CB4_134 | ecosystem: Environmental > Aquatic > Marine > Oceanic | place: Arctic Ocean: Canada Basin | collected...
GGATGCCGACGAGAGCATTTTTCTGGGCCGACTGCTCACGAGCAGCGCGAGCCTGACGGCAGTAACGATCGACACGACGTCGGGAGGCGTGATCGACAACGGCGACACTGGTGGTGAAGACATTGACGCCGCCAACGGACGGGTTGTGATCAATGCGGTCACAGGCATCGGCACAGGAAATGCCATCGAGACGCAGGTCGCTTCGCTTGATGTTGACAATGTCGACCAGGTCGGGGGAAGGGGCGCCGCCGGGAATATTGAGATTATTGAGGTCGACAACCTGACGATCATTCATGTCGATAACGACGCCGACGCGACGGGGTCGAATGACCCTGATAATGGTATGGTTTCAATTACTCTGCAGACGGGCGGTGATCTGCTTGTCATGAACGACAGCGTGGACGATCTGGCCAATGCGGCTGTGCAGTCTGAGAGCATTGTGATACTGACTGCAGACGACATCACGATCAACGACGATATTGTGGCCGTTGAGGATGCCACCCTGAGTGTCGCCGGGATGGCGGGAGATGGAACGAGTGTCAGCGAGAGCATTCGAATCACCGCGCGAGAAGACTTCGTATTGATGAACGGTCGTTCGCTCTCCACGGACGATGATCCGACTCCTGGAATGAGTACAGACATCAACCGCGATCCCACTACGGGGCTGCCGATAGCCACCTCACCAGCGGACGCGATGATTGTGAATGATGCGGTCCAGATCGAAGCACAAGGGCGGGTGACGCTGGGTGAAGACATTGAGATTCGCACTGACCATGGTGTGACACGCCAGATCGCTCCGCGACCGGCGTTGTTCGTCACGATGGATGGCAACGGCGATCCGATTCAGGCGGCGTTTCTTCAGGTGGAGTCATCCCTTGAGATGCGAGCCGGACTGGATGCCTCGCAGTTGGGGCGAGTGGACGTCACCGTCGGAGTGCTGGGAGAGGAAAACCTCCGGGTTGACGTGGACTGGGGGGTCACGCCAACTGATCCTCCCGGATTCAGACTCCTGGCCGGGGCACCCGACGACTCGAATTTCTACAGCGGGGACGAAGCCAGACAGTCGATTTACATCGTTCCGACCGGAGGCGTGGAAGCCAGCATTCCACACCGGTACATCCTGGCTGAGATTCTGAGTTCTCGACGGAACGGCCGGGAAATCAACCCGCTCATTGTGGGAGTCCGATTCTCGGTCACTCAAAACGAATCGATCGTTATTGCGGGAGACAGTGTCACAGACCCGGACGGCTCGAATGAAGTGGATGTTGCCACCTTTACAGGGACTAGTGAACCGTTCGATGTCTCCAACATCGCGAACCAGCTCGCGCTGCTGAGTTCAACAGACACGGATGGAATTCTGTTTGATCCAACGCTGGTGGATGCGCAGACACTGGTGAATGTCCAGCAGGCAGGCCAGGGCGAGTCCGTCAACGTCGAGGCGCCATCCACAGGCCGGGCCGAGTGGGAATTCCAAACTGGTGGTGCACCGCCGCAGGAGCTTCTGGTGGACGCCGTGGTGGTTGAAGCAGCCTCCCCGGATCCAAACGCTCGACCGAGTCTGGTCACTATTGTTGAACCACTCATTCCGGAAAGTGCTGGCGCCGCGACGGCTTCCAGTGCCGCACAATCGCAGGACTTCCTGGAAATTCGGTGGAATGACGGGGAAGAATCGCAACAGCTCACGATCGAGCAGGGTGAGCGGCTGCTGAGCAGCCCGGAGCGGCTGGAGAATTACATTACCAGCAATTCGGACATCCGACAGAACACCAGTTATGAAATCTGGACTGTCACTCGGATCCCGCAGAAAGGGATCACGATTGAACAACGCGTCTTCGAGTTCGAGATGTCAGGAGGACGACTCGGACCGGGCACTGAGTTTCTGCCGGAAGCTGGTGAGGCAATTCAGCCACTCGAACTTGTTCCGATCAACCCGGATGGAATGAAAATCCCACATCCGGATGCCGACGCAAATCAAAACGCTGGACCGAACGAAGGCGATGAGGCCGATGCTTCCGCCGACACTCCCGATGATCAGGGTCAAGCCGCCGTCAAAGACGTGCTCGACGTGGACGCACCCAACGGAGCGAATGCAGCCGACTCGGCCAGTAGGACTCAGCTCGATTCATCGGCAGGGAATCGAGTACCCGAATCCGAAGGAGCAGTCGACAGAAATTCAGATCAGGAGCAATCTGCTCAGGTGAGTGATTACAATCGTTCCGACGCTTCTCCAGCAGGCGCTGTCGCTCTGGGGATTACATTTGGAGCTCTGGCGAGACGCCGTCGTCAGGGCAGCGGTCCCGTCGAGCAGGAGTTTTCGCGTGCGGCTCGGCTGTTACGGCGTGTGCGTCGTGCGGGTGAATAGTGATCTACCGGGAACGATGGTCATGACCAGACACAACGAATCGGACGAGTCCAGCCAATCGAAGCGACCGAAGGGTACGTTGATGCCCGGATTCGACTTTGGCGAATCAGTGGACGAAACCGCGTGCGACGAATCCAGCCACCCGGAATCGGGAACGATCAACGCCGCCGAGACCTGGGATGAGCCTTTGCCCATGGATACGTCGGCGGGCACGTCTGGAGGTCAGGGTCCGGCCGGTACTGATTCGAGTCCTGCAATTGTCGCCGATGAGCAGACAGCCGATGCGGGTCGTCCGGCGCAGTCCGCGGACCCGACTGGCGCCACGAGACCTGGCAGCACATCCGGCAGCAAAGTCGTAACCGATGGGCCTGAAGTCTCCGAGCAGGATGCCGACGACACCAGGAGTTTCGGTCGTTCCACGCAGTTCGAAATCCCGGCTGGACCGGTTGTTGGCAGTGACGTTTACTCGCAGACGATCAGCTACCGGACCATCTCTGACGGCAGCGACGACGATGAGTTCGAACACTGGCAGTCGGTGCTGGAAGGGCTACGCCGACAGAAGTCCGAAGAGGATCCATTCGGGGTCAGCGACGAGTCCGAAGAGGGTTCGCTGTATGACTCGACATTACCACCGGGTGAGAACAACTGGGATCCCGGGGCATCGATGCGCAGCCGCGCGGCTTCCAGCCAATGGACAGACCTGGGAGTACTGGGTGATGTCGGATCACTCGACGAACTTGAGTCACCGGACGCTTCCGACACGGGCGATGGTCTCGGCGCGCCCGGTGTCCCGAACGACACGAGCCATGAATATCTGGCAGCGACTCAGGAAGGCACGCTTGTCGAACCAACGAATCAGACGGAAACGACTGCGGAAGGCGCGAGCCAGGACTCTGCACTTCGTATTCGTCGCCGTCCCATCACCGGAGCCCCATTTGGCACGCACAGGGACCCCGACTACAAAGTTGTCAATCGCCTGGCGGAAGGCGGCATGGGTGTGGTGTACGAGGCTCGTCAGACATCTTTGAATCGCGATCTGGCACTCAAGACACTGAAGCCGATGAGTCAGAAAGCCATTCGACGTCTCAAGCGAGCCAACCGGTTTGAGACCATGCAGCGACAGCGGCGTGAGATGTTTCTCTCGGAAGCCGTCGTGACAGCGAATCTCGTCCATCCAAACATTGTGCCAATCCACGATTTGGGCGTCACTGAGGATGACATGCCCTTCTACTCGATGAAAAGAGTCGTCGGGACGCCGTGGAATGAGCGCATTGCGGATATGACGCTGGAAGAGAATCTGGATGTTCTACTGAAGGTCGCGGACGCCGTTGCATATGCGCATCACAAAGGTGTGCTCAACCGCGATCTGAAACCGGAAAACGTGATGCTGGGAGAGTTCGGCGAGGTCGTCGTGCTTGACTGGGGCCTGTCGATCCCGGCGCCTGGATCAGACAACGAGGACGTTAGCCTCAGCGCGACATCACTGGGACAGGGAACACCGTACTACATGGCCCCAGAGATGATCCTCGGGCCGGTCGAGCGGCTGGGGAAGTGGAGCGACATTTATCTGCTGGGGGCAATACTGTTTGAGATTCTGACGGACGCTCCTCCGCACGAATTCAAGTCGCCAAAAGGTCGCGGCATCGATGCAGTGCATTTTCAGATCGCCGAGGTCGTTGGTAACAACAGAATCCGCGAGGTCAAGGAAACTGGCGAGCTGATGGACATTGCGCGTCTGGCTCTTGCGACGAATCCAGGCAGACGGCACCGGACTGTCAAGGAGTTCCAACTGGCGATCAATGAGGCACGTCAGCACGAAGAAAGCCTCACTCTGACAGATCGGGCAAACAACCTGCTGACGGGCGATCCCGACTACGCGAAATTGCAGAACGCGATCACGCTGTTTGATGAAGCTCAACGCGAGTGGTCAGAGAACAGTCGGGCCCTCGTCGGCGAACATAAGGCCAGACTGCAATGTGCCGAAAAAGCACTGGAGCAAGGTGACCACGACTTCGGACTCGCCATGCTGCCGGAAAAGCCCGGTACATCGGACTCCGACGCCATGGATGCGGAATTCGAGTCGATGCGGTCCCAGCTGCGGCAAGGTCGAGTTCAGCGACTCGAAGCGGACAGGAAGAAGCGGGAAGCCGAAGAAAAGAAACAGGAAGCCGACCGAGCCAAACGTCGCGCTCTGAAATTCCTCGTAGCCGCCTTGTTAGTGATCGTCGTCGGTGGTGCTGCGGGACTGTATTCGATTGACCAGGGTCGCCAGGCGCTGGAAGCAAAAAACCACGAGAACGAGACGTTGATTGGCAATCTGGACGTCGCAAAAGAGACCATTGCGACTGCCGACGAGAGCGCGAAAAAACTCATCGCAGACGCGACGCGAGACGCCGACGCGGCAAAAACCATAGCCGAGACTGAGGCAGAGGAGGCGCAAATTGCCAAGGCAAAAGCCGAGGCTGACGCGAAGGTCGCCCAATCGGCTGTGGCGAAAGCCAAGGCCGACGCGCTGGAGGCCGAGGCTAACGCAAAACTGGCGCTAGCTGCCGCGACGAAAGCCGAGGCTGACGCGAAGCTGGCGCAAACTGCTGTGGCGAAAGCCAATGCCGACGTGAAGGAGGCCGAGGCTAACGTGAAACTGGCGCAAATTGCTGCGACGAAAGCTAGGGCTGACACGACGAAAGCTGAAGCTGACGCGAAGCTGGCGCAAACTGCTGTGGCGAAAGCCGAGACTGACGCGAAGGAGGCGCAAAAGGCTAAGGCGCAAGCCGTGGCTGACGCGAAGCTGGCACAAACTGCAAAGGCGAAGGCCGAGGCTGACGCGAAACTTGCTGACAAGCAGGTGGAGGAGGCTTTGGCCGCAGCGGCGCGCGCGGAGATTGAAGGCGTGTATAAGGCGACCGTAGCACAGGCCAATGGCCAGCTGCGTGTCGGCGAGTACGAACCTGCAATCAGGCTCCTGGAGGCGGCTCTTAAGACAGACATCAGCAACGCCAGGAAGGACGTGATTCAGAGGAAGCTCAACCAGGCGCGAGACGGGCTGCGTGAAACGCGTCAACCAGTCAAGACGAGTGCGGTCAGTCGTGACGGCCGAACGGTTGTCGTCGGTGATGCGAAAGGAACTGTCTCTGTCTGGCGAGTGGATGCTGGTGCGGAAGAACTTCCCGAAGCGACGACCGCGACGTTTACGTTGCCGAACAACCGTGCCGTCGAATTTGTGAGCACGACACCGGACGGTCTGAAGGTCTTCGTGGCTGCACAGAAAACTGTGTACGTCGGCGACACTGCATCAGGCGACGATGCGGCACTCACGGTGTTCGCCGAGCTGAACCAGAAAGTGACGGCGATGAACATCTCTCCGGATGGAGAGTGGCTCGTCACCGGGGAGCGTGACGGGTTCGTGCGTGTCATCGACCCGCGCAGCGGAAAACGCCTGGGCAGATATGAAGCCGACAAACCGATTCAGGACCTGGTTGTCGTTCCCGGCAAAAGCCGTTTGATCGTCCTGACCTCGGACCAGTGTCTTCTGGTCAAGGCCACCGTTAAGCCCTCACTGAGCCTTAAGTTCGAATATCAGGCTCCCATCGATCCGACGATTTCGCTGTCACGCGTTGCGATTGCCCCGGACGGGAAAACGCTCGTTGTGAGCCAGAATGGACGCGGCAACGTGTTGGTTCTGCGACTCTCGGGAACAGCCGACTCGGGCAGGCTGGTACGCGAATCCAACTCACGAGTTCATGCCAGCCCAGTGACGGCTCTGAACTTTTCGGTGGATGGAACGCGACTGCTGACCGCATCGAAGGATTACACAGTGGGTGTGTGGGACGTGTCTGATCCCGATGTCGGTCTTCCGGAAACACCAATCCACCGGCTCATGGGTCACGGCGACCCTGTCATCGGATGCGAGTTTGTCCTGAAGTCTGCTGAGCGTCTGGTATCCATGAGCGGTCAGGGATCACTGCGATTCTGGAATCTGGCGAGATACGAGCGCGAACGCGAGTTGCTGAGGGATGGGATCATCGAGAAGCCACCGGGCGATGCTGCACGCCCGGTGTCTTCGACGAATGCGGCAACCTGGACGCTCGATCGCAAGCCGACGCATACACGTCGATTACTTTCAGTCAGAAACCGGGCACAGACTGTACGCGCAGCCCCTTCAGTTTTTCGTCCGGTGCTATTTCAGAATACGCCGAACGAATCAGACCGATGTAACAAGACGCGGTGCGTGATTTCCCGACACATTGGAGCCGTGAATTGCGTACGGCTCAGTCACGATGGCCAGCGGCTGATGACTGCTGGTGAGGACCGGCGGGCGCGCGTCAGTTCGGCTGCAACTGGTGCACCTGCTACCACGCCGGAATCGCTGCCACTGGAATTCCAGGCTGACCCGGCCTTCGAGGAAGGACACCGGTTTAATGTTTCAGGAATTCAGTTCGTGCCGGTGGGTGAGAACGCAGACCTGCCAGACCACCTGGTCCTGACAACTGGTTTCGACGCCACATTGTCGCTGTGGAATGCAGATCTGCAGGGACGCGGCGGTGCCGGTCACCAACTGGCACGAATCCGCAACATTGGATTGCTCAATGCGGTTGCCGTCTCAAAAGATGGCGAGTGGATACTGACGACAGTTTCGGAACCCAGGGAGAACTCAGATACCAACCGAGTGTATGGAGCTCGCCTGTGGAAGACGTCTGAACTGGTGAAGCCGCCGGAATTGGCGAATTCGTCCACACCGGGTCTTGAACTCGAGTTGATCAGTAATCGTCGGGGGTTTCAGGTTGCCGTATCAGCCGTGGCAATTTCGCCAGGGAACGACGTGTTTGCGACTGGCACGCGCCGTGGCCAGGTGGCGCTCTGGGATCGCACGGGATCAGTGATCGCCACAGTCCCCGGAGCACACGGCACTGCCACCGTGACGGCGATTGAATTCCTGAGTGACACGCGGCTCGTGTCATCCGGAGTCGATGGCGAAATCCTTGACTGGAAAATCGAGACGGAGCCCAGTGTCCGATTGGTCTCTCAGCCACGTTTCGACACCGGCTCCGCGGATGAGACTGGAGCCATCACGCAATTGGCACTGTCACCTGACAGGAGCCAGTTTCTCACTGTGACGTTTGGCACAGAATCCCTTCAGACCCTGCACCTGTGGGACGTCACTCAACCAGACCAGCGCAAGGAGATTCCGCTCGACAAGATCGTGCTGGACACCAACGCTGACGAGGCCACAAATCAATCCAATACCGAGATCACTTCGATCGGATGGTCGTCTGACGGAAACCGCTTCATTGTCGTGGCTGATCACATTCTGCGAGTTTTCCAGGCTCCCGACTGGGAGAATCCGAAGTGGCTACTGGCCGACACGACACGACGTTCGGAACCGACTGCCGCGGCTTTCCCACCGGAACCTGGCCTGCCGGGACATGTGGTGACATTTGACGGTTTCACAGCGCACCAGTGGAAGTTGCGTCGCAATGCCGCGGGCGTGCCGCTGGGTCAACATCAACGCAGCTTCCGACCCCACGCTACGATCTTCTCCGCGGATTTCTCGGGTGACGGAAAGTTTGTCGTCACGGGCAGCCGCATGGTGCGAATTTTCAACGCCGATCCGAACGGCAAGTCGTACGGTCGTTCTCTTTACAACCTGCAAACGCCGCACGTCGTATCGTGCGTCGCGTTCAGCCCCGAAATCGGCCGGTATCGGTTTCTGGCTGCGAACCGCGACGGTACGGCAAAGATCTGGGAATGGTTTCCGGAAGACGACAAGGTCACGGAAGTGGCCGCACTCACGGGGCACAAAGGAGTGATTCGTCATGCTGTGTGGTCGCCGCAGGGTGATCGGCTGCTGACTGTGAGAGCCGACGACACGCCGCGAATCTGGACTGAGCAAGCCGGGAAGATGGTCTCAACCGAACTCCCGGTGAACCAGGAGGTGGATTACGACTTTGTCTGTGGAGCGTTTTCCGCGGACGGAAAGTGGGTAGCCGCCGGTGCCAGCAGCAACGCGTCCGACGGAATCATTGGCTGGGTCTGGAAAGTCGACGGGAACAGTTTCCGGCAACACAGTTCGATCACCGAAAGTCCCGAGGGACTGATGGCTGTTGGTTTTGTTCCGGGAGTTGATCCGGGCACGCAACGGCTCGTAACAGGATCCGGCAACGGGGCCGTCACCGTATGGAATGTCCCGCGTGGTTTTGGAGCGAACGATCCCAATGTTCTGCTCGACAACATCGCACTGCCCGCGTGGGACGGTGAAGCGGGCGGTGCGGCACATCGAGGGTCGGTCACTTCTATTGATACCTCGCCTGACGGAACGATCGTCAGTGCGAGCGAAGATGGGACGGCCGTGATCTGGCTGGACTACCGGAAGAAGCCGGCGAATGCTGATGGTCCCGCTGCGGTGGGAGGCGGCGACGGTATCTGATGTTCCGGCACAGCCTCTGGGCCGGGCCTGAGGTTGTACTCAGGCGGTACAACATCACTCTTGGTTGTCGTTGATGTTTGTCGGCTGAGTCATTCCATTTGAAATATGTAACCCGACAAGTCGAGCCACGAGCACGACCAGGTACAACTGACCGATCAGGGCTTCGGCCGTGGTCAGCATTCGAGCGGGCATCGAGACCGGAGTAATATCACCGAAGCCAAGCGTTGTCAGTGTGACGAAGCTGTAGTACAGGGAAGTGAAAGTGTGGCGATTTCCAAAGTGAAAAGACGTCTGACTTCCTGGAGCAGCTTCTCCGGTGTCGAATGCACTGGCGTCTAATTGAATGACGAGCGAATAGACGACGGCGAAGGCAACTCCGATCAGCAGATACCCGCAAATCGAGGCAGCAATTGTGTCGTGATCCGCACTGCGCTGACGGAATTGAGCCCTCACGATCAGTCGCACGACGTGTGCAAGGAACCCAATCGTCAGGATCTGCTGGCTGACACGGAATGAAGACGAATCGGTCAGGTTGCCCAGCCAGGTCAGAACAACGCATGCGGCGGCAAGGATCAGCGTGACTCGTGACTGCCGCCTGCTTTCACTGACGGCCAGCGCGGATGCGACCAGCACTGAGCTGAGCAGAACGACGACAAGCAGGGTCGAAAACAACTCGCCAAGCTGGTTGCCGAAGCTTCCAATGAATGGGGAGGCGAACAGCAGTACGGAAAGTGCAACGAGTAGTCGCGTGAAACTCGTGTGCCCGAGACTCTGAGACCATCGACCAGCGTCCGAATTGTCTTGCCTGCGTTCTGGTTCCGAACTGCTCATGTCGACTCAACCTTGACGGGTTGGACTCCGAAGGTCTCGACGAACATCGCATACAGGGCCGGTACCACAAGCAGCGTCAACAGCGTCGCCACGATCAGTCCGTAGATCATGCACCATGACATGCCTTCCCACAGCGGTCCGCCGCTCATCGCCAGTGGTAACAGGCCGCCGATTGTCGTGGCGGTCGTCAGGAAAATGGGCAAGAGTCGCTGCTTGCAGGCATCGACCAGGCAGCTTCGAAACTCATCACGAGTAAGGCCACAGATCGGACCTGAGCCGTCTGACTTCCTCGCCGCGTCAGCAATCAGCAGGTCTGCAAACTCGATAAAGATGATGCCAGTGTTTAACACGATTCCGAACAACGACAGGATGCCGAGCTGAGGCATGAATCCCAGTGCATTATTCGTGAAGTACAAACCGGGCAGTGCGCCGATCAGCGCCAATGGCAGTGTTGTCAGAATAATGACTGGCTTCGCAAAGCCGTTGTATTGAATGACCAGCAGAAGAATGATCGACAGCACGGATATTCCCAGACACACACCCAGATGTGCCGCGTTCTCATTGGATTTCTCCAGGTTTCCACCAACTTCGATCCCGAAACCGGCTGGCATCTCCGACTGAAGTGTTTTCAGTTCCGGCGATTTCATGATGCCTTTGACGACGTCGTTGCCCAGGACGCCGGCTTCCACCTGGGAAGACACTGAGATGACGCGGTTCAGATCGCGACGCTCAATCGTTGCCGGTTCCCAGCGTGGTGTGATCGTTGCGATGGCGTCGAGTGGTACTTTCCTGCCACTCGTGCCTTCGACAAACGCGGTGCGCAGCCCGTCCAGCGTCGCCCGTTCGTCACTGCCAAGTCGCAGGTAGACCGGGACAAGATGATCCCCCTCGCGCAGCGTCGTCAGTTTGTGACCGGCATAGTAGGCATTCAGTGTGTTCGCGATATCGAGATTGGTGACTCCCGCCAGATTGGCGCTGTCCTGATCAACATCGACACGTAGTTGATAACCACTCACGCCCCAGGAGTCGCTTACGTCCCAGGTACCATGCGTGTTGCGGACCAGTTCGGAAACGCTGTCGGCGTAACGTCGCATTGTGGGCATGTCCGCGAACCCGGAGCCGACGACACGGATTTCGACCGGCGCTTCGGAGGGGCCGAGTTGCAGTTCCTGTGGGACAATGCGAGCGCCGACAATCGGAGGCAGACCAAGTGATTCGTCACCTTGTTCCGCAATCTCACGCACGCGGCGTACGAGGTCTGGGGTGAATCGAGCCTGTGTTGTGCGGACCAGGACCTCTGCAAAGGCTGCATTCGCCGGTTCGGGACCCCAGCTCAGATACCAGCGAGAACCGCCTCGACCAACCATCGTACGGAAACTGCGAACCTGCTGAATCGCTTGACCTGCCTCGTCCATCGCCGGTTGCCCGGCCGAGTCCATCAGCGGACTCAGCTTCTGCAGGATTGTCTCCACCTGTCGCGCGATCGCATCTGTCTGTTCGATGGTTGAGTTCTCTGGAAGAAACACCTCGATCGGAAACTGGTCGCGCATGTCCTTGGGAAAGAACTCCGATGCAACAGGTAATCTTACGGTCACAACGAACAGGACAGCCGCGACACCGAGCGTGATGAACTTGTGATTCACACATGACCGGACCGTGCTGCGAAACAGTCGATCGATTGGATCAGGCTTTTGTTCGTCAGCCGTACTGCCGGCCTTCGATCGACGCGTAATCAGCGCTGTCACCTTTGCGAACAGCCAGGGTAACGGAGCTGATGGCTTCGTTGGATCCGCGGGCGCACGAATAAAGGCGCCGGCCAATATGGTGCAAAACGTCATGGCCAGTATCCAACTGATACCGAGCGTTACCGAGAGCGTCACCGGCAGACTGTAGACGTATTCCCGAGTGCTCCCGATCAGGCCAATCAGCATGGGTGCAAATGCGGCGATCGTTGTCGCGGTTCCCATCAGCATGGCTGTCGACAATTGCGTCGAACCCTTCACGCTCGCTTCGACCGGCGACATCCCGGCAATCTGGTTCGTCCGCGACTGGTCACAAACCTGCACGGCATTATCTACCAGCAGCCCCAGAGCGATGATGATCGATGCCAGCGAGATCTGCTCAAGCTGTACGTCAAACAGGGTAATCAATGCGATGGCCGCGAGAACAACCACCGGAATATTCGCCGCCATGACCATGGCAGAGCGAAACCCGACAACCAGATACACAACGATCACAACGATAATGATCGCGCCAATGACGTTGCTCAGAACCTGCTCAATCTTCACGTTTACGTTCTGCGACTGATCTGAGATGTACTCGATGCCGACATCAGGCGGGATCGACAGTTCGACATGGCGCATCTCGTCGATACGGGCTTTTGCCGCTTCGCACACCGTGACAATGTTCGAACCAGACTTGATGGACAGCGCCACCATGACACACGGCCGGGACGTTTCGGCATCGCCGTAGCGGCAGATCACCTGACGCGGATCAACGTAGTCGCGAACGACATTGATGCCCTGGTCCTGCAGATAGACCTGCCGCGTCGCGTCATCATCGCCCGCAAGACCGGTAACAATCTGGTTAATTTCATTAACAGCGTTCAGTTCGCCGCCAGGTTTCACAAAGAACCGCCCGGATTCCGTGTCGATCGTCCCGCCAGGGGCAACGATATTCCGAGACTCCACCAGTTGTTGCAGACGATCGCTCGTTAGTGCTAACTGCGACCATGTCCCGGCATCGGTCTCCGCGTAGATTGCCTCTTCGACCACGCCATACTGCTCTGACTTCGCCACACCGTCGAGTAGCCGCAATTCGTCCTTGATGCGCTCCGAGATAACATCCAGCTCACGCAATGAGTATTCGTTCTGTGGTGCGATCTCAGCGTCACCAGGTAGCGGTGTCTGATAGACGGCGACGAGGATGACATACGTGTCACCGTACTCATCGTTGACAATCGGTGTGATGCCCTGCTCGGGCATCTTCACTCGCGCCACGTTGGCGCGGACTTTGTCCCAGACATTGTTGATGGACGCGGCACTGACTGTTTCGTCTGCATCGACGAAAACAGTCGATAAGCCGTTCGTGGTTGTCGAATGAACGAGGTCGACATCGTCAATACGGTCGCACGCTTCTTCAATGGGCTTGGTGATCAGTTCCTCGACCTTGGTCGCTGGGGCACCAGGCCATGACGTGGAAACGGCACACGTCCTGACCGTGTATTCCGGATCTTCGCGTCGAGGCATCGTGAAGAACGAGACCACGCCCCACGCCATGAGCAAGATGACAAGAGTCAGGACAACCGGTCGGTAACGGATCGCGAAGGCAGCGAGGTTCATCAGTTCCCCTCCACTTCCGACGCGACGTTCACGGCTTCGCCATTCGTCAGATAGTGGACACCGCCCAGAACGATTTGAGCCCCCGCGGAGAGTTGGCCATCGCCAGTGGCCTCGATTCGTTTTTGTGCATTTGGACCGTCATAGACCGTAACCTCAACCTGTCGAACCTTGCTGCCACCATCGTTTCGGTCCACTGCGAAAACGTAGTACTTTCCGGACTTCTCGGAGATGGCGTCGATCGGTACGTAAAACCCCTGCGGCATACGACTGTCGTTTAAGTCAACACCGACCAGATCGCCGGGTCTCATCAGCCATTGCTCACGCTCGAAGAGGACTTTTCCGCCGGAGAATTCAGTGACGCCGGGTGGCATAACGAGCTTGCCAAGTACTCGATCCTGCTCGGGGTCGAAATCTGCGTCTTCACCGACGACGACATCGCGAAATCGCCATGCTTCGAGAAACGGCTTTAGGCGTTCGCCAGCCGTCACGCGAACTTTCTCAACACCGAATAGCGGTCCACGCGCTCGCCGTGCCCCATCCCTGTCGTCAAGGATCTTCCAGACGAAGTCACCTTCACCGTCCGACTGGATTGCGTGTTGTTCGACATAGTAGGCACCAGATTCGTCGACGATGCCACGTAGGAATTTCCAGATGTCGCGTGTCTTGACGAGAGTCGTCTCATCGACGGTATCAGGAACCTCCGTCGGAATCAGTCGATTACGAACGAGTACCGTTATGGTAAACGTGCGCGTGGATGGGTCGGCGGTTGTATCCGTCTGATAGATAACGCCTTCCTCGCGAATGTCAGTTCCGTCGGGCTGAGCCAGAATGATGTTGAGTGATTCCTTGTAGGCGATCTGACGGACTCTCTCGGCCGAGACTTCGAATTCGACTTTGACTGGGCCCATCATTTGTAGAGTGATCACGGGTTCGCCGCGTTCGACCGAGCCTCCGGGAATGACGTGCACCTCAGCAATCTGACCACGCAATGGTGCTGTCAATCGGCAATCTTTGAGGTCGCGAGCCACGTCTTTCTCGTCGGCTATTGCCTGGTCAATCTGTGCCTCAATTGATGTCACTTCCGCTGCCTTAGCTTCTGTGGTCGCCACGAGCTGTGCGACTTTCGCCTCGGCGCTTGCCTTTTGAGCGACGTACTGGTCGTACTCGGCCTTTGCGATCGCGTCTTTGTCGAGTAGTGCTTTGGCTCGCTGGAAGTCAGCGTCGGCGAGTACTTGAGCGGCCTTGGCGGCGTCCTGTTGAGCTGGCAGGACCTTTTCCCATTCGATTACCGCAGCTTCTTTCTGCTTGCGCAGCACGGCGATCTGTGCGGCTGCACTTTCTACTGCTGATTCGTATTTCGTCGGATCGATCCAGGCGAGCGGTGCTGGATCCTGTTCGCTGTCTCCAGGCCCCGCAACATTGGTCTCGGGCTCAATCACGTACTGCACACGGCCATTGACTTCGAACCCGATATCCTCGGTCTTCCATGAGCCAACCGTGCCCGTCACAGCGAACGACCGCGTTGGATCAGTCTGCTCCAACGTCAGCACACTGACGGGCCGCGGTGCGGGCTTTCGCTCGGTCTGCGGATCGGGACTGCCCGAACAGCCGGTGAACACAAGAGCCAACAGGGGTAACAATCCAGACCAGCGCATGCTCAACCTCTTCGTGTTTATCGGGAACTCCATCGCAACGGATATAGAGTACATTGCCGTGGGGTCATTTGTTGATCGACGGCGGTCGTCTTACCACATCGAGGGAAAGATTTGGCAGCGGCTGACCGGCGACGATTCGCTGGCTAAGCGTCATCCGGAACGAGTCGATTCCGGTACTCGCATAAGTGGCGGTGGCATTGCCATTCATTCCGCCGGGGAGCACTGCAGTGGTCTTTACAATCCAGCCCGCTTCGGTTTCCGTCCAGAATCCGGTTCCGAAGCCGCCCTGGGAATCGAAGATCCATGAACGGACCTGCCGTTTTTGAGGATCCCAGCCGATGCGCTGCGTGCCGCTGATGACAAGCGCGCTGGCGACGTTCACATTGAATTTCGTGATGATGTAGTTGCCGTCATCGGACCAACGAATCGACGTTTCAACAGTCGACTCGTCGCTTTCGTCGACCCAGTCTCCGATGAGCCATTCCAAGGGCTTCAGCCGGTCATGGTTGCTGGCTGGTTCACTGTCGAGGTCGCGTGCACTGGCGATCTGCCAGCGGTCTTTAGTCCGGACATGAACCACGATGTAGCGGCTGACGGTGACGCTGTCGTCCTCTGCACGCGTTACTGCGGCCGTGCCTTCTTCGATTGCCATCGAGTCGCCAACAAAGCGCAGGTCGTCCACGTCGACCGCGAGCTTAGTTCCCGGGAGTGCCTTGAAGAATGCGGCAAACTCGGCCTCGATATCGTCACGTCCCTTGAACAGCGTGCCGTCATCGTCCACGTACTCGCCGTCTTTGACGGGTGTGATCTCTCTGAGGCGACAACACGTGGGAGTTGTGAGTTGGAGTTCTTCGGCTTTTGCCGTGAGTTGAAGTGGTCTTGGAGAAAGCGGCGTCCTTTGCGATCCTGATTTCTGAA
>Ga0114996_10005102_pt1 | contig 15531 bp, 16 predicted proteins | sample ArcticOcean_MG_C_4_FD_87039 | JGI IMG/M metagenome (GOLD analysis project Ga0114996, IMG submission 87039) | Marine microbial communities from western Arctic Ocean - ArcticOcean_MG_CB4_134 | ecosystem: Environmental > Aquatic > Marine > Oceanic | place: Arctic Ocean: Canada Basin | collected...
AGACGGGGACCAAATGCGTCAAGGACGTCGCCGGTTTCACGCTCAAAGATTTGTTCATTGGTTCCGAGGGCAGTTTGGGCGTTATTACCCGGATTACCCTCAAGCTCATTCCGCCGCCGGCGACCAAGAAAACCATGCTGGGGCTCTTCGACCATATGACGGATGCGGCGCAGACTATTTCGGCAATTATCGAGCGCAAGATCATTCCCTGCACGCTCGAGTTCCTCGACAAAGTTACGATCAAATGCGTTGAGGATTTTGCCAAAATCGGTTTGCCGCTAGATGCCGAGGCCGTATTGCTTATGGAGGTCGACGGGCATCCTGCCGAGGTCGAAGATGCGGCGGGTCAAGTTGTCGAAATCGCCCAGCAGCACGGGGCGCGAGAAGTGCGCCTGGCCGCCACCGCCGACGAGGCTTTGAAATTGGCCTCGGCCAGGCGTTCGGCGTTTAGTGCTCTGGCTCGCCTGGCACCCACCGTGGTGCTCGAAGACGTGACCGTGCCGCGCAGCGAATTGGCGCGCATGGTGGCCTATATTCAGGAGGTGGGCCAGCGGCACCAGGTGCGAATTGGCACCTTTGGCCATATGGGCGACGGCAATTTACATCCTACGTTTCTTACCGACGAGCGCGACAAGGTAGAGATGGAGCGCGTCGAAGCGGCGATGAAAGAGGTTTTTAATTACGCGGTGCAATTAGGCGGCACCATTACAGGTGAACACGGTGTGGGACTGGCCAAGAAACCCTATCTGGCCGACGCCTTGGGGCCGGTGGCTATGGACATCATGCGGCGGGTCAAAGCCAGTTTTGATCCTCACGGCATTTTAAATCCAGGAAAGATTTTCGATTGAGCGGCGCAGCCGAAGACGGATTAAATCTATTAAAAAATTTGGACTATTCCGTAGTCCAGCAATGTATGCACTGTGGCATGTGCCTGCCCACCTGTCCGACCTACGCAGTGACCTTAAACGAGCGCTCGTCACCGCGCGGGCGCATTGCTATGATGCGCGCCATTGCCGACGAACGCCTCGAGGTGAGCCGCATTTTTGCCGAGGAAATGTATTTCTGCTTGGGTTGTCTGGCTTGTCAGACGGCCTGTCCGGCCGGGGTAGACTACGCCACACTTTTTGAAAGCGCCCGCGCCGAGATCGAAAGAGTGGGGGTGCTGGACACTCCCAAGCGCAATGCCATCCGCAGTTTTACACTGGGAAAATTATTTGTGTCGCAAAAGAGGTTGCACTTTCTGGGGCGACTTTTGCGACTTTATCAGCGCAGCGGTTTGCAGCGTCTGGTGCGCGGCAGCGGTCTATTGCGTTTAATGCCCAAATCGCTGCGCGAATTAGAGCCCCTGACGCCGACGGTGGGGGCCAAATTCACCCGCCAGCTATTTGAGCAAGAGTATCGAGCTAAGAACCCACCCCAGCCCAAGTATCGGGTCGCTCTATTATCTGGATGCATTCAGGATATCGCTTTTGCACAGGTCAATGCCGATACGATTTGTGCTTTGCAGGAAAACGGCTGCGAAGTGGTTTTGCCGGCAGCGCAGCAGTGCTGTGGATCGCTACATGCGCACAACGGCGAGGTGGAAAGTGCGCGGCAATTAGCGCGCACCAATCTCGATGTTTTCGATCTGGATTCGCTAGATGCCGTCATTGTCAATGCCGGCGGTTGCGGTTCGCACATGAGACACTACGACCATTTATTGGCCGATGATGCGCAGTACGTCCAGCGCGCCCGGCAATGGAGCGCCAAAGTAAAGGACATCCACGAATTTTTGCTGGAAATTAACTTTCGGGCGCCCGAGGCAAAAGGGATCGAGCGCAAGGTGACCTATCACGAGTCCTGCCACCTCAAACACGGGCAGAAGGTGTCGGAGGCGCCGCGCCAGATTTTAAATGCCATTGCAGGAGTGGAATTGGTCGAGTTGGCCGAGGCCGATTGGTGTTGCGGCAGCGCCGGCATTTACAATATCACGCAGCCAGAGACCTCGATGCAATTGCTCGATCGCAAAATGGGACATATCGCCGCCACGGGAGCGCAAATAGTGGCCACCGGCAATCCAGGCTGTTGTATACAAATCGAACATGGCGGCCAGCGCAGCGGGATCGAATTAGAAGTAGTACATCCCATTTCCCTGCTGGCAGATGCCTACCGCGCAGAAAAGGAGGAAGTCTGATGAAATGTTACGGTCTAACTATCGAATTGCAGGACGATCCGCAGAAAATCGCCAAATACAGAGAATACCACCGCAATCCCTGGCCCGAACCGTTGCAGGGATTAAAGGAAGTCGGCATCACCGGCATGCGAATATTTTTGTTGGGCACGCGCATGTTTATGTACATGGAGGCGACCAATGCATTTGATCCGGCGGTGGATTTCGCCCGCTATATGGAACAGAATCCCAAAGCGCAGGAGTGGGATGATTTAATGCGGACCTACCAAAAGCAGGTGCCGGAAGCCGGTGAAGGCGAGTGGTGGGCTTTGATGGATCAAGTTTTTGAGCTCGACGATCACGTTTAACCTAAATGTAAAAATGTAAAAGACAGATGAAACCTGAATTAATTCCTACGAATGCGTGTTTTTCTTCTGGTCCTTGTGCTAAACGGCCGGGGTGGGAGCTGCAGGACCTGAAAGATGCGGCTGTGGGCCGTTCGCACCGCAGTGCATTGGGCAAGGGTAAGTTGCAGGAGGTCATCGAACGCACGCGTTCTGTGCTGGCGATCCCGGCAGATTATCGCGTTGGCATTGTGCCGGCCTCCGACACTGGGGCAGTAGAAATGGCGCTGTGGTCGCTGCTGGGGCCGCGAGGAGTGGATGCACTGGCATGGGAGAGTTTTAGCAAGGGATGGGTGGGGGATATCCAACAACAATTAAAGCTGGAGGATGTGCGGGTTTTTGCGGCTGACTATGGGGAAATTCCCTGCTTAACCCAGGTCGATGGTGATCGCGACGTCGTTTTTGCTTGGAATGGTACGACTTCGGGGGTGAAGGTGCCGGATGCGGAGTGGATCAGCCACGACCGCAAGGGATTGACCATCTGCGATGCCACTTCGGCGGCCTTCGCTATGCAGTTGCCCTGGGAAAAGCTGGATGTTATCACCTATTCCTGGCAGAAGGTCATGGGAGGGGAGGCCGCGCACGGGGTGCTGATTTTGGGGCCCAGAGCGGTGGAACGACTAGAGAGTTATATACCGCCGTGGCCGCTGCCCAAGATATTCCGTCTGACCAATGCAGGGGCGCTCAACGAAGGGATTTTTAAAGGAGGTACTATCAATACGCCGTCTATGTTATGTATCGAAGATGCGCTCGATGGGTTGAAATGGGCCGCAGAGATCGGCGGGCTGGCCAAATTAATCGAACGCTCGGAGGCCAATCTGGCTAGCCTGGCTGCGTGGGTGGCACAGACCGATTGGATTGATTTTCTGGCAGCGGATGAGCGTATCCGCTCTAATACATCGATGTGTTTTAAATTCGCCGGCGCTTGTTTTAAAACACTGGCACAGACCGAACAGAAAGCGGTGCAGAAGCAATTGGTCGGTCTCTTGGCAGCCGAAGAGATTGCCTATGATATTGGTGCTTACCGCGAGGCACCGGCAGGGCTGCGCATTTGGGGTGGGGCGACTGTAGCGACCGCTGATATTAAAGCACTGACGCAGTGGCTCGACTGGGCTTTTGCAGAAGTCATAGAGCCCGAGTTGGTTGTCTGAGAGCAAAGACGACTATTTTATCGTAGTTTCTTCGCCGTAAATCTTCCTGAACACTTCCGCAATAATCTGACTTTCGAACAACAGTATACCAAGACAGGAGACCAAAACGATGGATGCATCCCTGAGTGCTTTTCTCGGCCTGGTTTTTCTCTTTCTGGGATTTGCCGCCGTGCTCTTGATGTTTCGCATATGGGGTTATCCCTTCGATGCTGAGCGCCACCAGAGTGAAGCCCCGCAGTGGTTGGTGTTGGTTCATCGCTGTGCGGGCGTGGCCTACGTCGTATTGTACCTGGTGATGATGTACCATATGGTGCCGCGCCTCTTTCTCTACCAGGTTGAGTTTGCGCCGCGCACGGTGGCGCATTTGATGTTGGGAGTCAGCATTGGGTTTTTACTGGTAATGAAATTGCTGATCATTCGCTTTTTCGGCCATTTCAAATCTATGTTGCCCTATATCGGTATGACCATCCTCTGGTGCACTGTTATGCTGGTCAGTCTGTCGGTGCCTTTCGCTTTTAAGGAGACCTTCTGGAGTCGCAGTGCTGTGGGCGGCAGTGTCTATAGCGCTGAAAACTTAGAACGAATAAAGCGGCTCTTGCCGGTGGCCAAATTGCCCCAGGAAGCACCGGTAGAACAGCTGGCGACTGAGCACGGTCTGCGCGCCGGCCGCAATGTACTGCTGACGCAGTGCGTGGTGTGCCACGATCTTAAGACTATTCTGGTGCGGCCGCGCACTCCAGGGGACTGGGTGCGCACGGTAGAACGCATGGCCAAGAAACCGGTGATCGGCCGTCCACTCGAAGAAGCCGATCAGTGGGCCGTGGCGACCTATTTAATTGCTATTTCGCCGGATCTGCAGATGTCAGCCAAACAGCGGCGGGTGCAGCAGCGCCAGGCTGAGGAGGCGCGCAGCGCGCTAGTCACGGCGATCGAAACGACACAGGAGGTTCGGTCGGTTAATTTGGCCACTGCCAAGACCCTTTTTGCAGAGACCTGCTCGCAGTGCCACGAGTTGAGCGAGGTAGACGGTTATCCGCTGACTACGGCCGCCGACATTAGAGAGTTGATGGAGCGGATGGTGGAAAATGGACTGGAGGCGACAGAAGGGGAAATGGAACAGATTATATGGTATATGGGGCAAGTATACGGCAAAGAAACAAAGTAGCTGTTTAAATACACAAGCCCCCCTGCGGTAATGCCGCAGGGGGGCTTGTGTCCAATTATTTTTTCTTCTTCTTGGCAGCCGCTTTTTTCTTGCCGCCCTGCAGGCGATTGGCGGCGCCCACCGAGCCGATGTGGAGTGTGTCGTAGGCTTGCTGCGAAGTTTTGAAAGGGCCCAAGCCCGGTTTGCCGTGCCAGTCCAAATTGGTGTACATAGGATTGGGCTGACCCGTTTCTTTTTCGCGCTTGGCAATCCAATCTTCCATACGCTGCCTTAAATTGGCGACAATGCCAGGTTCTTTAGCGGCCAGATTTTTTAGTTCCAGAGGGTCTGCGATGAGATTGTAGAGCTCGACTTCGGGTTTAAAGTGGAAGTCGGGTTCTAGGGCGACGATGAGTTTCCATTCGGGGGTGCGCCAGCCGTGTTTGCGCATCCAGGTGCACTCGGTGATATAGAATTCGGAGTAATTGGTGGCGCGTTGGCCGCTTACCAGGGGCAAGAGCGAGGCGCCGTCGAACTTAATGCCGGGACGGACGCCGAGTAGCTCCAGGATGGTGGGAACCAAATCCTGGTGTAGGGTCTTGCCGGAGACGCGTTGGCCCGCCGCCAGCTTGCCGGGCAAGCGCATGATCAGCGGTACGTGCAGGGTGTTTTCGTAGATGCCGTGGTGGTCGAACCAACATTCGTGTTCGTAAAGCGTCTCGCCGTGGTCGCCATTAAAGACAACGAGCGTATCTTCGGCCAGGCCCAACTCGTCAATGCGGGTGAGGATGCGTTGGATGGCAGCGTCCATATAGGCGATGGCGCCGTCGTATTGGGCATCGACGTATTTGTAGTCGGTGATTCCGGGTGGCATCCACTGGGCGAAGAAATCGCAGAAGGGTTTAAAAGCAAAGACCGGTTGCATCGAGCGGTTTTTAGGATCGAATTCATTGCCGCTATAAAACATACGTTCGAAGGGAGCGGGGGGCAGGTAGGGAGCGTGGGGGTCCATATGGCGCAAGAATAAGAAGAAGGGTTTCTTCGACTTGGATAGGCGGTCGAGCTCGGGGATGCTCACCTCGTTGAGTTTTTCGGCTTTAGGGCTGCGCCCCTCGGTCCAACTGCCCCACGACGGGTAGTCGAGATATTTGTCAAAACCGCGCGAGCTAGGATTGCCAGAAAACCCCACACAGGTCGTATTATAGCCTTCCTTGCGCAGGATTTCGGGCAGGGTTTTGATCGTTTTTGGCAAACCACCCTGGTGCCTAAGAGCCACAACTGAAGTAGAAAAGCAATCCAGGCCGGTAAGCATATTGGCATAGGCCGAAGTCGTGGGGACGTGGGCTGAGAAATTCTGTTCAAAGAGCACGCTCTGTGCGGCCAGGCGGTCGATGTGGGGCGTGGTGAGGTTTTTGTAGCCGTAACAGCTCATGCGATCGGCGCGCAAGCTATCGACGCCTAGGAGAATAATATTGAATTTTTTGCGCGGCATGGTTGCCCTTCTGATTAAGGTGGAGCCGTGATGGTCCCGTTTCAGAAAAAGATATGTACGGTCTTTTGCGCCAAACGTCAAGGGGGGTATTTGCTCTGCCCAAGCGCTGTATGTAATTTTTGCCCAGAGGCAAATTATGATCAAAAGCTTATGGTCTAGCGCATTGGGTACAAGTTGTATGTGTCTGGTCTTGCTGGCTGGAGGATGCCGGGAAGAGCAAGAAGGGGCAGATCCGAATGCCGAATTAAAACAGTCTACAGCTGTCGAGTCTAGGGCGACGGCAGCCCCGCAAGTAGACCTGGAGGCGCTGGCGCGCCAATTCCAGGATGTGGAGGCGCCGGATTCGTCCCGCTTAAAAGCGGTTCGAATGTTATTTGAGGCGCCGGCAGATTTTGTGGTCGACTACTACGCCCAGCGCGATAACGCCCGCCTGTTTCGCCAGGTGATCGAGGAGCGCGTGCAGCGCCGCGACGAAAGTGTCTTGCCCTTGCTCGCCGATCTCTTCGCACACGTCAAAGGCGAGGAGCGCATCGACTTTGAGGTCTATCTACTTCGTTTCGGGCGCCAGAGCGAGACCCATTTGCTGCCGTTGTTGCGCGCCGCCGACAGTGGTTTGGTGTTGCGGACGCTGGATGCGCTGGGCAAAATGCAATCGGTGGCCGCCATTGACTCCATTGTTAGCTGTCTGCAGCGCGACGATCCGTGGATTCGCATGGGAGCCGCACACGCTCTGGGGGATATTGGCGATCGCCGGGCTGTTGGGCCGTTGGTGGCGACCTTAGAGGATACGGCTTACTCAGTAATAAATGCCGCGTTGGTGGGCTTGGGGCGTTTGCAGGCGGTCGAGGCCTACGATGCTATTGTCGCGCTGATTGAAAACGAGAATGTGCATGTGCGCAAACACGCTGCCATCGCGTTGGGGGAATTAGGCGATCGGCGCGCCCTGGGCCTAGTGCGCCAGCTCGCCGAAGAAGACGGGGATTCCGGCGTGCGTTTTATGGCTGGCAGAGCATTAAAAAAATTGGCGGACCCGCCGTGAGAGTTTGCCGAGGTGCAATCTGTATATTAGGCTGCCTCTGGTGTTTTGCCTGTGGTGATAGCAATAAAGGGGTGCAACCAGATATCAATACAGGGGAGCCCCCGCAAGAGACCGAGGAAACGCCCTCCGATGTCGATCCGCCTCAGACAGAGGAGCCGGAAACACCGGCCATAGGCCCTCTGATCCTCCGTACTCTACAGCAGTAACCTATCCTAGTGGTCTGCGTCTCGAGAGCTTGGTGCGCGATGTCGGCTTGACCGACATGTATCCGGAGGCCGGGCGCAATCCCTTTGGGGGCAGCAGGGATAAACACTATGTCCAGGTGGAGTATTTTATCGAGATTGCGCAATTGACGCGCGACCAGCGGCAGGGCAAACTCGCCAATAACTTTAAACTTGAGGAATATGTGCGCATCCCCGAGGGCAATAAGGATGGAAAGATCTACATCGACGCCGAGATTGTGCAGCATGCCCAGAATTTGCGTGATGCCTGGGGTAATCCACTGGTATTATCTTCCACCTATCGCAGCCCCGAATACAATAGCGCCATCGGTGGGGCGACCTTTAGCCGTCATATGTACGGGGACGCCATCGATATTCGGGGGGATAATAGCACCAAAGCGATGAATCTGTACAATCTGGCCCGCGTGCTGGATGTAAATTTTATCGATTCTCCTGCCAATACCATCGAGGGCAAAAATACACCCTGGATCCACCTGGACGACCGCGGGTGGCAAATCAGATAGCGGGCACTATGGACAAATGGATATTAAACGCAGTATGCTGTCTTTCTCTGACGCTCTGGGTTAGCTCTATTGGGGCGGCAACGCTGCTGATCGATGACCATGCCGCTCTTGCCGCCCCGCGATTTGCCGAAGGCGATGTCGACGGCGATGGCGTTAACGAATTGGTAGCGGGGGGGCGCGTCGGTCGTTTTCGCGCCGTCACAACCCGTTTGCGGTGCGGACGGCACACGTCGAAGTCTACGGCGGCGATAACCCTTTGACCGACCGGCGCATTGTTTCGGAGAATCTCCATGTGGTCAACGATGTGAGTGTCGGCGATGTGGATGGGGATGGGCGGGCGGAGATCATCGCCATTGGCGATTTTCGCATTTATATCCTGGATTACGCCGCCTCGCGCCTCAATGTGCGCTATTGGGTGGCCCTGGCCGAGGGCCATTTCCGCAAGGTCGACAGCGCCGATGTCGACGGCGATGGGCGGGCGGAGGTGATCATTGCGGAGCGCAGCGCCCAAGCCGATGGCGAAAGTACGGCGACGGCGATTCGCGTCTTTGGTTTTGCGGGCGATTTTCAACAATTGGCCGTCCTGGCGCTCAATGCGGATGTCGGCGATCTGTGTTTGGGCGATTTTGACGGCGACGGTCAGATCGAAATGGCCGTCGAACAGGGCGGCGAAGAAATGGGCGGCTTGCTCGGCGTCTATGGTTTTGCCGGGGTGCAGCCCTATGCGCGTTTTGCCCGCGAGATTACCGACCAACGCCAGCGCATTTTAAATCTGTCGGCCCAGCGCCTCGACGCGGTCGATGTACTGGGCGTGGGCGATGTGCGCGGGCAAGTGCGTTTGCTGCGACTGCAGGGAACGGATTTTAATTTAATAGACCAGGTGGAATTGCCGCACACCAGTGGTTTTTTGCACGGCCTGCATTTGACCCGGCTGTTTGGCCGGCAGGGCCTCCAGATCATTTGCGCAACGGCCGCCCCGGGGATGGATTTTGGCAATGTGTGGATGATCGATAGAATCGGTTTTTAACGCTCTCGGTATGGAAACGGCTGCAGGACAGAATGGCGCGCAATACGTCCTGCTACGGGCGTTGTTTGTGCGTTTGGTGGGCCTGGTTTACGCCATTGCATTTCTATCTTTGTGGCTGCAAGTTGACGGTCTTATAGGCAGTCGAGGTATCCTACCGGCAGCCGAATATCTGGCCAAGGTCCAGGCGCATTGGGGCAATGAGGCCTATTGGCGCTTGCCGACATTGTGTTGGTTGGGGGCTGACGACGCGATCTTGCATGTGCTTTGCGGCACCGGCGCTATGGCAGCCCTGGGCGCGCTGGTCGGTTTTGCGCCGGCTATAATGCTTTTGCTGGCGTGGCTGTGTTATTTGTCGTTAGTAGGGGCAGGTCAGGCCTTCTTCTCCTTCCAGTGGGATATTCTGCTCTTGGAGACGGGGTTCCTGGCCATTTTTTTTGCACCACTGCAATGGCGGCCGTGCAAAGTTTGGGCCGCGCCGCCTTCCTTAATGGTGCTGTGGCTGCTGCGCTGGCTGCTTTTCCGTTTGATGTTTTCCTCCGGTCTGGTCAAATTGCTAAGCCAGGACCCGTCCTGGAGCGAATTTGCGGCCCTCAATTTCCACTACCAGACTCAACCTCTGCCGGCCTGGACTAGTTGGTACGCCCAGCAATTGCCCGAGTGGATGCAGATGGCCTCGGTCGGGGTGATGTTCTGCATCGAATTGGTCGTACCGTTTGTCATTTTCGCACCGCGCCGGGTGCGTTTGTGGGGATGTGCGGCATTGGTCTTTTTGCAAGTTCTCATCGGCTTAAGCGGCAATTACGGTTTTTTTAACTTGCTTAGCTTGGTTTTGTGTTTGCTATTGCTCGACGATAGGGCCCTGCAGCGTTTGCCGATACTGGGTAGGTTGCTGGCACTAGGGCTAGGGCGAACCTGGCCGCGTTGGAGCATTGCGCCTATTGCTATAGTGGTTCTGCTATTGAGCAGTATGCGCATGGGCTATACGACGCGTTTGAGCGTCGATTGGCCCGCCCCCATGCAGCAATTCCACGCCTTTATGCAGCCATTCTACCTGGCCAATAATTACGGCCTCTTTGCCGTGATGACCACCCAGCGACCCGAAATCATTGTTGAGGGCAGCGCCGATGGGCAGGTTTGGCGCGCCTATGAGTTCAAATGGAAACCAGGTGAGCTGAGCCAGGCGCCGGCCTTTATGCAACCTCATATGCCGCGGCTCGACTGGCAGATGTGGTTTGCTGCGCTGCGCAATTACAAGAGCTATCCCTGGTACTCACAATTGATGTTGCGGCTGCTGCAAGGCGAGCCCAAAGTGTTGGATTTGCTCGGTGAAAACCCCTTTCCCCAAGGTCCTCCGCGCTATGTCAGGGCGCGGCTCTACCAGTACTATTTTACCACATGGCAGGAGCGAAATGCGACGGGAAATTGGTGGCGACGACAAGAACAGGGGCTTTATTGTCCGGTGCTTTCTCTGCGCAAAGAGGGGTAGGGCAAAGCATGTTAATCAGTTTTTGTTAAGTTAATTAACATAGAGTTTAAACATTTTTGATTAAACTGCTTATTTTATGGTTTGTATATGTGATATAAACGTATATAAAACAAATAATAACAGTATATTATAACGCCTGAATAGGAAATGTTTTAAAAACCTATCCAGGCGTATTTTTTTACTTGACAGCTGCACATACGTACAGTATCTTTTTGTATAGTAGTAGGGCATAGGAATCACCTGTTAATTAAGCTAAAATTTGCGCCGTTAAAATGAAGTCGTCGATTTCTTAAAGTCCCACGCTATCCTCTAAAAGCTGTGGGGGAATTTATCACATGAATTTCGAACTGGAGGCAGTGATCATGCATCAAGAATCGCTAAGGCGGGAAGAGGTCAAGCGCGAGTTGCTGGATAACGTCGTCGTCTATTTGGCAGTTGTCGTGGTAATGTTTTTGAGTTTGCCCATCTTCAATTACGTGGCCTGAACCAGGCGTAGCAGAAAGGGGAGAATTTGCCATGCCGTCCATAGAGAGAGAACGCGTTGAACGCGCCGCCCGCATGTATGCCAGCAATCGCGACGCCGGTGTCGCCCTGGGAATCGCCCCGGGCAGTTTTGGCCGCCTCTGCCGTCGCTATGGCGTCGAGACGCCTCAGGCACGCAGGAGTCGCAAGCACCAGTTTTTGCGTCAGGAATGGCAGCACAACGCGTTGAGTGAGTAAATACGCAGAAGCAGAGAAAGGAGTACGTTATGTCGCGCGGAAGTGTCAACAAAGTCGTCTTAGTAGGTAATCTGGGTGCAGATCCCGAATTGCGTTTCACTCAGGGTGGGCTCCAGGTGGCCAATGTCAGTCTGGCTACTAGTGAAAGTTGGACCGATAAAAACGGCGAAACCAAAGAACGCGCCGAATGGCATCGCCTAGTTATGTGGCGGCGCTTGGCTGAGATCGCCAATCAATATCTCAAGAAGGGCAGCAAAATTTACGCAGAGGGCAAATTGCAGACTCGTTCCTGGCAGGATCAGAAGGGGCAGCGCCACTATATGACCGAGGTGGTAGTCAACAATCTAGAGATGCTCGATTCGGCAGGCAATGAGCCGGTGGATATCGATATGGCGTACGGTAAAGGAAGTGAAATGGCGACTGTGGCGGCGGGGCCACCGGAGCCGGAGGATGGGTTGCCATTCTAGTTTAAAGAGGCATTCTAAGGGAGGTAGGGCCGTGTACTTTAATGGGTACGCGGCCTTTTTTGTGTTTGCTTGACAGGGGGGGAGGTAGTGTTCATTTTCTCGTGATGTTTGGCCCCTGCCGACCTAACTAGAGATATAATTTCGTTATTATAAATAAAATGGAGAAAAAGAAGCGATGGATTTAAATGAGCGGGGAAAAATAGTTGCATTTACTGGCCAGTATGAGGGGGAGCGGTTTGAGGATGGGCGGCCGAAGGTGGGCGATGATATACTGGAGCGTATGAAGAAGGTTACTATTGAGGAGGCTTGGGGGGTGTTGGCCGGCAAGGATCACCATTTTCAATTTGAGGGGGAGTGGGTCAATCTGCATCCCGAGCGAGTATTGGTGGGGCGGGCGGTGACGTGTCGTTATGTGCCGCATCGGGCCGATCTCAATGCGGTAATTCAGGCGGAAGGCGAGGCGCACAGTCGAGTGGGGGGGCAGAATTCCTGGGTCATCGATACATTGGTACAAGGCGATGTATTGGTGGTGGAGCTTTTTGGCAAAGTGGTTAAGGGCACGTTTATCGGGGATAATTTGGGCACGGCCATAGCCACGCGCACTGGGGGGACGGGTTTGGTGGTGGATGGCAGTATTCGCGATGATCATCGGGTGCGCCAATTAGATATGAATGTATTGTGCAAGGGATTGCATCCCACCGCCATTGGCGAGGTGACCATGGTCGATATCAATGGACCGGTGCGCATTGGGGCAGCCACGGCTATGACTGGGGATGTGGTATTGGCGACGCCGACCGGGGTTATTTTTATTCCGCCGCAATACGCTCAGGAAGTGGTGGAGAATTCGGAGAATACGCGGTTGCGCGATTATTGGGGCAAAATGACGATTAGCCAAGGCAAATACACGCCGGGAGAAGTCGATCGGGGCTGGACCGACGAGATGACGGCGGAATTTGAGCAGTGGAAGAAAGTGGTGGATGTGGATTCGCTTGAGTTCTGAGCTAAATGAAATTTGGTCACAGAGAAAGGTCACTTGCTGGGTATCGGCAAGTGACCTTTCTCCGTTTATAGCCATCTTTTATTGAACCTTTTGCCTTTAGCTTTCTCCTTGTTCAATAAGGGAAAGATAAAATGGACGAATTAAGCGACATAGAATTGGCACAGCGCAGTGCAGCGGGTGATGAGCGGGCTTTTATGGCATTGATGCGCCGCTACGAGCAGCATCTGGCCGATCTGATTCGCTACCAGGTGAGCAATACCCAGCACGCCGAAGACATTTTGCAAGAGACGCTGGTGCAGGCGTGGTTGGGGTTGGGCAAAGTGCGGGATGGGGATAAAGTGCGGCCCTGGCTGCTGCAGGTGGCCCGCAATCGCATAAGAGATTTTTTCAAATCTACCCAGCGGCGCGAAAGACCGGTGGATGATCCGGTGTTAGAAAGCCATCTCAACCAATTTGGTCATTCTTTGAGGGGACAGAAAGAAACCTTAGAAGAGGTGTACGAGGCTTTGGAGCAAGTACCGGAGATGGCGCGTGGAATCGCGCAGCAGTTCTATCTGCAAGGTTTTACTATTGAGGAGATTGCTAAACGCAACCGCAAACCATCAGGCACCGTTAAACGCCAATTATTTGAGGCGCGCAATCATATACGTCAATCATTGGAAGTAAACGATAGAGCAAGGAGGCCAATCATGGCAAAGAAAAGAGCAGACAATGTGGCAATGCCATTCCCCGAGCGGCGGCCGGAGGTCGTCATCACTGAATTGGACGAAGCCCCCTTTGTCGTCGATTCGCCCGAGTTGAGATGGTGGATCGTCATCCCCAAGTTAGGGGATGTCGCAGTAACGGGAAGATATATTCCCTCGGGTTGGAAATTTGATGGAGCTACGAGAATGCAGGCGCTACGTCCCGCCAAAATACATGGAGTAGAAGGTGTGGAAATCGATGTCGATGTATGGGATGACGAGAAAGGTTGGCATTCCGCTGGTTGGTCTATGTGCGGCCAGCAGGACGATACTATGACGCAGTATTTGGCCACTGTTTCGCGCGGCGATGAAATCCGAGATATAAGCACTTTCCTCGAAGAAGGTTTCACCGCTTCTTGGGGGCCAATGGAGCGCAGACTAGAAGACCGCCAGCGTTTGGTACGCCAGGAAGACGGGAGTTGGATACAGGCCCACAGCGCCGACAACTTAGATGCTTTCGGGGCCGGTGTTTATTCCGTGCGTTTAGGTGAAAGGGAATTCACTTGCCTGAGGGTCATACAATTAGAGGGAGAGTTAACGGATCAACAGTCTCCCCTAGATGTTAATTACGTTACGCAGGAAGGACGTACTGTGTTGAAACGCTCCTATTGTCAGGATTGTTTAGACGATATAGTGGTCGACAAAGAGGAAGAGATGGTCGTTGATGGAGTTCATTTGTTCCTTTGGGAAGATACCCTTACTGGTTTGGCTCTAGGCGCATGAACTCTGGCTTGAAGGCAAGGGAAAGAGAGCTTATATTGGCCGTTAACCTAATATCTTAATGACAGCGGAGTAGAAAATGGCTAAGAAGCTGCGCATGGGCGTGGTGGGCACCGGCATGGGGCGCGGGCATATGAACGGGTATAAAACCCATGCAAATGCTGATCTGGTGGCTATCTGCGACCTCGATGAGGAACGCTTAGCCGCGGCGGCGGCGGAAATGGGCGTGGAAGAGACCTACACGGATTCACGCAAGTTTTTCCGCCAGGCCGGGCTCGATGCGGTGAGCATCGCCGTGCCCAATAAATTCCATGCACCTTTGACGATAGACGCGCTCAAGTGTGGCCTGCACGTACTGTGCGAAAAACCTATGGCCACAACAGTGCGCCAAGCCGAGCGCATGCAGGCGGCGGCCGAGCGGGCTAAGAAAAACTTGATGATCAACTTTTCCTTCCGTTTTACCGAGGCCAGTTATGCACTCAAACATCAGGTGGAATCCGGCGCTCTTGGCGATATCTATTTCGGGCGCAGCGTCTGGCACCGGCTGCGGGGATTTCCTGGATTCGGCAGCTGGTTTACCGACAAGGAATTGGCCGGTGGCGGACCGCTGATCGACCTGGGAGTACATCGGTTGGATTTGGCCCTGTGGTTGATGGGTTATCCCGAGCCGGTAGCGGTGAGTGGCTCGACCTACGATTTTCTGGCGCAAGAAGAAGCCCGTAAAACCGGCAAGAAATACACTGTGGAGGATCTGGGCTGTGGATTGGTTAAATTCGCCAATGGGGCAACACTCATTTTGGAAGCGAGTTGGGCGCTCAATATAGACGAGCCCGAGCATATGCTGACGACGCTCTATGGTACGAAGGGGAGTCTGGTGCAGCGCAATATCAAAGGCGGCTACGAGTTTATTGCCGAGCTCAACACCGAGGAAGACGGCAATTTCTTCACCAAGAAATTAAATCGGCGCACGCAGCCATCGCCCTCTGCGTACCACGAATTTGTCAATAGCATCCTGGAAAAGCGGCCACCGGCTGCCACCGGTGCAGAAGGGGTCAAAGTGATGAAGATCCTGGAGGGCATTTATAAAAGCGCCGAAACCGGCAAGGAAGTGCGCTATCGAGCATCATAATACACGACAAAACGTAAAAGACCTACCCCTGGGCAACAAAGGGAAATAAGTTTAGGGTATTCACAGCCCGTATTCCCCTTCAACCAGGAGCAGGTCGATGTCCCCCCAAACTAAT
>Ga0114996_10005103_pt1 | contig 15530 bp, 16 predicted proteins | sample ArcticOcean_MG_C_4_FD_87039 | JGI IMG/M metagenome (GOLD analysis project Ga0114996, IMG submission 87039) | Marine microbial communities from western Arctic Ocean - ArcticOcean_MG_CB4_134 | ecosystem: Environmental > Aquatic > Marine > Oceanic | place: Arctic Ocean: Canada Basin | collected...
CCGCACGGGTGTCGTCATCTACAACATGCCTGAAATCGGTCTCACCATCTCTCCGGAACTGCTGGAACAACTTGCGGATATTCCCAATATCATCGGCGTCAAACAGGGCGATTTGACACCTTCCGTCATTGACCGCATCGCCGGACGGATGTTGGACAAAATCCGCGTCCTATGCGCTTCGGACCTGCATTTACTGGGTCCGCTCATGCGCGGCTTTCATGGCATCTCGTCGACCAATTCCAGCGCCTTTCCGGAAATCATTCTAGAGACTTTCCGCTCGCTCCAGGCAGGCGATGCAAACCGGGCCAGGGATTTGCACGCTAAATGGTATCCGATACGCGAGTTGATACGGGAATTTGGCCAACCTCAGACGACCAAGGCAGTGATGACGTGTCGCGGCTGGTTCGGTGGTAGTGTCCGTACGCCGCTTCGCGATCTGACGCCGGAACAGCTCGTGCGCCTCCGCGAGACGCTGGCGCGAATTGCCAGTGACTCCGACATCGGAATCGGCAGCCTGGCCGCCTGAACATGCCCTGCCAAACAGGCAATACAACAGCGGCTAACTTTGATGTGGGCGACGCCAAAGTCGCGACCATTACCGGCGACTTTGTTTTGCCCCTGTCGATCAATGTTTTTTCACTAAACACATAGGTTTCGTCATGTCCCTCATCGCCTCGCGTCTCAGCCTAGTCAAACCATCGGCTACCATGGCCGTGAGCCAGAAGGCCTGGGATCTCAAGGCCAAGGGCCTTGACGTCATCGGCCTCGGCTCCGGCGAGCCCGACTTCGATACCCCTCCCCACATCATCGAAGCCGCCAAAGCCGCCATGGATGTCGGCAAGACCCGCTACACGCCTGTCAACGGAACCATGGAACTGCGCGAGGCCGTTTGCGAAAAGTTCAAGCGCGACAACGGACTCAAATATTCCCCCGACCAGATCGCGGTGGGGTGTGGCGGCAAGCAGATCATCTTTAACGCCATGATGGCCACACTTGAACCGGGCGACGAGGTCATCATTCCGGCCCCCTACTGGGTGTCCTATCCGGACATCGTGTGCATGTTCGAAGGCAAGCCGGTTGTCATCGACTGTCCGATGGATGACGGCTTCAAGCTCCGGGCGGACGACCTGGAAGCGGCGATTACCGACAAGACCAAGTGGATCATCATGAACTCACCGTCTAATCCCACCGGTGCCGGCTACAGCCGGGATGAGATGAAAGCTCTCACCGACGTGCTTTTGAGGCATGCTCACGTGCACGTGCTCTCCGACGACATATACGAACACTTGGTCTACGGCGACTTCGCCTTCTGCACTCCAGCTCAGGTGGAGCCCGGCCTCTATGACCGCACCCTGACCCTGAACGGTATGTCCAAGGCCTACTGCATGACCGGCTGGCGCGTCGGTTTTGCCGGTGGGCCATCCGATCTGATCAAGGCCATGACCAAAATCCAGAGCCAGTCCACCACCCACACATCGTCGATCAGTCAGGCCGCCGCCGTGGCCGCGCTCAATGGCCCCCACGATTTCATTGCCCCAAACAACGAGATTTACCGGCAACGCCGGGATCTGGTCGTCTCGATGCTCAACCAGGCCGACGGGCTGTCGTGTCCCCGCCCGGAAGGGGCCTTTTACGTTTATCCATCGTGCACCAGCGCCATCGGCGGTAAAACCCCCGGTGGCAAAACCTTGCGCACGGACGAGGATTTTGTCACTTATCTGTTGGAATCAGAAGGCGTGGCGACGGTGCAGGGAGCGGCTTTCGGCCTATCGCCAAATTTCCGCATCTCGTACGCCACTTCGACGGACCTGCTGGAGGAGGCGTGCATACGCATCCAGCGGGCCTGCACGGCACTGAGTTGACTCGCGGCGTTACAAACAAATGGCTGTTGCCGCCGGCACAGAGGATGGCTGCCATAAGGGAGACACGGTCATGGACGAATGCAAATCGCGGATAAGCTCCGAAATTGACTTCGAAAAGGCCGGTAAGCAGACCGGTTTCCTGAGGCTTCCCCATTCGGTCCACCGTTCGGCCTATGGTTGGCTCCCTATCCCCATCGTCTGCATAAGCAACGGTGACGGACCGAATGTCCTCCTCGTCTCCGGCAACCACGGCGACGAGTACGAAGGTCAGGTGATCCTGATGAATCTTATCCGCGAACTGGAGCCCAAGCATATCCGCGGCCGCGTCATCATCCTTCCCGCCGCCAATGCGCCGGCTGTGCGGGCCGGGCGGCGGACCTCCCCGGTCGACTTCGACGGTGAGGGAAATCTCAACCGCGCCTTCCCGGGCGACGCCAACGGTACGCCCACGCTGATGATCGCCCACTACATCGTGAGTGAACTGTTGCCGCACGCAGACTACGTGCTCGACCTGCACTCGGGCGGCAGTTCTCTGATGTATATCCCCAGTGCCGAGACGAAACTAGGGGACGACGTCAAAATGAACGCAGAGGCGATAGCCCTCGTCAAGGCATTCGGCCTGCCCATCGGCAACATCGGCGAGGTGCTCGACGACCGCACCTTCGCCGGAACCGCAAAACGCCTGGGTATCAAATTCGTCGGCACCGAGCTCGGCGGCGGCGGTACGGTCTCAACGGAGATCCTGGCCATGGGTGAGAAAGGCGTGCGACGCTGCCTGAAGCTGATCGGAACGCTGCCGGAGGGTTATGCCGTCGAGGAAGCACCCGAAACCCGACTGGTATATGTCGGCGGCGAAGACTACTTCGTATACGCGCCCGAGAACGGCGTGTTTGAACCCTACGTCAAACTCGGCACCGAGGTTGAGAAGGACCAGCCAGCGGGCGCCGTCCACTTTCCGGAAACCCCGTGGCGGGAGCCCAGTGTCACCCATTTCAAGCGCACAGGGTTGGTGTTGTGCGAGCGTACCGGGGGGCGGGTCGAGCGTGGGGACTGTGTATTCCACCTGGCAACCGACACCGAAGGCTGAGGGCGTTTCAGGATCGGGCAACGACGACCCCGGGCCCGTCCGGGCTTAAAATTTTTGATATCGAGGGCCGGCGGCTAGACTCTGCCCTCGGAGAGCATGTTGTGCACCTGCCCCGGTGGTGAGTCTGGTAATTGAAAAGTGTTATCAGGATGACCCCCGAGGGGTCTTATTACCCGGCTGGGCGCCCAATAGGCGGTAGGAGACGGGCTCGTTGAGCCCTATTTTGTCGAAGCCATCCACGAGGGTCTATGATTTGCCTGGTCCTCCGCACGGCGCGCCGTGCGGAGCCTTTTTAAATCGTCATAGAGGATATCATCCAGGCCCTTGATACCCGCATCCATGTTCTCAATGCACCCGCGCCAAAGGCTCTCGACCACCAGCAAGTGGTTCAGGGTGTTGTGGATGGAGCCGAAGAACGCCCGGCGGTCCTTCTTGTAGTCTTCGTCAGAGAGCTTCACGCACGCGCCATAGATGCGTTCGTTGGCCCATTCATTGAAGCGGGCTACCATTGGAAAGATATCCATGGCTCCATTCCTGTTCCGAATGCGCGCGGGTAGGCCTCTAGCTGAATCATAAACCCATCCTGGTCCAAGAGCCAAGGGCGTCCGCGCCTTTGGAGTTCTCGCCGTTTCAACACCGATGCCGTATCGGCCCCGGCGGAGATTCCTTGTGGCCAGCGTGTAAGAAATGAAACCTCGCTAACTTGCATCGTATGCTGCAAATTGTATAATCAAAATGAAATCCAAATACGCTTCGAAGCGTTCTGACGGCCAATGTTGGGGTGCCAAGGCGGACGGACTGCCGGTAGACAGGTTTTTAACCCGCAAGGTTCCGCCAGCCGGCAGCATGACATTGTGGAGTGGAAGGCATCCATGATGACCCGTTACGGGACAAAAAACATGCGCCGCATACCCATATCCGTATTGCAGGATTTGCTTGAGCGAATGTTCTTAGCCGCCGGTTGCAGCCCGCACAACGCAAAGATCATGGCAGAAGGCGCCATCGAGGCCGACTTGCGGGGGCACGCAATCCAGGGCACCGATCATATCTTTTCAACGCTCAGGGACGTGCAGAAGGGAATTCTGAAAGGCAAGGCCGAGCCCGTAATCGTGCGCCAAACGGCTGCAACCGCTCTTGTCGATGGCCATGGTGCGCCCGGCCACGTCGGTGGTCGGTTCGCGACTGACCTAGCGATACGTAAGGCGCGGGAAGCTGGCACGGTATCGATCGGCCTGCTGGATTCTGGCGACATCTTCATGCTCGGCTACTATGCCTCCGTGATCGCCGAAGCCGGGCTGGTCGGCTTCGTGTTCACTAGTTCCTGGCCACCCCGCGTCCATCCGTACGGCGGGATCGACAGGGTTCTCGGTACCAATCCGCTAGCCATCGGGGTGCCGACAAGCGGGGGCGACCCGGTGGTTCTAGACCTGGCAACCAGCGCCTCGCCCATCGGTCATGTACGGATCTCCAGCTACTACGGAGATCCTATTCCGCAAGGCGTCGCTATCGACAGGGTCGGCAATCCGACCACCGATGCTAGGGAAGCGCTCGAGGGTGCATTGAGCCCCCTTGGCGGGCATAAGGGTTACGGCTTGGGATTGTGTGTCGGGCTGCTATCCGGTCCACTGGTTGGCGGTGTACTGGGTGAGGCGCTGGAACGGGCAGCCGGCACCGGCGAAGAAGCAGCCGGCGCCCGGGGGCATCTTTTCATGGCGATCGATCCGGCAGCTTTCGGCGATCCGGAAAAGGCCCTTGCCGGGGTCAACTCCTATCTGGATGAGATCCGGGCTAGCCGCAAGGCACCTAATATAGATAAGATTCTCATTCCCGGCGAACGGAGTTTCGATGACCGACGGCGCAACTTGAAAGAAGGCGTTCCGATCCTCGATGAAGTATGGAACCGCACAGTGGAACTGGCGGCTGGACTTGGTGTCGAAATACCGAATATCGATTGACGCCATGTCGCCCCCGGCTCTAGATTGAAGAGAATGAACGATACCCAAAATAAAGGAGAACAGCCCTCAAATGCAGGACAAACTGGATAAAGCCGCCGGCATCGACGGCAAGCGTTTATGGGACAAACTCATGCGGCTAGCGGAGATTGGCGCCACTGGCCGCGGCGGGCTCAATCGTCAGGCTCTGACCCCGGATGACAATGAAGCCCACCGCGTTTTAGTGACCTGGGCTCGCGCGCTCGGCCTTTCCTGCTTCATTGACGACATCGGCAATTTGTTTGTCCGCCGCAAGGGCGTCCGGGACGATGCGCCACCGGTCATGTTTGGTTCGCACCTAGACACGCAGCCGACCGGTGGGAAATTCGATGGTATCTATGGTGTTCTCGCTGGTTTCGAAACACTCCAGACTTTCGAAGAGGCGGGACTGGAGACGGAACGTCCGATCGAACTCGCAGTCTGGGCGAATGAAGAAGGAAGCCGCTTTCTGCCGGGATGCATGGGGTCGGCCTGCTATGCCGAACCGGATAAGCTGGACGAGTGGCTGGCGATTACGGATATTGAGGGAACCACGGTGAAAGAAGCGGTGGCGCGGTATCAAACTGACCTGTCGGATGTCGAACGCCGCCCCCTCGGAGGACCCGTCGCCGCCTTCATTGAAGCGCATATTGAACAGGGTCCGATTCTGGAGACGACCGGCAATACCGTGGGTGTTGTGACAGGCATCCAAGGCGCCCGCGATTTCCGTGTCCGGGTGCTGGGTGAGGAGGCCCACGCTGGCACCACGCCGCGCGGTCGGCGCAAGGACGCACTCAGGGCGGCCGGCGCCATCGCTCAGGCGCTCTATGCGTCAATGGATGATGCAGACGATCAGGTGCGCTTCACCATCGGCGAGTTCATTGTCAGCCCCAATAGCGCATCGGTGGTGCCCGGGCGGGTCGATTTCACCATCGATTTTCGTAATTCGGATCAGGAAATTCTGCGCCGGCTAGGCGATCAGATTGAAAGCATCTGCACGAACCATGCTGGCCCTTGCCGGGTCGAGGTCAAACAGATCCGCTGGCGCGAACCTGCGACTTTTTCGCCGCAGGTGCCGGATCTCATCGGCCAGGCCGCTGAACGGCTTGGCCTGGCCCATATGTTAATCCCATCAGGCGCTAGTCACGATGCGGTCAATCTTCAAAAAATCTGCCCCACGGGGATGATCTTTGTGCCCTGCGAGGGAGGACTGAGTCACAACGAAGCAGAAAACGCTAAACCAGAGGATCTGGCGGCCGGCACCCGGGTCATGGCTCAAGTCGTGTATCAGCTCGCGATCGCGTGACAGAAGCGCCGGACACGACGGCGGGCCGGTTAAACTGCCGGATTAAAGCCAAAACAAATTGTACATTTTGTATCACTTGTTATAATCCTCTTAAGTGGAGCCTGACGTGAGCGACAATTCCGGTAGAGCGATGATGGTTATCCGTGACCAGGGCTGCTCGTATTTAAAACATAAAGCTAGGTAGAGTAATCACCATGAACGAGACATAACTGTTGAATCGAGTGCCGTTGGGAGCCGATGCGGCGTTTCCGAAATCGGAGATCGCTGCCCGCCAGGAAAACCTTCGCAAAATGCTGAAGGAAAAGGATATCGACCTTTACTTGACGAGCGGTGCGGAGAATATCTTCTATCTTAGCGGTCAACAGACCCCGGGCTATTATGTGTTCCAGTGTCTGGCTATTCCGGCAGACGGTGAACCGTTCCTGGTGACCCGAAAACTGGAAGCCTACAATGCCCGATACAATTCTTATCTTGAACGCATATATGGTTACGATGACAGCCAGTCTTCGGCAGAGGCATTAAGCGGGGCTATTGACGCGGAAGGCTGGATGGGTAACCGCATCGCCATTGACCGCAATGCATGGTTCCTGACCGTCAATATTTTCGACAGTTTGCGTGAAGCCCTGGGCGAACTCCTGGACGGGAGCGGGCTTGTGGAAGATCTCCGTCGGGTAAAAAGCCCGAGAGAACTGGCGGCAATAGAACGTGCCGCACAGGAAAACGATGCCGGCATGGCGGCTGGGCTGCGCACGACGCGGGCCGGCGTGACCGAAAACGATATTGCCGCTGCCATCTTGGCCGCGGCTGTCTCCGCCGGCTCGGAATATCTCGGTATGGAGCCCTTTGTCACGTCCGGGCCGCGTTCGGGCGTCCCCCATACAACCTGGCGCCGACGACGCATCCTACCAGGCGATGTCGTCGTTCTTGAAACCGCGGCCAGCCACAATCGCTATCATGCCGCGCTGTTCCGCACAATCATGGTCGGTAATGTTCCGCAGAAGGCACGTGACTGGTACGCCATCTGCATGGACGCACTGAACGCGGCGCTGGACACCATCAAACCGGGTAATCTGTGCTCCAGTCCCCATGATGCGGCGCAGGCGGTGATCGACAAGGCCGGCGCCACTGAAGGTTACCGTAAACGCACGGGCTACAGCATGGGCATCTCCTTTGCCCCTGACTGGGGCGAAGGCAATATTCTCCACCTCAACAAGGGATATGATGTGGAACTGGTGCCGGGCATGGTTTTCCACATCCCGATCACCTTGCGTGACTATGCCAAGTTTACGGTTGCAGTCAGCGAGACGGTGATCGTCACCGAGACCGGGTGGCGGTCGTTGAGCAATATTCCACGCGATCTGGTGGAGGCTTAAGCGACACGCAGACCCGGCAACCGAAGGAAAAGGCAGCCACGCAGAGAGCTGTGTCTCGTACAGCCCGTGAAGGAGAGGGATAACGTTTTCCAGGCAAGTCGGGGGGCGAGTTTATTCGCGTTGTGGGTTGCGCTGCAGAATAAAAATGCCACTGCCAAAGATGAGCGCCACCCCCAGAAGTTCCACCGCACCGGGCGCATCCCCCCAAATGACAATCCCCAGCAGGAAAGCCCATAGAATGCCAGAATATCTGAACCCGCTCACCAGGCTGGCAGATGCAAACCGGTAGGCGTCGATCATGAAAAATATTCCGACGCCGAAAAAAAGTCCGGCGGTGACAAGCAACCAGAGATGCTCACCATTCATCGGCGACCATATATAAACGGCGAATGGAAGCGTACAGACCAAGGCCATGGCGTTGGAAAACATGAGAATTGAAACGGACGTCTCGCTGGCCACCAACTGGCGCAGCATGATGTCCCGGGTTGCCGAGAATAGAGCTGCGGTCAAGGGTAACAGGAAATACCAGCTTATTTCTCCGCCCGTAGGCTGGGCAATCAAGACCACTCCCAAAAATCCAACCACCACGGCGGACCGTCCGCCCCACCCCACCTGTTCGCGCAGAAGGAAATGCGCCAAGACGACGACAAATAGCGGACTTGCATGCACGAGGATGATGGCCTCTGCGAACGGCAGGTGGCGCAGACCAATGATGTGGCTTGCCAATGCCCCAACCGCGAAGCCCCCAGCCATGAATTGTCCACTGAAACTGCGCCAGCGAAGCGCCTGCATGCCACCGTAACGCCCGGCCAGCAGAAGAATTGGGAGTATGGCGACCACCGAACGAACAAATATCGCCTGAGCGACCGGGATTTCGACGATGACGAGTTTCATCAGCGCATCGTTCAAGACGATAAGGCTGCAACCAAACACCATTAAGGCAGAGCCCCTCAAGGGCGATGCCTTATCGGCCCGCCATATGCTGGCCCGTCGTTGTACACATTTTCTCAAGTCGTAAAATACGCCTCTTTCCAGCATGTGCCGAGTTTTTGGCGGCGCGTCCGCACATCGTACGGTCCCGGCGCGGCAACCAATCCAATATAATACTATTCCATACCAATTAGACAAACAGTGTATGGGTAGAATATTCGCGCCTGCTCGATGCCCGGCTGCGCCAGCGCCCAGCGCCAAGGGGGCCTGCCGGACCTGTATCATCACGCTTTTCCGACCGATCTCGTGATGTACTGACGACAGGCCTACGCGGGGCGGACTGGATTTGTGTGCGAGAAGAACGATTGTGTCGATTATACGCAAGGGGCTTACCAACAGGATAATTTTAATTGCATTGAAGCACAAAAGCTTACATTATCGTCTATGGTCCGGGATAATAGATCCGTGCGCCAGACACAGTTGGCGCATCAGGTGATACTATATTCGTATTCCGCAAGTTGGAAGAAACACCATCATCTGACCGAACTCGGCCTTTGCGAAGTGCTAAAAGTATCGCGTTCGCCCGTGCGTGCGGCCTTGCGGCTGCTGCAGGAGTGGGGAGCGGTCGAACAACGTCCCAACCGGGGCTTCTTTTTGGTAAAGAATGCAACCGACCTGCTGTCGGTCGGAAACGATGCGCCACCGACCATAGAAGAAGAGCTGTATCTGGCCATCCTGGATACCCGGCTGGCCAACCGTCTTCCCGATACCGTGACCCAGGTGGAGGTTATGTCGAAATTCAGCAGTTCGCGCAACCTTGTGAAAAAAGTCCTGTTGCGAATGCTCGATGACGGTTTGATACAGCGTGAGAAAAACCGCGGCTGGAGATTTCTCCCCACGTTCGACGAGGCACGGTCTTGGAGGAACGGGTATCAGTTGCGCTTGCTGCTTGAGCCCGCCGGTATTCTTCTGCAGCAGTTTCGGGTCGATCATGAAAAGCTCACGGCTTGCCGGATCGCGCATCAGGACTTGCTCTTTGCGACCGAAACTGCAACCGAACCGGCGGTCTGGATTTATCGCGTTGACAGCGAATTCCATGAATTGATTGCATCTTTTACTAATAACGCCTTTTTCTTGCAGGCGATTCAGCATCAGAACAAGCTGCGCCGCCTTCTCGAGTATCGTGGGTATAAGAACCAGCGCCGGATCGCCGATTGGTGCCGTGAGCACCTTAAAATAATTGATGCCCTGGAACGCGGGCGTGTAGAAATCGCGGCCGAATTAATGCGTAACCATTTGGAAAAGGCGGCGGAAAGCACATCCAAGCTGTCGCCGGTGGCAAAGCCATCGTCTGCGCGCCAAGAATAAAAGTGTTCGATCGCGCCTGTGAAATACCTTAACCTTTGTAAAGGGTCGTTTAGCGGAGCCGCCGGATTTTCCGCGGGGACAGCACGCGACGCGGCAAGACGTCACCGTCAAAGCTCGATCCGCCGAGCAATAAAAAGGGATTTAGCCTGTCATGGAGCCTCGGATTTACCTGATTGTGAACGTGGATGCCGACCCCGACCCTGTCGATACACCGGCGGACAATGATGCTGTTTTGGAAAAATACAAAATTATCCAACAACTGATCAACGAGCGCTGCGACGGGAAGGCTGTGATTAGTGTGCACAGCAGCCCGCTCTACCGAGAGCGGTTCATCCAGTCACCCTTTGTGGATTTTTGGAAGGAATGGACGTCGGGCGGCGGCGATCTTGTCTTGCACATGGAGGAGGATTTTTATGCGCTTCCCGAAAATCGGAGGGCGTCATCTACCGGGTTTGAAAATCTGGAGATCGTCGAACAGGCGATGAAAGAGACGGTGAGTGCGTTGTCTAGCGAAGGGCTCGCCTGTCGGGCCTATCGCGGCGGCTCTAACAGCATGACACCCGAGATCGCAGAGGTGCTGACGGAGCTCGGAATCTCAGTCGATCTGAGCTGCGCACCCGGATTAATCTGGAAGGAGCGGGCTGTGAATTGGGCCAGTGCGCCGTTGAGCGGCTATTTCATGTCGGCGCAAGCACCGACGCGCGCCGTCGATCCGGGTGGACAAGGCCCCCTGCTTGAAATTCCGCTCGGCTGGGACGGGATCAATGATGGCGATTCCGCGCCGCGAAAGCCCAACCACCATTATCTTGCCAATGAATCCTCGACCTATGAAGATTTGTGCCGTGTCTGGAATATCATCCTTGAACGTGCCGACAATAGCGGTAATCATCAGGCTGTGTCCTTGCTGAGCCACACCCACACGGCGAAGACGGCACGATTCCACTCCCAGCTCGATGCCTTCTTGCGGTTCGTAACAACCAACCGCGGCATCCCGGCATCCCTGACGGAGATCAGGACGCTCATTTCCGACGCAACCGAATCAGCATGATTGGTTCGGATGGCCTTATCATATATTGATAGTGCAACACGATATAGATCATCATTTTTGATCATCGTGGATTTCGCAGCCCGGTTCATCTGATTTATCAAAAAGTCTGAAATTTCTGCTACGCGCCGTGGCTGCAAAAACCTTCTGAGTATAGGAAATATGGCCATCAAGAAGTTTTACAGCCTTTTTCCACATCATCTTCACGGCACGCTTAAAGTATTTCCCGGTGCTCGGCTTGTGGACGCATTTTTCCGGTCGCTTTCGATACTTGGATACGCATGAACCGTGCTGTCTTTCGAAAAGTCTGTTTGATCATCTCTAACAGATAGTGGGCGGGCGGGCGGGCGGTTGGGACATAGAGCGTGGCGTGCAATTGCCAATTCAAGTCCGGCCATTTCGCCGGATCTGTCGACTTCTCACTCACTTCGATAATCTGTTGCGCACGATCAAGGTTGTCATCCGTCATATTCGGAATCGCCAACCGCAAGGCTCGACAAACAAGGGCTAGCCGAATATCCAACATTTCAAAGACCTCGGTAATCGAAATGGTGGAAACCACGGCACCGCGCCTAGGCTGAATGCTAACCAATCCCTCAGCATTGAGTTGCCGAAACGTTCGGCGACCTCGCTTTGGTGGAGTTGGCAACCCCCAACAAGTTTTCCGGAGAAGATATCCGCTTTCAGATTGTTATAAATTACGTTTGGGGCAGTTCCGCGCGGAATCTTGGGAGGGGTCTTGTTACTTGCCATCGCGGGACTCCTCTGGATTTGTTATGCGGTGCGGCCTGAGCTTGGCGCATGCGTGACCGGTTTGAATTTTTGTATTATTTTCTTAGTGCCCAAATTCCAATATGTCACTTTGCTCGAATTGACCCGCAAAAATAGGTCTGGGCTACTGTGGCCGCACCATCACATGATCTTTCGAAGGCCCCTCCAGCTCGAACTCGGTGACCTTCGAGGTATCGATTTCGGGTGTATGAAAAAGTTCCGGGAATGCGTCCTCGTAGGCGACCCCTGCCTCGATCACCCTGTCGTCTCGGAATCGCGGACCAACGATTTGAATTCCCACAGGCAGACCTTCCTTGGTCAACCCAGCGGGTAGGGAAATAACCGGTAAACCTGTAATGGAAAACGCGTAAGTGCTCAAATAGGCATCATAATACCGAGTGACTTTTTTGTTCCCGATCTCGGTAGGTAGCGGATGGTTGAGCCGAAACGGCGGAACGCCGATGGCCGCAGTGAGTATATAGTCGTAACGTTCCAGGAACTGCCGCACGGATTGCCAATACACCCCACGCTGCCGTTCGGCGGTGGTCACGGTACGTAAATCAACTTTTAACGCGGCTTCAATCTGATTCACCATCGCCGGCGTCATCAAATCTTTGTACGCGTCATAATGATCGGCGTAATTCCCGACCATGCCGAATGCGCGCGACCCGACGACGATATCCAACAATACGCTCGTATCGAAGCAATCATCGACAACATCACAACCGAGCGTCGCAAAACGTTGAGCTGCGACCCTACCCAGTTCTCGAACATCAGGGTCCTGCGGTACGAGACCGTTTAAGTCACCTGCGTAGGCGACCCGCCTTCCCTTCAAGTCAATCTTGCGCTCCGCCACCTCCCCTAAGTCGATGCCTCGCGCAGGCAGAGTCGTGGGGTCGCGGTCATCCGGGCCCGCAAAAACCGACAACATTAACGCCGCATCGCTTACGTGGCGCGCCATCGGCCCCACAACTGGCGTCACCAAAGTACCCCACTGTAGATCTACCGGATAATTTGGAACGAGTCCGAAAGAAGGGCGAATACCCACGATGCCGGTAAAGGCGGAAGGTTCGCGAATGGAGCCACCAAGATCGGTTCCGATTGCCAATGGCGATAGGTTGGCGGCTACACCAGCGGCACTTCCCCCCGACGAACCGCCAACCGTGAAGTCGAGGTTCCACGGGTTTCGAGTTGTACCGAATAGAAAATTCGTGGTGTTAACGTCGTGAGTGAACTCGGCGTGTTCGTCTTGCCAATTAGAACGGCCCCAGCTAATCGCATTCTCTCGACGACAACCGAGTCTTCCTTGGGCACAAAATCGTCAAAAATCCGCGAACCGAAAGTCGTGCGCAATCCTTTCGTAAGTAAGTTGTCCTTCACCAAATATGGTGCGCCTTCAAGGGGTCGTGACGGTTCGCCGATAGCAAGCCGTTTATCGACATCCTGTGCATCAGTCATCGCATCCGGATTCAAGGTACAGATTGAATTTACCGTAGGATTAATTTTCTCGATTCGTTCAAGATGAGCGCCCGTCAATTCACAAGCACTGATCCTCCTCTCTTTGATTTCGGACACCATCTTTCTCGCTGATAGGGCGGTGATAGTTTGCATTAACCCGTCTCCAGTAATTTATTTTTGTATATTATTATTAAATATTGTATATTTTTTTTGTCACAACAACGTCAATTGAATTCAGCTTGAGGCAGTGCTCGCGTGCGCTCGGAAATACAGATGGAATTTGCCGAACACTAAGGTTCCCAATGTCATCCAGAAACTTGGCCAATAGGGTATGACCAACGTCGTGGTTGCCCATGAAATGTATTTTGCCCGGCGAGTCGCCTATCAGATCGTCTATAGGGACCATCGCAAGGTTATCGAGAACTTTTCGATGGCCAAGTCTCTGACTGTACTCAAAATTTCCTTGAACAAATATTTTAACACTAATGGTTCAATCACAGAGCTTTGAACGCAAGCAAGGAAGAAGATAATGGAAATTGTACGTCGTCATCAAAAGGGAAACCGAAAGAACGAGGCAGTCGAATACGGAGACTTCGTCTTTATTTCCGGACAAATCGCAAATGACCTTTCGCTCGATGCAGAAGGTCAAACCCGTGAGGTCTTGGCGAAAATAGATAGTTTGCTAATCGAGTGCGGAACCGACAAATCGAAGCTGCTATGGGCTCAGTGTTGGGTCACGGATATGCGCAACTTCGACGCCATGAACAAAGTCTGGGACGAGTGGGTCGACCCCGATAACCTTCCTGTCCGCGCCGGTCTTTGCAGTTCTTTGGCGCAAACAGAGTTTTTGGTTGAAATCATGGTTACTGCCGGACGGTAACTTCGATCAAACAAGTGTTCCCATTCCCTTCGGAGAGCATTCCATTGTCTAAGAAAGAACCATCGTACATACCTGCCAGTGTTGGTGGGTTGGCGCGGGGTTAAGTCACCAATTCTTCCGTTACTACGACAAACACGTCTAGAATCGAACGGAGCGTTATCTACTCGTAATCCGGGTAGGGATGATGCAGGCCGATTTAACAAGAGAATAGGTCGCTATGCTTTGTGCATCAACTATACTCGAAATACGCCGACGGACGATAATCCCCGGCCCGCACCGCGCCACGGTGAGGGCTGTCCTCAGCGGCCCTTGAAATCAGGCTTGCGTTTCTCGGCAAAGGCCCGCTGGCCTTCGGTGTAATCGTCGCTCTCGTTGCAGGCGTCGACTAGGCTCTCGCACAAGGCATCGTCACGATCGGCCGCCTCCTTGACCGCCTCATTGACGATGATCTTGGCCGCTTTCACGGAGAGCGGCGCGTTGGCGGCGATCTCCTCCACGTAACCGTCGACGACAGCGTCGAGGTTGGCGACCGCCACGACTCGGTTGACGATTCCCCAGCGGAGCGCGTCCGCAGCTTGAAAGCGGCGGCCGGTGAAGAGGATTTCCTTGGCGTGTTTGGCGCCCACAGAATCGGTTAGCAAACGCACGTCGTCGAGTTTGTAGCCGATCCCCAATTTGGCCGGTGTCACTGCGAAAGTCGCGGTGTCCGAGGCGATTTGGATATCGCATAGTTGCGCGACTTCGAACCCCCCACCCATGCAAAACCCCTCGATGCAGGCGATGGTCGGCTTGGCAATGCCGCGGAGCGCCGCATACGCCTGCTCCGTGATTGCGTGGTAGGTAGCAATTCCATCCGGCGTCGAACGCAGGTTCTTGAACTCGGAGATATCGTTGCCGGCGCAGAAACACTTATCGCCGGCCCCCCTTACTACGATCACGCGAATTTCCGGGTCATTGGCCCAAGCCTCGAATATCTCGCGCATGCGCCGCCACATGTCGAGCGACATAGCGTTGCACTTGTCCGGTCGGTTTATGGTGAAATGCCCGACGCGACCGTCTTTCTCGTAGAGAATTTTATCGTCCAACTTGCTCACGCCCGTTTCTCACTTGCCCCTCTATTGTGGGCACAGCCCTGCCCGTTTTGCAAACGGCGGAAAGGGTTCCCCCTTTTGATTCACATTGTATTCGATACCAGCGGGTTCGCAACGTGCCGGATGGTTTGGGCGAACTGGACAACAAACGGCGTTGTCACATTAACTGACAGCGGACGCAAAGATTCCTTGTCATTCCGCGCCGGTGTCTGACATCAGACACCGGGTTGTACAAAATGGTCGGTTGCGGGGGCACAAACTCTACTATTTCGTACACGGGTATCTGCGTTCCTCACACTGCCGCTTTAAGATATCGAGACGTCCGCTTTGCACCCGAAAGCGGACATTAATTGTATTAGGCGAAAGAGTCTGCTTTTGACCCATAACGG
>Ga0114996_10005105_pt1 | contig 15525 bp, 9 predicted proteins | sample ArcticOcean_MG_C_4_FD_87039 | JGI IMG/M metagenome (GOLD analysis project Ga0114996, IMG submission 87039) | Marine microbial communities from western Arctic Ocean - ArcticOcean_MG_CB4_134 | ecosystem: Environmental > Aquatic > Marine > Oceanic | place: Arctic Ocean: Canada Basin | collected...
GACTTCGATACCGAGCGTATCTACGGTGTCGAGTTGGGTAAGGGCATCGCCTGTGACCTGATCCCTCGATGCGACCAGGATGCACCCGACTTCAATTCCCCATTGAGAGAGATAGCGTGCGGCCACAAAGCCGTCACCGCCATTGTTTCCTTTGCCGCACAGGATACACACGTGGCCGCCGGACGTCTGCTCGTGGAGTTCCGCCACCGCTTTTGCGACAGACCGGCCAGCATTTTCCATCAAGACCAGTCCACTTATGCCGGCGTCTTCGATGGTAATTCGGTCCATTTCGCGCATTTCTGCGGCGGTTACCACATACACAATTAGCTCTCCTATTGACGGCCCATGACGAGCAACATATCGCGAACAGCTTGCTCGATTCCGACAAACACTGCATGGGCAACAATGGCATGGCCGATGTTGAGTTCCACAATCTGCGGGATCGCCAGTATCTCCGTCGTGTTGTCGTAATGCAGGCCGTGACCCGCGGCGACCTCCAGCCCCAATTCTGCGCCTACCTTCGCCCCTGTTTCCAGACGCTGCAATTCATGTTGGGCAGCTTCGACACTGTCAGCATCCGCATAATCACCGGTATGCAGTTCAATGGCTTGTGCTCCTACGGCGGCGCTGGCTTGAATTTGGGCCGGGTCGGGATCGATGAACATACTCACAGATATCTCGGCTTCCAGAAAGGGGGCAATGTACGAGCTCAACATATCGGTGTGCCCCGCGACGTCGAGGCCACCTTCCGTGGTTCGTTCTTCCCGTTTCTCTGGAACGAGTGTGATGCGGTCGGGACGCTGATTCAGTGCGATGGTTTGCATTTCGGCGGTGGCTGCCATTTCGAGATTGATCGGAATGGAGATGACTTCACGTAACTGGGGCAGATCACTGTCGATGATGTGTCGGCGGTCTTCGCGTAAGTGCACCGTTATCTGGTCAGCACCCGCTTGTTCGGCTCGTAACGCCGCTTGGATTGGATTCGGGTAAATGGTGCCCCGTGCCTGGCGGAGTGTAGCGATGTGGTCAACGTTCACTCCCAGCTTCACGGTTCTCATGCGCCCACCTCGGCACGCAGTGAGTCAGCGATTTCGTGTGCGAAGGAATCAATGGTGTCTTGTTCGGTGCCTTCGACCATGACGCGAACTTTCGGCTCCGTCCCCGAGTAGCGAACGAGAACACGTCCGGTGTCTCCAAGCTTGTTTTCCACGGTTTGGATGATTTGCTTTACCAGCGGGAGTTTGTCGATGGGGGTTTTGCGGGCCACGGGTATATTGACAAGCACCTGGGGCACTGTGTTCATGATCTGGGCCAACTCGCTCAGGGGTTTCTCTTCCATCAACATGACCGTCAGCGTCTTGAGAGCTGCAATCATGCCGTCACCCGTCGGTGAATGATCGAGGTAAACGAGATGGCCGGATTGTTCGCCGCCAAAGTTGAAGTCACCCTTCTTCATCGCCTCCACAACATGGCGATCGCCCACAGCGGTGCGTATGAGATTAATACCCGCTTTCTGCAAAGCGATCTCAAGGCCCAGGTTGCTCATGACGGTACCGACCAACGTGTCGTTGCGCAGCATACCGTCTTGCTTCATTCGTACCGCGGAGATGGCCATCAAGTGATCGCCGTCAACGATTTGGCCCTTTTCATCGGCAACGATGACTCGGTCGGCGTCGCCATCCAACGCCACACCGATGTCCGCATTGTGTTCTTTCACGAGCGCACACATGTGTTCGGGATGCAATGACCCAAAGCCTTCGTTGATGTTTGTTCCGTCCGGATGCACGCCCGTGGCGATCACCGTGGCACCCAACTCTTCGAAGACGGCTGGTGCTACTTTGTAGGCGGCGCCGTGTGCACAATCCACCACAACCTTGAGCCCATCCAGCGTGAGATTGCTGGGCAAAATGGACTTCAAGAAAACCACATAACGAGACCACGCACCGTCTACTCGGAACGCGCGCCCAATGCCTTCTCGGGTAGCTCCGGTGTCGGCAAAGGCGTTGCTAAGGATCGCGGTTTCCAGCTCGTTTTCCAGGCTATCAGGAAGTTTGAAGCCGTCTCGGCTGAAAATTTTGATGCCATTGTCATAGTAGGGATTGTGGGACGCGGATATGACCACCCCCGCGTCGGCACGCATGCTTGCGGTGATGAACGCAATGCCCGGGGTAGGCAGGGGGCCACACAAGAGCACGTCCGCGCCCATTGCGCAGATGCCTGAGGTGAGGGCTTGTTCAAAAATGTAACCCGACAGTCGCGTATCTTTTCCAATGACGATACGTGGGCGTCCATCGGGGCCATGAATGGGGTTTTCCATGAGGTGTGCTGCTAACGCACGTCCTAATCGAAGACCTGTTTCCGGCGTCATGGGAGCGACGTTGGCCTCGCCGCGAATGCCATCTGTTCCAAAGAGTTCTCCCATTAGTTCCTCCCGCCGCCATTGGCTGTGTTGCGCAGGGCGTGTGCAACAGCTACCACATCTCGAGCCGCAGCGACATCGTGAACTCGTACGATGTGGGCCCCAGCCAGTACGCATGCAGTGATGGCCGCCGCAGTCCCATACGTGCGTTGGTCCACCGAACGATTCGTGAGCTCTCCAAGAAATGACTTTCGACTGACGCCCATGAGTATGGGTCGTTTCAGACGGCTGGCCATGACACCACACGATTGGATGAGTGCAAGGTTATGCGGGAGGTGTTTGCCAAAGCCGATGCCTGGGTCGATGACAATGCGCTCAAAGTCGATGTCATGCTCAAGTGCCTTGTTGATGGCCTGGCTCAGGGTATGTTCAATGTCTGTGCATACATCCGTGTAGGTGACGTTCTCCTGCATCGTAACAGGGGTGCCCTGCATGTGCATGAGGCACAGCGTCGCACCGGTTTCGGCCACAACATTCACCATGTTGGGATCGCCTGAGAGTCCGGTGACGTCGTTGATCATGCTTGCGCCGCGCTCGCAGGCTTCTCGTGCGACGAGGGCCTTGTTGGTGTCGATGCTGATTGGGATATTCGTGGCCGCTATGAGCCCTTCAATGACCGGGAGAACTCGACGCATCTCCTCCGACGCATCCACGGGCTCGGACCCCGGTCGAGTGGACTCACCGCCAATGTCCAAGATGTCTGCGCCTTCGTCCACAAGCTTCAGGCCATGGCGGACAGCTGCATCGACGTCGAGGAAGGAGCCGCCGTCGCTGAATGAGTCCGGCGTTGTGTTGATTACCCCCATGACCAGCGGTTTGGCGAAGTCATGTGTGGTGTTTCCGATGTGGAGGTTCATGGCAACAACTCCCATCCTCATTGAACCCATGTCGGTTGCCATGGGAAGCCATGTGCCGGCACGAATCGACCCAGAACTTAGGTCTCTTCGCCACCGGGTTTGAGAGGAACAATACTGGGGATGGACCGTGGCGTATCGTCGATCTCGGCAGGTTCTGAAGGCTCGCTGTTGGCCAATTCAACCCGGTCGGCTTCCTCCTGCTTGCGTTGAGCACGAAGCGCTTGGATTTCTTCGATCGTGGATCCGTCAATGGCCGCGAGGATCTCCTCGTTGTTCAAGCTCTCCATTTCAAGGAGCGCTTGAGCGAGACGCTCCATGGCATCTCGATTGTCGTCGAGCAGTTTTATGGCATAATCGTATTGTTGACTCACGATTCGTTTGATCTCGCGGTCGATTCGAATGGCAGTTTGCTCACTGACGTCGCGTTGTCTTTGCATCTCTCGACCCAAAAACACGGGTTGGTCCGATCCACCAAACGCAAGTGGACCCAGGTTACTCATTCCCCATTCGGTCACAAAGCGACGCGCCAAGGTTGTCGCTCGTTCAATGTCGTTTCCGGCCCCGGTGGTGGCCTTGTTCAAGAAGACGTCCTCTGCGGCTCGTCCGCCCATAAGTACCGCGATGATGGCCAGAACTTGGTCCGCATCCTGGGAATACTTGTCCTCTTCCGGAAGTTGCTGAGTCAACCCAAGGGCTGGTCCTCGTGGAATGATGGTCACTTTGTGAACGGGATCCGTGCCAGGCGTCTTCACCGCCACGAGCGTGTGGCCCGCTTCGTGATACGCGGTATCTCTTTTTTGCCCGTCGCTAATCACCATGGAACGGCGCTCCGTTCCCATGAGCACCTTGTCTTTGGCAAACTCAAAGTCGGCCATTTCCACGGTATTCTGATCCTGTCGAGCGGCCTTGAGGGCGGCTTCATTGACCAAGTTCTCCAAGTCGGCTCCGCTGAAGCCCGGAGTGCCTCGTGCGATGACTTGCAGATCGACACTTTTGGAGATCGGAACTTTTCGCGTGTGGACCTTCAAAATACCTTCTCGTCCACCGACGTCGGGCAAGGGTACAACCACCCGTCGATCGAAGCGTCCTGGGCGTAGCAGGGCGGGATCCAACACATCCGGGCGGTTTGTTGCTGCTACGATGATCACCCCGTCGCTGGATTCGAAACCATCCATTTCGACGAGCAGCTGATTCAGGGTTTGTTCACGCTCATCATGACCGCCGCCAAGACCGGCTCCACGATGGCGGCCAACCGCATCGATTTCGTCGACAAAGATGATGCAGGGCGCATTCTTTTTACCGGTTTCAAAGAGATCGCGAACACGGCTAGCACCCACACCGACAAACATCTCCACAAAGTCGGACCCGGAAATCGAATAGAAGGGGACGTCCGCCTCACCTGCGACGCCTTTGGCCAGCAATGTCTTGCCCGTTCCGGGTTGACCGGTCAGCAATACGCCTTTGGGGATTCGTCCCCCGAGTCGTGTGAATTTCTTGGGATCTCTCAGAAACTCGATGATCTCTTGCAACTCGTTCTTTGCTTCATCGGCCCCTGCAATGTCTTTAAAGGTGATCCGATTGTTGGCATCCGTAATGACGTGGTGCTTGCTCTTGCCGAAACTCATGGCTTTGCCACCGCCGGCTTGGAGTTGACGCATGAAGAAAATGAAGATGAGAAAGAGGAATATCATGGGCAGCCATGTGCCGATGATCGATAACCAGAAACCATCCTGATCCGGCATCTCATGCCGCACGAGCACCCCGTTTTGAAGAAGCTTTTCTTCGTAGGGTTCAATGTTGCCGATGGTACGGAACTTGGTGCCGTCGGCATATTCACCGTCGATATTTGGACCGCGAACGACTACTTTGATGACGCGCAATCCGTGCGCTTCCTCCGCATCTTCCCCAGGAAGTGCGTGATGATAAAAATCGCTGAAGTCGATGAGCTGGCCAGTACCTGTGGATTTTAACGTTTGATAGATCGCTACAAAGATCACGATCAGAAAAATCCAGAGTACGATTGTCTTATAGTTTTGCTTCAATTCTGTTGGCCTTTGGGGGTCCGGAAAAGCAGTCTCCCTTTAAGGATAGGCAGGGTGTACTGGGTTGACAACCCACAATAGCCACAACTTCTTCCCAAAAAGGATACCGGCATGCTTTTCGATGTCCGGTTTTTGTTCAGAAAACGTCGTGTGGGCTCTACCGCTCTTTGATGAGCCCGTCAAGGTTCGTCGGACGTATGGTTGTGGCGAAAAGCACGGAAAAGTAGGTTTTTCCCAGCGCTCGGTAGTTCGACGAGCACATTTCCTTCCAATTGGACGGTGCCGCCTTGGTTGTGCAAGAGGCGCTCTATGGCCTGAATCCGTTCCGTTGTGAGTGGAACAGGAGAGGCTGCACGAAGGATGTGGGGTACTAGGTCAGGATGCACCGCCTTGAGGGCCTTCACGTCCAAACCTTGGGTCGCCAGGTGGTCGGCGGCGGTGGCTTCCACGAACTGGCGGTCCCGTCGTAATGTGTCCGCCATTCGGACAAGAACGTCCGACAGCTTGGGTTGATACTCTTCAGTCAATAGGGGCATGAGGTGATGACGTACGCGATTACGAAGCGCATCGAGTTTGTCATTGGTGGGATCGACACAATAGGTTGCGTTGATGTCACGCAGGTAAGCGATGACTTCCAAGCGGCTGAGTGCGAGCAGAGGGCGAATGATACGTTGGCGTCGTGGTGGAATACCGGACAAACCCACGGTCCCAGCACCTCTCAAGAGTCGCATGAGGACGGTTTCAGCTTGGTCCGTCGCGGTGTGTCCCGTTGCCAATCGGTCCCCTTCAACGGTCGCCAGGGCCGCATACCGGGCTTCGCGAAGTGCTCCCTCCGCGTGGGACGATGGGTGGCACACAAGGGAGCGAAAGTCCTGGTTCAACGTGGTGGCCAAGTGCCGGACAAAGTCACATTCTTCGCTTGTTTCGGGACGTGTCCCATGGTCCACGTACACCACTGTCAGCCGGTACTGTAGCGCGTGCAGCGCATAGACTAGAGCTGTGGAGTCAGGCCCGCCACTTGCGGCCACGACCATATGGGAGTGCGGCTCAGCGAGCTGATGGGTCTGGATCTGTTGTCGAACTTTCTGGACGAAGCCATTCACGCAGTGTTTCCGCCGAAATCGCCATTGAGAATTTCTCTCGTTTGGGAGCCTGACGATAATTGATCGCCACGAGATGTCCAGAGGCGCTTAGCAGTGGAGCGGCATGGGGCAAGGGGATGTCGGTGACCAAAATCCCTTCGAGTACCCCGCCCAGGATGTCCAGGATCATGCCCCGAATAAGTATGGGAAACTGTGCTCCAGCGTTGACAATTGTGAACACGGGCATCGTCGAACGCAAGGCACCAGCCGCATACAATGGCAGGGCCACGAGCGAGTCCGGGAGTGTTTTGGGGTCAACCAAGAGTTCCACCAGAGCCCCGTCTCCCAACGTTTTCATGGCAGGAACGACGATGGTTTTATCCGATGGAACGCCGATGAACACGACTTCGCCGGCGCGCGCGAACAACGCGGCTGCAAGTATGCGGATCTTGCCTGTCTCGTCTCGAACAGCGACGGCTGTCCCATAATGGGTTGGTAGAGTGCGTGGGTCGAGTCCTCGAACGGCTTTGTTGCGAACTCCGAGCGTCAAAATGGACGGGCCATACTGTGCGCAAAACACCTTGGACTGTTCATGGTCGAGCAACAAGCCCGCAAGCTCATCCGCCTGTGCCGGAATGGCGCAGAACAACACGGTGGCCAAGAGGAGACGGCTCATGGTCGTAATCCTGTCACGGGGCGTGCAATACGGCTAGAAAGAGGCTTGATTCGGTGTGGCGATACGAACTGTTTCGACGTTAGAAGTGGTAAAACCCGTCGATGAGTTTGTCTTCACCCGTGTCGTAGAGAACGATGGCATGGGGCATGTCCTTCACCAGGATTTGGGCCAGCCAGACTCTGGGAGGAAACAAACCTTCACCCGTACAGAATTGGCCATTGATGCGGCCAATCCAGATGCCTACGCCCGTGTTTTTGTCGCGCCACTCTTGGGCCATATATCCCAACTCTCGGGCGGCCTGTGTGCAGGTTTTCGATTCCAGTGTGGCGCTCTTGAATGCACGGCGAAGCTTGGAAAAGGCTTTACTGTATAAGCGACCGATCTTGGCGTTCACAACCTGGTCTTTGCCTGTGTTCCCATATTTGAGGCCACCGGGAACGGTGAGCGCGACCGCTGTTTTGGTCTTTCGTTTTTGCATCGCAGCGAACCAGTCCGTGCCTGTGTCTGCCAGGGCAGGAGTGGTCATTCCAACGAAGAACACAATCAGCATCAATCGAATCATCGTTTCCTCCAGAGGGCTCTTGCCCCCCCCCAGGGTCTTCAATGGGGATAGTTTCGTGACCACAGGGTGACAATGGCGAGGGTCTATCGCAGACCAGCTTGCACGTCAATGTTGATCCATCGGATGGGCGAACAGTCATTCAGATTGGTCCGTGAAAAACCGAGGTTTTTCTAGTCGAAACGAATCAAGAATCGACTGAGTCGGTTGGCGATGTTTTCGCATGCGTCCGGGTCTTCAATGGCACGAGGACCGGGCTCGAAGAACTCCACCGACTTCCGGCCTGTTGATTGACGTATTCGAGAGACAAGCCCTTGGTCTTGTAGCCAATCCACGGCATTGGTGAATGTGGCGCTGGACACGGCTTCCTTGTACGTGATTTCCCCTTCGCGCCACAGCCGGTCCCCCACCATTTGGATCCACTCCATCACGACTTTCTTGGACTGGGGACCCTTGAGCTTCGTGAGCGTTCTTGTGACCACATAATATCCTTCGATGACCGGGAGTGTGATGTTGCACAAAAGGCGTAGAGAGCGCTTTCCTGCACTGGGGATGGTGATCTTTGCAGCCCGATCTCCCTCAATGAGACCTGCGCCCTGGAACAATCCGATGGTTTCACGATATTGGTCGTCGAAATCGCGTCCCTGCTCGTAGACAAACTCGTACTTGAGAAGTTGGGACAGGAAGTACGTGTCATTGCGGACTCGATCTCCCCAGAGTTCACCCACCGACTGACATCCAAACAACGACACGGACAAAATGCTTTCACGCACGAAGTGATGGACCAAGTTGTTTCGGTAGTAATCCAGGTTTGGACGGCGTTCGGGAGGCACTTGAAACACGACGTCGTCCGAGAATTTATGGCGCGTGATCAGTTTTTGGCTGGTCAGCATTGCGGTGGTCTGGTCAACGATGGCTCCAATGGTTTCCCCCAGCTTCTTCGAAAGCTCATTGCGACCATCGAGCATGGACAGTGATGTTGCCAAGTCGCTCTCTTCCTCACTTCGCAAGGATTCCAGGGCAACGCGGTTGGCGGACAGCAACATGCTAAAGGTAGAGCTGCAGGGCACATTTCGTTTCATCAGGTATTCCAACAAAGCCCCGACCCGACGGAGGAGCGCACGTCGACTGAGGCCCCGGCGTGTGTTGGTCAACAAGGCGGTGGCGACCACCGCCGACGGTGTGGCAACCATGGCGTGATTGATCCCCGACAACACCCGATATCCCAGTCGTTTCACGACTTCCCTGCGTTCGTTTTCGTTTCGGAATCCATTCTCCAGATCGATCCCGTGGCTGGTCACGAAATCACGTACACTGAACGACTCGTCGAAATTGAGATACACCCGGCCGTAGCGAGAGCGGAGCACCTGCGTCGCCTTCAACAATTCGCCGATGTTCTCGTGGTCCTTGACGTCACCACTCAGCTCCTTTAGAAAGCCCTCGCTTTCCACAATTTTCTCGTAACCGATGGCAGCGGGGCAGATCCGGAGATCATGGGCGTGCCCTTGAACGACCGAATCGATGACATGCCCCAAAAGGCCGTACCGTGGACGGATCAGTTTGCCGGTCCGACTACGGGCTCCTTCCAAGAAGAACTCCACGGAATAGCCCTCTTTGAGGAGTTTGTGGAAATACGTCTGAAACACGGTCTTATAAAGGGGATTCTGATTGAAACCACGGCGAAGAAAGAAGGCACCAGCCCGCCGGAACAAATGGCCTAGCGGCCAGAAACTCAGGTTTTTTCCGGCAGCGATGTGAGGCGGGACCAGGCCATGCATGTAGAAGACGTAGCTGATCAAGAGATAGTCGATATGGCTTCGGTGACATGGAAGAATGACTAAGGGGGCTTGTCTGGCCGCATCGCGCACTCGGTTGAGTCCGTCGACTTCGATACCGGCATAAATCCGACTGAACACGAAGGTCAGTAGAAAACAGTGAAATTCGACATATCCAAGCTTCCAGTCGGCCACGATTTCTTTTAGGTAGCGCTTGACCTGTTTTTGGACCGATCGCACGGTTTTCTTTTTCGCTGCCGCGGTCTCTTTGACGGTCTCCTCAACCAACTTGAGGCGCATGATCTCGTCGCGCATCCGTGATGCGCGCTTGAGGACAGGACCTCGGATGATACGCTCTTCGAGGTGAATCCGCCGATTCAAGGCCCAGCGTACTTTCTGGCCGATGGCCTCTTTTCGTTGAAGGTGGTCGTGCTCTTGTAGAAAAGCTTGAAGATCCAGGGGCTCTGCGAGTTGAACAAGCGCCTTTTTCCGGTGCCGTATGAAGTTGACGAGCTTTCGGATTCGTCCCGGGGCGTCGGGATCACCGAAGAGCAGGTCCACCATGGAACGGTGGAAACGGCTCGGTTTTCGTTCCCAGATGAGCACCAGCGGGACGAGGATGATGGGTTGCTCCATGCTCTGTTGTGCGGCGACGATGGATCGAAGGGGATCTTCTTTGAATTCGCCCCACCATGGGAGAATAGCTCGGGCTTTTCGCAAGAAAATCACGACGGGTTGGTGTTGCAAGGGGGCGTTGCGGATGATGTCGTCGTCCGACTTCGATCGACGCCGGCCGGTAATCCATCGAAACATACTCTTGAAGAGCGATCCGGCAGAGCGGAATGGCCACATACGCATGCCTTTACCGAAGACGGCGAGGGGCAATTTTTTCCGCAAGAAAATCCAATTGAAATACAGGTAATCGAGCAGACTTTGACTGCTCAGGACATAAACGATGGACCCTTCTTGGTGTAGGTCCTGGATCTGAGACACGTGTTCATCATCGAAACGCACCCGCCGAAAGAGCAAAGCCCCAATCAAGCGGCTCAACCACCCGGGCTTTCTCACCATCATGGTCGGATTGCGCAGGTCGAATTTCTCAGTGGGCTTTAAAGGCGCAGGAGTCGTCGGGTTCGACTCCGCTACAGCTGGTTGTTCTGTTGCCAAGCTCAACCTCACTAATCAGCGCACTGCGGCGCCTCAACCCTATCCGCAGCTACACCGGCTGTCAATGTTTCCAACAGCCGATGCTGTGGAGGACATCCTTACGATTTTCAACTGTTTTCCGCTTTAATTGCAAGACGATTGGGTCTGGAGGACACGGTATTCGTGTTCGACGAAGGCACGACTAGCCGTCAATCGGTTGTTCCCATTCCGCGCCCAGTGTACTCTGCCGACCATGCAGCTACGGACTTTGATCATCGTCTCGATTACAATCGCCATGGGTTGTTCTCGCGACACGCCGACGAAGCCCCAGGCGTCGAGCGGATTGGTTGCGCCCACCACTCAAACCAGCCCAGTGAAACCGATCGTTCCGGACGAACCAGACCCGACGGACAAAGTCGTGGCATCGCAGGATCCACTTGTTTCATTGACCCTAAATGTGATCGCGGTACCGTCCATGGTCACCCCACTGACGGAGTTAGGACGCCGGTATTCCGAAGGCCATCCGGGCGTAATCGTCGAGGTTACCGGACTCGATCTTATTGAAGCGATTCGACAAATTGGTGGGGACACGTCCGTTGATGTCTTGGTAACGGAGGGAATGACAGCCATGGAAGTTGCCCGCCCAACGGGCATCATCGACTGGGCAACGGTGTCCATTCTTACTCATTTGCCTCTTACGGTAACGCTGGCACAGCACCGCGTGGATGATCTCCGATCGGTCCATGCGTTGGATCAAGAGGGTGTCCGTGTGGGACTGGCGGATCCACGCACGACCGCTGGCGGGATTGCGGCCAAGCGACTGTTGAGACGCTTAAACTTAGGCAAACATCTTCAAGAGCGAGTGTTACCCACGGGACCGACTACAGCACTGCGCGAGAATGTAGTGGACGCCTATATCGGGTGGGGCATTCTGAACACAACGAACCCAACGTTGACTCTGCCGGCGAGTGTTCGCGAGCTTCTGCTGATTCCGGGCGCGGTGCTCAGTCGTTCGGAGAACGCAACGCAAGCTCGGGCGTTTTTAGAATGGACACGTTCCGAACCTGTGCATGATGTGTGGCTTGGCATTCAATCCGTTCCACAGCCGGGTCCGAACGCGCCGGTGTTGCCCACGGTGCTGCCTACGGGCTTGCCTAGCCCTCGTTATTGGGCGGGTGCAGTCGGTTTGGATGACCGCATACTCTTGGTCGGTGGTCGTATGGGTGCCGAGGAATTGAACACCCTCACGTTGTGCGCGCCGAAACAAACGCGTTGCGAAGACTCCAAGGCGCGTTTGCCCACCGGACGTCACGGTGTGGCGACCGTGACGATCAACACAACAAGCGTATTGATCGCCGGCGGGTTGGCCGGTGATGTCGCCCACGATGAGGTGCTCCTCTTCGATGTAGTCGACGACCGACTGGATCTACAGAATTTCACACTTCCACGTGGATTGGGCCGAAGTGCGGCCATTCGGGTCGGTGAAGCCGTGTACCTCTTCGGTGGGCGGGGTGCGAATGATCAACGACTGGATACCGTGATTCAATTGGATGTTGGTCATGCGCGTTGTGACGAGTTAGATGCTCGATTACCGTCTCCGCGCTCCGACATGGCGGTGGCAACGACGGCCGACGGGCAAGTGCTTCTCTTGGGTGGAGACGGCCCACACGGGCCCATGGCCGACATTGTTCGTTTTGACCCCGAGAAAATGGTCCTGGCAAAAACTGCGATGCGGCTCACAGGACCGGTGGCGGACATGACCGCCATCCCTTCGGATGATGGTTGGCTTCTGATGGGAGGACGCCGACCACGCAGCTTGCGCGATGAGGTGGACCATTTCCGAGCGGACGGTACAATCCGCCGGTTGGGGCAGCGTCTGCCTTTTGCAGTCAGTGGTGCGTCCATCGTGACAATGGGGGGTTACGTCTATGTACTCGGGGGTATGACCACAAAACGGATCGAAAACCGTATGGTCCGTTGGCCCTGGTAAAACCCAGTCTGATGGGGGCGTGCATTCGATTGATCGTTTGACGCGTGGGTTCTCGATCGATACATTCAATTGGGCTCACGTTGGCCCGGAGCCTCGCATGACCCACTATCGTTCGATCATCGTCTCATTTGCGCTCATTTTCCTGAGTGCGGGCTGTCAGTTGCCTGATCCGGACGATTATAAACCCGCTCCCCCAACGCAGCCGTCTCCGCCAGTTCAACCTCCTCCGCTCATCATCGGCTTTGTCGTCACCGACGTGGTACCCGACCATGGACAGCCACGGGGGATAGAATTGGTGGATATCCATGGCGGCGGGTTTCAGGAGGGGGCTGAGGTCTTTTTTGGGAGCAGTAAGGCCTTTGATACGGTCGTTTCCAGTGCGTTCCGTATCACGAGCCAGACACCACCCCATTCTGCCGGGAGAGTGACGGTGCGTGTTGTGAACCCCGACGGCGGAGAGGCCGCGCTTGAAGAGGGGTATCAGTACCGCGCCGACGTTGTGATCGACCGCGTGGAGCCCAACACGGGACCGGTGAAGGGTGGGTTGCCTGTGGAAATTCATGGGCGCGGACTGGTTGAGACGGATGTTGTCTTGTTTGATGGTCGGATGGCGCTCGATGTCACCGTGTTGAGCGATGACACGATTCTAGCGCTCGTGCCCGAAGGTGTTGTGGGTTGGGCGAATGTGCACGTTGTGGGCGAAAGCGGAGTTGGGCGATTAAACAAGGGTTTTCAGTACGTGGCTCCTCTGGAGATCACCGGCATATCGCCGCTGACATCCCCCCGTGAGGGCGGTGGCACCTTGTCGCTGACTGGTGCAGGACTGCTTCCGACGTGCAAGGTCTTCATCAATGGTCAGCAGGCGCAGGTCATATCCACCTCCTGGACGGGAAAGAAGTTGGTTGTTCGTATTCCTCCGAACGACGCGGGCGCAGTGGATGTGCTGATTGTGTGTGAGCACGAATCGATCACCGTATCCCATGGATTCGCATATATTGATGGCAGCACCTCTACCCTTTCGATCGAGGGATTGTGGCCGACTCAAGGCCCTGTCAGCGGTGGTGGTGAAGTGATCTTGGCGGTTCACGGGATGAACGCAGAGGCCTCGGACATTCGGGTGTTCTTTGGCGACGTAGAGTCGAAACTTGTGTCCGTGGATGCCGGACAAAACCTGGTGGCTGTGACTGTTCCTGCGGGCGCGCCCGATACGGTGGTTCCCGTGTCGGTAGAGGTCTCTGGCCAGGGCGCGGCTGTGTTGGACAGTGCGTATGCCTACGTTGTGGAGATGGCCATCCAAGTCGTCACGCCAAACGAGGGTTCGGCCGACGGCGGCACAACCATAACGATCCAGGGTGTCGGTTTCTCGGAGGATAGCGCAGAAGTGTTTGTGGGAGCGCTTCCCGCGACCAATGTGACGGTCGTGGATGAACATACGATTGTTGCAACCACTGGCCCCGGGAGTCCCGGTAGTGCGTCGATTCGGGTGAAGCGCGGAGCCGTAAAGGCCCTTCTACCCCATGGTTTCACTTATCAGGCGGGCGAAACCCAGATCTTTGTTTGCGAGCCTCCGTCCGGTGCCATTGCCGGCAATACGTTGGTGTCCATCTATGGGGTGGGATTGCCTGCCCAGCCGACCGTCAGCTTTGGCCAGCAGATGGATGCTTCCATCGACGATGCCTCCTCTACACGATTGCTTGTGCGCACACCCAGGGCCGAAGAGGTGGGCCCTGTATCGGTCCAGATCGCGTGGAACACGGGTCAATCCACTCGGTTATCACAAGAATATACCTATTACGATCCACGTGCGGAATGGGGCGGTGTTTGGGGCGATCCCATAGACAACTCGATCAACATTACCGTTCGAGAATCCACCACGGGCGATCCCATCGAATCGGCCGTGGTCGTGGTGGGGCACAATGTACCGCCAACCCTCAAGGGATATACGGACGAGCGGGGCCAGGTGACGCTCAGTGCCCTTGGGCTCGTTGGACCGATCGACATCTCGGCAGCAAAAGAAGGCTCTAGTGCTGCATCCGTGATGGCATTTGACGCGACGAATGTGACCCTCTCGTTGGAGTCGATGGTTCCGTCTCCACCCGGCCGGGGCGGTCCGGGACCAGAGTGGCACTTGGGTGCGGTCAGTGGAATGGTGTATGGGATCGGGAAGTATCTGACCTTGCCACCCGGACAGTGCACGGACGTGCTTGAGCCCGCCGCCGGATTCTGTACGCCCTGTGCCTCCGATGCGGATTGTGTGGAGTTGGCTCCGCTCTGTACGACACTGCCTGACCAGCCGTCTTTTTGTTCCCAAGAGTGTGCGAGCGCGGAGGATTGTCCGGATGCGTTTACATGTGCGGGTGTAGTGAACGCGATGCCACGCTGCGTGCCGGATCGAGGAGAGCGTCAAGTCCGCTGTTTTGTGAGCAGCGGGGCGTTGTTTGGTACGCCACAACTCGATGACACCGCCATCATTCGTGTGGATGAGGGAGAACAAGCGTTTACCATCTCGAATGTGCGCTTGGGAGAGGTGGCTATTTATTGTATCGGGGGATTGGCCAGAAAGGTGGCGGGGAAAGCGAAATTCATCCCCTACGTCATGGGCATTGACCGCCACGTCTTCATCACGCCAGGGCCGGATCCAGAGAGTGGGGACCCGCCCGTCGTTGTACGCACGGACGTCATGCTGGATATTCCTTTGCAGCGCTCTCTTAATGCGTCGATTGAGCCCCGGCCAATCGACGAGAAAAATGGGCCCAATACAGCCGATGTCCAGGTTTGGCTAGAATTGGGAAGTGATGGTTTCATACCCTTGACCAAACGAACGCTTGAGCCGGACGACAGAAATATCGTCCTGGAGCACCTCCCCAATGCATTGGTGGGCGAACTGTACGATGCGTCGTATGTCTATCACGCCGCTGCACTGACCGACATGGACGATTTGCTTCCCACGAGTGAAGTCCTTCGAGAACAGCAGGAATC
>Ga0114996_10005109_pt1 | contig 15519 bp, 14 predicted proteins | sample ArcticOcean_MG_C_4_FD_87039 | JGI IMG/M metagenome (GOLD analysis project Ga0114996, IMG submission 87039) | Marine microbial communities from western Arctic Ocean - ArcticOcean_MG_CB4_134 | ecosystem: Environmental > Aquatic > Marine > Oceanic | place: Arctic Ocean: Canada Basin | collected...
GTCTCCTTCATATTCTACCGTAACAGTTTCCTCTGCCTCTTCCTGTAGCGGGTTGTTGGCGTGCATATCCAACTTCCCGGCACGCAACATCAACCTGACGTTCCTGTATAGCTCATTCGACAAAATCGCCGTCCTGGATAGCGCTTCCTTCAATAACCGCCGATCGGCAATGACTACTTTATCACCGCCACTCGGGATCGCTCGTGAGTAATCCGGATAAGTTGCGTCAATCAGCTTTGTGATCAGCCTAACATTGCCACGATCTACCTGCATATGATTCGCTGTGAAATTAAGCGTTACCGGTTCTCCCGAATCTTCATCGAGAACCCGGACCAACTCTGCCACGCCCTTTCTTGGAATGATGAACTGGTGACTACCCTGGGCACCCGTACTGACAAAACTCGTCGCAAGTCTTTGGCCATTGGTCGCAACAAACCTCACTACTCCATCCAGGACTTCCAACAGCACGCCGTTGAAAAAGTAGCGAACATCCTGTTGTGCCATCGCAAAACTGGTGCGCTGTAACAGCCTCTTTAGATCCTGAACTGACAGCGCTATCGATACTTCAAAGACACCGGTCTCAATATTGGGAAACTCACTAACAGGTAATGTAGCGAGAAACGAATTAAACCGCCCGCTATCAACTGCAACGCGGTTGCCCTCGAGGTTAGCAGACATCTCCGCTCCATCGGGAAGGCTCTTGCAGATATCCAACAGTTTCCGCGCCGGCACAGTCACTTCACCAGGAGAATCAACAACAACATCAGTAATCACTACGGTAAGTTCAACTTCCTGGTCAGTACCTGTAATTACCAACCTGTCTTGTTCAACATTAAGCAGGAGGTTCGCAAGAACCGGGCTCGTTTGACGACGCTCCACCACACCGCTGGTCAGCTGTAATGGGTCGAGCAGTTTTTCTCTAGCAATCGTAAATTTCATTCAACATCCAATGACATCACCCGATTCAACAACTTCACCAAAGCCGCGCTCAGGAAGTTAACAATCGTAAGAGATTATTGTAATCCTCTCTGATGTCCCGGTTACTTTCCTTGAGTTCCTCGATTTTGCGACACGCATGAAGGACCGTGGTGTGATCTCTGCCACCAAAAGCGTTGCCAATTTCCGGCAGACTGTGATTAGTCAGCTCTTTTGCCAATGCCATGGCGACCTGCCTTGGTCTCGCAATTGATCGGGTTCGTGTTTTTGAGTGAAGGTCGCCAAGGCGAATTTTATAATAGTCAGCAACCTTCTTCTGTATGTTATCCACTCCGATCTGCCGATCCTGGATCGCCAGCAAGTCCCGGAGCGACTCCCGAACCTGCTCGTTGCTGATTGCTTCACCTGTAAAGTTTGAGTTGGCAATAACACGTTTCAATGCGCCTTCCAGCTCCCTCACGTTTGATCTAATTCTTTCTGCTATGAAAAAGGCAGATTCGCTCGGCAGGTACACCTGATCGATCTCGGCTTTCTTCAGCAAAATGGCTACCCGGGTTTCTAGATCGGGTGGCTCAACCGGAGCAGTCATGCCCCAGACAAAGCGACTCTCCAGGCGTTCTTCCAGCCCCTCAATTTCCTTCGGATAGCGGTCGCAGGTCAACACAATTTGGCTTCCGTCTTCTTGTAACCTATTGAAAACATGGAAGAATTCCTCCTGAGTTTTCATACCCTTTGCCAGAAACTGAATATCATCCATTAAGAGCACGTCGACAGACCGGTAATATTGAGTGAAATCACCCATGGTACCGTGCTCGATAGCCCTAACCATGTCTTCCATAAATCGCTGCGAGTACATGTAAGCCACCTTCAAATTCGGGTGACGATCGGCAATGGAATTGCCTACCGCATGCATCAGGTGAGTCTTGCCGAGCCCAACTCCTCCATAGAGCAATAGCGGGTTGTATGAAGTGCCACCAATATTCTCTGAAACCTGCAGTGCAGCTGCTCTGGCTATTTGATTAGAACGACCTTCCACAAAGGTATCAAACGTAAACGCTTTATTGAGATCCAACAGTGGATAGAAACGCTCGCGCGCCGCAAAGGTATTCGATGCTTCAGATTTTCCCTCAACCAACCTACCACTACTGCCAATCTCCAGCTCTACAGATCCTGAACCGTTTTCTGATAGCAGTTCCCGAATTCTATTCAGGAACTGGGTGTTAACCTGATCCTTGATATACCTGTTTGGCGCCAGTAACTTAACGTTGTCATCATCGCCAATGGCCTGCAATGGCCTTATCCAGGTATTAAATTGCTGAGAAGATAGTTCATCTTCAAGCCTATCAAGACACTTCTGCCAAATTTTGGCCCCCACAATACCCCCATAATAGCTACGCTAATTATTGTTCGTGTTTCTTGCTTTGCTTGGATTTTCTCTACCGAGATGAACTGGTTCAGTGGTAAATCGAGGCACGTGATAATGCTTGAAGCACGAAAGGATAGTAACTTGATTTCACCATTCAAGCCAAGCAATTGATGTAAAAAACATACTGAAAAGTATTTATTTTTCAGTTATTTATGCACAAACGCCCTGACTAACCGGTGGTTAACCTGTGGATAAGTTGTGGGTTAAACCCACCCCCTTAGTAAACCTGTTGGGCGTGTGGCTAAGTCGCCTATTTACCACCAGTTTTTGCACAGGCTACCCAGCGTTAAGACACCGGATAACACTGTAGTTATTACGCCTATAAACCATTGATATCAAAACATAATGCCTACTTACACACAGGAAAGCGGCCTATAATAGAAATAGTAATAATAAATTATATATATATAAGAACTTTATTTATAAAGAACACACCGATTTTCAGGAACACCAATAAACAGGGAATTGACCTAACCCCACATCTTCTTTAGAATCGCGCTCCTTTTCGACATCGAATTACCGGATAACCATCATGAAGCGAACATTCCAACCCAGCGTTCTTAAAATGAAAAGAACCCACGGCTTCCGTGCCAGGATGGCCACCAAAGGTGGGCGTCTGGTTCTAAAAAGGCGTAGAGCTAAAGGCCGTAAAATACTTTCCGCCTGATACAGAGCCTTTGCGCTACCCCAACTGGCCTTTGAGGCGAGTGCCATCGCTATCCAAAAACAGTTAAATCAGAGCTTCCCTTTAAGTCATCGACTGGCACATTCCTATGAATTCGATGCAGTGTTTGACAACAACGAAGCTCGAATTAGCTCTGCTTCGTTGTTGCTTCTTGCAAAGCAAAACACTCGGGGATTTAATCGCCTGGGCATGATCGTAAGCAAAAAGAGTATTTCTGGGTCGGTTCAGCGCAATAAAGTTAAGCGCAGAATCAGGGAAACGTTTCGCAAGATTGTGCCAGAACACGAATTAGGATGGGATATTGTGGTGATGACACGGCCAAAGATCAATGCCGAAGAGGATCTTACAGGGTATCTACAAAATTCCTTTTCGTCCCTCACTGAGAAAATTAGGTAATTACGTAAGATATGAAACGAGCTTTGTTGTCACTCATTCGATTCTACCAATTGACAATCAGTGTCTTTCTTGGGCCACGTTGCCGTTTTCATCCCTCTTGTTCTGCCTACAGTTCAGAAGCCATAGAGACTCACGGCGTGATTAGAGGCCTGAGAATGACAGCAGTTCGCGTCGCTAAATGCCACCCTTTTCATGCCGGTGGATATGATCCGGTACCCACTGACCAGCAACCCAGTACAGTTGAAGAAGGAATTTAGATGGATATTCAACGCGTACTGATCCTGTTGGGCCTAGCTGTGACCTCCTACATGCTTATTCTGGCGTGGAACGAAGACTATTATCAGGGCTCGACCCAAACGCCAGCTGAGTCAGTCGTTATCAACGAGTCATCTTCGCTTGGAGACATACTGCCGACAATTTCCGAACCAACCCCAGTGGGTCCAGCAGACATCGTTCCAACCCTGGAAGGCGGAGATATAGCGCCTGAAGTAGCGGTGGTTCAGATACCCAGAAACCTTGTGACGGTTACGACAGATGTGCTGATCATCAAGATCGATACCCTGGGTGGAGATATTGTTAGTGTCGCCCTACCGAAGTTTCCGGCGCAGTTAGAGACGCCTGACGTTCCTTTTGTCCTGGTAGACCCCAAGAATTTATATGTTGCGCAGAGTGGACTCATTGGCCCGAGTGGCACAGATAAGCAAGGGTTTAGGCCAACTTTCACTGCCGACAGTACTTCTTTTGAAATGGGTGGCGCCCCGGAGCTGACTGTCACCCTGACCACAGTCCAACAGGATGGCAGCAGGATTCTCAAAACTTACCACTTTACGCGTGGGGAGTACCTGATTGATGTGGACTACCACATCACTAATTTGGGTCGTGATTCCTGGAAAGGTGGACTATTCGCGCAGATCAAGCGGGACGGCCAGAGCCCTGCGTCTTCATCAGAAAATCGGATGGGAATGCAGCCTTACGTTGGTGGTGCCACTCGTTCAGACGAGGAGTTATATAGAAAGCTGGAATTTGATGACATTGAGGAGGAAAGCTACAAGCTGACTCTTGATGAAGGTTATATCGCCCTGGTGCAGCACTACTTTGTGAGTGCCTGGGTGCCCCGTGAGGTTATTGGAAATACCTACCGTGGCAGAAAATTAAAAGATCAGGATATTTACCTGTTTGGGCTTACCACACCGCCGGTCACGATAGCCCCGGGAGAGACAGGGACCATTGGAGCCCGCTTTTATGCCGGGCCGAAAGACCAGTACAGGCTTGAAGAGATAGCAACGGGGCTTGAGCTAACAACTGATTACGGTTTTCTCTGGTGGCTAGCCCAGCCTCTGTTTTACATGCTTACGGGCATTCATTCGTTTGTTGGGAACTGGGGTCTTGCAATTATTGGCCTCACGATAATCGTTAAATCCTGCCTTTACCCGTTATCAGCAGCGAGCTTTAGGTCGATGGCAAAGATGCGCAAGCTCCAGCCTGAAATGGCCCGCTTGAAAGAACGTTTTGGTGATGATCGCCAGCAATTCTCCCAGGCAATGATGGAATTGTACAAGAAAGAGGGAGCGAACCCGTTGGGTGGTTGCTTGCCTATTTTGTTGCAGATGCCAGTGTTTCTTGCCCTTTACTGGACGCTGATGGAAAGTGTTGAGCTGCGCCAGGCACCTTTCTTTTTCTGGATCTATGACCTGTCAGCGATGGACCCGTACTTTATCCTCCCGATATTGATGGGCATCTCTATGTTCCTGACGCAACGAATGCAGCCGGAACCACCTGACCCCGTTCAGGCAAAGGTTTTCAAGTTCATGCCCATCATGTTCACGTTCTTCTTCTTGTGGTTTCCATCCGGTCTTGTTCTGTACTGGCTTGTTAACAATATCTTGTCGATCCTTCAGCAAGTGTATGTGACCAGACAGTTAGAAAAAGCTTCCTGACAACGATCGCTGTTACCCCCTAAATAGATGCCTTATATTAAAGACACGATAGCTGCCAGGGCAACTGCTCCAGGCAGAGGTGGTATCGGCATCGTTCGTGTTTCTGGTCCCGGTGTAAAAGAGATTAGTCGTCAGATCCTGGGAGAGATACCCGAGCCACGGCTAGCGACCTATTCGGATTTTAGCGACGGCGAAGATGTTATTGACCAAGGGATAGCGCTCTATTTCAACTCACCGGGTTCGTTTACAGGCGAGGACGTGCTTGAACTGCAAGGTCACGGTGGGCCGGTCGTGCTCGAAATGCTCCTCAATAGAGTTATTAATTTAGGCGCAAGAATAGCGGCACCCGGTGAGTTTAGTCAGCGAGCCTACCTGAATGACAAAATGGACCTGGCCCAGGCAGAAGCAATTGCAGACCTGATCAACAGCAGTACAGAGGCTGCAGCAAGGGGTGCGGTACGTTCGCTGCAGGGTGAATTTTCTACCAGGATTAACCACCTTGTCGCCAAAGTTATAGAGCTGCGTGTTTTTGTTGAAGCATCCATTGATTTTCCAGAGGAAGAAATAGACTTCCTTTCTGACGAAAGAATAGAGATACAGCTGGCTGAAGTGTACCAGGAACTGGACAAGGTCCTGGATGAAACCAGTCACGGTGCTCTTTTGGTTGAAGGTGCATCTGTTGTTTTAATGGGCAAGCCGAACGCAGGTAAATCGAGTTTGATGAATCTTCTTACGGGAAGGGATACTTCGATAGTGACAGATATCCCAGGCACTACACGGGATGTCGTTAACGAAACCTTGCAGTTGGACGGCATACCGTTGCGACTTGTAGACACGGCGGGGATAAGAAATAGCCTTGATAAAATCGAGGCAGAGGGAGTCAAACGGGCATTGGCAGCGGGAGAAGAAGCAGATTTGGTGATCGCGGTGGTGGATGCCAGCGAGCCAGATGCAATGCAACAGGCCGAATCGCTGCTGGAAGATCGGCGAACGGTGGTTGTCTTCAATAAAATTGACCTTGTCGCCGATACAGACCTGTTAATCGATGGAATACAGATGTCTGCCAAGACTGGTTTGGGGTTGCAAAGCCTTAAAGATCAGCTCAAGAAAAGACTTGGACTATCGCCAAATGCGGGGTCGGGGTTTACCGCCAGAAATCGACATATTATTGCCCTTGGTTGCTGTAAAGAGGCTCTGGTTGCGGCCAGGAGTTTGCTTATTGAACAAAGAGCAGGGGAGCTCGTGGCCGAGGAGCTTAGGGTTTGCCAGCAGAATCTTTCAGAAATAACCGGAGAGTTTACGGCGGACGACCTGCTGGGCGAGATATTTGGCAGTTTTTGCATAGGGAAGTAGAATAATGAGGGGCGTGACTTTGGTAGAGCCTTCCGTATACTTCCCGTCCCGTCATTCTCTATAAGACATCCCCCCCTCGAAGGGCAGAGACCGTGAGTAACCAGAACCGTTTTGATGTAATAGTTGTTGGTGGCGGCCATGCCGGAACCGAGGCTGCCCTCGCGTCTGCACGAGCAGGCGCAGCAACACTATTGCTGACTCAGAACATCGAAACGCTTGGTCAGATGTCTTGTAATCCAGCAATTGGCGGGATTGGCAAAAGTCATTTGGTCAAAGAAATAGATGCTCTGGGCGGTGCAATGGCCATTGCCGCTGATCACGCGGGCATTCACTTCAGAATATTGAATTCCAGAAAAGGCCCGGCTGTCAGGGCTACCCGGGCCCAGGCCGATCGTCAGTTATACAGGGTGGCCATCCGGCATATTCTTGAAAACCAGCCAGGACTATCACTTTTCCAACAATCGGTTGACGATCTGCACATTGAAAATGGGCGAGTCACAGGTGTTCTCACCAACATGGGGCTTTCGTTCCATGCGCCTACTGTCGTGTTGACCGTCGGAACATTTTTGGGTGGCTTGATCCATGTCGGCATGGATAAACAAGCCGGTGGTCGAGCCGGTGATGCGCCGTCCAACGCTCTGGCAGACAGACTGCGAGAATTACCCTTCACGGTCGATCGATTAAAAACAGGAACCCCCCCCAGGATTGATGGCAGATCAGTCGATTTTAGTGATCTGGAAGAACAGCCCGGTGATGAACCAAGGCCGATGATGTCTTATCTGTCTACCCTGGCTGATCATCCGAGACAGGTCTCCTGTCATATCACCCACACGAGTGAACAAACCCACGATATTATTCGTGGTGGATTGGACCGTTCCCCCCTGTATTCCGGAGAAATAGAAGGCGTAGGGCCTCGTTATTGTCCATCGATTGAGGACAAGGTTGTTAGATTTTCGGATAAGAACTCCCACCAGATATTTATCGAGCCAGAAGGGCTGGGTACTCATGAACTCTATCCGAACGGTATCAGTACCAGTTTGCCTTACGATGTCCAGATAAACCTGGTTCGCTCGATCAAGGGGTTTGAGAACGCACATATCACGCGGCCGGGCTATGCCATTGAATATGACTATTTCGAACCAAGAGAACTGCAACCCAGTCTCCAGACGCGCCATGTAGAAGGGTTGTACTTTGCGGGCCAGATTAATGGTACCACCGGGTATGAAGAAGCCGCCGCGCAGGGGTTGGTGGCGGGTCTTAACGCTGCCAGACAATCGCAGGGTAAAGCGCCATGGTGCCCCAAACGTAGCGAGGCCTACATCGGGGTATTGATTGATGACCTTATTACCATGGGAACACGTGAACCTTATCGAATGTTCACATCCCGGGCAGAGTACCGGTTGATATTGAGACAAGATAACGCCGATAGGCGCTTGACAGAAATTGGACGAGAGCTTGGCATAGTCGGCGAAGACCGATGGAACAGTTTCTGTGAAAAGCGGAATCAGATCGATCGACTGAGCGAAGAAATGAGGGTCGGTTTCATCCAGCCGGGTGATGCGGAGGTTGAAGCGCTGCTCGGTCAAACCCTCACCAGGGAGTATTCCCTGCACGATCTGGCAAAGCGACCTGAAGTAAAAGTCGGCGAACTGCTCAGCGCAATCGGCCACGAGAGATTACCCGAGCATGTCACCGAACAGGTAGAGATTGATTGTAAGTACCAGGGATATATCGTCAGGCAACTGGATGAAATAGATCGTATTGAGGCGCAGCAGGATTTCCCGCTTCCCGGTGACCTTGATTATAGCGAGATTCATGGGCTCTCGAACGAAGTCGTCCAGAAACTAAATCAGGTAAAACCAGCAACCCTGGGTCAGGCAGGAAGAATATCCGGAGTGACACCAGCGGCCGTTTCTATATTGCTGATCCATTTGAAAAAGCAGGGTAAGACCCAGGTAAGACAAAGCGCCTGATGAACCTCAAAGAGAAGATAGAGTGCGGCCTGGTCGCGTTGTCGCTTGAATCTCATATCGAGGTCGCAGACAAGCTGGAGCAATACCTTGCGCTCATCACCAAATGGAACAAAGTTACCAACCTGACCTCGATTGATAACCCGGAACAGATGGTCTTGGTACATTTACTGGATTCACTTTCCATTCAACCTTACCTTAGCGGTCCCCGGATACTTGACGTGGGCAGTGGAGCCGGTTTGCCGGGTATACCTCTCGCGCTGATCAATGAAGACAAAGACTTTATACTGCTCGACTCTAACGGCAAGAAAACGCGGTTTATGGTTCAGGCAACGATCGAATTGGGCATCAAAAATATACAAGTAGTTCAATCAAGAGCTCAGGATTTCCAAGGGGAATTCGATCAAGTCGTGTGTCGCGCATTCACAGGCACGGACGATTTTGTTAAGGCTTGCTCGCATCTGTTGGCGCCAGGAGGAAGCCTGCTTGCCATGAAGGGGCCAGCGGAAAGCGAAGTCACACCGCTACCGGGTTTTAAGCAGAGTATTCATCAACTGAATGTTCCTGATTTGCCCTCCGAGCGCTATCTAATAGAGATTGGACGATGACAGTTGTTCTGGCCATTGCTAACCAGAAAGGAGGTGTCGGTAAAACGACAACCAGCGTAAACCTTGCAGCTTGCATTGCGAAGATGAATCGAAAAGTGTTGTTAGTTGACCTCGACCCCCAGGGTAACGCGACAATGGGTAGTGGCCTCGATAAATCAGATCTGCGGCAATCGGTTTATGATGTTCTGGTAGGTGACGCCGAGGCGGCAGATGCGATTGAGAACGCTGAGGCGGCAGGATACGACTTACTGGGAGCAGATGCTGACCTGACGGGTGCAGAGATTGAGCTCACCGAATTTGACCGCCGGGAATACAGGCTTCGTGAAGCGCTGCTTGGCGTTCGAGTGCGCTATGACTTTATTATCATTGATTGCCCGCCCGCGCTTGGGTTGCTGACTTTAAATGGACTGGTTGCTGCGGACAGTGTCATTATTCCTATGCAATGTGAATATTATGCGCTTGAGGGATTATCTGCGTTGCTGGATACCATCAGTCGTTTGAAATCATCGCTCAATCCTAAGCTGAAGATCGAAGGACTGGTTCGCACCATGTATGATCCGCGTAACACCCTGAGCCGGGAAGTATCCTTGCAGTTGATTGATCACTTTGGCGATGCTGTCTACCGAACAATAATACCTAGAAATGTCCGTTTGGCTGAGGCGCCTAGTTACGGCGTGCCGATACTTTTTTATGATAAATATTCCCGCGGAGCAAAAGCTTACCTGGCGCTCGCGGGTGAGGTGTTGAAGCAACACTCTGGCGCTTCCTGACAGAATTCAGTCAGCGCTGTAACTTCGAGGAATTTGGATAATGGTGGCTAAGAAAAGAGGCTTGGGTCGTGGCCTGGATGCATTGCTTCCGAGGAAGGAAAAATTAGCGCCACACCAAATCGGTCTCGAAGAGATTCCGATAGAATTCATTCAGCCTGGAAAGTATCAGCCGAGAACCTATTTTGCTGAGGAATCCATTGCAGAGCTCAGCGATTCGATAAAAGCCCAGGGTATCATCCAGCCTATTGTGCTGCGGCCAATTGCCGATGATCGTTACGAGATCATTGCGGGTGAAAGGCGTTGGAGAGCTGCACAACTAGCAGGCATAGAGAAAATACCGGCAGTTATCCGAACCGTCGATGACGAATCAGCCCTTGCGATGTCTCTTATCGAGAATATCCAACGGGAAGACCTGAACCCTCTGGAAGAGGCTACGGCCTTACAGCGGCTTATCGATGATTTCCAGTTTACTCATCAGGAAGTGGCTGATGCGGTTGGTAAATCTCGCAGTGCTGTGACAAATACTCTGCGATTGACTCAACTGGCACCGCCGGTTGCTGAAATGCTGGTGGCAGGAGACCTGGAAATGGGTCATGCACGTGCGCTGCTGACACTGGAGGTTAATGAGCAGGTAGCGGTCGCCAAACAGGTTGTCGCCAGAGGGCTAAACGTAAGACAGACAGAAGAACTGGTTCGAGCTGCGGGTAAGACGACCGGGGCCACAGGTGTGAAGCCGGGTCAGGATGCTGATACAAGGCGGCTTGAACAGAATCTTGGCCAAACCCTGGGTCAGCCAGTCCAGATAAGGCATACCAAGAAAGGTGCAGGAAAGCTGGTGATCAGCTACAGCTCCCTCGATGAACTCGACGGAATACTGTCGAAGATGGGGTACCAGGAGGAGTAAAGAACTGACAGTTAGTGCCTCTTTAGCAAAGTAGTGGTAATTCCGCCTTAACCTCATAAAAACTGACGTTCCAAGTTGCCCCGGTACTGCTTAATCTCTATACTCTGCCCCGCGATGAAGCCCGCGTTTTTGAATAAGAAATCTTTTGGTTTTAATGACAGCGAAGGCGTCTAATCGATTGGGCAATTTAACCAAATCGCCGGTTTTTCAAATCGTTGCAGCACAGTTCTTTGCGACATTTCTTGCATCAGCTTTGTGTTTGGTTTTTGACCGGGTAGCGGCAATATCTGCCGTGATGGCAGGAATAACCTGCGTCGTTCCCGGGTGTTACACATTGGTGGTGAGCTTGAGACCTGTGATCAAAGGTGATCCAGGCCTTAGCCAGGTACTGCGAGGCGAGGTGGGCAAGTTTGCCCTAACAATAGCCCTGTTTGCTCTGGTGTTTGTATTCGTTAAGCCACTGAGTGTGTTGGTGTTTTTTGGTACATTTGTAGGATTGCAGTTATGTGTAGCTGTTGTCCTTTGGCATGGGTCTCGCAGGTTACTGAAGCGTTGACACTAATAAAGCAGGTTGAAGATATGCTTCAGACGGCAGCTTCTACCAAAGCGCATTAAACAGAAGGACAGCAGATAAAGATGGCTGGGGATTACGCAAACTCTTCCGAGTATATTCAGCATCACCTGACAAACCTCACTTATGGAAGGTTTGCTGATGGTGAGTGGGGTTTTGCCCATGGACCTGAAGATATTGCTGAAATGGGTTTCATGTCAATCCATGTGGACACCATGTTCTGGTCGATATTCCTTGGCGGACTGTTCCTTGCCATATTCACGATGGCGGCAAGAAGTGCGACGGCAGGTGTTCCTGGCGCGCTACAAAATATCTGCGAAATGGCCGTAGAGTTTGTAGAAGACAACATTACGCAAGTCTTCGGAAACAAACCGAATGCGATTATTGGCCCTTTGTCGTTGACCATCCTGGTTTGGGTATTCTTGATGAACTTGATGGACTTAGTGCCTGTTGATTGGATCCCCTATGTGGCGTCGATGACGGGGATTCCCTACATGAAGGTGGTCGCGACCACTGATCCAAACGCGACCCTAGGCATGTCAATTTCTGTGTTTTTTTTGGTGCTTTTTTATAACTTTAAAATGAAAGGTCCGATAAAATTCGGCGCCAGCCTGGTGACGCATCCAATACCTCATTGGAGCATGTACTGGTTTAACTTTATTCTGGAATTTGTGGACATGGTGGCTAAGCCGCTGTCTCACGGGCTCCGATTGTTCGGCAATCTCTATGCCGGCGAGATGATTTTCATTTTGATTGCTTTGTTGCCCTTCTGGGCGCAATGGGCGCTATCGCTGCCCTGGGCGATCTTTCATATTTTGATCATTGTTTTACAGGCGTTTGTTTTCATGATCCTGACGATAGTTTATTTGTCCCAGGCCAGTGAAGTAGACGAACACTGATTTTAAAAAACGGCTTATAAAGTAGGAGTAATTAATGGAAGAGCTTATCTTGGTCGCAGGTGGAATCCTTATGGGGTTAGGTGCCATCGGTAGTGGAGTTGGAATTGGTGTTCTAGGCGGTAAATACCTTGAAGGTGTTGCTCGTCAGCCGGAACTACAACCTATGCTTCTGACGCAACTATTTATCGTACTCGCGCTGGTTGACGCTGTGCCTATTATTGCAGTAGGTATTTCGCTTTACATGATCTTTGCGCTATAGATTCTCGCGAGACGCTTAATTAAAGCCAGAGGTGAACTGTGAATATTAATTTGACGATGCTGGGGCAGGCGATTTCTTTCATCCTCTTCGTCTTGTTTTGCATGAAATATGTTTGGCCGCCTCTCACGTCAATTATGAGAGAACGCCAGCAAGCTATTTCTGACGGACTAGAGAAAGCAACGGCCGCGGAGAAGCAGCTGGAACAAGCCAACGAATCAGCAGGCCTTGAACTCGAAGAAGCCAAGAAGCAGTCAGCAGAACTGATTGCTCAGGCCAGAACCAGAGCTTCGCAGATTGAAGAAGAAGCTAAAGCCAAGGCAACTGATGAGGCAGCGCGTATTGTTGAGGGCGCTCAAGCAGAGATTGATCAAGAGATCAATCGCGCCAGGGAAGAGCTTCGGGCGAAGGTTGGTGAGCTGGCAGTTGAGGGTGCTGAGAAAATTCTTGAAGCATCTGTTGACCGTGCTGCACACGAAGCGATGCTGTCTAAACTTAGTGCGCAACTCTAGAGGCTAGGATGGCTGAAGCAGAATTACCAACGATCGCCAGGCCCTACGCCAGAGCAGCGTTTTCAAGGGGGCTGGATCAAACAGACGGCCTTGGAACCTGGTCCAGGATGCTGAGCCTGCTGGCTGCAGCAGTCTCGGAACCTATAGTAGAAGAAGCACTCGATAACCCGACACTGACGACAGAAGACGAAACCAGCCTTATTCTGCAGTTGATGGGTGATGATCTTAACCAGGACGGCCAGAATTTTGTGAGCGTATTGGCCGAGTATGGTCGACTTGCTTTGCTGCCGACTATTGCTGAGCTATTTGAGTTGTTAAAAGCGAACCATGAAAAGACCATGGACGTAGAGGTAACTAGCGCATTCGAAGTATCTGATCAGGAAAAAATTGAATTGGGTGCGGCGCTGCAACGCATGCTGCAACGAGACATTAATATTGAAACCGAGGTCGACAAGTTGCTGATTGGCGGTGTGGTCATTCGAGCAGAGGATACGGTTATCGATGACTCGGTGAAAGGCAGGCTGGAAAAGCTATCTCTGGTGCTTAGCTAGATTCAGGAGCTTGGTTAGATAATGTAAGAACGGCTTGATTGAGCCGCGATGTAAACAGAATTTGAACGTACGAATAGAATTTAACTTTCCTTTGGGGAACAGGATATGCAACAACTGAATCCTTCCGAAATTAGCGAGATTATTAAGCAACGAATTGAAAAGCTTGATGTCTCGTCCGAGGCCAGAAATGAAGGAACCATCGTCAGTGTATCTGACGGTATTGTCCGGATTCATGGCCTGGCGGATGTCCAGAACGGCGAAATGATCGAGTTTCCGGGCAATTTGTTCGGGTTTGCTCTGAACCTAGAGCGCGACTCTGTTGGTGCGGTGGTGCTGGGAGACTACAAAAGTCTTCGAGAAGGCCAGACTGCAAAATGCACGGGTCGAATTCTTGAAGTTCCAGCCGGACCTGAATTGCTCGGTCGCGTCGTAGACGCGCTTGGTAATCCTATCGATGGTAAGGGGCCAATCAACGCCTCCAGTTCATCGCCCGTTGAGAAGGTAGCGCCGGGTGTTATTGCTCGTAAGCACGTTGACCAGCCGGTCCAGACTGGCCTCAAGTGTATCGACTCGATGATTCCTGTTGGCCGGGGCCAGCGGGAATTGATCATTGGTGACAGGCAGACAGGCAAGACGGCGATTGCCATCGATACAATTATTAACCAGGCCAAGTCTGGTATTAAGTGTGTTTATGTCGCTATCGGCCAGAAGCTCTCATCGGTTGCAGACGTGGTTCGCATCCTTGAAGAGCATGGTGCGATGGAGAACACGATTGTCGTTGTCGCTGGTGCTGCGGACCCTGCACCTATGCAATATGTTTCGGCCTACTCTGGTTGTGCGATGGGTGAGTATTTCCGTGACCGCGGCGAAGATGCACTGATTATCTACGACGACCTGACAAAACAGGCCTGGGCATACAGACAGGTATCTTTGCTGCTAAGACGTCCACCAGGACGTGAAGCCTATCCAGGCGATGTCTTTTACCTCCACTCCCGTTTGCTGGAACGTGCTGCTCGAGTAAATGCCGATTACGTTGAAGCTTTTACTAATGGTGAGGTTAAAGGTAAGACAGGTTCCCTGACTGCACTGCCGATTATTGAGACGCAAGCGGGTGACGTATCTGCATTCGTTCCAACCAATGTTATTTCGATTACAGACGGACAGATATTTCTGGAATCTGACAAGTTTAATGCGGGCGAACGACCCGCCATGAACCCGGGTATTTCAGTATCCAGAGTTGGTGGTGATGCTCAGATGAAATTCATGTCCAAGATTTCTGGTGGTATCAAGCTTGCACTAGCCCAGTATCGTGAACTGGCGGCCTTCTCACAGTTTGCATCTGATCTTGATGACGCGACTCGAAGGCAGCTGGAACATGGTGAGCGAATTAACGAGCTCATGAAGCAAAAACAGTATGCCCCGATGACCGTTGCTGAAATGGGCGTGGTGCTTTATGCAGCGAACGAAGGTTTTCTGCAGGATGTTGAGGTAGAGAAGGTGCTGGATTTTGAAGCTGCCCTGGTCTCTTACATGAACTCTCAGCACGCTGACTTTATGAATGAGGTTAATGCAGAAGGTGCTTACTCCGATGATGTTGTCGATCGAATGCACAAGGCCGTCGAAGCGTTCAAATCAACACAGTCCTGGTAAGCAATAGTTCACTAACGAGGCAGTTATGGCGAACGCCAAAGAGCTCCGAAAACAGATTGGTAGTATCAAGAATACGCAGAAGATCACCAGTGCCA
>Ga0114996_10005111_pt1 | contig 15518 bp, 12 predicted proteins | sample ArcticOcean_MG_C_4_FD_87039 | JGI IMG/M metagenome (GOLD analysis project Ga0114996, IMG submission 87039) | Marine microbial communities from western Arctic Ocean - ArcticOcean_MG_CB4_134 | ecosystem: Environmental > Aquatic > Marine > Oceanic | place: Arctic Ocean: Canada Basin | collected...
CAGACATCAGACATCAGACATCAGACATCAGACATCAGATGTCAGAAGGCGAACGGCAACGGGCTGGAGCCTTGAGCGAGCTGGACACGGCCGCCCTTGCCGGCGGCCTCGCAAAATGACCCTCGCAATCAGGCCGAGGCGCCGGAGTAGCTGCGGAGGCCGATGCGGAAGAAGGCGCGGGAGACGACCAGCATTGAGGCGGCCAGACCGACAGCCATATATAATGAATTGGCGGAGAGTCGTCCAACAAGCGCCTCGGCAGGAACGGTGACGGCGAAGGCGACGGGGACGACGAAGGTGAGTATGGCGCGGAGCCAGCCGGGGTAGATGCCAATTGGCCAGCGGCCGGCTTCGTACATCGCGTCGAAGATGTTGAAGATGTTGTCGATGCGGATGAACCAGAAGGAGAAGGTGGCCAGGATGAGCCAGAAGCTGTAGATGATGGCGAATCCGGCGGCCTGGGCGACCAGGAATCCGGCGGCCTGGGCGATGCTGATCGAAATGTTCAGCTGGACGAGGGCGACGACGATGGTGGCGATTCCAAGAATGATATCGGTGAACTTCCAGATGCGGATCTGGCCGATACTCACCAGGACCTGGGCGTCTGCCGGTTTGGTGATGACGTAGTCGAGGGTGCCCATCCGGATGTCTTCCATCAACTGCTGCATGCCGGGCTGGATGATCAGGCGGATCAGCCCCCCACTGAGCAGGTAGACTCCCAGGAGGGCCAGCAGTTCGGAGGCCTGCCAGCCATTCAGGTTGTCGGTGTGGGAATAGACGATTCCCAGTCCACCCAAAGCCGTGACCAGCGAGACGAAGGACTGGAGGATTTGGACGTAAAAGTTCACCCTGTAGGCCATTTCGCTCATCAGGCCGATGCGGAAGAAGACGAAGAAGAGACGAACCATAAGGACAGTAATCAGTAATCAGTGATCAGTTATCAGAGGGCAGAAGGCAGAAATCAGATGTCAGACGTCAGAGATCAGAAGACAGGAACCAAGAAACCAGGACCGGGATGGGTCAGGAGCCGACGGCGGAGTAGGCTCTTACGCCGCGGGACCAGGCGAATTTCAGAAGCAGGAATCCGATGATCAACCAGCCGGTGAGGACGATGAACCCGTGCTGGATTTCTGAGGGTGTCAGGGAGCCGAGCATCAACTCGGTTGGAAAGGCCATCGTCCACCTGAAGGGCAAGATGTCGGCGATGAAGCGGACCCAACCCGGGAGCAGATCGATGGGCGCGATGCGGCCGGACAGGAAGAGGGCGAGGACGAAGTAGATCTGGTTGATGGCGCTGACACGGGTGGTCCAGAAGGCGACGAGGGCCAATGTCCATTCCAGGAGGAAACGGGTGATGAAGGCGAGGGCGAGGGACAGGATGCAGAGCATCGTTGTGTACGTTGTGAAGGTGAAGGTTGGTTTGAAGAGGTACGTCAGCAGCAGAGCGGCTGGGACGAGGATGACGATGGTGATGACCTTGTAGGCGACGTTGCTTGCGATATCATCGTGGATGGGATGAACGGGCTTCAGGAGCAGGGGCGAGAGAGATCCGGTTCGGATACGGAACTCGAACTCGTGCATGATCCAGGTGAAGGTGATCTGGTTGACGAACATGAGGACGATGTAGTAGGCGGCGAAATCTTCGGGTGTTCGACCGCCGACAGACCCCCCCTGGGACCTGGCAACGGTGGTCCAGACAGCGACATAGATGAGCGGCTCCAGCACCCGGTAGGTCATCCATATCGCCATGGCTGCCCGGTACTGCAGTTGGTTCAGGAGCTGGATTTTGAAGAAGGCTTTGTAGATGGTCAACATAAGCAGGAGCCAGGGGCGGGGATTAGGGGCTGGGGAAAACCCAGACTGTTTACGCGTCAGGTGGTGCCGTAACGGATGCCCGTAGGGATGACGTCGGTTTCTTTGCCCTCACGGATGGCCAGGGCGGTGTCGAGGGTGCTCCAGAGGTCGTGGTCGGGTTGGTAGCCGAGGAGGGAGTCGACCTTCGTATGGTCGAATTCGAAGAAGTTGTCCGTTTCCCGGCGGGACTCGGCATGGCCGACCCTGAGACGTTCAGCCAGTTTTGGAACATCTTCCTCCCAGTTGGTCAGAATCCCTCCCAGCGTGAACGTCTCCCCCACTGCTTTGGGTTCCTCGAGCGCCAGTGCCAGTCCCTTTGCGATGTCGCGGACGTCAGCCCATTCCTGCTTCCAGGTGCGGCCGGTGGGGCCGCGGCTGATGAGGAGCCTTGCTCCGTTCTCGTATTCGTTTCGGAGACGGGCGGCTTCATCCGGGTCGGAAGCTTCGAGTTGACGGATGCGTCCGGCGAGGGCACAGAAGTTGGGCACTCCGTCTTCGCTGAGAAATTCGCTCGGCTCGAAGACGGTGGCGAACCGGCAGGCGACGCTGGGGATGCCGTACTGAACGTGATAGTTCATGCAGAGCTCTTCGCCGATCCACTTTGTGAGGAAATACGGCATCTGGTGAGTGCTGCTTACGTCTTCTTCGCGGACCGGTTTTTCGAAGTGGCGGCCCTTCTGGCTCAGACTCCAATAGATGGCTTCTGTGGACGCGTAGACGAAGCGTTTCAGATCGGGAACCGTCTCGCGTACGGCTTCCAGAAGGTGGAGGGTACCCAGGCCGTTGACTTCCAGGTAGCCGACGTTGTCGTAGGGGCCTCCAAAGGCGGCCGCCAGGTGGACGATGGCGTCAACGCCGGCAACCGCGCGGCCGACGGCTGCCCGGTCGCGAAGATCGCCCTCGACGAGGTCGACGTTGTCGAACCCATCCAGTTTGTGGGCCCGCGAGGCATCTCCGGGATAGGTGAATCCCCGTATGGTGTGGCCCTGAGGCAGGAGTCGCCTGACAAGGTTCGCTCCGATGCGTCCTGTGGCTCCGGTGATGAGGATGTGCATGGGTAAGCCTTTCTCAGCAGACGGTTAACGCGTCGAGTTTCTGGGGGTCCAGGGTGACTCCCAGGCCGGGGCCACTGGGCAGGTACATGTAGCTCCCCTCGGCACGGATCCGCTCCGCTGCGGGTGAGTCGAGGTAGAGGACCGGCCCGGCAGGGTCTATGGGGAGGTCGAGATTGGGCACCGACGCCGCAAGGTGGAGTTGAGCGGCAATGCCGAGTGTGGATTCCTGATCTGTGCCGATGAAACATTTCATTCCGGCGGCCTCTCCGACGGCGAAGAGACGACGGACGTAGGTGGGGCCGCGGTAGATGCAGGTGAGGTTGAAAGCCGTGCAGGCGCCTCGTTCGATGGCCTCTTGGGCAGAGGCCAGGTCCGAGATATGCCTGCTGACGGGGAGGCCGATCCGTTTGGTGAACTCGGCGCTTACGGCAAGGTCTTTAGAGGGCTGTTCAAAGTGCATCGGATTGTGATGTCGAAGGGCATCGGCATAATTGAGCGCGTCATCGGCGTTCTTGAACCATCCCTGGAAGTCGATCTGCTTAAGCGTGATCTGGTCGCCGAAACGCGAGAAGACTTCGTTGAGAAATCGGCTGTCGCGGGCGACGTCTCTGGAGATGTAGTACCGGAAAAGATGGTGCCCCATATCGACGAGGCGCTGGACATGCCCCTTGGCGGTATCAAAATCGTCGCGAACGTGAATACCGAAGATGGGCGTGCAGAAGTAGAATCGATCGCGAAACTTCCCACCCATCAGCCGCCACGCCGGAACGCCGAGGGCCTTGCCGTTGAGGTCGTAAAGGGCGAGGTCGATGGCGGAGACCAGATGATGGTTGGAGGCCGTGCTGGCGAAGTCGTGGGCGGCCAGCCGTTCGTTGATGGGGGCGATGGAGGTCGCATCCTGTCCCTTCAACAGGGCGTTGTACTGGCTTACGACCGAGGGCAGATCCTCTGCCCGACTGTCAGAGGCCTCGCCCAGGCCTACGGGTCCGCCATCGGTATGGATTTCGACGATGATGTGACCCGACACGCGTCCATAGGCTCGACGAGTTTCGATCTGACGCGCCGTTACTCGCTCGATTCTCATTCCGGAGCCTCCGAGAAGACCTGCTCGATGACGTCCTCGATGGGCGGATCCTCCACGGTGAGGTCGACCACCGGAAGGTCGGCCAGGAGGCGGCCGGTGGCGCGTGCGGTATCGGCCTTTTCGACGCGGAGGATGTAGCGTGCGCCATCCCGTTCGACCACTTCTCCGTACGGACTGAGGTCGGCGGTTTCGGTTTCGAGTTCGACCTCAATCGTTTTGTGAGGCGAGAAGCGGGTGACGAGGTCGTTCAGGAGGCCGTCGAAGAGGATACGGCCATGGTGGATGATGACGACCCGTTTGCAGAGGGCTTCCACGTCGGCCATGTAGTGACTGGTGAGGATGACGGTGGCGCCATTCTGCTCATTGTACTCTTTGAGGAAGGCGCGAATGCGTCGCTGCATGGTGACATCGAGGCCGATGGTAGGTTCGTCAAGAAAGAGGACTTTGGGACGATGCAGCAGCGCGGCGGCGATCTCGCACTTCATCCGCTCCCCCAAGGACAGGTTGCGGACGGGCTTGGCGACGAGATCTCCAATGTCCAGGAGGTCTATGAGCTGGTCACGCGTCTTTTCGTAGTCGTTCTGGTTCAGGCGGTAGATGGCAGCGTTGCGCTCGAAGGAATCGCTGACGGGGATGTCCCAGACGAGCTGGTTGCGGTTGCCCATGACGAGGGTGATCTGGCTGAGGAAGCTCCGCTGCCGCCGGGAGGGTTCAAAGCCGAGGACGCTGACGCTGCCGGCGGTGGGATAGAGGAGGCCGGAGAGCATTTTGAGCGTGGTCGTTTTGCCGGCACCGTTGGGGCCGAGGAAGCCGATGATTTCACCCGGGGCGACGTCGAGGGATACGGCTTCGACGGCGCGGATCTCCCGCGTCCGTCGCTGAAAGAGGCTCCGGACGGCGGCGCCAAGACCGGACTCTCGCTCGGGGACGGTGTAGGTTTTGGAGAGGTTCTGGAGGTGGATGGCGGGTTCAGGCATAGCAGTCTAAAGAAACGGGTACAGGTACATGGAGAAACGGGGGATAGGGGTTGGGGACTGGGGGGAAAACAGATTTTGGTATTCTATTTCCATGGGAGGTCCTGGGGGAGGATGATGGCGCCACCGCCGTAGAGGGCGCCGCCAGACGCGATGTGGTTGAGGACGGCACGCTGCATAGAGGTTTCTCGCGGGGCGGACGCAAGGTCTTCTGTGTGGAATATACGTGAGAGACCGGCGCGTCCGTTTCCGTTGTTCAGGGGGAGGAGGTGACAGGCGCGCTGGAAGCGGACGATGTTGGAAGTAGCGGGTAAGATCTGTTGAAATTGCGGATCGAGCAACCATGAGAAGCAGCCGAACGCCTTGAACGGGCGGTCGGGGAACAGGGCGCCGAAGCGGTCTCGGGCTTCCAGCAGAGACTCGGCGCACCCGCTGAAGCCCATTGGGCCATCTTCGGGGATGTGGATTTCGAGGATAAGGTCGCCGGGGCGCAAGACCTCGGTCCATTCAGCCAGGTTGAGGCGAAGGGTCTGGCGCACGGCGTACCCATCTACGACGGGAGAACCGGCAACGCAACCTGGTTCTTCCTCCAGGTGGGCGGTCCAGGCGGGTTGGCCGTTGGTGAGGATGCGGCCCTCATCGGTGAACGATGTCTCCGATTCAGCGAGGAGGGTGACGCCGCCGCTTCGGTGATTGTAGACGCGGAACGGGCGGCTGAAAGGGCGGTGGATGTATTGGAGACGGCCGATGCGAATGGTCTTTCCCAGCAGCACCCGGTAGCACCAGCCGAGATTGCGGGGTCCCAATCCCCACCGGGTGGTTGGCGCCGGATGACGATAGCCGCCGTCTACGGGGACGCCTCGCGTCTTGTGGACGTTCGCCCAAATGGCCAGGTCGCGGCAGCAGTGTCTCGATTCGTCTTCTGTGAAGCCGCGTCCTTCGAGAAAGATCCGGGCTGAGGGAATTCCGGAGAGACCAAGGAGGAGGTAGAAGGGCCCCGTCAGATCACCGAGGGAGCGGATGACTCCGGGCCAGGCGTAGACACCCGGGTCGATGTCGGTCTGATGGAAGAGGAGGTGGTGGGCACCTGCCGCGAGTCGGTCCAGATGTCCGTCTGCTGAGACCCGGGCGGCCGCTTCGACGCAGTCTTCAACCGCCTCTTCAGGAAGGCCGACCCAGCGGGCGTTCTCTCGGATGGACGCTTCGGACAGCCCGTCGATGGGATGAGGCGAATTGCCCTCGAGTTCCCAGGCGACTTCCAGGCCAGTCCCCGAGGTGTCCTGGATGGATGCCGGCAGGATCATCGCGAGCTGTGGCTCCCGTTCACCTGAAATCGCGGATATAGCGAGCGGCGTAGGAGCGGACGTCGCGTCCGTTGAGGACGTGAAAGCGGCGGAGTCGGTCGAGGGTCTGCATGGAGAATCGTCGGAGCGGGATGTGGACAATCTGCTTTCCGTAGCGCCGGGCGATGCGACGCCAGCGGGGGAGGGGGCCGTGAGGGGCGACGAGGACGACGCGTCGTTCCCGGGAATGGAAGAGAGCGGCACCCAGAAGATGCTCCTGAGGCGTCTGGAAATCCTCGAAGCGAGGGTCCGTCCAGATATCGGGAATGGGCCGAGGCGGAAAGAGGAGGGAGCAGCCGCCGTAGACGGCCTGTCCGATGCCGGGGCCGATGATGTTGTCGCCGAAGTTGGTGGCGAAAAAGCAGAGCGTCGATTCTTGTTGGTGCTCGGCGTACCAGGTGGCCTTCCACGGATATTTCTCGGGGTCTGACGGACTGTCAAAAAGGAAGACGACGATCTCGACATCGCCGCGAGCGGGCGGCAGCTCTTTGACGTAGATGTCGCCCGTATGCCAGTTGCGGAGGGTTTCCCGCATGTCGAGGCCGTCCATCAGCGAGGTGGTGAACTTCTCACTACGGGCCAGGTCCTGTCCGATGATCTGGCGGGCCTGCTCGCGGACATGGGCGTTGAAGCTCTCAATTCGCGTGTCTTCCGGTGGGTGCGAGCACTGCCGAAAGGGGTCCCACCGCATTCCCCACTCCCGTTTTTTCTCTGGCGGCGGTGTGGGCCCCAGGGGGAGGGTGCGCCATTCGGTTGGCACGCCCTTGAGGCGGTTCTTGACCGGGGCATCGCCCGTATGAAAGTGAGCTCGGCCCATACCGATCTTGAGATCGGGTTCGTCGTGGCCGATGGGCATCGGAGTCGCTTGAGGAGGGTAGCGCCGGGCGGTATCCACAAGGGATACGGCGAAGGCATCTCCCCCGATCTGTTTGGCGGCCAGGCCCAGGGTGTAGAGATCGGGCGTCATCCGGCGGTCCAGAAGGGTAAGGTTTCTCACGTAGCGGAGGTAGAGGGTTAGGGTGTGTGGGGTCAGCCAGTGGGTCTTCAGGTCGTGTTTTCGGATCCAGTCGGCCCGGGCTTCCAGAAGAAGCGCTTTGACGCCGTCGATGGCAAGCGTCTGATCGGGCAGCATTTCGGACCGGCGGTGTTCGTAGAGGGCGGTGAGGAAGGGGAGTTCACCGGTGACGAAGAAGAGGGAATTGGAGTCGACCCGGAACACCTCCGGCGCCCAAGGTACGGAGACGGACTCCGGATAGTCGAGCCGGCGGTCGTAGGCGTCTTTCAGCCAGGGCCAATCGGCGAGGGAGACGACGCAGAGAATTCGCTCGTAGTCGAGCTCCAGGGTGTGGAGCTGGTAAGCCATCCACCGGATACGGGCCATCTGCTGACCGTCATCATCGGGTGCCGGGAGCCCGGTGATGACGGCGGCTGAGAAACGCTCCAGAGACACTTCTTTGAGGGCGTACGGATCGGGGAGCGATATGGCCTGCTCATTGAATGGTTCGACTTCCAGATCGATGTAGGCGCGGGGGATGTCCTGTTCCACAGCTGTTCGGATGGCGGAGATGACGGGCTGACAGGGATCGACAGGGACATAGGTCCAGGCGACCGGATCTCTGAAGACGCCACCCTCGCGTTGGGCCACGACGTGGATCTGCGGCAGTCGGTCGACGGCTGTTTCGACGCCGTCTTCGAAGTCGGGCGGGACAGGGACGGCGACACAGTCGTAGTCGCCGGCGAGGATGCGGCGGCGGACCTCCAGAGCAAAGTCGCCCGACCCGTGGATGACGGGGAGGATGGAGACGTGGGGGCTGAGGGAGAAGATGGACATGAGGAACCGGATGAAGGAAAGGGTGATTACGGGAAACGGTGATAAGAAGAAGCGGCGATAACAAAGAACCGTGATAAGAAGAATCGGTAACAGCCGCGGCGGTGAATCAGAAGCGGTAGAACAGAGATTTCGACGGTCTCACGTTTCGCGCCTCCGCTTCACGGCGCGATTGCTCTGGCAAAGGCCCAGGTTCGGCCAGTTTCGTCGTCGTTGACGGGGGAGATGACGGCGCGGGCGAACATCCAGAGGCGGACGCGCTCCCGGTCTAGGGAGAGGCTGTCGGCGAAGTGATTCATGGTGTCGAACGGGTTCGCGAAGAGCCGGTCGTCGCAGTTGAAGAGGTGCTGGGTGACGTCGTAGGCCGGGTCGCCGACGAAGGGCTTGGGGTCGATGACGAGCCAGGGCTCCCTCTCGGAACGCAGGACGTTGCCAGCGTGGAGGTCGGTCGCCAGAAGGACGTGAGACTGCGCCGTGCGAGGCAGGTCTTCCATCAGGAAGTGACCTTCGCGCACCAGGCCTGCGTCGGGCCAGGAATCCGACTGCCCCCGGCATTCGTCGTTTCAATTTGCCGTCATTTCAGAGAGCGGGCGGAACGGATGGGGCATAGGCGGCACGCGCCAGAGCCGCGGCATCAGATCAGCCATAACGGCGTCCTGCTCTGGTTCCGGCAGGTCTCGCAGATGGGTACCGGGGAGGCACCGTTCCAGAAGCATCGCGTTGAAGCCGTCGTCTGCCTCCAGCAGATGGGCGGTGGGGTTTCCGTTCCAGAAGCGAAGACCGTCGATCTCGTGCAGGGCCTCCATATGCGGCACCCCGAGCTTCAGGACGGCCCGGGCGCCATCGCCTCGGACGGCGGGTGCCACCCAGGCGATGCTGATTTCCTTGTTTTCGAGTGGATCCTCCAACGTAAGCGACCATCGGGCGGCGAGCTCCGATACAACGTCGGGCAGACGGCGCACCCATTCCTGGCGATCCGGGATGCGGCTGCAGGCCTCCTGGAGGCGTTTGGGGATGCGGATGGCCATGTTTCAGGTGCTCCAAACGTCGATCATTCGACGGCTTCGTCTTCCCCAGGAACGTAGGCTTCGAAGAGCGCTTCCAGGCCTTCGATGCGGACGCTGTCTATGGACATGGCAGACGCCAGACGCCAGAGGGCAGAGGGCAGACGGCAAAGGGCAAAGGGGAGACGGCAGAGCAGCTGTCAGACAATCGAAGACGCTAGACGCAAAACGTGCGGACTCTGGATTCTGGTCTGCGATCTGATTCGGTACTCAGCTTCGTTTCACCGGGTGTGACGACCTTGCCGGCTCAGTCTGCCCTGTGACATTTAGGTCAGCCATTTCTTCAGAAAAGCGAATGCGTCGCGCTGCATTTCGAGGTCGAATTTGTGGGTTCCGGGGTAGAACCGTCCTTCGTAGTTGCCGGGCTTACCTTTGGATTTGTAATGTGAGGCAACACGCCGGTGTGCGGCTTTCATTCCCTTGACGGTGTAGAGCGGGTCCTCGAGATCATTCTGAACCATCAGGGGAGATGGGGCACGGCAGGCGGCGGCGTCGGACCAGTCGCCGATGACGGGCCAACCGGAGGGGAAAAAGAGCCAGGTGTGCGTCCGGATGTTGTGGTCTAGCATTTCCTCGAACGTCGTCATGGCGCCCACGATAACGGCGGCGGCGATCTCTTTGGTCGTCGCCTGCAGCAGTGTGCTGCGCATGCCGCCTCCCGAGAGGCCCACACAGCCGACACCCTTGCCGGAGACATCGGGGCGGCCGAGCAGGTAGTTGACGGCGATCCGGTCTTCGTGGGTGACGATCCCGGCGAACGTGGTGCCCAGAACGTGACAGTACTTTTCAACGAGGCTCTCGTGAGCGCCGGCGGCGGCATCGTAGAGGCCGATCTCTTTGGGGGCGCCGTACGGGTACGCACCGGCTGTAAGGCGCTCGGCCTGACGCTGGAACCCCATCGTTTCATACGGGAACTTCCTGCTCCCCCAGAGGAAGGTGTCGTGGGCGAGGACGACATAGCCTTCTCTTGCCAGGTCGTTGGCCCAGGCTCGACCTTCGTAGCAGTGATCGCGGAACTGCCGGAGATAGTCGGTAGGCTTCCGGTTGTCGTCGGCGATCTTTTCTTTACCGTAGAATTTGACTCCGCCATGGTCGTGGAGAGCGACGATGCCGGGGAGAGGCCCTTTCGCGCCAGCAGGTTTGAGAATCCAGCCCTCGGTTCGGGGACCGTAGCCGACAGACCAGGAGACAGCCTCTCCGCTGACGCCGTCCTTTTTCCATGTGCGATCGACCCGGACGCTTTTCGGCGTCGGTTCAGATGGCGCAAAGTTGAGTGCCTTGAGGAAGGCCTTGCGCGTTTTTTCGCCGGGCACAGGTTTGGGCCAGACGCCGGTCGTTCGTTTTGCGGCACGTACGAGGTCTGTGTAAAGACCGAGATCTTTGAGACGTTTTGCCACGTCGTCCTGCCTGGTTGGATGATGGATCTATATCTATCAAGAGAAGGCTGTGATGATCATGGTGACGTGATCGGAAGCAACTCCGGGAGGCATCCGCAGAAAGCGAGGATTACGGGTGACACAGGCTCCTCAGACACTGTCGCCTCGAGGATCCTCTCCTTCGCCTGAGGCGTCGGGGTTGAGCGGATCATCGGAATCGAAAAAGAAGTCGCCGAGATTCAGGCCGCCAATATCACCGCCGTGGCTACGCCGCCTCTGCTCAGCCAGCGAGTCCAGGTCGAGGGCGTCTTCACCCAGGACGCGTTCGAGTGATTCCCGCCACATGGCATCGCGGCCCACCGGGTGATCCGGGTTCTGAGCCAGGCGTTTGAGGGCATACTGGAGAATGTGGATCCCGTCGCGGGGAGAAAACTCTAGGCTCAGGTCGTGGGCACGTTGGAGGAAGTCGACAGTGAGGTTCAGCATATCGTCTTCGGCGAAGGGGAGATGATACTTCAAGATGCTCATCTCGTCCTGGCGGTTGGGGAAGCCGATGGCAAGCGTTGGCTGGAGGCGTGACAGGATGTAGTCGGGGATCTCGTAGGTGGATTCGTCGTCGTTCATGGTCACGCAGCAGCGGAACCCTTTGCCGGCCGGAATTGTGATACCTGCAATGATGGACTCCACCGATCGGCGGTGGTCCAGGAGCGGGGCAATGGAGGCCCAGCTCTTTTCATTCATCCGATTCCCTTCGTCCAGAATGCAGACTCCATCCGTGAGCATGGCGGTGACGAGGGGCGATGCGTGATAGGCGATTTTCCCGGACTCGACCAGCACCGGCGTGACCAGAAGGTCTTCGGGGCGCGTGTCGGCGGTACACTGGTAGATATAGAGGTTTTTTTTGAGCGACTTGGCCGCCGCCATTGCCAGCGTGGTTTTGCCGATCCCGGGAGGTCCTACCAGACGGGGCGAGAGGGGCGCGTCGGCCTCGTGGATGACGAGCCAGCAGGCCAGAAGCTGCCGAAGGACCTCTGTCTGTCCGATCCACTCCTGTCCGGAGGAGATGGGCCGGCTCAGATGTAGGGTGACGTCTTCGATCTGAATCTGTTGGGGTAGAGCGGCGGATTTGGGCATTCGGAAAGTCTCGATTGGATGCGTGCGGTGCGTGGGCGGATAGATACCGAATCGGAATATAGCGGTGCCGGAGAGCTTCGTCCAGCCGGACCGACTGAAACAAGGGAGAGCGGGAGAGGTCCAATTGGGAGGAGGATCCCGCAAGAGAGATTCGGAAGGAAGGGCGAGTGGTGGTATATTAGGCAAAGGGCAAAGGGCAAAGGACAAAGAAGGGCGCACTTTTTGGAGCGAGGGCTATGGCTGACCGACATTCATTGATTCCCAGAATTTCCGTGACGCGGCCGGTGACGGTTACGATGTGCCTGATCGCATTGCTGATGATTGGCGTTGTGGCCTATCAGCGAACGCCCATCCAGCTGTTTCCCAGCGGTTTTACGCCACCGTTCCTGTACTTGCGTATCGGTCTGCCCAATTCGACTCCGCAGGAGGTGGAACAGGAGGTCGCCCGACCGCTCGAGGAGATGCTGAGAACGATCAAGGGAATTGAGACCGTCCGTACCTACAGTGGGGTCTGGGGTGTGTCGGCGCCGCTGAGTTTTCGGCAGAATACAGATATGGAGATCGCTTACAACCAGTTGATGGATCGTCTGGAGCGGCTCAAACCACAGCTCCCGGAAGAAGCTCGCGACAACATAGAAGTCCACAAGTACAATCGGGACGACGACCAGCCCATTATGTGGATCGGTCTGTCAATGGACTCGACCGTGACGGATAAGAAGCGTTTCCTGGAAACCCAGGTCGGGCGTGAGTTGGAGCGGATCGACGGCGTGGGACGAATGGATTTCTGGGGGGTGTACGGTCGGGAGGTGATGATAGAGGTGGACCAGGAGCGCCTTCGCTCGCGCGGGTTGAGCAACTTCGACCTGGTCCGGCGACTGCAGACCGACAACTTTGCCCTCGCCGGGGGCTACGTCCGGGATGGGGGCAGAAAATTCTATGTTCGGTCCGTGGCTCGCTATGAGAGTCTTGAGGAGATTCGCAATCTCCTGGTGTCTTCCGGCAGCGGCGTACGCCTGGGCGAGGTGGCAAATGTAGAACATGGCGTTCCTGTACGTGACTGGTATCAGCGCATCGACGGGGAGTTTGCCGCCTCCATGGGCGTCTACCGAGAGTCGGGCGCCAATATCGTCCAAATCTGCGACGATGTGAAGCGGGTTCTCAAGGACATTGAAGCGGAGCAGACAGATGTTTCGCTGGTGTTCAAACCTTTCTGGAACCAGGGAGCCCACGTTCGGGATTCGATTCAGAATCTGCGCACCACCGGTCTATGGGGTGGACTGTTCGCCGCCCTGGTGCTTCTGTTTTTTCTACGTGTGATACGAATGACGCTGATTATTACGCTGGCTATCCCTCTCTGCGTGATGATTACGCTGACGGCCCTGTACTTCATTGGCTGGTCGCTGAATATCATGACGATGATGGGCCTGATGCTGGGTATCGGGATGGTGGTGGACAATGCCATCGTCATTCTGGAGAACATCTATCGGATGCGGGCAAAGGGTCTTGGTCCGGAAGAAGCATCCATCCAGGGCGCCAGCGAAGTGTCACTGGCGATTACGATGGCGACACTGACGACGGTGGTGGTGTTTCTGCCGTTGATGCTGATGAGCGGCGACGCCTGGATGACTTTCATTTTCACACGATTGGGCATGCCGATCATCGTAGCGCTTGTGGGGTCTCTTTTCGTGGCCCTTTTCTTTATCCCACTAGCGGGCGCACGGTTCTCCGGCGGTGACGTACGGGAGGATCCCCGCGTGATTCGAGGGTCTCGGAATCTGTACGGATCTGCCCTGGGCTGGGTGCTGGCACACCGGAGAGATACTTTCCTTATCGTGGTGATTCTATTCGCCACGATTCTGTATCCCAACGGGCGGATGATGAAGAGCGATTCCAATCGGGGGGGGAATGACTCAATCGATCTGAGCTTATGGGGGGAATCCCACTTTACGACTCAGGACATGTTCGAAGTGGTCCAGGAGTTGGAGCAGTTCCTGGATGAGAAACGTGAGGTGTACGGCGTTCGTTCTGTGCGACTCTACTTCGGCAAGACGTACGTAGGCGGCCAGGTGTTCATGGAGAAAGACCAGACCGAGGCGTGGTGGTACACCGCTTACAAAGATGCTCGCCGGAAACTGAACGTGCCTGTTGATCAGCGGATGACCCGGGAGGAGATTACGGAGGACCTCAAGAAGAATCTCCCGAAATTCGTGGGGATGAAGAGCCGTGTGGGGTGGGGAGGGAGTGGGGGAGGTGATCCCGGGATGACGGTCTTCCTCTACGGCGACGAGACCGAGGTTCTGGCGACCCTGGTTCCCGAAGTGGAGCGACGCCTGCGAGGGATTCCGTCGGTTTACAACGTGGACAGCGACCTGGAGCGGGCGAGGGAGGAGGTTCGGATTGTTCTGGATCGGGAGCAGGCCCGCGAGTTCGGTTTTTCCCCCAGGATGGTTGGACAAACCCTGTCGTACGCGATGCGGGGGGTGCAACTCCCACGCTTTCATTCGGACGATGGAGAAGTCGATACCCGCATTTACCTGGATGAGTCGGATCGGCAAACGCTCCAGCATCTCCGAAGTTTCCCCTTCAAGACGGCTTCCGGGCAGGAGATTCCCCTGTCGGCCTTTGCATCTGTAACCATGGGCCAGGGCAGCCAGACGATCCGGCGAGAGAATGGAAAAACTCGATTGTGGATCCGAGCCTACACGACCAAGGAGGATATCCAGTCGCTGTTCAGTGAAATCGATAGAGCCATGGCAGAATTCGAACTTCCTCGCGGCTACTCCTGGGACAAAGGCGAGCGTTTCCAGAAGTTCCAGGAGTCGGAAGACGAAACGTCGTTCGCCTTGATTCTGGCTGTGACATGCGTGTTTCTGCTGATGGGTGTGCTTTTCGAATCCTTCCTGCTTCCCTTTTCGGTGCTCTTCTCGATCCCACTGGCTTTTCTGGGCGTGTACTGGACGCTCTACTTGACGAACACTCTCATGGACGAGTTGGCGAGGATCGGTGTTATCGTTCTGGTCGGGGTGGTCGTGAACAACGCCATCGTACTCATCGATATGGTAAATCGACTGCGGGCTGAAGGGATGGAAAGGGTGGAAGCTATTATAGAGGCAGGCAGTAACCGGTTCCGGCCCATCCTGATGACAACCTTCACCACCGTATTCGGGTTGATTCCGATGGCCGTGGGGAACAGCAACATGATCGGGATGCCCTATGCCCCGCTGGGCCGAACGTTGATGGGCGGGCTCTTGTCGTCGACGTTTCTGACCCTTCTGGTCGTCCCCCTGTTCTACACCTACCTGGACGACCTGGGCCTCTTTCTCAGGAAGTTGATGAGTGGCGTTCTGCCGAGGATGGATGCTGTTCCAGTGGAAGCGGGAGATGATTAGTGAGGCGAGGGGAGGAAGCTGGTCAGGCGTCGAGGGATTCGCCACAGCGCTTGCAGTAGCTGGCGTCTTCGTCGTGGTTTTTCTTTGAGCAGGCTCCACAGGTGCGCACATCGGCAACGTCACGCGACCTGCTCAACTCCACGGAGACAATGCCGGTGGGCACGGCGATAATACCATAGCCCAGAATCATTATCAGAGCCGCGAGGGTCTGGCCGAGATCCGTCTGTGGGGATATGTCTCCGAACCCAACGGTGGTGAGGGTGACGATGGCCCAGTAGATGCCGCGGGGGATGCTGGTGAATCCGTTTTCTTCCCCTTCGACGAGGTACATTGCCGATCCGCAGATGATGACGAGGGTGCCCACGGCAAAAAGGAAAACGAGGATTTTCCTGCTGCTGGCGCGCATTGCATTGACCA
>Ga0114996_10005113_pt1 | contig 15509 bp, 16 predicted proteins | sample ArcticOcean_MG_C_4_FD_87039 | JGI IMG/M metagenome (GOLD analysis project Ga0114996, IMG submission 87039) | Marine microbial communities from western Arctic Ocean - ArcticOcean_MG_CB4_134 | ecosystem: Environmental > Aquatic > Marine > Oceanic | place: Arctic Ocean: Canada Basin | collected...
CAGCGTCCGGATCAGCAGATTCGACCGTTCCGCCCCGCCGCGGCATACCCGATCCCGTCGCCCGCGCTTCTGCCGCCGGTTCCTAGAAAACGGCGGTTTAGACACGGGCTGTTAGGCAGACCTTGGCAGCGGAGGCGGGAGTGAGCAAAATCTATCGAGTCGGCGTGATCGGTTCAACGGGCAAGGGCAACTACGGCCACGGCCTTGATACCGCTTTTCACAAAGCGTCGGATGCCGGGGTTATCGCGATTGCCGATGACGACCAACAAGGCCGCGAGAAAGCCGGGAAACGGCTGGGCGTCGATCGGCTATATGCCGACTACCGGCGCATGATCGATGCGGAGAAGCTCGACATCGTCGCGATCGGCCCACGCTGGATCACCGACCGGGCCGCCATGGTGGAAGCCGCCGCCGGAGCCAGTTGCCATATTTACTGCGAGAAACCCTTCGCCGCTGACCTCATCGATGCCGACGCGATGATCGCCGCCTGCCGCAAAGCAAACGTCAAGATCGCCGTCGCCCACCAGTTTCGTGGAATGTCGCCGGTACAGCGAGCGATTCGAGACGTCCGCGACGGCAAGTACGGCAAACTTCTCCGCATCTACGCGCGTCCGAAGGATGACCATCGCGGCGGCGGAGAAGAGTTGACGGTCCACGGCACGCATCTGTTCGACATGATGATTGCGTTGGCCGGAAAGCCGCGCTGGGTGAGCGCGCAGGTGGCAGTTGGGGATCGGGACGCCACGATCGAGGACCGCCGCGAGGGCAACGAACCGGTCGGCCCCATCGCCGGGGATTCGATCGCAGCTACGTTCGGCTTTCCCAACGGCGTCCACGGCTTCTTCCATTCGACCGCTAATACGGTCCGTCCGGGGCGGCTGCTCTACGGCTTACAAATAGAGTGCGAGAAAGCACTGCTCAGCGTCCGTCGGCTAGGCGACGTATTCGTCTACCCGGCCGCTGTCGTCCTTCCCGAGATGGCTGAGTTGAACTGGCAGAAAACGTGGGTCGAGAAATGGCATTTCACGCCCGAGCACAAACCGCGTGACCTGAGTGACTGGATCGCACGAGGCAACCGCTACCTGGCGCAAGATCTCATCAAGGCAGCCGAGCAAGATCGTGAACCGGCCGCGAGCGGTGAGGCCGCCCTTCACATCATGGAGATGGTGCAGGGCGTCTACGCTTCTCACTTCCGCAACGGACAGCGGATTCCCATTCCGCAAACCCCGCGCCAACACCCTTTAAGCTAGAGCGAGGGTTCGCTCGTTCGCAGCCTCGCCCCAGCGACAATTACCGGCAGTGAAGATTACCGGCACCATCATTACTCTCAACGAAGAGAAGAACCTGCCGCGCTGCCTCCAGTCGCTTGCGTTGTGCGACGAGGTGGTCGTCGTCGACTCTGGATCGAACGACAGAACTGTCGAGGTCGCCGCGCAGGCCGGGGCGAAGGTCTTGCGACGGGATTGGACGGGTTACGCCGACCAGAAGAACTATGCCGCCGAGTCAGCATCGAATGATTGGATTCTTTCACTCGATGCCGACGAAGAGTTAAGCGAAGCGCTGCGGAGCGAAATTCTCGCCATCAAGGAATCCGAGCTGGATGTCGCCGGGTTCCGTTTTCCGCGGCGTGCGCACTACCTGGGCAAATGGATCAATCATTCCGGCTGGTATCCCGATCGCAAGATCCGGCTCTACGACCGCCGGAGAGCGCGGTGGGTCGGCGATTACGTACATGAGTCCGTCGTGACGAACGAGCCCATCACGGAATTGAACGGCGATCTGCTCCACTACACCTGTGATACCTTTGCGAATCACATGAAGTCGCTTGACCGCTATACCGATTTGGCGGCGCAAGAACTCGCCGATCGCGGTCAGCGCGTGGGCTGGGGACGGCTGCTTATCGATCCTCCTTTTACCTTCGTGAAGACGTTCCTCCTCAAGCGTGGTTTTCTGGACGGCACGCGTGGCTTGGCGATCTCCTACGCCGCGGCGCTCTATGTCTACTCGAAGTACGCCAAGGCGCGTGCGCTGCAGGCAGGCCGATGAGGATACTGCATGTCGATACAGGGCCCGACCTGAGGGGCGGCCAGTATCAACTCCTGATGCTGTTGCGCGGCCTCAAGGCGCAAGGCCACGAGCAGACATTGCTGGCGCGGGGCGACATGGTGGGCGCATGGCCAAGTACCGCTCCCAGCGCGGCGACGCTCTGGCAGCTCTCACGGACAGTCGATGTCGTCCACGCCCATGATGGCCGGGGCCACGCTCTCGCGGCGCTGTATTGCTGGGGTAGCCCCTTCCTGGTATCGCGCCGCGTCGCGTTCCCGATCAAGACAGACGCTTTTTCGAAGCTCAAGTACTTGCGGGCCCACGCCTATCTCGCCGTCTCACAACATGTGCGGGAAGTGTTGCTCGGATCCGGCATCAAGGCGGAGAAGATCTCGGTTATCTACGATGCCGTCGACCGCGAGGACGTCGTACCCGCGCCCGGCATTGACTCCTCCAGAGCCTCCGGCCAACCTTTGCGGGTGCTCACTCCACAAATCGACGATCCTCTCAAGCGATCCGATCTTGTGGAACAAGCTTGTAGGAAGCTGGGCGCCGAGGTGATTTTGTCGACAGATTTGAAACGCGACATCGATCGAGCGGACATGTTCGTCTATCTGTCGGAGAGCGAAGGGCTCGGTTCGGCCGCGCTGTTGGCCATGGCGCGCGGCAAGCCTGTAATCGCCAGCCGTGTCGGCGGCCTTCCCGAAGTCGTGATTGATGAATCGACCGGGTTGCTCGTCGACAACGACATCGATTCCGTTGTCGGCGCGATCAAACGGATGAGTAGCGATCATGAGTTGGCCGGAAGGTGTGTAGATAAGGCCTTCGAGCGGCTTTCCGCCCAATTCACCGATGATATAATGGTCCGCCGCACCGAAGAAGCGTATCGGTCGGTCATGCGCAAGGCGAAACCAAGCGAGTGACCCTTATCTTGATCCCCGGTCTAGTGATCGCCTTTCTGTTCGGCCTACTCGTCGGCAGCTTTCTCAACGTTTGCATCTATCGCTGGCCGCGCGACGAGTCGGTCGTTGCACCTCGGTCTCACTGCCGGTCTTGCGAGAAGGTGGTCGCCTGGTACGACAATCTTCCGGTCCTGAGCTATCTGATGCTCAAAGGACGTTGCCGGCACTGCCAAGCCGCGATCGCGCCCTTCTATCCCATCGTCGAGCTACTCAACGGCCTGTTCTACGCCTATATTTTCTTGCGCTATGGCATCGACCCGGTGGGCCTCAAGCTGGCCTTGTTCGTCTCGATGATGTTGGTGTTGGTCGTCACGGATTGGCAGGAATACATTCTTCCGGACGAGATCACGATCGGCGGGTTGATCATCGGGTGGGCCCTCAGTCCGTTCATTCATCTTGACGGCGGGCCGTTGAAGCTTCCGCTGCTGCTCTTTGAAAAGCAGTATCCGCCCTGGGTGGTATCGGTGATGGAATCGTTCGCAGCCGCGATTGTGATTGGCGGGTTCCTGTTCCTGCTGGGCGAAGTCTATTTTCGTCTGCGTCAGGTGGAAGGTCTCGGGTTCGGCGACGTAAAGATGGTCGCGATGATGGGCGCCTTCTGGGGATTCGGTGACACGTTCATGACGATGATCCTCGGCTCGATTCTCGGCTCGGTTGCGGGAATCGGCATTGTGCTTCTGGCTCGCAAGGGCTGGAATTACGCTCTCCCCTTCGGGTCGTACCTAGGAGCGACGGCGATCGTGGTCGCGCTTTGGGGCGATGATATTCTGAGCTGGTATCTCTAATCAGCTTTTCTCATCTGAGGAAAAATAGGGGATAGTCCACGGCGCACCGCTTGGAACGGCCTGAAACCGAAGCACCTAGGAGGGCGATGCTTAGTACAGTCCTCCATTTTTCCAGGAGTGACCGGGCAGCGCATGCGGCCTCTCGAACTGAGTTTCTTCAGTGATTTCGCCGACACGTCGCCCCACTACCTGCCATGAAACTACAAGAGATTGCAGAGCGCCTCGGTTGCCAGGTTTCCGGCAATGCCGAGATTGAAATCAAAGGTGTCGCCGGGCTGGAAGAAGCCGGCCCTGAGCACCTGACGTTCTTGTCGAATCCGCGATACAAGCGTTTGCTGACGACGACGCGAGCGGCGGCCGTGATCGTCGACAAAGCGCCGCCGGATTCGGATGCGACGTTCCTGGTCTCTAAGAATCCGTATCTCGATTTTGCGCGGGCTCTGGAGATATTTTATCAGCCTCCCGCGCCGGAGAGGGATATTCATTCCACCGCCGTCGTCGCCGAGTCGGCCGTGATTGGCGCGAACGCGAGCATCGGACCCTACGCGGTTGTCGGTAAGAAGGTCGTGATCGGTAGCAACGCGGTGATTCACCCCCATGTCACGATCTACGAGGGTGTTCGGATCGGCGATGACTTCGTTGCTCATTCAAACGCCGTCGTGCGTGAATTCTGTGAGATCGGCGATCGCGTCGTTCTCCAGAACGGAGCGATCATCGGGACCGACGGCTACGGTTTCGCGCAACGCGCCGATGGAACGCACTATAAGATCGTCCAAGCCGGTAACGTCGTCCTCGAAGACGATGTGGAGGTCCAAGCTGGCAGTTGTCTCGACCGCGCCGCCGTCGGCGAGACCCGCATTCGTAAGGGGACGAAGATCGACAACCTCGTGCAGATCGGTCACGCCGTCACCATCGGCGAGAACGGCCTGATCTGCTCGCAGTCCGGCATCGCCGGCAGCACAACTCTGGGGGACAACTGCATCCTCGCCGGACAAGTCGGCGTCATCGGCCACCTCAACATCGGCAACAACGTTTTGATGACCGCCAAGACCGGCGTCGGGACCGACATCCCGGACAATCAGAAGATTTCGGGTGCGCCCTCAATCGACAATCGCCAATGGCTTCGCTGCACCGCTGTCTATAACCGGCTGCCGGAACTCTCGAAGAAGGTTTCGGCCCTGGAACGCAAGGTCGCAACGATCGCGGATGAAGAGTAGGGGCAGCACGTCGTGCCCGCGGCCCCTTGGCTAGTTTGCCGGACGCAGCGCTTCGTCCGCGCCAAGGCCCTTCGTCAGCCACCCCGGATACCAGCGGAACACATTCCCGGTCAGACTTCCAATGAAAATCAAGCCGTCGTGTGATTTGTGAATCCAGTGGCCGGGGCTTTCCATCGCACCGAGGATCTTGCCCGTCTTCCGGTCGACCTTCATGATGCGTCCGGCTAGCGTGTCGTAGGTGAGGTTCTCAATGTTGTCGCGGTGGGTGATGATCCACATTTCGTCGTCGGGCGTGATGAAGATGCTCTGCGTTGCTCCGAGATGATTCCATTCGCGTAGATACTTGCCGTCGGCAGTGAAAACCTGGATGCGGTTGTTCTCGCGATCACTCACGTAGACGGTTCCCGCCGAATCTACAGCTACGGAATGCACGGTGTTGAATTGGCTCTTGCCTGTCCCCGGGGTGCCCCATGAGGTGATGTACTCACCTTCAGCCGTATACTTGACGACGCGCGAATTGCCATAGCCATCCGCGACATAGAAAGACGACCCATCGGGGGCGAAGGCAATATCCGCCGGACGATTGAAGCTGTACTCATCAAGGCCGGGTTTGCCCTGGTTGCCGATCGTCTGACGCCACTCACCTTCGCGAGTGAATTTCATCACAAGGTGATGGCGGACGTCCGTCGTCCAAACGTTCTGATCTTTGTCGATGCGCAGGCCGTGCGGCGTGCCGAACATGCCCTTGCCCCACGATCGGACGTACTTGCCCTTGGCGTCGAAGACGACGATCGGGTCCGCCTTGTTGCCGCGATGGAAGACGTACACGAACCCGTCCTTATCGGTGGCCACGGCCGAGACACGCCCGAACTTCCAGCCTTCGGGCATGGTGTCCGGCTCTTCGCCAAAGCGAATATTTACGCGATACTTCAGCAGGCCGCCCTCGTGCGGATACCAACCCTGCTGCCCCGCCAGCGGCATCATCAGGCCGCAGAGGAATATTGCGCATACCAATCGAGTCATCACCGTCACCTCGTTCGTTTCGCTCTAGAGAATACCGCACGCCGCCTAGGTATTGCGCTGTGGGTGACAGCAAACCATTTCCATGCCGGTAGGTTGCTGATACTACAGCCGACGAAAAAGGTGGCAGTCACCAGAGAGGGGCCATCCAGCTTTAGATATGGGCGGCTAGGCAGCGGCTTTGGCGAAGAACTCGTTCCACCAGGCCTGCAAACCGATCAACGACCAGGGACGCCGCAAATGGGTATCCTTCGGAGTGAGCCATTTTGACAGGGCCTTCTCGAGATTGGGCCGGACGAATAGCCCATTGCTCCCGTTTGAGTCGAGCAGAAATTCCAGCGTGAACTTCTTGAGAGGGCCGTTCAGATACTGGTTCATGGGGTATTGCAAGCAGCGCTTCTCGCGCCGAGCTACCTCGGGAGGCAACAGCCGGTCGGCCAGCGAACCCAGAATGTGCTTCGGCTGCCCGTCCCTCAACTTCACGCTCGACGGCATGCGGAATGCGAGATCGATCATCCCGCGGTCAAGGAACGGCATGCGCACTTCGATCGAGTGCGCCATGCTCATCTTGTCGTGATAATTCAGAATGATGCTCGGCATGAGCAGCGTGTAATCGTAGCTGAGACGTCGCTGGAGTCGGTCCGCACAGCTCGCGATGACCTCGGGGTCAACGCGAAAAATACTCGAATCGTCATGGCCGAGCGGTAGGTCCGGCGAGAAGACCGAATCGATATCGCGACGCGTAAAGATTCGGAAGAACTCAATATCGCTCTGTGCTTCGTCCGGCGCTCCGATCATGCGCAACATCCGGTCATAAGGGTTCGGAAACGCCGGCTCCATCATTCGCGCTAACGGTTTCGGAAAGACGCGCCGCAGCCGGTTGAAGGGGTCGATGACCGTCCACGGATAGCCCGCCAATAGCTCGTCGGCGCCCTGTCCGCTGAGGGCCACTTTGACGTGCTCGGACGTAAGCGCGGCTATTTGGAAGTCCAGCAACGCGGGTCCCTCGAACGGCTGCTCCAGGTGCCGAATGCCCTTCGAGACGAGCCGTGGTATGTCCTCCGCGCGGAACTCAATCTCGTGATGCTCGGAGTCCAGGTGCTTCGAGACCGCGCGCTGGTACATCGATTCATCAATGTCCGGGCTATCGGGCAACGTGAGCGAAAACGTCTTCAGCCGCCCCGGCGCATTGCGGGCCGCCAACGCCGCGACGACCGATGAATCCCATCCGCCGCTCACCATCGCGCCGACGGTCACGTCCGCCTGCAAGTGCGAACGCACGGCGCTTTCCAGGTGTGCTTCGAGCTCCTCACTGTATTCGGCTTCGCTCTTGACCGGCTGGGAGTTGTCAAACCGCATCCGCCAGAATGGCTCGACCCGAATCCCCTTGGCGTCCGCGACAAGGTATGACCCCTGCGGTACGCTCTTCACCTTGGCGAAACAGGTTTGCGGCGCGGGTACGTAGCCCACCGCGAGAAATGCGTCGAGCGCCTTCCAGTCGGGTTCTTTCGGGATCAATCCCGACGCCAGTACCGCCTTGATTTCCGAGCCGAAGACGAGTCCCGCCGGCGTTTCCGCGTAGTGCAGCGGCTTCATCCCGGCGCGGTCCCGAGCCAACAAGAGCTTGCGCTTGGGAACGTCGAGGATCGCCAAACCGAACATGCCGTTCAGTTCCACGAATGCATCGATCCCCTTCTCTTCATAGAGGTGGACGATGACTTCTGTGTCGGCGTTCGTTCGGAAGCGATGGCCGCGTTCTTCGAGACCTCGCCGCAACTCTTTGTGGTTGTAGATCTCGCCGTTGAGAACGACGTGGATCGTACGGTCTTCGTTCGAAATAGGCTGGCTGCCGGTAACGAGATCGACGATACTCAGGCGACTGCAATGCAGGCCCGCGCGAACGTCCGCGTCGAAGATTGAACCGTTCTCGTCGGGGCCGCGATGTCGTTGGGCCTCGCCCATGCGGTCGAGCAGGGGCTTGAACTGCTCATCGGGAAGCTGGTTGTCGAGAATACCCGCGATACCGCACATAGATGTCAGGTGAACCCGCGGCCGCGCGGCCCCAGGATCTCGTTCTGAGCCACCGACGCCGCCAATAGAGGCGCTTCCGGCACGCTCAGATTCCGAGCGCCTCAGTATATCAACGCCCTGGCAACGGCCCCGCGCGACCCACCGAAGGGTTGATTCGGTCAAAACCTCGGCACTCTTGGCCGATACGAGAAGTGAAGGTCATTCGCATTGGGACAACCTCGCCACCGGCGGCCGATTCGTATCGCGATCGCCGACGATCACACACTCCTCCGCCAAGGGCTTCGCAAGCTGTTTGAAGAGCAGGTCGATATGGAGGTCGTCGCCGAAACCGCTACAGGTGACGGGATCATCCAAGTCCTGAAGAAAAGTGACGCCAATATCTTGCTGCTCGATCTTGAGATGCCCGAAATTGACGGCTTCGACGTGCTACGGAACATGCACGTCGCTGGATTTGAAATTCCGACCCTGGTGCTTACCGAGGAAGAGGGCCGCATCGACCTCAGGACGGCTCTCGATCTCGGAGCGGCCGGCGTCATTTCCAAGAGCGCCGCGACAGCGCAACTACTCGTTGCGATTCGCGAGGTCTACCAGGGTCTCACCTGGGTTGACCGTGGACTCCAAAACAGGAACGGCGTGAACCTTTCCCCCGACGACCCGTTTCGGCGCGACGGACAAGGGCGCGCCAATCCCCTGCGCGGTTCAGAACTCACCCCCCGCGAAACCGAAGTGGTCGCGCTCGTCTCACAAGGCCTGCGCTACAAAGAAATCGCCAGCCGCCTGACGATGAGCCCGCATACACTCAACAACCACCTGCGTCACATCTTCGACAAACTCCGGGTCAAGGGCCGCGTCGAACTGGCCATCTACGGTTTGAAGCACAAGATCTAGCGAGAGCGCAACACGTAGGGGCGACTAGACTGGGTGCCAATACGACCGACCAAGACAACTCTTGAGCTGGTACCATTTTCGGTCGAGACCGCCGGCGATTCCGCCGCCATGCGTACTCTCCAGCCTTTTCTCGAGATCGTTGCTTGCAAGTCGCCTACCTGATCCTCGCTCACAAGAATCCGGCTCAATTGGCCCGTCTCGTTCGGCGTCTGAACGCACCAGGCGTCGCGTTCTTCGTTCACATCGACCTGCGCTCGCCTCTCGCCGGCTTCCAGGAAGAACTGCGCCTCATCCCAAACGCTGAGATCCCCAATGCCAACATTCACTGGGTCGAGCGCGTCGCCGCAAAGTGGGGGCGCTTCGGTCTCGTCCAGGCAACGTTGAACTGCCTGGAAACATCTTTTGCACACACCCCGGGGATCGACCGGTTTGTGCTGATCAGCGGCCAGGATTACCCACTGCGAAGCGCCACCGACATCGTGCGGTTCTGGCAGGCAGCCCCATTGACGACATTCATGGAGTACTTTTCGCTACCGACCGAACAATGGCACAAAGGCGGCCTCGACCGCGTCGAAACTCTCGGTCTCAGTTTTCCGGGAGGCCACCTCGTCCGGCATCTGATCCGCATCTTCTATCGGCGTCGGCTGCCCCTCGGTCTCAAACCGTTCGCGGGCTCGCAGTGGTGGTCAATGTCGAGGAGTCACGCCGAGCGCGTCATGGAGTTCGTGCGAAGACACCCGGGATACGTCCGCTTCCATCATTGGTCCCTGGTTCCCGACGAAATGTTCTTTCAGATCATTCTTCTCAATGCGGGTGACGAGATCAAGAAACATATCGTCGGAGATCACCTTCGCTATGTTGTGTGGGAAAGCCCGCGCACATATCACCCCAATGTACTGGGAACGGTGGACCTCGAAGCCATCATGGCCTCCAATCAACTCTTCGCGCGCAAGTTTGACACGGCCATCGACGCCGAAATTCTCGACCCTATTGACACTCGAGTCGACGCCGCCGCGCCGTCATCCGCCGAACCCAAATAGCCGGCCACACGTCAGCCCGCCCGCCGGCGTCTCATGCGCACCCAACTGTCGAGGCTTTCGTGCCAACGCCTTGGCAGCATCGCGCCCGACAAACACGCGCCAACAAACAGCCAGTTTCGAATGTCACCCGCGAAGCCGCTAGGGAAAGCCCGCAAGCCTTGCCACAAATACCGCAAACCGTTTCCGAACTCGCACGCTTCATACGACAGATAGGCGTAGTAAGAGTTCAGTTTCACTCCCCGCTCGCCTTCCGTTGCCGCGACATCCTCCGGCGCGACCGAAGCAGCTCTCCCGATCACCTCCGTCAGTCCTTCGATCATCACCGGCACGTTCGAGCTGACCTGTCGGGGCCTCCGTCGGTACTGCGTTAGCACCTCGGGGACCGCATAGATATTGCTCGCGCGCAGTCGGGCCACTCGCAGCCACATGTCGAAGTCCTGGCACGAGGGCAGGATTTCGTCGAACGGTCCCGCGGCGATCAGGGCGTCCTTGCGGATCACCGCCGCCGAACCATTGCGAACAACGTTCTCAACCAGCATGTCGCGATACGATATGAATCGCCCCTTCCCCGCCGCGGGCGCACCGCGAGGAACACCGTTCACATCAATTTCCTCGGACAGCGAATATGTCATGTCGACCGCTGGATGCCGCGCATGATGCGCCAGGTGCCGCTCCAGCTTTTCAGGAAGCCAGCGGTCGTCCGCGTCCAGCAGTCCGACGTACCTGCCGCGCGTCAACGCGATCCCGGCATTCAGCGACGCTCCATGCCCACTGTGCGGCCGCTTCTCTACCCGCAACCGCCGGTCATCGATCCCCGAAAGCAAGTCCAAGCCGCCGTCGGTCGAGCCGTCATCGACGACGATCACCTCAATGTTGTCGTAGGTTTGCCTGAGCGCCGAATCAACTGAATCGCGAATGTACGGCGCGACGTTATACGCGCAAATGATCACACTGACGACAGGGCGCTCGGACGCGGAGCCGCCCGCCTTCTCGCCGTATACCTCGGTAGATCTGGGTCTCGGCACAGCCAGTATCATCGCAGCCTAGCCGCCGGCCCATACGGTTGGCGTCACAGGGCCTAGTCCTACTCTCGGTCGCGGAACTCTTCGTACCAGTTCAGGACAACGCGGAGCGTTTTCGAACCTTGCTCGGCTGATTCCGCCAGCACGAACCGCATGCCATCGCGCGAAACGTCATAGCGCATTCGCCGGCCCGCTGTCCAAGGCAACCCCTCAGACGAAAACAAAGTTGCGGGTGTACCCAGCTTCAGAGATGAGGTAGCCGCCACAGAGACCGCCATCAAGTCGCGGCCCTGGACATAGAAGAGTTTCTTGCCATCGGCTCGCCAGCGAGGCTGTGTCCCTCCACTCGGTCAAACCGGTCTTTTTCCACCGCCGCCCGGAAAGGTCCGTAGATACACCTCTTCTTGGCCGGACTCGTCCGAGACGTAGGCCACAACACGCCCGTTCGGGGAGAGAGAGGGCATGAGTTCATTGGACGAAGTCTGCAGGAATGGAACCTCTTCGTACTCCTCTCCGTTATCCCGTTTCTTGAGGTACCAAAGAGCGCCATCGGGATGCCCCCTTTCGTTGTTGGTCCTCTCAAAAACAAGAATCTTCTCGTCCTCCGACCAATGACTCAAGTAATCGGTCTCATCGGAATTGGTGAGCCGAACCGGATCCCCCGTACCGTCCGACCGTCTAACGAAGATGTTGCGCGGCCGTTCTGTCGAAAACGCCAAGCGGTCCCCCGTAGGGGACCAAACAGGGCCAACCTGCCACTCTTCACGGTCCTGCAAAGATGTCGCGGTCAAACGAGTCTGTAACGGTTGATCAACCTCGTGGATCCCAATCGCGATCCCATAGGTCTCGACGCCCTGAACCACCACCCGCTTTTCGTCTGGAGAAAGGTCGACAGTGTGAATCAATCTTTGGGGCCGGCCAATCCGCCCCAGAGTCTTCCCCTCCCGATCACGCCAGACCAATTGATTTGACTCTTCCATTAACGCCGCACCCCCCTGTTGATACAGCAGCGTTCCATCGACCGCAACACTAGGCCGCGAGGCGTTCTCACGAACCCGAAACGGATCGCCGGTCATCTTGAGCGAATCGACGGAAAAAGGAACACTCCACAACTCAGGTGGATCGCCAACGCGGTAAATGATGTGGCCGCTTGGATCATAAGCGGGAAGAAACCCGCTTACCAGGATCTCTCGTTGGTCGCTCTTGAGATCATGCGCAACGATCCGGCCTTGCTGAATGCGCGGGTCGAAATCTACATAAAGCAGTTTGCGGCTGTCGTCCTCGCCCGGCAGAAACCGCGGCCAGAGCAGCCTGTTATCTTTGCCGGAACGTTCGATCAACGGCTCCGGTTCACCGCCTTGAGCTGGAACCTCGAAAAGCCCCTCTACATGGCTAATCACGATGGACGCGCCATCGGGACTATAGGTGCCCCCCCCATGGTCCTACGGTGTTGTCAGGGAGCTGTTCACAGACCATAACAGCGGCCCCACCCAGCACGGAGATTCTCCGCAGTTGCGGTCCTGCGCGAAACAGGGCGAATCTGCTGTCGGGGGACGAGAATGGCTTGATATTCCAAACCTCTTGTTCTGGGCCAGCGACAGCACGGGGCTCGTCCTGAGAAAGATCCTGGACCCAAAGCGTGGGGCCCGCCGCCGAACTACTCTTGGTGAGGTAAGCAACGTAGCGGCCATCCGGAGAGATCGAGGGCCAAAAGGCAGGAGACTCAATAGAGAGTGCGAAGGTGCGATGAGTCGGTTCCGGGCCCGGGACCGAGGAGCCCAGCCACAGCACGGCAACAACGGCACTCACCAGCACCAAGAGAGCCATGGCCGCCAGCAGTATCCTGCTTGATGAATGCCGTTCGCCGGCAAGCGGGCGGCCAAGCTGTGTTAATCGAGGCCCGCCACTCACAATACTCGTCTTGCCCGCGAAAAGTTTCTTCCGCAACGAACGAAGATCGACTAACAAATCCTCAGCGTGTTGATAGCGTTCTTCTCGGCCCTTCGCCAGAGCTTTTCCGATGATCCATTCCAGTTCCATCGGGAGCCCTGCACGTAACGCCGTCACGGGCTCTGGCTCCTCGTTGGTGATCCCGTGCAGAACCGCCTCTTGGCGTTCCCCTTCAAACGGCAGACGGCCCGTGACCATCTCGTACAGCACCACTCCCAAAGACCAGATGTCGGTACGCCGATCGGTCTTCTCACCCAGCGCTTGTTCGGGCGACATGTAGGCGGGAGTTCCCAGGATCGTGGTCGTATTAGTGAGCTTCGAGCGATCGGCAAGCTGTGCCAGACCAAAGTCCATGATCTTGGCCTGACCCTGCGGGGTGACCATCACGTTGGCACTTTTGATGTCGCGGTGGACAACGCCGCTTTCATGAGCGGCCTGGAGGCCTTGTGCGGTTTGGGCGGCGATGTCAAGCACCTCGTCGAGATTCAGTGGTCGCTCGGCGATCTTATCCTTGACCGTTAGGCCCTCGATATAGGCCATGACGAGGAACATATGGCCCTCGGCCTCGCCGATCTCGTAAACGTGGCAAATATTCTGGTGATCAAGGCGAGCCGCCGCTTGGCTTCTCGCACAAAGCGAGCCTTGTGTTCGGGATCTTCGATGGCATGCGTGGCGACGAACTTCAGGGCGACCGATCGTTCCAGCTTGGTGTCCTCGGCCTTATAGACCACACCCATCCCACCATGGCCCAGCTTCTCGACCAAGCGATAGTGGCCGACAACCTGAGGGAGGGACCGCGAGCGATCGTCGCCCTGTTTGGAGCCGCGGCTCGCTAAGAGGTCCCCCTGTTTGTCGTGTTCGACGAGGAGTCGCTCAACATTCTTTCTTAGGAGCGTGTCGTCAACACATTTCGCCCGCACGTAATCGGCGCGGACATCAGGTTCCAACTCGATAGCCCGCTCGAAGATGCGCTTCGCTTCCTGCAGTAAGGGATCCACGCTAGTCGGCCGCCGCCGTCAGTTCAGATCGGAGCCAAGCACGGCCAAAGCTCCACTCACGTTTGACGGTGCGCGCCGAAAGCCCCGTCACTTCGGCCGACTCCTGGATCGAGAGGCCGGCGAAGAAGCGCAATTCTACGATCTGGTGAACGCGCGGGCACTCTTGCTCGAGGCGATCAAGAGCGTCATCCAGAGCCAGTAACTCGCTCGGCCGTCCCTTGTCAAAGACGAGTTCCTCCTCAAGTTGCAGGAAGTCAACTCCGCCTCCGCGCTTTTCGGCTTTTCGCGCTCGAGCGTAGTCGATCAGGATATGCCGCATCGCACGCGCCGCCACACCGAAAAAGTGCGCGCGGTTCTGCCAGCTGACTCTCTGACCACCCAGCATCTTCACGTAGGCTTCGTTCACCAGCGCTGTGGGCTGAAGCGTGTGATCTCGTCGATCCCCCCAGAGGTATCCGGCCGCCAGTCGTCTCAACTCATGATGGAGGCCCTTGAAGAGCTCATCCTCGGCAATCTTGTCGCCCGCATTCACTTTCGACAGCAGAGCTGAGATCTCTCCTTGCACAAACCGGCTCCTTTATACCCAAACCGAACGTTCCATACCAAGGATAGTCCAACTCAGCCGACTGTATTGCCCCTATCCTGGACCACATTAAGTCGCGGCGGCCCCTTTTGCAAGTCGATCTCGTTTAGCAGTGTGACAGCCAAGACCCCGAAGTCCGAGCCTGCTTTGGGCTCGGGTCGGCTGTTTTCGACTCACAGAAGAAAAAGGAGAAAGACCTATGGTGCCCCAAAGACGATGGATCTGGAAAAGCACGCTTCCCCTGGCCACCGCGCTGCTCGCGGTGTCTATCGGTCCGATGATGGCCACAACGGTCAGCACCGTACCCTTGATTGATATTCCAGCCGCGGCGCCTCTCGGCGCCGGATCGACATCCACGATCATCCGAGAGCCCGGCGGCGTGACAATTAACGTACACACAGACATCGAACCCGGCACCTACACCGTTTGGTTGGTGATCTGGAACGATCCCTCACGCTGCATCAATGTAGGGCCGCCGAACTGCCTACCACCACCGGCCGGCGGGCCTGACATACCTGATTCCCTTGTATTTGGGAGTGGTCAAGTCGTTCCTTCGTCCGAGAAAGGTCACTTCGCTGCTCACCTCGCCGTCGGAGACACGAGCCGTGTCATCGGAGGACGGGAGCGAGCGGGGCTGACAAACGCGATGGGTGCCGAAATCCGCGTAGTTTTGCGTAGCCATGGCCCCGTGTTGGCCGACCAACTGGAGTCACAGATCACCACGTTCGAGGGCGGCTGTGACGTCAACCCCTGTGAGGATTTGCAGGCCGGCGTGCACGCTCCCGGTGCCGCGACTGTAGAAACCATCAAGTTGGACAGGATCTTGCGTCTGCTCTCGCGAGTCGCTTCCAGGATCGGTTTGATACCCTGATCGCTCCTTAGAACGGCAACGCAGCGACGGGTGCGCCGGTCTCCATGTGGGAGCGGCGGCCCGCCTGCGAACCTGACCGGACACCACCTACTGCGA
>Ga0114996_10005114_pt1 | contig 15508 bp, 7 predicted proteins | sample ArcticOcean_MG_C_4_FD_87039 | JGI IMG/M metagenome (GOLD analysis project Ga0114996, IMG submission 87039) | Marine microbial communities from western Arctic Ocean - ArcticOcean_MG_CB4_134 | ecosystem: Environmental > Aquatic > Marine > Oceanic | place: Arctic Ocean: Canada Basin | collected...
CCTCGCCATCGCAAACGCCATTGCGCACGAAGTCCTTGAGCAGGGTTGGGTGAATGAGAAATTTGTCTCAAAGCATTGCCTGTTCAAGAAAGCGTCCGAGGATATCGGCTATGGGCTGCGAGACGAAGCACAGAAACAAGACCCGCTTGCCGACGAACAGATCGCTCTCGAAGAGTACAAGCGCTTTCTGGCGAAGTACACACCGGAGTACGCTGCGGAGATATCCGGAGTTCCCGCACAGCAGATTCGTGACCTCGCCAAGCTCTACGGCGATCCCGGCAAGAAGGTCGTCAGCCTCTGGTGCATGGGTCCGAACCAGCATACGCGCGGGACCTGGGTCAACAACCTGATCTACAACCTGCATTTGCTTACCGGCAAGATTGCGCAGCCTGGCAACAGTCCGTTCTCTCTCACCGGCCAGCCGTCCGCATGCGGCACCGTGCGCGAAGTCGGGACACTCACCCATGCCTTGCCCGGCGGCCGCCGCGTCGACCGGCCCGAAGACCTCAAGTTCGCGGCAAAGGTCTGGGACGTGCCCGTCGAGTCGTTGGCGTCGAAGCCCTCAATGCACACGGTGGAGATGTTTCGGAATCTCGCGACCGGCAAGCTAAAGGGCATTCTGATCCAGGTCACCAACCCGCTTGTCACTTTGCCTGATTTGCATTTTTTCCAAGATGGGATTGCCAAACACAAGCCCTTCATCGTGGTCTGCGACGTCTACCCGACGCCCACGACCGCAATCGCCGACGTTGTACTACCCGCGGCGATGTGGGTCGAACGCGAAGGCTGTTTCGGAAATAGTGAGCGGCGCACACAGCAGTGGAACCAGCTTGTTGAGCCGCCCGGCGAGGCGATGGCAGATTCCGAGATCACCGTCGAGATCGCCAAACGCATGGGCCACGGGAAGCTGTTTCCCTGGGAGTCTCCGCAAGAGCGGGCACGAGGACTTTACGAAGAGTACCGGCAATTCACTCTGGGCGTCGGCAAGGACGTCGCCGCGTACGACGACCTGAAGCGAACCCGCGGTATGCGATGGCCGGTGGTTGACGGCAAAGAGACACGCTGGCGGTATCGAGAGGGCTCGGACCCTTATGTTCCCAAGGGCGCCGGCTTCGCCTTCTACGGCAACCACAGCCTGGGCGACAAGGCCGTCATCTGGCAACGGCCTTACCAACCGGCCCCCGAGGAACCGGATTCGGAGTACCCTTTCTGGCTGTGCACAGGCCGCGTGCTCGAACACTGGCACACCGGATCGATCACGCAACGCGTTCCCCAACTACATCAAGCCGTACCCGAAGCCTTCGTCGAAATCAATCGAGAGGATGCCCGCGAGATGGGCGTGAGCGACGGATCGCCGGTCAAACTCATATCCCGCCGCGGCGAGCTGACGGTGAAAGCTTCCGTTCGGGGCCGTGGCGAGCCACCGCAAGGCAGCGTCTTCGTCCCGTTCTTCGATGAAGCGTATCTCATCAATCTGCTCACCCTCGACGCGCACTGCCCGATCTCGAAACAGCCTGACTACAAGAAATGCGCTGTGCGGCTGGAGAAAGCCTGATGTGGTCCCGGTACATCGGTCTTGCGATGGCCGCGGTCTTGCTGTGTGCATGCGGGACGAGCCAAGCCCAAACGAACCTGCATGACCCTGAGCGATGGGAGAGCAGGGACGATCTCCTCTCGAAACGCAAAGAGAGGCGCGCCTACGATGGCGCTCCCCCCGTCATCCCGCATTCAGTCAAAGGACGTGGCGCTTGCGCCGGCTGTCACACGCCTGGAGCACCCGATACAGTGACCATCGGTCCTCCCCGTGCCCATCCAGCCTGGGGAAATTGCACGCAATGCCATGTTGAGCGGCGAACGGAAGAGAATTTTCGAGCATCAACGTTTGATCCGCTCTGGTGGCCGGCGACCGGAACGCGTCAAAGCGAGATCGCTCCGCCGACCGTACCCCATCACATTCAGAACCGCGAAAACTGTGCGGTCTGCCACATCGGCAAGCGTGCGCCCGCGGTCCTTCGGGCCGAACACGGCATGCGTCCTAATTGCCGCCAGTGCCACGTCCCGGCGGGCGCTGACCGCGCTTCCGAATAGACCCAGGCAATCCTGTCGTCTGGTACAAGCATCGCGTGGGGCTTCCGTCAAAGTACCGCAATGCCCGATGGGCGCATAATGGACGTCATGAGAAAGACACTCTTAGTCCTGGTCGCGTTTGCCCTTTCCTCATGCAGTTCGGTGACGTACGACCTGGTTGTCCAGGGTGGACGCGTCATGGATCCCGAAACCGGACTCGACGCCGTCCGCAACGTGGGCATTCAAGGTGGCGAGATCATCGTGCTCACGGAGGACGCAATTTCCGGAAAGGAGACACTGAACGCCGACGGCAGAATCGTAGCGCCTGGGTTCATTGATCTCCATCAACACGGCGACAGCCCCGAAGTCTATCGCGCCAAGATCTACGACGGGGTAACGTCCGCCCTTGAGCTGGAACTAGGCGTCGAGGATGTCGCGGCTTGGTACGCGGAACGCGAGGGTAAGACTTCCCTCAACTTCGGTGCGACGATCTCTCACACCGATTCGCGGCGGCTCGCAATGGGAGGCAAGCTGTCAAAGTCGCGCCTGTCGGGCGACTGGGCGGTCGAGCCCATGAGCGCCGAACAGATTGAAACTCTCAAGAAGCGGCTGTCCGATGGCCTCGATCAGGGCGCCGTCGGGATCGGCATGCTCATCGCCTACACGCCCGGCACAACGGTCGAGGAACTCGACGCGGTTTTCAGTGTGTCCAAAGCACACAACGCCGCCGCCTATGTTCACATGCGGACGAACGATTCCGACATCAGCAATCTAGAAGAAGTGCTCGCGCCCGCTGAACGCCATGGGACGCAACTCCACATTGTTCACCTCAATAGCAGCGGACGAGACCGCGCCCCCGACTACCTCGCCCGCATCCGGGCCGCCCAGGCCGAAGGCATCGATATCACTACCGAAAGCTACCCCTACAATCGCGGTTCCACCTACATCGATTCGCACGCATTCGATAACTGGCAAGAGATGTCCGACGAGGAGATCGCCGGGTACACCTGGGTCGAGACCGGAGAAAACCTGACGCGCGAAACCTTTGCGAAGTACAAACCCTCCGGCGGTTTGATCATCAACCCAGCAAGCTACAGCGAGAAGTCGGTTAAAGATCTGGTGGCCGACCCAATCGTCATGGTTGCCAGCGACGGTATGTGGCTTACGAACGGCAAGGCCCACCCCAGAACCTGGGGCACCTACGCTCGGGTCCTTGGCCGCTACGTTCGGGAGCAGAAGGCGCTTGGCCTGATGGAAGCCCTCACGAAGATGACCGTCCTACCCGCTGACAGACTCTCGCAGCGGATTCCGGGCATGAAGAAGAAAGGTCGAGTGCAGGTAGGCGCCGACGCCGACCTCGTCGTGTTCGATCCAGCGACGATCATCGATCGCGCGACCTTCCAAGACCCTGTCCAGTACTCAACTGGAATTGACCACGTGGTTGTTGATGGGAGCGTCACTTTGAGAGATGGTCGATTTGTGGATGGGGCCGCGGCGGGAAAGCAGATCCGGGCTAGCACGGAGTAGCCCGCTAACCCACGTGCAGGGATCGGCTGCCAGACGGTCTCGGGTTACCATATTCTTAGGACCACACTGCGTACGGCGACGCTAGCTAGAAGGGCGTTACTTGCTCGGGCCGATATGACTTCCCATACTCGTCAACGTCGATTACACGCCACTCGCTTCCTCGCGTTGATCGCATTCGTCGGAATGGTATGGTCGTTGCGGCCACCGACGGTACAGGCCGCCGCCGGCGCTTCAGCCGCTATCGAGACATCGTTCGACCAGGAAGTAAAGCCGTTTCTCGCCCAAAACTGCGTCCCCTGCCACAACGAGAACACCAGGACTTCCGGCGTCCGTGTCGACCACCTGGACGCGACACTCGCCGATCGGCACCTCGGTTTATGGGAGGTGGTCCGCAAGAGGATCATCGACGAAACGATGCCACCGAAGGGGACGCCGCAACCAACTGGTTCTGAGCGGCAACAGACGGCGGAATGGATTGCCAAAGCGCTGGACATTGCACGCTCGCGGCCGACGCCGAAGAACGGCGTTGTAAGGCGACTGACGGTCTCGCAATATCGCAATACCCTTCAGGAGCTGTTACTACTTGACGACGACTTGACGGATATCCTGCCCCCTGACGCCGTCTCCGAAGATGGGTTCATCAACAACACAGACACCCTGCTTCTATCACCGCGGCTGATGGAGGCCTACTTCGAGATCGCCGAAGAGGCGCTCGACCGATCCATCGTCAATCCGGACGCGAAGCCCAAGATCCAGAACTTCCGGATGGACCTGGGTGCGTCGGTCAATCCCGACCCGTATCCGGGTAAACTCATCCTCGGTGCGGGCAGCCGTTTGCTCGAACCCGAAGACTACGCGGTAACGCAACTCACGCCGAGCAAGCCGTTCCCATTAGAGCCGATCCGCATGCGGACCAAGTATCGCTTCATCGAAGGCTACCAGGGGAACGCGACAGTCCGCGGCTGGCGGGACTTCGACAGCATCTACCACGCGGTCTTCGCCGACTTGCGCGGTAGCGCGGGCTACCCCAAGGGGCTCCCCTACAGCACAGTCCCCGAAGGTCTATTGCTGCGGCCAGCCATTCCTAGCGACGAGATTTTTCAAAGCGACGGCACCTACGGCCCCAGGGCAAACTTCAAGATCTCGCTGCGTGAACTGCCCGACCACGGACGGTTTCGCATCACCGTCACAGCAGCAAAGTATAACGACGGCCTATTGCTCGATCCACACGACTGCACCCAATCCGGCGAGGACGCGGACGCCATCGTCATCCGCGATCCAACAACGCCCCAGCCCCTCCCAATTGCTAAGGCCGGCATCTACCAAATCGACATCTACGAGGCGGCCCGGGGCGAGCCGCCGGTTCCGGATCATTCACGGCTCACCGAGAAACTTGCCGGGCCCTGGTCCTTCGACAGCAAGACGGAAGGCCACATGGAAGGTGCCGCTCCGCTCGTCGACTCTCCCTTCGGCAAAGCCGTGTCGCTCGACGGTGGCTACGGATCGCTCACGGTCCCTCGCACCGATGCCATGAACGTCGAAACGGGCGACTTCACCGTGGCGGCCTGGATCTACCCGAAGCAGTTGAAGCGAGCAGGCATCGTCGGCCTGGGCGCCCACGAATCAAAGCATGGCTGGTACCTGGAAACGATCGGCAACAAAGGAGCTCTGCAGCTAGAGACAGCCGGCCCTGACAACGAACCCAATGGAACCGTGACTTCCCCCGCGGAAGTCATTCGCATGGACGCCTGGCAGCATGTCGCCGCGGTTGTGCGGCGGACCGGCGAAACCCGTCTCTACGTCAACGGCTACCCCGTCGCAAAAGGGGACATCGGCCCGGCCAATCTCGACAATCCCGAGATCAACCTTCACCTCGGAAGCGTAGCCGAATCCCAGCAATTCAAGGGCGAGTTGGACGAAGTGCGCATCTACAAACGAGCCCTCGACGAAGCCGAACTCCAAGCCTTGGTCGAGCCCGGACGGGAATTCGCACAGCCGCCTCCAGCACGGCCGCAGGACGTCACACTGACACTTGACGGTCGCGAGTTCTCCGGCGCGGTGGTTCAGCCCGCATTTGCCGTAATGCGACTCGACGCCGGGACGATCGACATCGAGGCGAAGCATACCGGCGTCAAGGACTTGGATCGCATCGTCTTGACTCCGCTCACGGCAGACCACGACGTCTCACGACGTCTTCTCGCGTTCGAGAAGCGGTCGCCACGGCTCGGTGTCCACCTAGGCCTCCGTCGCGATTGCGGCAGTACGTTCTCGCCCGTCGAGATACCGAAGACCGTGGAGAGCGAGGAGCCAACTCAGTTCGTGTTTGAGGGCGCAATCAGCGACTATCCCAGCCCGGATGTCGAAAAGGACAACGTCAACTATCTAGCCGGCATTCGCGAAATCGCCGTCCGTAGCGAGTACACCGATGGCCGCGACATGCCGCGGCTGGTCGTCCGATCGGTTGAATTCGAAGGACCGTTCTACGAGACGTGGCCACCGCGGTCGCATCAAAGTATCTTCGTCGACTTCGATCGCAGGTCGGATTCACCGGCCTATGCGCGAGAGATCATCCGTCAGTTTGCAACCCGCGCCTACCGCCGCCCGATCACCGACAGGGAAGAGTCCACTCTACTAGCGGTGTTCCAGGAATCGCTCGATACGGGAGCAGGCTTTCAGAGAAGCGTCAAGGACGCGCTTCTGGTCGTGTTGACCTCGCCGCAGTTCCTATTCATGGTCGAGGCCAGCCGCACGCCCGAGCCCGAGCCCATTGATGACCGCGAACTAGCCTCCAAGCTTTCCTACTTTCTGTGGAACGAGCCGCCGGATCAGACCACGCTGGAGCTGGCCGATAGCGGCGCGCTCCGCAAGCAATTGGACTCGGAGGTTGCGCGAATGACCGACGATCCGCGTTTTTCTCAGTTCGTGGATCAGTTCACGTCTCACTGGCTCAGCCTCGAAAAATTCGATGTACTCGAACCGGATCGCGAGAAATTTCCGAATCTCACACGCGACGCCCGCACACAGTTACGGCGGGAGCCGGTCGAGTTTGTGCAGTACCTGATCCGTAATAACCTGCCTGTGCGGAGCCTCATTGATTCCGACTTCGTCGTCGCGAATGAAGTTGTCGCCAGCTACTACGGTCTCGGTGACAAGACGGATAGCGGCTTCAAGTTCGTGCCGATCCATCACGGACGGCCTGAACTCGGCGGGATACTCACGCAGGCAGCCATCATGGCGGGGCTGTCGGACGGCCGAGAATCAAACCCTGTGAAGCGCGGGGCTTGGCTGGCGCGGAAAATCATCGCCGAGCCGCCCGACCCACCTCCGCCGAATGTGCCCGACCTCGACGCAAGCACGGAAGGCCTGTCGCTACGGGAACGGCTCGAGAAACATCGCAGCCTGCCCGGCTGCATGCAGTGTCATACGAAGATCGATCCGTGGGGTGTGGCGCTCGAAGAGTTCGATGCCGGCGGACGCCTCAAGCCGGAACCCGCCGACGCGCGGTCGACACTACCCGATGGCACGAAAGTGTCAGGCGTCGAAGAGCTCAAGCGCTATCTCGCTGACGATCGAATCGACCAGGTGGCGTTCAGCGTGCTCAAGCACCTTGTGACGTACGCGAACGGTAGCAGTCTCTCCTACAACGAACAGAAGTATCTAAAGGAAGACGGGCGCAAACTGCGGGCCGGCGACTACCGCATGCAAGACATGATCCGCTACGTCGTCCATAGTAAACTGTTTCTTGAGAAATAGGAGAACCCACACCCGATGACGACTCCACTCAAGCTAGACCGCCGCGCTTTCCTAAGAGGCGTCGGAGGCGCTGCGCTGGCCTTACCGGTCCTCGACGCCATGGGCGCCGAACTGACCGATCAGGCTCCCCGCCGTTTCTGCGCGCTCTACACCGCGAACGGCATGTCGCTTCCGAAGTCCGACAACCGCATCGACGAGTGGAGTTGGTTTCCGACGGCTGAGCAGAAGGGCGAGTTCGTCTTCGGCAAGTCGACCGAACCGCTAAGCCCCTTTCGCAAACAACTCAGTTTCATGGGCGGACTCTACCACCCGAGCGGACCCAAGTCCGACCCGCATACTTGCTCGGACATGTGGCTCACCGGCGCGCCGCTCTACAACCCGAACCGGACCGTTTACAACTCCGTCGGACTCGACCAGATGGTGGCGCTGCACACCAAGCAATACTGCCGCCAGCCCTCCCTGGTCTTGTCAATCGATGCAGGCACAGGCTTCCTCTCACGGACAGGCACGATCTCCTACAGCATTGAGGGACGGCCGATCCCGGCGGAAAACAGTCCGCGACGGGTATTCGACCGACTATTCCGCGGTGATCGCGCTTCGCTCGAATCGCGACGCGACAAACTGCAACGGCGCATCAAGCTCGTCGACGCCGTGGCCGAGAGTGCGCAGTCCCTCGATCAACAGCTCGGCAAATCGGATCGTGTACGGATGGACGAGTACCTGACGTCGTTGAACGAAGTCGAATCTCGGCTCATCGCATCCGAACAGTGGATCGACATCCCGCTCAAAAAGCAAGACTATTCGCACCTAAACCTCGATGCCACGTCCGAGGGAGAGCCCGCCGAATACTACCGCGCGATGTTCGACCTGATCGCACTGGCGTTCGATGCGGACATCACACGCTCGGCCACCTTCATGCTCAATCGCGAGGACGGCATGGGCATTTCCGACACGTTCCCGCTCAAACTGGGCCTGTCGAAGACGCACCACTTGCTCTCGCATGCAACCGAGAAAGACGGGCAGTTGGACTTCGCGAAATACGATCTATTCTTAAGCCAACAATTGGCGCACTTCTTTGAGAAGCTCAACAGCTACCAGGACCACAACAGCAGCGTGCTCGACAACACGATCGTGCTGTTCGGGAGCGGCGCGAGCACGACGCACACCTCCGTCAATCTGCCGACGCTCGTTGCCGGCGGAGCCAACATGGGTCTTCAGCATGGGACCTACTGGCGCGACGGCGAGACGCGCATGTCGAACATGTACCTCAGCATCCTCCACTCGCTCGGAGTCGAGGAAGAATCCTTCTCCGACAGCACAACCACCCTCAGCGATTCCATCTTCAAACGCGTCTAGCTGATTCCGGCCACGGATCTTCCAGCGCTGCTCTTCGCGCACTTGTTGTATTCTTGCGGGTATGCGGGGGCCGCTAGCATGGAACGTTGCCCGAGTGATCGGGGTTCTGCTGGCCTGTGCCGGAGTGCCGGCGTTCGCGGGCAATGGATGGGTCTCGATCCAGTTCGAGCCGCCGGGAATTGTACTCCAGGGCGCGGGAGCCTCGCAGAAATATATCGTCACGGCTCGTGACGACCAGGCGCACCAAGCGGATGTCACCGGCTCTGTCGACCTTGCCGTTGTCTCGTCAAACCCAGAAATCGTAGCCGTTGATCGCGACAAGGGAACGCTCGTCGGGCATGCACCTGGCCGCGCAACAATCGAGATCTCCTTCGGAGACGTCAAGACGTCGGTACCGATCGAGGTGCGGGATCAATCGCACGAGATGACGGTGAGCTTTTCGCGCGACGTGATGTCCATCCTCACCACCAAGGGCTGCAATGGCTCAGCTTGTCACGGCTCGCCCGCCGGCCAAAACGGTTTCAAGCTCTCGCTGTTCGGGTACGATGTCGCCGCTGATCACAAGATGGTCGTCGCGGAGAATGACGGCCGCCGCGTTGATTTCGACAGCCCCGAAGAATCACTTCTCTTGCAGAAGCCCTCGTTTGAAGTCGCGCATGGCGGTGGTCAGTTAATGACTCCTGAGTCGGATGCTTACCGCACGCTCCTCGCCTGGCTCGAACAGCGAGCGCCACTCGATAGCGACGGACCGCGGATGGAGCGCCTCGAAATGTATCCGCGCGAGCGGATCATCGTCAGACTGGAACGACGACAGCCACTCGTTGTCGTCGGGCGCTTCTCCGACGGCTCAACCCGCGACATGAGCGACGAGGTGCGCTTCGCAGTGGACAACGAAGCAGTCGTCTCGTCGCCTGATACGTCCGGCGTCGTCACGTCGAAGGGTCGAGGGCTCACGACGGTCATGGCCCGCGCCGTGGGCAAAGTCGCGACGTCGCAGATGATCGTGATCGACGCCGCCTCCGGCATGGAGCACATCGAGACGCCCGAGAACAACTTCATCGACGGCCACATTTTCAACAAACTGGGGCAGGTGAACATAGCACCGTATCCGCTCGCATCCGACCGGATGTTCATCCGCCGCGTCTTCCTCGATGCCGCCGGACGGTTGCCGAGCCCCGGTGAAATTGAGGAGTTTCTCGACGACCCCAGAACCGACAAGCGCGGCCGACTCATTGATCATCTACTCGATAGCCCGGACTACACAAGCCACTGGCTGGTGAAGTTCGAAGACTGGTTCCGCAACCACCAATACAACTCACAAGGCCGCACCAACGCTAGTTTCAAGAAGTGGATCAGGCAAATGGTGGAAGAGGACTGGCCCTACGACGAAACCGTCCGCCAACTACAGACGAGTACCGGCGATACCACCGTCCACCCGGCGGGTAACTTTTGGCACCCGGCGATGGATTTCATGCTGCGCACATTCGAGCCACGCAAGATCACGCCCACCGTTACGCGGCTTTTTCTCGGCGTAAAGCTCGACTGCGCCGAGTGCCACAACCATCCGCTTGAGAATCTGACGCAGGACGATTTCTACGGCATGGCCGCATTCTTCACCCGTCTCAAGGTCAAGCACGGCTACGGGCAATATCGGCGAATCTGGTACGACGAACGGCGCGGCGAGCTGCTGCATCCGGTCACGAAGGAGCCGGTAGCTCCCCGATTTCTCGACGGCACAACCCCGGACATCCCCGAACGGGCTGACCGCCGCGAGGTCCTCGCCGATTGGATCACGAAAACGCAGAAGCTCCAGTTCGCCCGGGCGACAGCGAACAAGGTTTGGGCGGAATACTTCGGCCGCGGACTTGTCGATCCGCCGGATGACTTTCGCTCGACAAACATGCCGACGCATCCGGACCTTCTCGATGAGCTCGCGCGCCACTTCATCGATAGCGGATTCCGTTTCAGCGAACTGCACCGAGTCATCCTCAATTCCCGTACCTACCAGTTGAGTAGCCGCGATCCCTCCCGTGACAGCGAGCCTGACCGCCTGGGTGAAATGTTGTACGACCGCTATGTTCCGCGAAAACTGCCGGCCGAGGTGATGCTCGACTCCATCGTGCAAGTCACCGGTGTGGCACATCGGTTCGGCAACTATCCGCTAGGGACATCATCGAAAGATGTTGTTGCGACGAATGGCCCCGACTATTTCCTCACCGTATTCGGCTTCCCGCGCCGCGACATTCTTGCACAGCGCGACAAGAGCCCATCGCTTAGCCAGGCGCTCCACATGATGAACAGCGACACGATTCGTGGCAAAGTAGAGGCAGATCAGAATGTATTGACGGACCTGCTCGACCAGGATCTCGACGATCAAGCAATCGTCAGCCACGTCTTCGAGCGAGCCTATGCAAGGGAACCAACCCCAGCCCAGTGGGCCTCGATCTCTCGATTCATCGCGGACGAGCAACAGGCCGGCAGAACCCGGCGGCGCGCGCTGGAGAATATGCTGTGGGCGGTTCTGAACTCGAAGGAGTTTCAGCTAAACCAATGACGAGACAGATCGATGGCCCGGGCTTCAGCCGCCGCGACTTCCTGCGCCTCGGTTCCATCGCGTTCGGCCTCAATCTGCCAACCCTGCTAGGCGCCTCGGGCAGAGGGGATACTTCATGCATCATCTTCTTCCAGAACGGCGGGATGAGTCAGCTCGATGGTTTCGATCCGAAGCCGGACGCACCGCTTGAGATCCGCGGCACCCTCGGCACGATTCCGACCGCCGTCCCAGGCGTACACTTCACTGAACTGCTGCCGCGCTGCGCCAAGGCGCTCAACGAGTATTCGCTGATCCGCTCTGTCTACTCCGATCAAGCTATCCACGAAAAAGCGAAGCAGTATATCTACAGCGGCGCCAAACCGGGCAACGACCTCAAGCACCCCGTCTACGGATCGGTCGTCGCCAAGGAGCAGGGCGCGCGCAACGGCATGCCGCCCTTTGTCGTCATTCCGCGCAAAGACATCGCTGCTGAAGCGGGCTTCATCGGCTCGGCCTACGATCCATTCATCACGGGCGACCCTAACCAGAAGAACTTTTCGGTCAAGGACCTGACACTGCCCACCGGCGTCGCCCTCGAAGAAGCGCAAGGCCGCGCGAAACTGCTCTCCGCGCTCGACGCCGAGCTGGAAGCGATCGAGTCGTCGCCGCTCGTCGACAGCATGGACTACTTCTACCAGAAGGCCATCGATCTCGTGTCATCGCCCGTCGCCAAGAAGGCGTTCGACATCAGCCAAGAGCCCGATGCATTGCGCGACAGCTATGGACGAAATTCCGCCGGCCAGGGCGCACTGCTCGCGCGGCGGCTCATCGAGTCAGGAGTGCGGCTCGTCACGGTGTTTCACGGCGGATACGACACTCACACCGATAACGAAGAGATCAACAAGACACTCTATCCGGTTTTCGATCAGGCCTTCGTGGCTTTGCTTGATGACCTGCGGCAAAGAGGACTGCTCGACACCACTCTCGTGATCGCGCTGGGCGAGTTCGGCCGGACGCCCAAGGTCAACTACTCGGCGGGCCGCGACCATTGGCCGGGAGTATTTCCCGTCGTCATGGCCGGCGCGGGCATTCCCGGCGGACAAGTCATCGGCAGCTCCGACGCGCGAGGCGGGGAACCGAAAGACCGGCCGGTTTCGATTGAAGACCTCGGCGCGACGATCTTCAAGAAGCTCGGCATCGACTACACGAAGGACTATCACGCCAACGGCCGCCCGGTCAAAATCAACAAAGACGGCACACCCATCAAGGAGCTGTTCGTTTGACCGTCGGACGTCTGGTCAAAGCGCCGATCCTTCTGTTCCTCGCAACCCTTGCGATTGCCGGCTCCGATCTTCCTCAATCGGACCTTCCGCGGCCCTGGATCGATCGCGTCTTGCCACTTGGCGCGCAATTGGGTTCGACCGTCACGATTGAGCTCCACGGCGAATACCTGTCCAACGTGACGGACGTTCGCTTCGACACCACCGATCTGCGCTGGGTCCAGACGAAAGAGGCGGACTCAGGGCACGTCGTGGGTCTGGTCGAGGTGGCTGAGAACGCAGCCTTGGGACCACACCGGCTGCAGCTCTTCTCGCAGGACGGGCCGTCGAACTCAAGACTCTTCAACGTCACGCAGTTCCCTGCCCTTGCTGAGGCCGAGCCCAACGACCGGCTCAACCAAGCGCAAGCAATCGGACTCACTCCACAAATTCTCGACGGCTACATGCAGGGCCGCGTCGACATCGACACATACACCTTCGCGGCACGCAAGGGCGAGCGATGGACCTTCGATGTGCGCTCCATGGAGTATGGTTCGCACCTCGAGTGCGAGCTGACCCTATTCGATGCGGAAGGCAACCGCGTTGCCTACAACGACGACCGCAACGACATTGACGAAACGCCGTTCATCGAACACACCTTCGGGGACAGTGGCGCCTACTACCTACAGCTTGACCAGTATCGCGGCCCGCAGAATGTCGACTGCGGACGGAACTGCGGCTACATGCTGCGCGTTTCTCAACTGCCGCTGATGGAAGCTGTTTCTCCACTGGGCGCGCGGCGCGGCACAACATCTCGCATTGCGCTAGTCGGATCGGCGCTCGACTCGGTCGAATCCATCTACCTCCAACGGGTGCGGGGCGCGGAAAACTATCGCATGACGTACCCGTACACGATGCCGATCGATATCGGCCCGGCCCCAAAGCGATCCACCGATATTCCGAGGATCACCGGCACCGTCATCAGCCGATCCGCGGGCCGGCTCGAAGCGAAACTAGATATCCCGCCGGATGCTGCCACGGGTCTATGGCGAGTTTGGGTGAAGGGTCCCGAGAGCTCGACCGACGGCCTTAGCTTCGAGGTCAGCGACAGCCCTGAATTTTCCGAAGCGGACAGCCCACATGCCGATTGGCGGCAAAGCGAGGTCATCATCAACGGCTCCCTTGACTCGGAAGGAGACGAAGACGTCTACGAATTGAAAGGCGTTGCGGGCGAGCCCTTGCAGATCCTCACACTCGCCGCGCAGCTGGGCCTTCCTTTGATTGACACCGTACTCGAACTCTACGACGCCGAGGGTAAGCTTGTCGCCGAGCACGACGACGTCATGACAGGCCAGGGGACGGTGATTGGCAACCCTGACAGCAGCTTGTTCTTCGTTCCCGAACAAGACGGTCCTTTGAAGCTTGTCGTGCGCGACCGCACCGGACGGGGTGGCCCCACATTCCAGTACCGGCTCAAGATCAAAAGCGCCCGCCCAGGTTTTCAATTACTTGTCGAACCAGAAAATTTCACCGTTCCAATAGGAAGTTCCGCCGAACTTGCGGTACTGCTGATTCGCCAACCGGGATTCGAAGACGATGTAGAGATTTGGGTAGATGGCCTGCCCGGCCAAGCAAAGCCGCTCTCAGGAATCTTTCGTTCTGATCAGTTTTTCGGCCCCTCCGCCGACGGCGACAACATCATTATCCCCGAGGTAAGGTTTCGCATCGAAGCCCCGGAGTCTCTCTCTCCCGGCGTCTTTCCGTTTCAAGTTCTCGGACGTGCGGGAATCGGTGGCCCCGTGGTCGAAGCGCATACATCACTCTGGGTCGGACCACCGCGCAAACGAAACGACATCCGCCGACCCCTGCCCGCCATAGCGATGCATGTCGTGGAGCCTTTCGATGCGCGTCTTTCCACCGACACAAGAATCACGATCGAGCAAGGCGAAACGACCGAGATCAAAATCGACGCCAAGAACATCCCCGAAAACGCCGCGCTAAGGATCGCCAACGCACCCAGCGGCGTCAGCTACCGGGTCGTCTCGCTAAGCCCCGACCAGATCGTTCTAGCCATCGAGGCCAATGGCGAAACCAAACCAGGCAGCACAACCGTCAGCGTGGAAGCAAACGTCAGCAGCCGCTGGGCGGCAACCGCACCGCTAACCATGGCCATCTCCGCCAACAAGAAGAATCTCACCACGTCCCGCTAGCAGCGGCATCGGCCGATCGGCGTCGCATTACACAGCCCTGTCGCTCCAAGTACATTGCAGTGAGGGACAGGCTTGGCTATTCTACGCATGCTGGATCGGTCGGACTAACGAATGAATGAACCCCTGCTTTCCCGACGGCGTTTGTTGAACGCGGGACTGTCCCTAGCGGGTTGGGAACTCCTGTCGGGCGCATCCCAGCTTCCCGCACTTGCAGCGCAGTCCGTTCCGCGGGGCAGACCGCCCCGCCTTCGCATTCGCGACATCGAATCCTTCTCCGTCGAGTTGCCGTTACGGGAGCAACCTCGCCATCCGTTCAAGCAATACCGCTACTCGGTCACGCGCGTTCACACGAATCAAGGCATCACAGGCACCTCGTTCATTGGCGTCCAACCAGGCGTTCTCGAACGCTGGGTCAAGCCCACCTTGATCGGGCAGGATCTTTTTGCCGTCGACCGTCATCTGCGAACCCTACAGAAACAACGTGGCGAATCCGGTTCACAGCTCTTCTCCGGAGTCGAGCACGCGATTTGGGATGCCATCGGCCGCGCAACAAATCTACCCGTAGCCAAGATGCTCGGCGGGTATCGTGACAAGCTTCGTATCTATCGCACCTGTGTCTTTCCCGGCAAGCAAGACCAGGCCGACGTACCGTACGAACGCCAATCCGAATACGCCGTTGCGCTTCAGCGGGCGGGGTTCACCGGCATGAAAGTCCGCGCTTGGCGGCCCCGTCCGATGGACGATGTTGCTATGGTCGGCGTGGTGCGGCAAGCCGTCGGGAACAGCTTCGAGATCATGCTTGA
>Ga0114996_10005118_pt1 | contig 15504 bp, 16 predicted proteins | sample ArcticOcean_MG_C_4_FD_87039 | JGI IMG/M metagenome (GOLD analysis project Ga0114996, IMG submission 87039) | Marine microbial communities from western Arctic Ocean - ArcticOcean_MG_CB4_134 | ecosystem: Environmental > Aquatic > Marine > Oceanic | place: Arctic Ocean: Canada Basin | collected...
CCTTGGCCGCCAGGGTCGAGCTGGCCCGCGTCACCGGACAGCTCGAGCTGCCCTGGCTGCGGCAGTACCTGAGGACGGCGTCGTGACGAGGGGCAGGGCCGTCGCCCTGGTCGTGCTGCTGGCCGTCGGCGCGTTCGCGCTGTGGTCCTGGTTGCGTGTGCCGCCAGAGCCGCCGCCGCCGACCGGGCTGACCGCCTCGGGCACGGTCGAAGCCACCGAGGCCCAGCTCGGCTTTACGACCGGCGGCCGGCTCGTCGAGGTCACGGTGCGCGAAGGCGACAGGGTGCGGCCGGACCAGACGCTCGCCCAGCTCGACGCTGCGGAGATTCACGCGCGACGTGAGCAGGCCATCGCCCAGGTCGCCTCGGCGCAGGCGGTGCTCGTCGAGGCCCAGCTGGGCGCTCGCACCGAAGAGATCGCGCAAGCACAGGCGGCGGTGACGGCGGCCCAGGAGCGTCGGCTCGACACCGAGCGTGACCGCGATCGCACGCGGGCCCTGTTCGAGGGCGGCGCGCTCAGCCGCGAAGCGCTCGACAAGGCGGACACCGCGGTCGAGATCGCCCGGGCCCAGGTCGAGCAAGCCACCGAACAGCTCCGGTTGATTGAGGCCGGCCCGCGTCGTGAGCGGATCGACTCGCAACGCGCTCGGGTCGCCCAGGCCGAGGCCGCGGTGCGGACCTTCGATGTCCAGCTCACCAACACGACCATCACCGCGCCCTTCGACGGCATCGTCACCGTGCGTCACCGGGAACCGGGCGAGATCGTGCCACCCGGCACCGCCGTCGTGACCCTGATGAACCCCGCCGATCGGTGGGTGCGGATCTACGTGCCCGAACCGCAGATCGGCGCCGTGCATCTCGGTATGCGGGCCACCATCTCGTCAGACACCTATCCCACGAAGCAGTATCCCGGCGAGGTGGCGTTCCTCGCGTCGGAAGCGGAGTTCACCCCGCGTAGCGTGCAGACCGCCGAGGAACGGGTGCGTCTGGTCTTCGCCGCCAAGATCCGTATCCTCGACGACCCGGCACTGGAGCTGAAACCGGGCATGCCGGCGGACGTCCAGCTCGCACTGCCCACGCCATGACCGCGACCGCGACGGTCGTCGACCTCGAGCGGCTGAGCCGTCGCTTCGGCGACGTGCCGGCGGTCGACGACCTGACGTTTGGCGTGGCGCACGGCGAGCTCTTTGGCCTGGTCGGCCCGGACGGCGCCGGGAAAACGACGACGCTCCGCATGCTGGCCGGCGTGTTGCGCCCGACGTCGGGTGACGCGCGGCTCAACGGCGTGAGCGTCCGGCGGGATCCCGAGCGGGTGAAGCACGACATCGCCTACATGTCGCAACGGTTCGGCCTCTACACCGATCTCACGGTGCTCGAAAACCTCCACTTCTATGCCGACCTGTATCGCGTCCCACGGCGGGAGCGTGCGGAGCGGCTGGACCGACTGTTCGGCTTCTCGAACCTGGGGCCCTTCAGCCATCGTCTGGCCGGCCAGCTGTCGGGGGGCATGAAGCAGAAGCTCGGGCTCTCGTGTGCCTTGATTCATCAGCCGGACATCTTGCTCCTCGACGAGCCGACCTTCGGCGTCGACCCTATATCTCGCCGCGACCTGTGGCTCATCGTGCACGACATGGTGGCCGCCGGCACGACGGCCATCGTCAGCACGTCCTACATGGACGAAGCCGAGCGTTTCGACCGGCTCGCGCTGCTGCACACCGGCCGGCTGCTGGCGCTGGACACACCGGACGCCCTGATGCGTAGCGTGGCCGGCGCGATCATCGAGGTGCGTCTGCCCCGGCCGCGCGAGGCTCGAGCGCTCGCCATGAGCCACCCGGCGGTCACTCGGGCGGCGCTCTTTGGTGACCGGCTGCACCTGACCGTCCCGACCGCGGACGTGGCGCCGGTGCTCGAGGCGCACTTCGCGGCGGCCGGGCAGCCGGTCACCGAGATACAGGTCATCCCACCCTCGCTCGAGGACGTGTTCATCGAGCGGATCGGCGAGGCAGCCAGCTCGTGACCGGCCGTCTGGCGGTCGAGGTCGAGCACCTCACCAAACACTTCGGTGATTTTGTGGCCGTCGACGACCTCAGCTTCGGCGTCGCCAGCGGTGAGGTGTTCGGGTTCCTTGGCCCGAACGGCGCCGGTAAGACGACGACCATCAAGCTGCTGAACGGCCTGCTCCTCCCGTCGTCGGGACGCGGGGTCGTGGCCGGCTTTGACGTCATGACCGAGACCGCCGCCATCCGGCAGCACATCGGCTACATGTCACAGCTCTTCTCCCTCTATCCGGACCTGACGGTCGACGAAAACATCGCGTTCTTTGCGGGCCTCTACAGCGTGCCGCGCGCCCGTCTGGCCGTGCGCCGCGAATGGGTGCTCGACATGGCCGACCTGCGGGAGCAGCGCACCCGGTTGACCGGAGAGCTCTCGCTTGGCTGGAAGCAACGGCTCGCACTCGGGTGTGCGGTCCTGCACGAGCCGCCGGTGCTGTTTCTCGATGAACCGACCTCAGGGGTGGACCCACTCTCGCGACGTAGCTTCTGGGACCTGATCTACGAGCTCGCGGCCGAGGGGACGACCGTGTTCGTCACGACGCACTACATGGAGGAGGCGGACTACTGCCACCGCCTGGCCCTGATGAATCGCGGCCAGCTCATCGCGTTGAACTCGCCCTCCGCTCTTCGCCAGACGGCGTCACGTCCCCTGCTGGAGGTGCGGACATCGGAAGCGCCGCGCGCGGTCCACCTGCTCCAGCCGCTGCCCGGGGTGACGGAGGTCGCGCTGTTCGGCCGCACCCTGCACGTGAGTGTCGAGAGCACCGCGGAGGCGATTCCGCGTATCACGACGGCGCTCGAGACCAACGGGATCGGGACACCGAGTATCCGACCGATCGTGCCATCGCTCGAGGACGTGTTCGTCGAGCTCGTGACCGCCGCCGGTGGCGCGCCGACCGACTGAGTGACCGCGGGCAGCAGGTTGCGAACGGAACCATCACATGCACTGGATGCGCTTGCAGGCGGTCGCGCGCAAGGAACTGCTGCAACTCAGGCGAGACTCCCGCAGTCTGATCCTGGCGTTCGCGCTGCCCCTGCTGCTGCTCGTGCTGTTCGGCTACGCGATCACCTTTGACATCACGAACATCCGCACGACCGTGATCGACCAGGACTCGTCGCAGCGGAGTCGCGATCTCCTGGCGGCGTTCTGGGCATCCGGCTATTTCGAAGAGGTCGATCACCTGGAGCGACCGGCCGACCTGGGCCCGATGTTCGACGAGGGTCGTGGCCAGCTCGCGCTGGTGATCGCCCCCGGCTTCGCCGCCGACCTCGACGCCGGGCGCCCCGCCGCGGTGCAGGCTGTCGTCGACGGCAGCGATGCCAACACCGCCACGATCGTGCTCGCCTATGCCCAGGCGGTGGTGCAGACCTACTCGGCGCGTGTCCGCCTCATCGAGGGTCGGCCCCGCCCGCCGCTCGTCGCCCAGAGCCGTGTCTGGTACAACGAGGAACTGCGCAGCCGCAACATGATCGTGCCCGGCCTGATCGCCGTCATCATGATGATCATCGCGGCGATTCTCACCTCGTTGACGATCGCGCGGGAATGGGAACGCGGCACCATGGAGCAGCTGGCCGCCACCCCGGTGACGCGGACCGAGGTGGTGGTCGGCAAGCTGCTGCCCTACCTCGGCATCGGGCTCATCGACGTCGTCGTCAGCACGATCCTCGGCGTCTGGCTCTTCGGGGTACCGCTACGCGGCGACCCGGCGCTACTGATGGGGCTGTCGTTCATGTTCCTGGTCGGGGCGCTCGGGCTCGGCATGTTCATCTCGGCGGTGGCCCGCTCGCAGCTGGTGGCGACACAGGTCGCCATGCTCGCCACGTTTCTCCCCGCTTATCTGCTGTCAGGCTTCATGTTCGCCATCGACGCCATGCCGCCGGCACTGCAAGCCGTCACCTATCTGGTACCCGCGCGGTATTTCCTGGTCGTCACACGCGGCATCTTTCTCAAGGGCGTCGGCACCGAGGTGCTCCGGACGCAGGGGCTGCTGATGATCGCCTTCGCCGGTCTGGGCCTCGGGCTGGCGATCATCAGTTTTCGGAAAGAGCTGTCGTGAGTGTGCTCGTCAGCCTGCGGCGGGTCGCCGAGATGGTCAAGAAAGAGCTCCGTCAGATCTTTCGCGACCCGCGTTTGCGCGGGCTGATCTTCGTGGCACCGGTCATGCAGGTGCTCGTCTTCGGCTATGCGGTGTCCACCGACATCCGGAACACGACGCTGTTCGTGGTGGACCACGATGGCGGCCAGAGCGCGCGGGAACTGGTCGACGGCTTCACCGCGTCAGGCTACTTTCAGGTCGTCGGCCGGTCACCACGGCCGAGCGACCTGGTCAGCGCACTCGACCACGGCGACGCCGTCGTCGGCCTGGAGATTCCGATCGGGTTTCAGCGGGACCTGCGGCAAGGCGCGGCGACGGTTCAACTCCTGTTCGACGGCACCAACTCGAACGTCGCGACCGTCGCCCAGGGCTACGCCGAACGGATCGCGCTGACGTTTGGTGTGCGGACCAGCGCCGCGCGGTCGGCCGTACCGGTCGGGCTCGAGGAACGCGCGTGGTTCAACCCGTCTCTCGAGAGCCGCAACTACAACGTCCCGGCGGTCGCCGGCGCGATCATCATGCTTGTGGCACTGTTGCTCACCTCGCTCGCGATCGTCCGGGAACGAGAGATGGGCACCCTCGAGCAGCTCATGGTCAGCCCCCTGCGTGCGAGCGAGCTGATCGCCGGCAAGACGATTCCGTTCGCGATCATCGGACTGATCGACCTCGGGGTGGTCTTCAGCCTGGCCCTGTTCTGGTTCGAGATCCCGTTCAGGGGCAGCTTTGGCCTACTGCTACTGGCGAGTGTGCTCTACCTGCTGCCCTGCCTGGGTGTCGGCCTCTTCATCTCGACCATCTCGCACACGCAGCAGGAGGCGTTCATGACCAGCTTCCTGTTCTTCATGCCGACCATCTTGCTCTCCGGCTTCATGTTTCCGGTCAGCAGCATGCCTGACATCTTCGCCCAGCTCACGCTGGTGAACCCGATGCGGCACTACCTCGAGATCATACGGGCGATCTTTCTGAAGGGCGCGGGGGTCGAGGCGCTGCGGACGCAGTATCTGACGCTGCTCGGCATGGGCGTCACGGTCCTCACCCTCGCCGCCCTCCGCTTCCGAAAGAATGTGGGCTAGCTCTGGTTAATGCTCCAGTCGTACGCCTGGTAGCGGAGCTTCGCGCGATCGCCGTCCGGCGCGATACGCGTTCTACATCAACCTCTACAATGGCGACCTCCATCAGTCCCCCGTCTCGAACCAGGGCCGGCAAGAGGGACGCATCTGTGCGAAAGCTGTCCCCGTGGGTCATCAGCATCGGAATCAGCCCGATCTGTCTGGCGTGACGGAGGATGGCGATGAGATCGGGCCGCGGCAGCAGGGTCACCTCGCCGTCGGTGATCTGGACATTGCCTTTGGGCCCCAGGGGCAGCCTGAGCCGGTCGAGTTGACGGCACACCTCGTCCACACCCAGCGGCGTGGCGAGATTCGCGTCCGTGCCGAGATAGCAACTGGTGCACGCGAAGTCACACCGGGGATGCGCCCCCACCGTGGCCCCGCAGCCGGTGGACTGGCGGCCCAGACCCTGCGTGCGCCCCCTGACGCCAGGCGCCAGCGCGTCCCAGCGACGCCTGAGGATCGCCCGCTTCTCGGCGGGCACCGGCTCGCGGAGGAAACCCAGCGCGGACGTCAGAGACCCCAGCGTCACGACCCGCTCACGGCAATCTGCATGGCGGCCGGGCCTTGACAGAAGGTAGGCAGGTGGCACCAGGGCGGCGCCACCCGTCTCACATCTATCCTTGGCGGCCTTGTTCTACCAGCGTGCTGAACAACGCCTGCCAGGGCGCGCAAGTGCGCGCCCCGCGGGCGCGGAGTGGGGTTTTCGGGGCCCCGCGAGCGCCCGCGTGGGGCTCGGGGCAAAGCCCCGTCCAAGTATGCTCGCGCCCCGCGGACCCGGCGTGGGGCAATGGGGCCCCCACAAGGGTCCGCGTGGGGTTCGGGGCGAAGCCCCGTCTAAGTAACTAATGGCCGCCGCCCGCACGCATGGTGCCAATCATGGCGACGAGCGCCGCCGCTTCGGTGGCGTTCAGTGCGGCATCGCTGTTCGTGTCGGCGTGGCTCACGAGCATCGTCACCCGTGTCTCCAGGTCGGCTCTCGACATGTCCGCGATCGCCGCTGCGCCTTGACCGCCGAGAAGCGCCGCCAGGTTGCCGTCAGCGTGTCCCCCTCCGTCTCCGTGCGGGTTCCCATGGCCTTCGGCTGTTTCATGATGGGCCGCCCCGTCGGTGTCACCGCCGTGGTGAGCATCGTGGTCAGCGTGATCACCATGCTCGGCATGCTCGGCATGATCACCAAGCCCACCAAGTAACAGGCTCACGATCTCTTCGGTCGTGACGCTTCCGTCCTCGTTCGCGTCGGCGCCCATGAGCTGCGCGGTCAGAGACGCCTGGTCGTGCCCGGCCCCGTGTTCCTGGGCGGCGGCCTGGCCGCCATACAGCACGAACGCGACGACGCCGACGACGACCGTGAGGGTAGTGACTCGCAGTTTCATATTTTTTCTCCCATGCTGGGCTGGGGTGGCGCGCCTCGTCCTCGAAGACGCCGAATCATCATCATGGCACGGTTGGCGTGAATCTACGCTCTGGAGGCCAACCAGCAGCCCGTGTCCGGTCCTACAGTCAGAACGCGCCGGGGTTAGAATGTCGCGGGGCCGGTCCCAACAGAGAAGCCAAGAGAGAGAAGACCGATGGGCATTCTGGATTTCATCAAGGGTGAGCTGCTCGACATCATCGACTGGACCGATGATTCCCGCGACATCCTGTCGTATCGCTTTCCTGACGAGGACCACGCGATCAAGCGCGGCGCGCAGCTGATTGTGCGTGAGTCGCAGGTGGTGCAGTTCGTCTATCTCGGCGAGTTCGGCGACACCTTCGGCCCTGGGAAGCACACGCTGATCACGGACAACATCCCCGTCCTGACCCGGCTGCGCTCGTGGCAGTACGGCCTCGAGTCGCCCTTCAAGGCGGACGTCTACTACCTGAACACCCGGTTGTTCACCGGGAACAAGTGGGGCACGTCGAACCCGATCATGATGCGCGACAAGGACTTCGGCATCGTGCGCGCGCGGGCCTTTGGCACCTACGACTTCAGGATCGTCGAGCCCAAGCTGTTTCTGCGCGAGGTCGCCGGGTCGGACCACAACTTCCGGGTCGACGAGTTCTCCGAGACGATGCGATCGCGCATCATCAGCGTGTTCAGCGACGCGCTGGCGACCTCGAACATTCCGGTGCTGGACGCCGCGACGAAGCTCACCGAGCTGGGCGACGCGTTGCTGCCGCTCATCAACCCGGTCGTCGGCGCCAAATACGGCATCGAGATCGCGAGCTTCATCCTCGAGAATCTGTCGCTCCCCCCGGAGGTGGAAGAGGCGATCGACAAGCGCTCGAGCATGGCCGCGGTCGGCAACCTGAACGACTATGTGAAGTTTCAGCTCGGCAAGGGGATGGAAACCGGCGGCGGCGGCTCTGGCGGGATGGCCACCGAGATGGCGGTCGGTCTGGCGATCGCGCAGCAGATGATGCAGCAGCCGGGTGGCGCCCTGTTCGGCGGAGCGGCAGCGCCCCCGGCGGCCGGCGCGACCGGCGGGGGCATCGCGCCCGCGGCGTCAGCGCTGCCCGAGCTGCTCAGTGTGGCGCAGGTGGCCCAGGCACTCGGTGTCGACGAGAGCGACGTCATCAGCATCATCGAGTCGGGCGAGCTCACCGCCAAGAAAATCGGCTCGACGCATCGCATCAAGCGCTCCGCCCTCGACGCCTTTCTTGCTGACTGACCGGGTCACGCCAAACCATCCAGGAAGGAGACGGCATGGCCGAGACCGCGGCCATCAAGAGCGATTCCTGTCCGGCGTGTGGCGCCCAGTCAGAGTGGAGTCCGGCCAAACAGGCGCTGACCTGCCGCTACTGCGGCACGGCCTCGCCCTACGAGGTCGACAGCGACACCGGAGAAATCAGAGAGATCGACCTCGTCACCACCCTACGCGATCTGCCCGACGACCTCCGTGGCTGGAAGGCCGAGAAGCGCAGCGTCAAGTGCCGCAGTTGCCATGCGATCTCCGTGTTCGACCCCGAGCGCGTCGGACAGAACTGCGACTTCTGCGGGTCACCCGAGCTGGTCGACTACGACGAGATCAAGGCGCCGATCCGCCCCCAGAGCGTGCTGCCGTTCACGATCGACGAGACACGGGTGCGCGAGACGATCCGCCGCTGGTTCGCGGGCCGCTGGTTCGCCCCGAACCGGCTCGCGAAGAAGGCGATGGTGGACACGATTCATGGGCTGTATCTGCCGTACTGGACGTTCGACTCGCAGGTCGAATGCCCCTGGACGGCCGATTCTGGCACCTACTACTACACGACCGAGACCTACCGCGACTCGAAGGGCAACCAGCGCACCCGTCAGAAGCGTCACGTCCGCTGGCGTCCGGCCTCTGGTGAGATCCAGCACTTCTTCGACGACCAGGCGGTGCCGGGGTCGCGGGGACTCCCGATCGAGCTGCTCCGCAAGCTCGAGCCGTTCCCCTCCTCCGATCTGGTACCCTACGACACCGCCTACCTCTCGGGGTTTGTCGTCGAGCACTATCAGGTGGTGCTGATCGACGCCGCGCAGATCGCCCGCACGTCGATGGACAAGCAGCTCAAACGACTCTGCGCCGCCGAGGTGCCGGGCGACACCCACCGCAACCTGCGCATCGAGCCACGCTACTCGGGGCAGACGTTCAAGCACATCCTCGTCCCGGTCTGGAACCTCGTCTACGAGTACGGTCGCGGCTCCTATCAGGTGCTGGTCAACGGATACACCGGCACCATGACCGGCCGCTATCCAAAGAGCCCCTGGAAGATCGGCTTCCTGGTCGCGGCGATCGCGCTGCTCGCGGTGCTGATTCTGATCTTGACCCGCTGAGGTGGAACGCACTTCGGACGTCCCGTTGACCTGGCGTGCGGGCGGCGTCGGCTCGTGCCGCGTTACGGGCAATAATGGACGCACTCACTCGGAGGACAAACGCCTGACCGTGTCGAAGCGAACGGATGTCGGGGTGTGACGACCATGAATGTGAAGCGGATCCTGGCTCTGCTGGTCCCAGCCCTGGTGGTGGCGTCCTGCGGAAGCCCCGACCGATCAGCCGAGTTCGACGGGTTGGGTCTCTTCCTGGACAGCCAGATGATCGAGCATGGCGTCCCGGGGGTCGGCTTCGCGCTGTTCGCAGGGTCACGACGGCGAGGGCGCCCCCGACAAGTGGAAACTGAGCGTACCGCTGGCCAGCTCCACCTTGCACACGACGGCGGCGGACCTCGCCAGATTCGGGACGCATCTGGCGTCGGAGATCCGCTCACACGGACCATACTCAGTCCTTGCAACCCCCGCCGTGACCGTTGCCGCGACCGAGGACCTGGAGCTGAGCTGGGGGCTTGGCCTCGGCATCGTCACGGACGGCCCCCGCCGATACGTCTACCACGGGGGCAACAACGTGATCTTCATCGCGGACTTCATCTACGGCGTCGAGGAAAACCTGGGGTATGTCCTGCTGACCAACAGCGCCAGCGGACAGCAGATAGTCGATACGCTGGAGAATCGCGTCTTCGGACGCGACTTTCGTCGGTGACGGTCGGACGCGAGGGTCCCCCGCCCGGATGTTCGCCGCTCCGGCGAACATGCTAACGTTCTCCGTTGATTGGGACTGCCGGTGGCACGAACGATGAACGATGTCGTGAATAAAGGACGACGGGTGACGCGCCCACGGTGGGCGCTGAGTGGCGGCTCTGTCGTGGTGGTCGTCGTGGCGGCCCTCGCCGGGGCGTGCGGCGCGCCGCCACAGGCGTACGCGCCGTTGCCGGTCATCGACGTGGCTCCCCTCCTGCTGGATGACGCCGCCGAGACGCTCGCCTATCTCAACGACTTCCCCCTCGCGACGTATCAGCCGTACGAAGTGCCCGATGTCGGACGGTTCCTCATCGACAACAAAGAGGACATGATCAAGCAGGTCGTCGTCGCCGGCGATGCGTGGGAGCGTCATTCGCTCGAGCTGCTGGAGGAGCACGTCGAACCCGGCTCGGTGGTGGTGGAGGTTGGGGCGCACATCGGCACCCACACCGTGCCGATCGCGCGCCTCGTGGGCCCGTGGGGTCGGGTGTACTCCTTCGAACCGCAGCGGAAGATCTACCGCGAGCTGCACCACAACCTGGCGCTCAACGGCGTCACCAACGTCGTGGCTCTGCGATATGCCGCCGGTTCCGGTGACACCCGGATCATCGAGATGAACCCAGCCACCAGCGGGAACGAGGGCGGAACCGGGGTCGGTGCGGGTGGCGACCGGGCCGAGCTCAGGACCGTCGACAGCTTCCGGTTCGAGCGAGTCTCGGTCCTCAAGATCGATGTCGAGCACTACGAGAACGAGGTGCTCGCCGGCGCCGTCGACACCATCCGGCGCAATCGACCGGTGATCGTCATCGAGATCATGGGTGGTGAGGACTACGAGACGGCGTCACCCAAGGTCATGGAGCAAATCCAGGCTACCTGGAAGACGCTCGAGGCACTCGACTACACCGTGAGGCCCGTCTTCAAGCACGATTACGTCGCCCTGCCCAACAGCTGACCGCGACCCGCAACGGCGGCACCGGACATTCACTGATCATGCGTTGGCAACGCGGAACCCGTAGTCGCAACCTCGACGATCGCCGAGCCACACGCACACCCCGGCGTCGAGCCGTCGGCGGCGGCCTGGGGCTTGGCGGCATCGTGGTGGTCCTGATCGCCAGCTACTTCCTCGGCATTGACCCGATGCTGTTCCTCGGCGGCGGGCTGGGACCGGCGAGCGGTGTCGACACGAGCGCGGGTGTCGGCGGCACCTTCGATGCCGGCGAGTTCCGGACGACACCCGAGGAAGAGGAACTGGTCGACTTCGTGTCGTTTGCGCTCGACGACCTCCAGCAGACCTGGCACGAGTTGCTGCCGGGCTATCGAGACGCCACGCTTGTGCTGTTCCGCGACGCAACGCAGTCAGGGTGCGGGCTGGGACAGGCCGAGATGGGCCCGTTCTACTGTCCGGCCGACCAGAAGGTGTATGTCGATCTCGCGTTCTATCAGGAGCTCCGGTCGCGCTTCGGCGCCCCCGGAGACTTCGCCCAGGCCTACGTGCTGGCACACGAGATTGGCCACCATCTCCAGACCTTGACCGGTATCTCGGACGAGATCCGCCGCCTCCAGCAGGCCGATCCGCAGGCTCGTAACCAGCTCTCTGTCCGACAGGAGCTGCAGGCTGACTGCTTTGCCGGGGTGTGGGGCCACACCGCCGCGCGCCGGGGCATCCTCGACCCGGGCGACATCGAGGAGGGCTTGCGAGCGGCGGCCGCGATCGGGGACGACCGCATCCAGCGGATGTCGGGCCGGGGCGTGCATCCGGAATCGTTCACCCACGGGTCGTCGGAGCAGCGCGTGGAGTGGCTGCGGCGCGGGCTCGAGGGCGGCGACCCGGACCTCTGCAACACGCTGTAACACCGAACGTCCTGCAGCAAGCGCCAGGAGGTCACCCTGTCACTCGACCCGACGTGGCTGTTTCTGTCCCTCATCCCCGGTGGCATCGGGTTCGTGCTGTTTGTCTACGGGAAGAAACAGCAACGCTGGCCGCAGTTGGCTGGCGGGATCCTGTTCATGGTGTATCCCTATTTCGCGACCAACCTCCTGTCGCTCGTGGCCGTAGGCCTGGTCATCGCCGTCGCCCTCTGGTACGCGATCCGCCTCGGCTGGTGAGGCGACGGGGCATCAGCTGCGCTGCGAGCCGTGAATGATCTTGCGCGCATCGACGCTGTGTCGCATTCTTCAGCGATGACATCGGATTGGAACAACGGGTCGGAGCGCTACCGATTTGCCGTGCGGGACGATCTGGCCGACATCGCCGAGATGCTGGTGGACCCCGACGTCGGCCGCTGGCTGTGGTTCACACCAGGCACCCGGGAGACGTTCGGTCGGTACTTCGCCCCGCTCGTCGACACGCAGACGGCACAGCTGGAGCGGGGCGAGATTCCCCACACGGCGGTGTTGGTCGTCGATGACCAGGACGGCAGGTTCCTGGGTCAGGGCGCGGCGGTGGCCGTCGACGCCAGCCCAGGCGGGTTCGAGATTGGGTTCCAGTTGCGCCGTGAAGCCTGGGGGCGCGGTGTTGCGACGCGTCTGGCGCAGTTTCTCTGTGCGTATGCGGTGCACCAGTGCGACGCCTATCGCCTCGAGGGCGCGTGCCTCGAAGGCAACACCGGTTCGCGGGCGATCCTGACCCATCTCGGGCTGACACTCGAAGGGACGCGGCCCGGGTACCGCCTGCGCGATAAAGTGCGTCACACGGAGCTGCTCTACGGCGCGGAAGTACGGACACTCGACACGGCGTCGTTCCGACGGGTCGCGGAAGCGTTCGGGCTGGTCACTCCTCAGAGCACCGGGGCATGACCCGCGGCCCCACGAGGTGGTCCATCCTCCCGCGGCTCGCCATCGCATCCCTGACAGGCGCCTGCTTCGCCCTCGCTGCCCCACCCGGCGGACACCTCTGGCTGGCATGGCTGGGCGCGACCCCCCTGCTCGTGCTGGTGCGACACTCGGGCACCACCTGGCGCCAAGCGCTGGCGATGGGCCTGGTCGCCGGCCTGGGTGTCGGGCTGGGCGGCTTTCCGTGGATTGCCGGGATGCTCGAGCAGTTCACGGGTGTTCCAGGCGTTATCAGCGTCATCGGCCTCTTCCTCTTTTCCCTCTGGATGGCGCTCCCCTACGGGCTCTGGGCCGTCGCGATTCAGCGTGGCCCTCGAGCAGGATGGCGCGGGCGGGTGTGGGTGGTCGGCACCATCGTGGTGCTGAACTTCATCTGGCCGAACCTCTTCCCCTACACCGTGCTGCTCGGCTTCGCCGAACACCCCGAGTGGATCCAGCTGGCCGAATGGGGCGGGGTCCCGCTCCTCGAGAGCCTGGTCTGTCTCTGTTCGCTCCTCCTCGCCGACGCCGTCGCGGCCGGGGCGCACCGGGCGCGAATCAGGCTGGCCCTGACCGCCGCGATGATTCCCCTGCTGGTCTTTCTGTATGGCGGCTGGCGTATGCGGGCGATGGATGCGGAGGCCGAGGGCGCCCCCACGCTGCGGGTCGGCGTGGTGCAGCTCAACGTGCCGATCGGTGGGGGGCACTCGGCCCGCGCCGACGTCGACCGCTTGCAAGAGGCGTCGGCCCGAGCCCAGGCCGCCGGGGCTCAACTCGTCATCTGGCCTGAAGCCGGCGCCTATCCGTATCTGGTCGAGCGGCCACTCGGCCAGGACGACCCACGTCTCGCAAGCCAGGTGATGGGGCAACACGCGCTCCCGACAATCTTCGGCGCCAATACGCGTGCCCCGGACAGCCCCTTCGGCTACAACACGGCGCTGCTGATGGCGCCGAGCGGCGAGATCCTCGGCCACTACGACAAGCACCACCTTGTTCCCCTGGGCGAGTACATCCCGATCGTGAACCCGACGCTGCTCACCCAGTACATCCCCGAGATCGCCCATCACTTCGCCGGGGAAGGCCCAGTGCGTTTCCTCTTCGAGCCCAGCGTCGAACCGGGACAGCCGGCCAGGCAGGTCGCCCTGGGCCCGGTGATCTGCTACGAGGACATCATCGCCTCGTATGTGCGAGACGTGGCGGCCCAACCGGACGGGATCGATCTACTGGTCAATCTGACGATCGACGCCTGGTATGGCGACAGCGCCGAACCGTGGGAACACCTGGCGCTGGCGCAGTTCCGTAGTGTCGAACACCGTATCCCGATGGTGCGCAGTGTCATCACGGGCGTGTCGGCGGTCATCGACCACAACGGCCGCTTGCAAGCCCAGATCCCCTTGCGCCCCGTCACCCGAGCGACGCTGGACGACTACCCGACGGAGATGCTGGTCGAGACGATTGCGTTGCCACGCAACACCGCCGAGACGCCGACACCCTTCGCCCGGTTTGGATGGTGGTTGCCCTATGGCTGGATGGGGGTGCTGTTGGTGTTGGGACTGCGGATGCGGGTCGCCCCATAAGGTCCACACCGTGCTGGCACCCTCTGGAACGGCGCCATGGCGCGGCAGGACGAGATGCACGAGAAGGGCGCGGCGCACACGCGTGGTCACGCCAACAAGGGCGGTCTAGTGTTCCGTCTCGTTGATCGTGCGAGTGATGCCTCGTTGGACGGCTTCGATCAGTCGGGGCCGGAGCGTGACGGCCGGGATGATCTCGTGTACGGAACCGACATCTCTGGCGCGCTGCACCGTGTGAATCGCGTCGAATTCGGCGGCCACGGCGCCGAGCTTCTCCGACCGGACGGTGTCGGTGGTTGCCGCCAGCTGGGCCCGCAGCGCGGCGCGCTCGGCCCCTCTCGCGTGCGCGAGGGCGGCGGCGAGCGCGGCGACGCGTGGGTCATCCCGTGTGCGCTTGGTCACGTCGCCGGCGAACACGACCGCCGCGGCCGGAGCCCCACCCAGCACGGAGGCGTAGGTGCCTTCCACCGCAAACATCTGCAGGTTGTCGTGCAGCGCGCCGGAGAACACCACGAAGGCCCCGCCGTGATAGCGGGACACGACACAAAACACGATCGGGCCGTCGAAGTTGACGATCGCCCGGCCGATTTCCGCGCCATACTCCAGCTGGCACCGCCGCAACGACTCGGGTGAGCCATCGAACCCTGAGAGGTTCGCCAGCACCACCAGCGGGCGGCTGCCACTACCGGCGTTGATAGCCCGGGCCGCCTTCTTCGACGAGAGCGGGAACAGCGTGCCGGCGGTCCACTGGGCAGGCCCGTCACCGGGGAGCCGTCCGTAGCGCGGCAAGGGTCGCGATTCGATACCGAGAAGTGTGACGGCCCACCCGCCCAGGTGCGCGTCGAAGACCACGACGCCCTCGGCGTCCTGCATGTCCGCCCACCGTTCCAGCGGCTCGCGGTCCTGGTCCCCGACCGCCCGGAGCAGGGTGCGGATGTCGAACGGTTTCTTGCGGCCCGGGTTCGCCGCGTCCGAGAAGATGTCACCGACCGTGGCGAACACGCAGCCGTCGACGTCATGTGGAAAGTCTCGAACGTCCCGCTCGACGGGGTCGGTCGTCGTCGCCCGGCGGGGGAAGCGCTCGCCGGGGGCTCGGTAAGCGTGATCGTAGTGTCGGACGAGTAGCGCGCAGGCGGCCGTCAGGTCGGGCGCCCAGTACTGGGCTTGCCCGTTCGGTCCCATGATGCGGTCATACTCGCCGATCCCGAAGTTGTCGTCGGCGGACACGCCGCCCGAGTAGTCGAGGGCCTGTTTACCGGTCAGCACCATGGCGCTCTCGGGCATCATCACCAGGATGCCCCGGGTGTGCATGAGCATGGTCGCCTCAGCGTTCCAGTATGGC
>Ga0114996_10005120_pt1 | contig 15501 bp, 19 predicted proteins | sample ArcticOcean_MG_C_4_FD_87039 | JGI IMG/M metagenome (GOLD analysis project Ga0114996, IMG submission 87039) | Marine microbial communities from western Arctic Ocean - ArcticOcean_MG_CB4_134 | ecosystem: Environmental > Aquatic > Marine > Oceanic | place: Arctic Ocean: Canada Basin | collected...
GATGGAGATCCAAAAACTGTTATTGAAGTTATAGATTTGTGGACTTTTTCTCGAGATACCCAACTTAAAAATCCAAACTGGATGCTCATTGCAACTCGTAGCCTTGATTAAAAAACATGGTTTTGCGTGGTTAGATTTTTGTTTAAAATTAGGAAGTTGCTTTTTTTTGCTTTCTGCGTGTGAAAATGCAACTCCTATTGTATCACAAAATCTACTAAAAGACTTTAATATTCGTTCTTCAGCTTTATATCAATTATCAAAAGTTCCTTTTAGTGCTTTGCCGGGGTGGAAAGCAGGGCGACAAAATGAATTAATCCCGGTCTTTTTAAAAAGTTGCGAAAAAACAAAAAGACAACAACCTAATAAAAAAGTAGGTAAATTAGCAAAAATGGGTCTGGTGAAGGACTGGATAAAAATTTGTAAAATAGCAGCTAAAATTGATTTCACTAACATTATAAAAGCACGATATTTTTTTGAAACAAATTTTCAACCATATGCTTATGGTGATCGATGGCAATCTTCTGGTTTGTTTACAGGATATTATGAACCAGAGCTATTTGGTTCTTTTCAACCCAACTCAAGATACAGGTTTCCATTATTTTCTTTACCGAAGGATATTATAACTTCAAACGTTGGAGATTTTGATCCGAAATTTAAGGGAAACAATATTTTTGGCCGGTTAACGAATAATCGTTATATTCCGTATTTTACACGAAGACAAATTGAGGAAGGTGCATTGAACGGTCGGCAATTAGAAATATTATGGGTCGACGATGAAGTAGACGCGTTTTTTCTTCATATTCAGGGGTCAGGACGTATCATGTTATCAGATGGGACATTTGTTCGTCTTGGTTTTTCGGGGAGAAATGGGCATAGATATACTTCAGTAGGGCGTGAGCTAGTTGGAATGGGGGTCATGTCTCTTGATAAGGTGACTATGCCTTCTATTCGAGATTGGATGGAAGCTAACCCCCTTTTAGCTAGAAAAGTGATGAATAAAAATAAATCATATATTTTTTTCCGAGTCTTAAATAATGATGGACCAATTGGAAGCCATGGTGTTGTTTTAACTCCCGGGAGAAGTCTTGCAATAGATCCTGAATATACACCTTATGGGATTCCTGTTTGGTTGGATACAATGTTGCCAACCGGGAAGCCAAAGGAACGGTTGCGTCGCTTGTTTGTGACACAGGATACTGGGGCTGCAATCAAGGGTATTGTTCGGGGGGATGTTTTTTGGGGGTCTGGTTCAGAAGCTGCAAGAAAAGCTGGAATTATGAAATCACAAGGCAACTTTTTTCTTTTGTTGCCAAAACCAATAGAAATAAATTAATGGTTGATTATGACTGACTTTGAAAAAGGGATAAAAAAAAACAAAACACGATCACTTGATCCCAGTGAAAGTGAACTTTGGGAGAAAGTAACTAGAACAATTTTTCAAACAAAACAAAATGCCTATATTCATAAAAAGCAAAAAATAAAAACTTCTTCATATATAAAGAAGCAAACTAGATATAGTTTATCTTTAGGAACAATTTCTAACAGTATAAAAAGAACACAGCGAGAAAAAATAAATTTACAAGACAAACTTGATCTTCATGGAATGACACAAGAACAAGCTTACAGTGCAATTATTCATTTTGTTGAAACTGCATTTTATAATGCACAGCGGGAAGTTTTAATTATTACTGGAAAAGGCAGTCAATTAAATAGAAGCCAGGGGGTTTTAAAAGAAGTTGTGCCAAAGTGGTTGAATGAAATTCCTCTCAAAAATTGGGTAAAGGGGTTTAACCATGCGTCGCTACATCATGGAGGAGAAGGGGCGTTATATGTAATTATACGGAGAAAAAAATGACACCTTTTGGTATTAAAATAAGAGAATATCGTTTGGAAAAAGGAATATTCTTAAAAGATATGGCAGAGGGTTTGGGAGTTACATCAGCATATATTTCAGCATTAGAACATGGTTATAGAGGGCGTCCAGGCCCAGGCCTTGTTCAACAAATTTGTGGGTATTTGGATTTAATTTGGGATGATGCTGAAGAGTTAAAAAGGCTTTCACAACTTTCTAATCCAAAAGTTGTTGTTAATACTAGTGGGCTCAGCCCTCAAGCAACGTTGCTTGCAAATTTGTTATCAGAGAGGATTCGCGAAATTGATGTTCAAACGCTTGATTGGATAGTTGATGAAATTGGAGGACGGCCTTCTCTTGTTAAAGGACCCACGTATTAATCATTTTTTTACTTAATTACAGAATAAATTTTCTTAGATCTGCATTTTTGGCTAAACTAGATAAAGTTGCTTTTACTATTTTATCTGAAATTATTATTTTTTCACCATTTCTCTCAGAAGCTGTGAAACTTATTTCTTCGAGTAATTTTTCAAGAACAGTATGTAAGCGCCTTGCTCCAATATTTTCAACACCTTCATTAATTTCAGCAGCAATATTAGCAATTTCTATAATTGCATCTTTTGTAATATTCAACGTTACATTTTCGACAGACATTAGGGCCACATATTGTTTAATTAAGCTAGATTCTGGTTCAGTCAAAATTCTAATTAAATCATTTCTTGTTAAGTCCTTTAGTTCTACTCTAATTGGAAGACGTCCTTGCAACTCAGGAAGCATGTCTGCTGGTTTTGAATGATGAAAGGCTCCAGACCCTATAAAAAGAATATGGTCAGTTTTTACCGGCCCATATTTTGTTGATACGGTTGTGCCTTCAATTAGGGGAAGCAGATCACGTTGAACGCCCTCTCGGCTTACATCACCGCCAACACGATCAGATTTAGCCGTAATTTTATCAATTTCATCAATGAATATAATACCTTGGTTTTCAGCAGACTCTATGGCCAGTCTAATTACTTTATCTTCATCTAGAAGTTTGTCACTTTCATCCGCCATAAGTAGTTCATAAGATTCTTCAACGCGCATCTTTTTGGGTTTTTTGTTCTTACCTAGTGCTTTTCCTAACATGTCACTTATATTAACCATTCCCATTTGAGATCCAGGCATTCCTGGTATATCAAAGCTGGGCATGGTTAAAGATGCACTTTCTTCTACTTGTATTTCTATTTCTTTATCAGATAGGGTTCCTTCACGCAGCATTTTTCTAAATTTATCTTTTGTGTCAGAACTTGCTTTTTCACCCACGAGAGCGTTTAATACGCGTTCCTCAGCATTGAGCTCTGCTTTGGCTGCAACACTTTTTCTTAAGTTCTCTCGGATTGTATGAATTGCATTTTCTACTAAGTCACGAATCATTTGCTCTACATCACGTCCAACATAACCAACTTCTGTAAATTTTGTAGCTTCAACTTTTACAAACGGAGCTTGAGAGAGTTTTGCCAAACGTCGGGCTATTTCAGTTTTCCCAACACCAGTTGGCCCAATCATTAAAATATTTTTAGGTAAAATTTCGTCACGCATAGAGTTAGTTAGTTGTTGGCGGCGCCAACGATTACGTAGAGCAATAGCAACTGCTCGCTTTGCATCCTTTTGTCCAATTATAAAACGATCAAGTTCTGATACAGTTTCTCTTGGTGTGAAGCTATTTGTTGATTTCATAAAGATTCTACAATTATATTTTCATTAGTATAAATACATATTTTAGCAGCAATTTCCATAGCTTTTCGCGCAACAGATTCCGCATTCATATCGTCACGATCCATAAGGGCACGAGCAGCGGATAATGCGTAGTTACCGCCTGAACCAATTGCAATTAAGCCATCTTCTGGTTCAAGGACATCACCATTTCCAGTAATAACAAGAGACACATTTTTGTCAGCAACAGCCATCATTGCTTCAAGTTTTCTTAGGTATCGATCTGTTCGCCAATCTTTAGCCATTTCAACGCATGCTCGAGTTAATTGATTGGGGTATTGCTCGAGTTTCCCTTCAAGGCGCTCAAAGAGAGTAAAAGCATCGGCTGTTGCTCCTGCAAAGCCTGTGATAACAGCACCATCGGCAAGTTGCCTTACTTTCCGAGCATTAGCTTTTATTACAGTATCCCCTAGGGTTACTTGTCCATCGCCGGCTATAACAACGGAATCATCTTTACGGACAGATAGTACTGTTGTTCCTCTCCAGCCGTTTCCATTAACGTTTTTCATGTTAATAAAGCCCATTTAAAAGATTGAAATGACGAAATTGTTTATTAATAGTCGGACTATACTAGTAAATAACGATTTGTGAAGACCTGTCATGGGCTGGTGGTTTAGATTTGTTTCTGATAGTACATTATAAGAAGAGTTAATTTTTTATATGGAGCTCATAATATGCGGCGAGGGAAAATTATCAGAAAAACAAAAGAAACACATATAAATGTTTCGATTAATCTTGATGGGCACGGTAAGTATGCAGTTTCAACAGGAATTGGTTTTCTTGATCATATGTTAGAGCAATTATCTCGTCATAGTTTGATAGATTTAGAAGTTAATGCAAAGGGTGATTTGCAAATTGACTTCCATCATACAACAGAAGATTCAGGGATCGCTATTGGTGAGGCTATAACGCAGGCGTTGGGGGATAGGAAAGGTATCAATAGATATGGTGTGGCAACGATACCAATGGATGAAACATTAAGTCGCGTTACTTTAGATGTCTCAAATCGACCTTATTTAATTTGGAAAGTTGTTTTTACTAAACCAAAGCTTGGTGAAATGGATACAGAGTTGTTTAAAGAATGGTTCCAAGCATTTTCGCAAGCTGCTGGAATAACTATGCATGTTGAAAATATATATGGTGAAAACAATCATCATATAATTGAATCCTGCTTTAAAGCGTTAGCGCGTGCACTTCGTCAGGCTATTCAGATAGATTCTCGGAGCGCTAATTTTGTTCCATCTACTAAAGGTGTTTTGGGTGGATCATTAGATTGAAAACGATTAAATTTTTTTGGTTATTTTAAATGCAGTTTTTTTCTGTTTACGCTAGAGGGCGTGGTGAAAAAGCCGGGGAAAACGTAATTCTTGTAAAAGAAGGGTTTTCCTGGGGAGCATTCTTTTTTTTAAGTGTTTGGTTTTTGTATCAAAAAATGTGGATGTGCGCGCTTATAACTATTGGGCTTCTTTGTGGTAGTTTTTTAATTTGTGATATAATGTCTTTTGATCAAAAAATTCAGGCAGGCGTTTTTTTCTTTTGGTCTATTGTTTTTGGTTTGTTTGCTAATGATCTTCGTTGTTGGTCTTTAGTAAGAGCATGTTTTTCTTTTGTAGATGTGGTGTCAGGAGAAAATTATGAACATGCATTGGTAAGTTGTTTAAATAGAAATAAAAGTATTTAAAAAGAAACTAATTTTAAGGGTAAGGATGACTGTTGTTATTATTGATTATAACTCTGGTAATTTAAGGTCGGCGTTAAAGGCATTTGAATATTCTAGTGCAGAAATAGTTAATGGTCCTAAGGTTATTGTTTCGAGAAACCCAAAGGATTTGCATAAAGCTAGCCATATTGTATTGCCGGGTGTTGGAGCATATCGTGATTGTCGACAAGGCTTATCTGCTATTCCTGGGATGGATGAAGGTCTTCAAACCCATGTGATTGAGTTTGGAAAACCTTTTTTAGGAATTTGCGTGGGAATGCAATTACTAGCTAGTAGAGGGTTTGAAAATGGAATGACAGAGGGCTTGAATTGGATTGCTGGAAATGTTGTTCCACTGTCTACTTTCGGCAATACATTAAAAGTTCCTCATATGGGCTGGAATAATATAAGTTTTTTAAAAAATCGGCATCCTATTTTTAATGGCTTAAAAGAAAATAGCCATGCTTATTTTGTACATTCTTTTCATCTTCAATGTGAAGATAATAATCAACAGTATGCTGTTGTTAATTATGGAACAGAAATCGCGGCTGTTGTTGGTAAAAATAATATATTAGGCACTCAATTTCATCCAGAAAAAAGTCAATCTTTTGGCTTAAGGTTTATTTCAAATTTTTTACAATGGACACCTTGAAAGTAATAAATTAGATAGGGTATTTCAAAATGTTATTTTTTCCAGCAATTGATTTAAAAGATGGAAACTGTGTTCGATTAATATGTGGGGATATGGAAAATGCAACGGTGTTTGACTTGTGTCCCGAACAGCAAGCAAAAGATTTTGAAAAGCAGGGAGCCAGGTGGCTTCATGTAATTGATTTAAATGGTGCTTTTGCAGGTAAATCTATTAATAATGAAGCAATCAAGAATATTCTACAATCAATAAATATTCCTATTCAATTGGGAGGGGGTATTCGCTCTTTGGATATGATTGAATATTGGCTATCCAACGGTGTTCAGCGTGTTATTTTGGGAACAATTGCTTTGCGTGACCCAGAATTTGTGATTCAAGCTTGCCGTTTGTACCCTGATCAAATCATAGTGGGTATTGACGTTAAAGATAGTTTTGTTGCAGTAGAAGGTTGGGCTGAGGTTTCTAAGATATCTGCATTAAATTTAGCCCGAAGGTTTGAAAATGTTGGTGTTGCGGCGATTATTTACACCGATATATCTCGAGACGGATTAATGCAGGGTCCAAACCTTGCTGCTACTTTTGACTTAGCATCAAGCATTTCAATTGAAATTATTTTGTCTGGCGGGGTATCATCTATGGAAGATTTAGTCTCTATAAAAAGACAAGTAAAAAGAAGGAAAACTAAACTAGGGGGCGTTATTTCAGGAAGGGCTATTTATGAGGGAAAGATTGATGTGGTAAAAGCAAACTTAATTTGTTCAGCGTAAATGATCGATGTTAAAAACTAGAGTAATTCCTTGTTTAGATGTTAAAAGTGGCAGAGTTGTAAAGGGTGTGAATTTTCTTGATCTTATTGATGCTGGGGACCCAGTTGAACAAGCACGAGTTTATGATAAAGCTGGTGCGGATGAGCTATGTTTTCTCGATATTACAGCTAGCAATGAAAATCGAGCGACGATTTATGATGTGGTTGAAAAAACAGCATCTCAATGTTTTATGCCAGTAACAGTTGGTGGGGGTGTTCGTTCACTAGAAGATATTAGGAAATTACTATTATCAGGAGCTGATAAAGTTTCAATAAATACCGCGGCGGTTAAAACACCTGAATTTGTAAAAAAAGCTGCGGAAAAGTTTGGATCTCAATGTATAGTTGTTTCGATTGATGCAAAATCTACGAAAAAAGGCAAGTTTGAAATTTTTACCCATGGAGGGCGCCGTCAAACAGGCCTTGATGCAGTTAAATGGGCAATGCAAATGGCCGAGTTTGGGGCAGGGGAAATTCTTTTAACATCTATGGATAGGGATGGGACTAAAGAAGGGTTTAATATTTCTTTAACCAAAGCTATTTCGGATTCAGTCACTATTCCCGTTATTGCGTCAGGCGGGGTCGGTACTTTAGATCATTTAGTTGATGGAGTTGTTAGAGGGCATGCATCAGCGGTTCTTGCTGCATCAATTTTTCATTTTGGAATTTATTCAATTGGAGAGGCAAAAAAATATCTAAGAGCAGCTGGCGTTGCGGTTCGCGAGATTTAAAAGAAGGCTTAAAATGATAAAAACAACACTAAATAGCGAAATATTTGATAGTTTATACAAAGTTATAAAAGCAAAGAAAGGCGGTGATTTGTCTGTATCTTATACGGCGCATCTTTTTAATGAGGGAAAGGAGCACATTTGCAAGAAGTTTGGTGAGGAGTCTGTAGAGGTTATTGTCGCAGCGCTAAGTCAAAAAAAACAAGATGTAATTTATGAGAGCTCTGATGTTATTTTTCATTTATTTGTTCTTTGGGCGGAAATGGGAATTGAATTAAAAGATGTTATGGATGAGTTAGAAAAGCGGTCTAAATTTTCAGGGATTGATGAAAAACAAAAGCGGATAAAGAAATAAGATTATAAGGACTAGAATCATGAAATATGATGATAACAATATTTTTGCACAAATTATTAACGGAACGATTTCCTGCAAAAAAGTTTTTGAAGATCAGTATACTTTTTCTTTTCATGACATTATGCCACAAGCCCCAATACATATATTAGTTGTCCCAAAACAAAAATATATATCTTTAGATGATTTTTCAAAAACAGCCAGCGATGCTGAAATTGTTAGTATGACTCGTGCAATTGGTTTGATTTCTCGAGATTTCGATCTTGATGTTTCCGGATATAGAATGATCGCAAATCATGGCTCTGACGCGCATCAAGAAGTTCTTCATTACCATGTTCATGTATTAGGAGGGAAGAATCTTGGGGGAATTCTTAAAAATTTCCAATGAATTTTTTAATTTTCTGTTAAAATATCTTCTATACAATTCCAAATATCTATTTCAAGGTGAACCTGGTTGAAGGCATTGATTTCATGAATGCCAGTTGGAGATGTTACGTTTATTTCCGTTAAATACCCTCCAATTACGTCAATTCCAACAAAAACCAGGCCTCTCTTTTTTAAATCAGGTCCTATTTGTGCACAAATATCATATTCCTCATCACTTATTTTAGTTTTTTCTGCTCGCCCACCAACATGCATATTGGAACGAGCTTCTCCTAATTTTGGAATCCTATTTGTTGCTCCTTTTGCTACTCCGTTAATTAAAATTATGCGTTTATCGCCATTACGAACTTCCGGAATATATTTTTGTATCATTAATGGCTCCTTGCTAATTTTTACAAACATTTCAATAAGTGAATTTAGGTTTTCATCTATTTTGTTAATATGAAAAACCCCGGCGCCACCATTCCCAAATAAAGGTTTAATTATAATATCATGATGCTCTTTCCTAAAGTCTTCAATTAGTGTGATATCTTGAGTAATTAATGTTGGAGGAAGTAAGTGTGGATATCGCAACATAAATAGTTTTTCGGGAGCATTTCTTACTTCTGTTGGGTTATTAACAATAATCGTCTTTTTATCAATCAAGTCTAATAAATGAGTGGCCGCAATATAAGACATATCAAATGGTGGGTCTTGCCGCATTAATATAACATCGAAGTCAGATAGGGGGACGGTTTTTGGTTTTGACAAAGAAAAAAAATTGGTTTTAAGAGGTTTGAGTAAGAGTTTTTGAACTTTTGCATAGACTAAGGATTTATCATAAAAGAGGTTTTTAGGCTCGTAATGAAAAAGCTGAAACCCACGTTTTTGTGCCTCCAATGCAATTAAAAATGAACTATCATTATTAATATCAATAGTGCTAATGTGATCCATTTGAATAGCGACTTTAAGTGTGATGGTAAATCTCCTGATTTTCGGTTTAATTAGATATTTTGGCGAAGTGATTGAAGAAAAGATGAGGCTTCGTATCGTAAATTCTCATCAACACTTCTTGTTAAATATTCTTCCAAAGAGTCAATCGCGTTGGAAAAATTATTCAATTCAGCATAAAGAAAACCAGATTCCCGCCATAATTCTGCAATACTTGGAAAAAAAAGCTTCATACTTTCTATTACCTGAATAACATCATTTATTCGATTTTCTTCTAATAGTCGTTTTTTAGCAATAGTTTGGAGACGAAAAAGTATGTCGATAGTATTAATTTCCTTATAATGATGTGGTTTAAGCTCTTCTTGGTTTCCAAAAGAACTCTTTAAAATGCTTCTTAGGTCCTCACTTGATAGAATGTGGCCACCAATCAAAGGATCAATAAGTAAGCGGGCTCCAGCTTTTTCAATTCGAACCAGAAAACGATTAGGAAAGTCAATTCCAGTAGCATTCCAGCCTAAACGTCTTGCAATTCCAATATACAAAATACTAAGAGTTATAGATTCTCCAGCACGTTGATCAATAACATGAGTTATATTTAGGTTGTCTGCTGTATCGTGTGGGTATAGGGCTTCAATATATCCATAGCGCGTAGAAATTATTTGTTTTAAAGCCTCTTGTTGAAGGTTTACAGTTATTTTTTCTCTAATTCCTTGAAGGTATTGTTTTATATTTTTTACTATTAAAATGAGGTGTCTACGATAAACATTTAATTCTGGGTTTATTCGCGTAACAGAGCCTAAAATTAGGGCTGTCTCTAAAACATCAATATTTGCATTGGCTGATTTTCCAATGTCCATTAAATATTTTGAAGTTTCAGAAGTAAGGGGCACTATTTTCTTTATTTAATTTGCACGTGATTGATTACTTGTTTTACGCTTCCAATATTCTTTGCTTGTAATAAAACTTTATTAAGTTCAGCTTTTGTTTGAGCAACACCAATTAAGTAAATGATTCTATTAACAGTTTTAATTTTATAATTGATTGCAAAAATGTCCTTATCCAAAGTGATTTTTGAGACGAGTTGAGCAGTAATCCAGGAATCAATGGCCAAATCTCGGATGTTAAGCTTTTTAACTTGAATTTCGTTAAGAACATCTTTAACGTCTTTAACCTTCCATGCTAGGCTGATAGCCTGAGCGGCAAGTGTTTCATTTTCTAGTGTTCCTGTCATTAACACTCTTGAATCGAAAACTTCTATTCCAACCTTAATTATGAAGTCTTTTTCTGCATTGATAAGATTTAACCGTATCTTAGTGGCAATGGTAAGGTCTTGTGAAAGAGTTTTTATAGTTCTTTCTTCAAAAGCTGCTATGCCAAATGAAGAACCGGCTCCCATTATAGCGCTATCACAACTTGATAATAGGATCACGGTGGAAAAAGCCTTAAAGACTAAATATAGATTGACTAAAAACATTTTTTTCATTGGAAGTCTCGTTAGTTTCAATAAAATTTAAAAATAAAATATTAGAAGTCTTTATATAATAACAGTTTTTATTTAGTTTTGGGCTGTAACTTTTTAATAAATAGGATACGGGAATAAACTTTTTGTTTAGATAGTTTCGTTTCTTTAGATATAAGATCTGCTGCTTCTTTTGTCGAATTAGATATTAAGGTTTGTTTTATTTTTTTGTCTAGAGTGGCGAGATCAATTAAGAGGGGGTATTTTACTGGACCTACTAGAATGGTTATTTCCCCTTTGGGAGCGCCTGATTTTTTATACCAATTTATGATGTCTTTAATATTGCCCCGGCGAATATCTTCAAATAACTTGGTTAACTCACGAGCAATAGAGACATTTCGATCTCCAATAACAGAATAAATATCTGTAAGGCTAGCAATTAATCTTTTTGATGATTCGAAAAATATAAGGGTTCCAGGAATTGTTTTCAGTGCCTTAAGAACACTTTTTCGTCTCAATGATTTGTTTGGAAGAAAGCCATAAAAAAAGAACTTGTCTGAGGGAAGACCTGAAAGCACTAATGCTGTTAGAATTGAAGACGCACCAGGAACTGCGGTTACCATTATTTTTTCTTCAATACACATTTGAACTAATTTATATCCAGGATCAGAGATTAAAGGTGTTCCGGCATCTGAAATGAGAGCTAAAGACTGCCCTTTTTTGAGAAGACTAATAATGAATGGACGAACACGTTGCGCATTGTCATCCCTATATGTTATCAATTGATTAGAAACTTTATGAATACTGAATAATTTTTTTGTAATACGAGTATCCTCACAAATAACCATATTTACGTTTTTTATAGTGTCTAGTGCTCGGTGAGAAAAATCTTGAGCGTTTCCAATTGGAGTAGATACAATGTAGAGACCTGAACAGATAGCATTTTTTACTGAAGGGTTTTGTGATTTTGAACCTTTAGGGTCTTTGTTCTTCAGTTTTATGGGCAGCTGCGATTTGTTTTTTGGAGGAAGATTTTTTTTCAATGTTATTTTTTCACTCAAAACTTTGGGTTGTTTTAATATTACTATTGGGCTCGTTTTGTTTTTCTTTAACTGGCTGTCAGCTTCATGGAAAAGAACAGCAGTTGCAAGAGGAACAAAAAAATGAATTGATCCGTGCTAAAATTAGATTAGTTAATCAGAAGAAAAGACTTAAGGCAGCTCAAAACAATCAGAGAGCAATTAAAGCTCTAATGCCGCCAAAACCATTTCAGTCATTAGTCACCAAAACTGATAAAACTTTTTTAAGGAAGAAAATAAAGAGGTTTAAGTTAAAAGTTGACAAAGATGAAACTTCTTCAACACCATCATTTATGAAGTTTTTAGAGGGACCGGCAGAGGTCAAACTTAAAAAGGAATCACTGGGAGCAGCTGTTCCTCCACCCGCAACGTTAGATACGAAGCGTATCGCTTTATTATTGCCGCTTAGTGGCCCTAATCAAAGTCTTGGAAAAGCGATGTTAAAAGCGTCTCAATTAGCAATGTTTTCTTTTGCAGATTCAAACTTTGAGCTTTTGATATATAATACAGATGGCTCACCAAGCGGTGCAGAAAAAGCGGCTCAAAAAGCAATAGGCGATGGTGCAGAATTAATATTAGGTCCTTTGTTAGCAGCATCGGTAAAAGCAGCTGCGGTTGCAGCCCAAGCAGCAAATGTGCCAATTTTAGCTTTTTCAAACAATCAGTCAGTTGCTGGCAATGGTGTTTTTATTTTTGGTTTCCGTCCAGAGGAGCAGGTGGAGAGGGTTGTTGCGCATGCAACTTCTCAGGGGATTAAACGTTTTGGGGTTCTTGCCCCAAAAAACACTTATGGTATTAGTATTGTTAAATCTTTGCATAAAACAGCAAATAATCTTGGTTCTTTTGTCGTTTCGACACATTTATATGATCAATTTGTAGAAGATTTTTCTGATATAATCAAAGAATTAGCAAATTATAAACAAAGAAGAAGAGCATTATTGGACCAAAGAAAGGCTTTAGAAAAAGAAAAGGGGGAACTGGCTAAAAAAGCACTTAAAAGATTACAGGGAGTTCAAACTATCGGGAAATTGCCATTTGAAGCGCTTTTAGTGGCGGATGGGGGAAACCGGCTTAAAGCAATTGCGGCATTATTACCATTTTATGGTATTGATCCTGAAGAAATAAAAATTCTTGGGACAGGTCAGTGGGATGAACCTGAAATTGGAAAAGAGCCAGCATTAGTTGGTGCTTGGTTTGCTGCCCCGTCACCTAAATCCAGAATGCTTTTCGAAAATGAATATAGAAAAGTGTTTGGCGAGCCGCCTCCCCGGTTAGCCACGCTAGCTTATGATGCGGTAGCTTTAGTGGCAATTCTCGCAAACAAAAAGGGTAAGGGTGTTTTTGATTATAAAAGATTGACAAACCCAAGTGGTTTTTTGGGCCGGGATGGTATTTTTCGATTAATGCCCAATGGAACAACAGATCGCGGTTTGGCAATTTTGGAAGTAGGCATTGATGAAAATCGAGTAATTAGTGCTGCTCCAAAAACTTTTAAAAAGGAGAGGTAATTTTAATTATATTAAAAGCAGTTTTAGGACAGAGTTTAAGCACATTCTACCTGAGAGAGTTGCATAGATATTTAAATTAGTTTTTTTTAAAAACCTATTTTTAATTAAATGTCTTAGCTGTTCTTCATTAATGTAATCAGTTAAGTTTTTATTTGTTTGTTTTTTAAATCGCTTTAAATTGATTCCCTCACAAGTTCGCAAACCCATCATAATAAGCTCTTCTGAACGTGTTTTAACAGTAATATGACGCGATTTAGCAGTTCCGTGACCATTTTTTTGAATAGCTTTTATCCAAGATTGAGGGTTGTGAATTTGGTGAAATGCCAATAATTGATTATTAATTGTTAATCTTCCGTGAGCGCCAGGCCCAATTCCAATGTAGTCGCCACCTTGCCAATAAGTTAAATTATGTCTGCATTCAGCGCCAGCAACCGAATGATTCGAGATTTCATAACAAGGCATTTTATATGCATCCATAGTTTCCTGCGTGCTTTCATATAACTCTGCTAATAGATCGTTATTTGGCAACCTAATATTATTTTTTTTAAAAACTGTTCCTGATTCTATATTTAGTTGATACAAGGATATATGTTCACCAACTAATTGAAGTGCATTTTTGAGCTCTTTTATCCAATTATTCTTCGTTTGATTTGGAAGAGCATAAATTAGATCGAATGAATACCGTGAAAAAACCTTGGCTGCAATTTGTATCGCTTTTTTTGCGTCGGAGCCGGAATGTTGGCGGCCTAAAAATTTAAGAGATTCATTTTCAAAAGATTGTATACCTATAGAAATACGATTGATTCCTGCTTTTCGAAATCCTTTAAATTTTTTTATTTCAACAGAAGTTGGGTTTGCTTCAAGGGAAACTTCTATATCACTTTTAACATTCCAATAATTACACAAAGCATCAAGAATTTTAGCAGTTACAGAAGGTTTCATTAGTGATGGAGTTCCACCGCCAAAAAAAACACTTGTAAGTGTTCGTCCTGCAGTTTTTTGTCCAAAATACTTTAGCTCTAATAACAGACTTTTTTCCCAAACATCATGATCGATGTGGTTAAAAGTGTGACTATTGAAATCACAGTATGGGCATTTTGTAACACAAAATGGCCAGTGAATATAAAGGGCAAAATTATCATCCATTAATCGAACTTTGATATATCACTTAAGATAAGCTTTAGAAAGTTGTTTAAAAGCTTTAGCTCTATGTGTGATTTGGTTTTTTTCTTTTTCTGATAATTGAGCAAATGTCATTTTAGAACCGTCAGGGCAAAAGATTGGATCATAACCAAATCCATTGTTTCCAATTGGAGGAAATTGAATGTTGCCATCAACACGCCCCTCAAAATATTCACTAAATCCATCTGGCCAAAACAAAGACAAGCCACAAATAAAATGAGCGGAATAAACTGTTTCATCTTGTAGTTTAGTCTGTACCTTTTTAATGGCTATTTTAAAATCCTTATTTGGTCCTGCCCAGCGCGCAGAAAAAATACCAGGTCTATTATTTAGGGCGTGAATGCAAAGCCCTGAATCATCTGCCAATCCAATTAATCCAGATTCTTTTGATGCTGTTTTTGCTTTAATTAAAGCATTTTCATAAAACGTTTTACCATTTTCAATAGGCTCTGTTAGATGTAAATCTTTTGCTGAGACGATGTCGATTTCAAAAGAAGATAGTAAAGCTATTATTTCAGAAATTTTACCAGAATTGTGGCTGGCTATTACCAGTTTTTGGCCAAGCAATGAATGCTTCATTATTTATTTTCCTAATCAAGACCAATAACTTGCTTTTGGTGTGTTGTAATTTCTTTGATCCCCTTTTTCGCAAGACCTAATAATTTCATAAAAGTATTTTCAGAAAATGTAGTCCCTTCAGCTGTTGTTTGAATTTCAACAATTTGATTTTTCCCTGTTAAAATAAAGTTAGCATCTACGTCTGCAATACTATCTTCAGCATAATCTAGATCGAGAATAGGCTGACTCTTAAAAACGCCACAAGAAACGGCAGCAATACTATCAGTGAAGGGAGTGCTTTTCAGATAGCCGAGGTTTTTGCAATGCTTAAACGCTTTATAAAGAGCGATATATGCCCCACTGATTGCGGCAGTTCTTGTTCCTCCATCCGCTTGAATAACGTCACAATCAATTCGTATTTGAATTTCACTCATCGCATTTAAATTGACAATAGCCCGAAGACTTCTTCCAATTAATCTTTGAATTTCTTGGGTTCTGCCAGATTGCTTTCCGCGAACTGCTTCACGATCCATTCTAGTGTTTGTGGACCTCGGAAGCATGCCA
>Ga0114996_10005121_pt1 | contig 15498 bp, 14 predicted proteins | sample ArcticOcean_MG_C_4_FD_87039 | JGI IMG/M metagenome (GOLD analysis project Ga0114996, IMG submission 87039) | Marine microbial communities from western Arctic Ocean - ArcticOcean_MG_CB4_134 | ecosystem: Environmental > Aquatic > Marine > Oceanic | place: Arctic Ocean: Canada Basin | collected...
AGCCAAGGCTGGGTGATTTGCCCTCGGCCTTTCCCCAGTCGTCAAATTAGTTAAGTCATCGTGTCTAGACATGATCTCCCCAACACATTCCCAAACTTCAGGGAACTCTTTTATTCTCTTAATCAGCAAATCAACTGCACCAAGGTCCGTAGCATCAAATCCACAAAGAGAAGGGTGAATACCTTTGAGCTTCGACAACTTAGCAGAATTATCTGCATATTTTATTTTATAATCAAGAATAGCCGAACCAACGGAAACGTCAGTATCACGGGCAGGCTTAACCCTTGAAGGACTATCTAAATAATAGCGGGGCCTCTGGAAAGGTTCATTCTGTGACCATTTCTTAATGAAAGGCATACCACAAACCAAAGCATTGTGGACTTGCGCCTTATCCATACTCTCAAGCAATGCCTCGATCCGCCTTCCCCTTTCGCCAAAAGGGAGAGATACAAAACGGCCAGTATCATCTTGTTTTCCGTACACACCTCCTGGAAATTTTTTATCAGAATTCATAAATTCACCGTTCTGTAGAAAATCTAGAAGATGAACATGACAATCAGCATACCTCTTCACTATTCTTTCAGAAGAAGAAGACTTGATGGCTGCATGAAGCACAATCCCAAGTAACCCCACAAGAATGATCATTGAAAAAGTAAGCCCCCTAAATGATTTCATAGTGTCTTGTTAGACCAATCGAAAGAAATTTACAAGGATTAGGGTGCCGCATCAGAGGGCTTCATCTCCATTATCTTGTGAGAACTTGTTTTTATCTCTATTAAGTGCTAGTGCTTTGCGCACCCCATACAAACATATGCCTTCATTAAAGAGGACCGCCATTCTACTTATTTCATGCCCTGATCAACCTAGTCTAGTTTCTTCAGTTTCTACATTCATCGGCAAGAACAAAGGAAACATTGTTTATTTGGATCAGCATGTAGATGAAAAAAATGAAGCCTTTTTCATGAGAATCGAATGGGAGATGGACGGATTCGAGCTTACAGAAGATCAATTAAACTCACAATTTAATACAGAAATTGCCAGCGGTTCCGAAATGACATGGCACCTTCACTATAACGACCAACCACCAAAAGTTGCGATATTCGTTACGAAGGAAGGACACTGCTTATATGATCTCTTATCAAGACATGAATCTGGAGAACTCAACATCCAAATTCCGTTAATTATAAGCAATCACGATTCTCTCCAGCGAGTAGCTGACAGATTTGACATACCATTCCATCAATTCCGCATCAACAAGGAAAATAAAGCGGATCAGGAATTAGCAGAGATTGAGATATTAAAGGAGCGCAATGTCGATACAATTATTTTGGCCCGATACATGCAAATACTAAGTGACAATTTCGTTAATCATTTTCCCAATCAAATCATCAATATTCACCATTCATTTCTCCCGGCCTTTGCGGGAGCCAAACCCTATCACCAAGCATATCAGCGCGGAGTGAAACTTATCGGAGCAACAAGTCACTACGTCACCGCCGATTTAGACGAAGGTCCAATCATTGCTCAGGATGTAATTAGCGTCACTCATCGAGAATCCTTGTCTGACTTCATTCGCCATGGAAGGGACCTAGAGAAAATCGTATTGTCGCGGGGCGTGTGGGCTCATTCTCAAAGAAAAGTCCTCGTATTAAAAAATAAAACTGTTGTATTTAGCTAACCTTACGAAATATACAAAAACATGATCCTGACTGACCATGCTATAAGAGACGCAATGCAAGAAGGCAGCATTGTTGTTGAACCTTATATCGAATCACATCTAGGCACTAACAGTTACGATGTTAGGCTTGGAAAGACTCTTGCCACTTACACTGATGATGTTCTGGATGCAAAAAAACATAACAAAATTGAGAGTTTCGAAATACCTTCAGACGGATTCGTTCTAGAACCGGGAACTGTTTACCTAGGAGTGACAGAAGAATACACGGAAACTCACAAGCATGTCCCTTTCCTTGAAGGAAAGAGCAGTGTCGGAAGACTAGGAATTGACATCCACGCGACGGCAGGAAAAGGAGACGTCGGCTTTTGTAATCACTGGACACTTGAAATTTCCGCATCCAAGCCCGTCCGAGTCTATCACCTCATGCCCATAGGCCAACTCATCTACTTTGAACTTCAAGGCCAAGTTGATACCCTTTATTCACAAAAAAGCTCTGCAAAATACAATAACAGATCCCCACTACCGATAGAATCAATGATGTGGAAGAATAACTTTTGATTATTCTCTTATTTTTTTGGAAAAGTCTGGATGATCTGCAAATTTCCTGACTCTCATCCCAGAACGAAACTTTTTCATAGCCTCCTCATAATCTAAGTCCGTATCCATCCAGCCCATCTCATGAAGCACCTTCCCAGATTGGGCAGGAAAAAGAACTCCCCTTCCATAACTGATTGATCCATCATAATTTTTCTTTATGTGATCAAAAAGCTCAGTTGTGCAATTGGCCCGTAGAGAATTATAGAACTTAGGTTCATCAGTTAACTTTCCAGCTTTTCCCGCCATACTCAGAAAGAGACTCTTCATGAATTCTTGACTCGCTTTGATCGGGAATATGTAAAGTTGAGTTCCTTCCTGACAAGCTCTCAGAGTGAGCGCATCACGCTCACTGTTCACCTGATACATAAGTTCAAATTGTTTATAGAGACCCGGGAGGAGGCTAAAGGATTCCCCCTCCTCTTTTCTTACTTCAGCCGATATAACAACTTTCCGCTCCGGACCAAAACCAAAACTAAGCATGGAATGAGCAAAGAGTTTCGAATCACCTAATGGTTCTACTACAAGGTCAAGAGAATCGAGTTGATCAAGATAATAACTACGCGTTACCCAGGCCGCGTCATAATCATCAACACTCCTCCACTTGAATTCTCTAACGTTATCAATTTTAACCACCTCCCTATTTTTTGAAAGCCGAACGACCGGAGGCTTTTTGCAACTCTCAATCCAATCCTTATAACGCTTTGGCTTTTCAAGTAAGAGCAGAACTAAAGAAATAACAAAAAGAATACCAGCAATAACCATAATAGGCTTGTTCCACTTCAATGAACGGACCACTGTGATTGGCACAATTATCATTATTGGCAAAACCACGAAAGCTGGAACCCCAATAAGAAACCTGAAAGCACCGCAAGACCATAACCAGACGAGCACCATAATTGCAGAGACAATCCGACGAAATATTCGAACCCTAGCAGATAGACATAATTGATCAGATTCCATATCCAAGACCCTCTTAAAATAACAAATTAATTCAAAATTCCTACAATTTTTGATACTTCATTTCTTAAATATAGTTTACCATAGAGCCCTTATAAGACAAAATAACTCACCCCTTTAATTTAACAAGGCTCTCAAGGTCATAGATCTAGAAACAAACCCATGTTCAAACCATTTCGAATCCTCGCCTATTTATTCGCGACTCTTTTTTCCTTTGCCTTGCTAATTGCTGCAGAGGATAAAGCAAATCCAGACACAAAAAATCAAGAACTAGCGACTGTTAACGGCAAAATAATCACGTTAGCTGATATTGAAAGAGCTCTTCGCATGCGCTACGGGCCGAGCCTAGATCAAATGCCTACCGAGCAACGCGCTAACACCATCAAACAAGTGACCCCAAGAATGGCAGAGGAACTCATCTCACGAAACCTCCTCTTAGAGGCTGCTAAAACAGCAAAGACAAAATCTAATGCTGAAGAATTAAAGAAAACCCTTGAGCAAATCAAAGGATCTCTTCCGCCGACCGTTAAGTTTGAAGACTATATAAAGAAAATGGGACACAATGAAAAGAGCTTCAAAGCGGAGGTGGCTGAAGAATTATTGATTAACTTCCACGTCCAGGAAATACTCAGCGCAGTAAAAGCGCCGACAGACACCGAACTTCAAAAACACTACGAAGAGAATAAGGAATCCTTTAACTCAAAAGAAAGCATCACTGCTAGTCACATCCTCTTAAAAGCTGACCCAGGCTCAGATGAAAAAGTGAAATCAGAAAAATTAAAAACCATTCAAAAACTCAAAGCGCAATTAATAACTGCAAAAGGAGTTGGCTTTGACAAGCTAGCCAAAGAGCACTCAGACTGTCCAAGCAGCTCCCGCGGCGGTGACCTTGGTTCTTTTGGTCGCGGTCAAATGGTCCCCGCCTTTGAGAAAGCCGCGTTCACTCAAAAAGTCGGTGACGTCGGAGATGTCGTTGAAACACAATTCGGCTACCATCTGATCAAGGTTACAAAAAAGACCAGTGCAGGTCAGCGCAAATTCGAAGATGTGAAAGAAGAACTCACCCGCCAGCTTGATGCCCCAAAACGTCAAAAAACAATGCAAGACTACATTGCTGGTCTCGAATCAAAGGCTAAAATTACTCGCAGCACAGCAATAAAGCCTGCAGAAGAGACTCCTTCTAAAAAGCCCTAAAAGATAGGAAATTCAGCTGATTTTCCTGTATCATCAAGCCCGGATTGGTACAATTGAGGCAACATTATTCGAACGCCATTTTGTTGGTGTTGTTCCAACCTGAGAACGGAACCATCTAGCAAAATAGTTCTGATCATTCATTCCGACAGCTGCACAAACGTCCCCGACCCTCAACCCCTTAATCAACATTCTCTGTGCCTTCTTTAACCGAATCTGAGAACGAATTTGGGAAAAAGTAAGACCTCTCTCTTTCTTTAACAAACGGTTCAGGTGGTCATGCTGAAATCCCAACATCTTAGAAAGTTTTGATAAATTTAGAGACGCGTCCTCTATTTGATCATTTATTATTTTTTCAACACGCACAGTAAACGCGCCTCTTGCTCCGCCCTTAAATCTCTTAGATTCAAGCCAACCAATCGCCCGTAAAACCGGATCAAGAATATCAAGAATCACAGCTCCTACTGCAACTATTCTATCTTCACTATCTGGTCCACGCATTTCAAATAATTGAGAAACTCTTGATCGAATCAGATTAAGTTCTGTTGCCGGGAGTTCTGCTAACGTCGTTATACTTCGGTTCTGATTATTAGATAATAAATTAACATCAATCACAAGACAGAGAGGCTGTCTAGATCGTTCTTTTTCAAAGCGGTGCCGTTCATTAGGCCCAACATATATGACTGTACCTGCCCTAGCAGGGTACCGGTTTCCTTGAACAGTTTGTTCTCCACACCCGCGCAAATAGATTAAAAATTGCCCATGGTTATGGCTATGAAATGAAGATCTACTTTCAGGTAAGTGCTCATTGAGACGGAGCTTAAGTATTTCAATTCTTGGTAATGTAATGCCTATTTTTTCTATGATTATTGGCCTGTAGTTACGCATAAATCTTTAGATCTATTGTTTTATTAGTACAAATAATATAGTCGATATTATGCTAATTAAAATAGATTTGTTCTAACCATTAAAAAGAACATGCACTAAAGGTAAAAAATGAGTTCAGATTCTAATGATACACCCGTAGTGCTAGTCACTGGAGCAGGAAGGGGCCTCGGGCGTGGAATTGCTTTAGAGATGTCAAGGTGCGGATTCAGTGTTGCTATTCATTACGGATCCAGCAAAGGAGGCGCGGACGAAACTGCGGACCTATGCCTCAAAGAATCCAAAAATAAAAATCAACACTTTGACCTGATCCAAGCCAACTTAGAAGATTCAAATAGCAGGCATACTATCATTACACAGATTGCAGAAAAATTTGGCCACATAGATGCACTCATTAACAATGCTGGAATTACCGAACCGAACCGGCGAGACTGCCTAGAAGCAACAGAAGAGGATTACGACACTGTCATGACAGTAAATCTGAAAGCGCCTTACTTCCTAACGCAGGAAGTAGCTCAAATGATGATCAAACAGGGCAATGTGCCCCGATTAACACATTATCAAATCATCAACATATCATCCATCTCATCAAACACTGTGTCTGTTAACCGTGGTGCCTACTGTATTTCAAAAGCTGGGCTATCCATGGCTACTCAGGTATGGGCATCACGACTCTCAGAACACAACATACTAGTGAATGACCTGAGGCCCGGAATAATGACATCAGATATGACCGCTGGCGCAAAGGACAAATATGATGAGATATTTGCTGATGGAGATCTTGTTCCCCTTTCACGTTGGGGGACTGGAGAGGATCTGGGCAAAGGGGCGTCGGCCCTGCTCCTCGGACACTTTCCTTTCACGACTGGTCACGTGATCCCGATCGACGGAGGATTTCATCTTAAAAGACTATAAAAACAGTTATTATTCAGAGCCATGCTTCAAACCGATAAATCCATCAGTTTCAAAGATCTAAGCCCTCAACTTGATACCCTATGGGAGCTATCAGGTCAGAAAATCCTGAACATCGAAAAAGAATATGATCACTCAAAGGGCTCTCCAGTTTTCACCTCGGCCGGCAAATACACGACCAGAGGCTGGACCGAGTGGACTCAAGGATTCGAGTATGGATCATCTGCGCTTCAGTTCGAGGCATCTGGAAACGAACAGTTCCTTGAATTAGCAAGAAACAACACTTTAGAAAAAATGGCCCCTCACGTCACCCATTTTGGAGTACATGATCACGGGTTCAATAATGTTTCAACTTACGGAAATCTGTTACGTCAACTACTCGCCGGGCAGTTTGAGAGTACCGAGTGGGAAGCTAATTTTTATCGCCTAGCACTCAAATTATCAGGAGCATCACAGGCTCGACGCTGGACAAACATTAATAGTAAGGGTGGTTTTATCTATTCCTTCAACGGGCCACATTCCCTCTTCGTTGACACGATACGATCGTGCAGGGCTCTCGCCATCAGTTATCTGCTCGGTCATAAATATATGGACGAAGGAGATCTGGAAATATCACTACTTGGAAGACTCCTCAATCATGCAATTTCAACTGCCAAGTACTCGGTCTATTACGGCGAAGGTAGGGACCAGTATGATGCCGAACCTGGCAGAACTACTCACGAAGCTATTTTTAATACCAATGACGGACAGTTCCGTTGTCCTAATTCACAACAGGGATTTTCTGGCTTTACGACCTGGACTAGAGGTTTAGCTTGGGCCATTACTGGATTTGCAGAAGAACTTGAATTCCTTGAACTTCTTAAGGATGAAGAAATCGACCCTTTTGGAGGACGTAAGAAAATACATTCCATCTTTCTGAAGGCCGCTCACGCTACAGGTTCCTTCTACATAAACAATACTCCTGCAGATGGAATTCCTTACTGGGACACTGGGGCTCCAGAACTAAGCAAAATGCCCGTTGATTATCTCGAAAAAAATTCCAACCCATACAATGACCACGAACCAGTAGACAGTTCCGCAGCCGCGATCGCGGCCCAAGGCCTGATCAGGCTTGGCCAGCTCCTAGGAGAGGCAGGAGACCAATACACAAAAGCAGGCATTACAATTGCCAAATCACTATTTAGCGAACCTTACCTCAGTATGGATCCAACTCATCACGGCCTCATTCTTCATTCCATATACCACAGACCCAATGGCTGGGACTATGTTCCAGATGGTAGTAAAATCCCTAACGGAGAATCTTCAATGTGGGGAGACTATCATGCGAGGGAACTTGCCTTATACATAGGAAAGCTCGCTGAGGGCACGAACTATCACTTCTTTGATTGTGCTCCAAGAGCTTAATCCAATCTAATATATGTCCAAGAAAATCTCAGAGATTGCCATTCACACGATCACTAATAAACCTTGGAATACTGAACAGTGCATTAAAGAATATTCAGCTGCCGGTATCGGAGGAATCACTTTTTGGCGATACAGTTTTGAAGGGAGAGACCCGAAGGACGTTGGCAAGCAGGCAAGAGAATCTGGGCTCGAAGTCGTTTCCGTGGCGAGGGGTGGATTCTTCACAGGTCAAACTCAAGGCGAGAGGCAAAAATCCATCGATGACAACAAAAGGGCCATTGATGAAAGTCACGAAGTCGGATCTCCTTCACTGGTACTAGTTTGTGGCTCGACTCCAGGACAGAGACTAAGCGAATCAAGACAACAGATACAAGAAGGAATAGGGCAGTGCCTCGACCATGCCGCAGCTGCAGGAGTAATTCTAGCAATAGAACCCCTCCACCCATTATATGCGGCGGACCGCTCTGCCATTAACAGCATGGAGCAAGCCAATCAAATATGTGAGAATTTAAATAACCACCCGAACATAGGCATTGCCGTGGACGTTTATCACACGTGGTGGGATGAGCACCTCAAGATTCAAATCGAACGGAGCGCAAGTAACGGGAACCTTACCGCATTCCATCTCTCTGACTGGCTCAGCCCAATGCAGGATACTCTCAATGACCGAGGACTGATGGGAGAAGGCTCTATTAACGTCAATGAGATAAGTGAATGGATCGATTCGACAGGATTTAAAGGATTCCATGAAATCGAAATTTTTTCAAATCGCTGGTGGGATTCTGATCAATCTGAATACCTAAAGAAAATTGTGAACTACTTCAAACCAAACTAATTCAAATGGAAACTAGACTCATCGGCATCATCCTTAACGGAGTCACTGGAAGAATGGGAACGAACCAGCACCTGGACCGTTCAATTTGCGCAATCATTCGCGAGGGAGGACTCAAAGTTAATGAGGACTTAACTCTCATGCCTGACCCGATCCTGACCGGAAGAAACAATGAAAAGTTGGCAACTCTAGCGACACAGTACGGTGAAAATACTATAGGCAAAGCATTTCCATACACGACGGACCTCCAAGGAGCCCTTGACGGTAAGTTCGGAGAATACGACGTGTTCTTTGATTCATCAGGAACACTTCAAAGGGGGCAGTTCATTGAGATGGCAACAAAGGCCGGTAAATCAATTTACTGCGAGAAACCCACGGCCACTTCTGTAAACGAAGCCCTTCGTATTGCAAAATTAGTTGAAGACTCGAACCTCAAGAATGGTGTAGTCCAGGACAAGCTATGGCTCCCAGGATTACGCAAAGTGAAACAACTTAAGGAGGATGGTTTCTTTGGAGACATTCTCAGTGTAAGAGGAGATTTTGGCTACTGGGTATTTACCGGAATGGACCCAGAAAAACCCGCACAGAGACCTAGCTGGAACTATCGTAAAAAGGACGGAGGCGGAATCATGATAGATATGTTCTGTCACTGGCAGTACGTGATCTCGAACCTCTTTGGCCCAATCAAAAGACTGGTCGCCTATGGATCCACTGACATTAGTGAAAGACGAGACGAGAATCAAAACATCTACCCAAGCACAGCCGATGATTCAGCTTATGCAATCTTCGAATTGGAAGACGGGACCATTTGTCAGTTTAACAGTTCATGGTGCGTGAGGGTCAGAAGGGATGACTTACTCACTATTGAAATAAACGGAACAAAAGGATCTGCCGTGGCCGGACTAAGAGAAGTTCGAATCCAATCCGATGAGGACACTCCTAAACCGGTCTGGAATCCAGATGTGGAGCAACCGATTGACTTCTATGAAAACTGGTCCCTCGTGCCTAACGCCATTGATTACGACAATGCGTTTAAGATCCAATGGGAAGAGTTCCTCCGTCACGTAACTATTGATGCTCCTTGGCATTATACTTTACGAGAAGGAGCAAGAGGAGTTCAACTCGCTGAACTTGGCATGAGGAGTTGGAAAGAAAAGCGCTGGGTCGAAGTAGACTTTAATCTAGAATAAGATGCCTCCAAAGCTCATCGTATTCGATCTAGATTTTACGCTCTGGGATGCAGGAGGGACCTGGTGCGATCACTTGGATCCACCCTTTGAAATGATTTCAGACAGGATCTATGATTCTATGGGAGCTGAATTGACGCTATATCCTGGAACTATTGATATTCTGGAAGAACTCAAACATGAATGCATCGATATAGGAATCGCTTCACGGACCGGAGAACCTGAATGGGCAAGAAAGTTACTGGATCTTCTGAACATTCGTGAATATTTCAGACACGAGGAAATCTATCCCGGCTCTAAGATCACCCATTTCAAACGGCTCAGAAACAAGTCAGGTCTTAATTATGAGGATATGATATTTTTTGATGATGAGCCTAGAAACATCACAGAAGTAAGTGAACTTGGAGTGAAATGCATCCTAGTAAAAAACGGAATCAGCCCTAGCCTAATCCACTCTTACTTAACATGTCTATAGACACTATAAATTATAGATAAATTACAAAAATATTAAGATATTGGAAAATATCGTGATCTCGTTGACGCTAAATAATTAAATGCCTGCAACGGAGCCAATCCCCGACATCAAGGACATCATTCCTCCTCCCGAAATCGCCGACCCTGAGAGGGGCGGCATTCTCCTTATCTGCGCATTATTAACTAGTCTCTTCATTCTCTCGATACTTATTCTATTTTGGATCAAGTCACGAAAGAAAAGGATCCAGTCAGAGCCAGTCGACCCACGCAAAGCTTCACTCGATCATTTGCACACTCTCAAGCAACGATATGTTGACCTTTCAGCACATGAAGTGGCCCAAGAAACAGTGACGGGCCTTCGACTTATAATTGCTCACAATTTCGGTCAAAAGAGCCTTAATTTGACTCCAGAGGAGTTTTTTACCATTTATAAGGAAAAAATAATGCAAATGTTTAGTAATGAGGACAAAGAAAGACTTTTGTTTATATTACATGGATGTGATCGCCTGAGATTTGCACCTGAAAAGGAGGACCCCTCTGAAAAACTCCCACTCATTGAAAAAACCATCCATTTCGTGAGGCACATCCCCAATGAGCCTCTAGTCTCCTCAACTAATAATGCCAATTCCACTACTGCCTGAATTTCAGTTCGCGGAACCTTACCTGCTCGGGCTATTGGCCATGCCGATTATCCTAATGCTTGTGCGGGGGAATCGGAACCCCCCGGCATCAATTGATTTTCCATCAGTCGTTCATTTCGGAAATGACTTTAAAAAGCAAAATAAAGGCTTTTTCTCGCTCAGTTCAGCTATTCTACCGCTTGCCATTGCCTCAGGAATCGTGGGCCTCGCCAGGCCTCAGAAAATTACCCACTCCGAGGTCATTGAGGGTGAAGGAATTGAAATTTCAGTAGCTATTGATGTTTCTGGATCAATGAGGGAAAGAGACTTCGTTGTCGACAGGAAACGCGTGGACAGACTCTCAGCCGCAAAGGCAGTCGTAAAAGAATTCATCCGAGGAAGGACCTATGACCGTATCGGAGTCATTGTCTTCTCTGGCAGGCCCCACACGATGGGGCCATTAACAATGAATCATGAATGGTTACAGGAAATGATCGACAGAGAGATCCACTTCAAGCGCTTTGATAATATCATTGAGGGGGGGACAGCTATCGGTACCGCTATAGCAGCTTCCGCAAAGAGACTTTCCGAAAGAGATGCCAAGAGCAAGGTAGTCGTACTCTTAACGGACGGAGTCCAAAGCGTTCCAGGCCTCACCCCGGAAGATGCTGCAAAATTATCCGCCACACTTGGGATCAAAGTGTATCCGATCGCTATCGGAAGACCCGGCCAGCCCGGCTCTGAAGAGGAGACTTTTGACCTTTCGACTCTCAGAAAAGTTGCATCAATTACTGGAGCCAAGGCCTTCCTAGGAAAAGATACCGAGGCGCTGAAACAAATCTTTGACGAAATTAATGAGCTTGAAAAGAGTGACATCGAGCATCGTCAAATAGTACGGAAAAAAGAATATTATCAATGGCCCACTCTTACAGCCGCTTCACTGCTTCTGCTCGGCATCGCCTGGAGAAGGACCGCTCCTGATTAATTTAATAATAATGACATTCGCTGATCCATTTTGGTTTTGGGGATTAACGGTAATAGTGCCGGTAATCTTGATGCAATCCCATGCCATTGGATTGAAACGTGACCGTACATCAGCATTTGTAGCCGAAGACCTGAGAAATCAGCTCATACACGGAACCTCGCGAAGGGTACGCGCGGCGCGTTTAACTGTACTTTGCTTCGCGTATGCATTAATCATCACGGCAATTGCTCGTCCTCAATGGGACTCTGAAGAACAACCCAGTTACAGTAAGGGCCGGACTGTAATGTTGGCCATTGATGCTTCCCGCAGCATGCTGGCGCAGGATCTGACTCCAAACAGATTGGATCGGGCCAAGCTTGCCGCTTATGATCTCATCGAAGCGTTACCCGAAGATCTCATTGGTTTGATGGCATTTTCAGGAAGCGCATCAGTCATGGTCCCCATCACCCCGGACAGAGAAGCTCTCCGCGAATCCATCAACCAACTCGATACTTATGCTGTAGCTAAGGGTGGCACTAACCTTGCTGAAGCCATCAAACAGGCCAATTCAACACTGAAGGAAAGTGAAGCAGAGAGTCATGCCCTGGTCCTATTCACTGACGGCGAGAACCTTGAAGGAAACGCAATTGAAGAGGCCAGTAAAGCTAGTGAAGATGGCACACTAATCATTGCTATCGGAGTCGGTTCAGAGCAAGGATCCGTAATTCCAGAACGAACAATTCGTGGACGAAAACAAACTTTTATCCGTGATGAAAACGGAGAACTGGTAAAATCAAAGCTAGACGCCAAGGCTCTTGAAGACATCGCAAAATCGGCCGGAGGAATCTTCCTAAGATTGGACTCAAAGTCCCTTAATTCAACGATCATCCAAGAAGCACTAGCGCAACTTGATACTAAAGAAACTGAATTCAGAGCTCAGGAAACTCCTATAGAGCGTTTCGTATTACCTCTGAGCATTGGAATCAGTATGATTCTTGGGCTATTATTGTCAGACCTTCTAAAGCACCCCCTCATGAAACCCAGTAAAGTAGTCATCTTAGTAATTTGTCTTATGGCTCTAACGGGTCAATACAAGCAATCCCATGCAGGTGTTATTTCAGAATCAAAAGAATTTTATGACGCAGGAGAATTCGATAAGGCAATAAAAAGCTATCAGTCAGCAATAAATGAAAACAAATCAACTTCTAAAACAGCTCAACTTAACCTTGGTTTGGGAGCTTCAGCTTTTTCTTCAAATAATCATGAACTTGCCCTAGACGCTTTCAGTTCAGCTCTTCTGAGCGAGGAAAGATCAGTCCAGGGAACCGCTCACTACAATCTCGGCAACACTCTTTTTAGAAAGGGTGAAGTATTATTAAGCTCGAGCGACGAAGCCGGTAAGCCTGGAACTCCGCCTTCAAAAGAAAGCATAGAGAATGTCATCAAGGATTGGGAAGGAGCAATCGAGCATTACCAATCCGCACTGAGCATAAATCCAAATAATACGAACACTCAACACAACATTGATGTGGTCAGGAAAAAGCTCGAGGAGCTAAAGCAGGACGAGCAAGATTCCAAGGACGAGCAAGATTCCAAGGACGAGCAAGATTCCAAGGACGAGCAAGATTCCAAGGACGAGCAAGATTCCAAGAACGAGCAAGATTCCAAGGACGAGCAAGATTCCAAGGACGAGCAAGATTCCAAGGACGAGCAAGATTCCAAGAACGAGCAAGATTCCAAGAACGAGCAGGATTCCAAGGACGAGCAGGATTCCAAGGACGAGCAGGATTCACAGGAACAGCCATCCGCCTCAGGAGAAGACCAGAAAGTGAACCCTAAAACGGGCTATTCAAAAGAAGAAGCGCAGCGCCAACTCGAAGCTTTGGCAAACGAACAGATCCTGCGAGCACTTCCCAGAAGATCAAAGGCTCGATTCTCAAAAGACTGGTGAAATCAAAATTACAGAGCTTTGGATTTTTCCTATTAGCAATGGTTCCATTGGTAGCCAAGGCTCAAGTAAATCTTCACATAGCCATAGAACCTGGGAACATCATACGTGAAGGATCCACGGCAAAGATTTCAGTTAGCGCCGCTGGTAAAATTAGCTCTGAAGAGCCTCAACTTGAAATTGAAGGAGGAGATCTAACCGTTCGAAACATTGGCAAAGGCTTTGAATTCATGCGCAGCAATCAAGGAGTAACTAGAGTAACCACATACTCTTTCGAAGTGCGCGGCGGCGCAGGTAAATATAGCATCAAAGGAATATTTAAGGCCACGAATGGGACTCTTTATGAGACGGAAACCGCAAAGCTTCAGATCCGTAAAAAGACGGCCCAGGAAAGAGCACTGCGCCCAGAACTTGTAGTGAAAGCTATTAACGGATCCCCTTTCGTGGGCGAATCAGTTTTTGCAGAAATTACTCTACTCCTCCAACCCAACACACAAATCTACTCCGAAAGAAATAACATCGTTAAACTTTCAGGAGATGGTATTCGAGCTGTTTATCTGGCCGGTCCCAAAGAAGCGCCCCCAGTTAACGGGAAAAGGGCGATTCGGTTTCTGTACCAGATATCTCCACTAAAATCTGGCGACCTCAGTCTTACCGCCTCATTCAAACCTCTCATCCAATTACCCAGCACTACAGGCAGGAGACGCGTAGATGAACGGTTCGATCTAACATCACAACCTGTCAGCATTGCCTCTAGATCATTACCTACCGAGGGGCGACCCGCGGATTTTTCAGGAGCTATTGGAAATTTTGCACTCAGCCTTCAAGCTGACCCTCTATCAGTAAAGACTGGAGAACCTATCGCAATGCGCTTCACCGTGACAGGGAATGGCAGCTTTGAATTCCTTCAATCTCCCAATCCTACTTCAACTTCTGGATGGAAATTTTACGAACCCAGCAAACTAGACCTGCAGCGAGGTGAACCCGGGAAACCTTCACAGCTAATCTTCTCACAAAACATAGTTCCCGAACAAAAACACGATCAGCTCCCAACGTTCCGACTCACGGTATTCGATTCAAAAAAAGAACAGTACGTGACCCTCATGACTGACCGGATCCCTCTAACAGTTGAAGAAGTCGCGCTCAATTCAGGATTCAAAAAGAAACAAACTCCATCAGATTTAAATTCATCAAACAATAATACTGCCTCACCAGAATCGGCACTGTCAGATATTTTAATGATGGATAGCACCATCACACCTCAATGGTCTGTCGCCTCCACTCCTGCATGGAGAAACTCAGCCTTCTGGTCAGTAAACCTACTGTCCATTACCTTGTTAATTATAGCCGCCACGTGGCTACGCCTCCACCAAAAGAAAACACAGCAAAGCGGAAAAATAAACGCTAAAGAAGCTCTGGAAACATTGAAGAAAAACAACGCATCAGACACTCAATTTGATCTCATTGCATATGATTGCCTCAGAAGAATGATATCTGAAAAGAAAATTAAGGAAATAAGCCCCCTACTATCGCAGGTGCAGAAAAGGTACGAGCACATCAAATTCAGCGGCAATACAGACAAGCTTCCGAAACAGAGCACCGAAACCGAACGTTCTCAAATCATTGAAGAATTAGATCAATTAATTAAAAAATGCACAGGATAGTCATAGCCTTCATTTTTATTTTAAATTGCTCATCGGCAGATCAATCCATTGCTGATCTTGCCGGCGCCGAAGACAATTTCGACAGAGGCACTGCATTTCTTAACAAAGAGAAATACGAAAAATCAATTCAGAGTTTTACCTCACTCATTAATAAAGAACAATTCGCACCCGAACTATTCCTTCAA
>Ga0114996_10005129_pt1 | contig 15488 bp, 14 predicted proteins | sample ArcticOcean_MG_C_4_FD_87039 | JGI IMG/M metagenome (GOLD analysis project Ga0114996, IMG submission 87039) | Marine microbial communities from western Arctic Ocean - ArcticOcean_MG_CB4_134 | ecosystem: Environmental > Aquatic > Marine > Oceanic | place: Arctic Ocean: Canada Basin | collected...
AGTGAGTTAAGCGCCCCGATAACCAATATGCAAAAAGGCACGTCAATGTTACGTTCAGCCTAGCCATGATGACCATCGCAATCTACGCAAGAGTTTCACGCAGCGACGGCACGCAAGACGCTGCCAACCAGCTTGAGCAGCTGCGGCGCTACGCACGAAAGCAGGACTGGCTCGTTTACGGCGAGTACGTAGACACGAAGACGGGAAGCACCGCCGAGCGTGACGCCTTCAAAGAGCTGTTCGCTGATGCGCACGAGCGGGAGTTCGATCTCGTGCTGTTCTGGAGTCTTGACAGGTTCAGTCGGGAAGGTGCTTTGAAGACGCTACAGCACCTACAGCGGTTGACGGATTACGGCGTGAAGTGGAAAAGCCTTACCCAGGAGTACCTTGATTCAAGTGGGCCGCTCGCCGACGCGGTTATAGCAATCATGGCCTGCCTTGCCAAGCAGGAAAGGGAGATCCTGAGGCAGCGAACCAAAGCTGGGCTGGAGCGTGCCCGACGCAAAGGCAAGCAACTGGGCAGGCCGAGAAAAGTCTTCGGCCGGGAGCGAGTGCACATCATGCGGAAGCAAGGGCAAAGCTACCGCGAGATCGGCCAGGCCGTTGGAATCTCGGCGATGCACTGCTACCGCATCTGCACAGGCAAGGTGTAGGGAACCCAGATGAGGACGATCGGCGAACGGGGATGTCTCGGGGGCAACCGAGGATGATTTGGCGCTACTGGCCGATGTGCAGCGCCGCCCGTGGCAACGACTCGGAGCGGAGTTTTCAGATCGCAGGACGAGCGCTTCGTACGAGGTTCCGGGCCGATTTTTCAAGGCAAGCCCTACAAGCGATCGCAGGCCCAAACCCGGCCTCCCCAGCCCCCGAAAGCGCGTTGTCGGCGCGGAGAACCCATGACAATCTGCGTTCTGAGCCGTGTTACCAATCAGTAACAACTAGGCTGCCCACGCTAAGATCCTGCCATCAATCGGCGACGTGACTTGTCGTGCCTCTGCGAATCAACGTTGGGACACTAGTGTATTGGGAATAGTGTTTCAACCTGCTCGGCAGGCCCTCCCAGCAGCCATTTCCGACACAATCCGACTACTTGTAAGGCCCGATACCCGTTAATCCGGGCAAGGCCCAGCCGGAGTGTATACTCTTGTTTTGGGCGCTTTTGCATCACTTTCCCTTCCCGTGAAACACTATTCCCAATAGCGTTGAGCGCCCAGACTATAGGACACTCAGAAACTTCAGGCAACACCCGCCCATCATCAGGCTAGGATGTGAGCAACTTCATGCTGGCCTACCGAGTCAGTCTCTTTTCCAACGGGTCCTGTCAAGCGTGAACTCTCGAGGATCCAGTGAACGATCATCGTCGTCATTGTCGAACTCCGTTCGTCGTTCGACTCGCTCAGGAAGGAACAGCAGCGAGAGAACAGAGTTGTAGTAAGGAAGCGCTACAGAGTGCTCTAAAACGGTCGCTTTGTCGCGCAGGTTAGTGTCATACAACCAGGCCGTCGCCGGCACTTCCCGCAATTCGTCCGGGAGCTGAGTCGCGCCGCGAAACCAGGTGCTTGCATACGTTGTAGGGTCGAGCCGCTCTACCAACGCTCCCTCGCCATCTTCGAAAAGGCCCTCGGCCCCGACGACCCCTCGGTCGCCATCACCCTCAACAATCTCGCCGAACTCTATCGGGCGCAAGGCCGCTACGAGGAGGCCGAGTCGCTCTATCAACGCTCCCTGGCCATCAAGGAAAAGACCGTCGGCCCCTAGCGAGCTGTAGGAGCGTCGGGGATTTGGCCACCTCGATAAGGTCGAGCCGAGTTCGCACTAAGGCCACCCAGAAACGCGAGTCGAGGGCCTCGGACCTGCCCAACCGCATGCATTACAGCGACAACTTGACCGCTGGTGGTGCGGTGACGCCACCGCCGAGGGCCATCTGGCAATTCGTCGCCGTTCCAAACGACCCAGGGCGTACAGTACCGGAGGGCCAATGCTTTTTTGATAAAGATATTCAATCTTTATGAAAGTTTTAGACTAGGATTCACCCTTTAAGGGATATCATTTGGATAATTACTACAATATCCCCGTCGGGCAAACTAGAGTTGCGTTGCTACAGAACGCACCGTGCCGCTGGGGCAAGGAAGACTTCTATGGAACTTGGCAAGATTCTAAAAGCATTGAATGACGAGAGAGAGACGATTGACCACGCGATTGCCACCCTGGAGCATCTGGCTGCCGGGCGTGGCCGCCGGCCCCACAGTGGCGGCTCCGCGCTGACGGCCCCGAGCTGCAGCCCTGCCATCCGACTCTTGGCTGCAGCTCGGCTAAGACCCGGGCTCGCGGCGGACGCGAAAAAGATGAGTGCTCCGAGAATACGAACTTACTGACCGGCATCAGTCGGTATCGGGGTCATTTTCCGTCGGAGCGCTGGTAGCCTTCCCTCGAAATCGGCTCCAATGGATCGCGAGCAGCCTCTCCGCCATCCTTTGACCCACCACCTCGGGAGACAAGAAGCTGCGCACATATGCCTGCCCGGCTGCCCCAATTCGGTTTCTCAGCTCGGCATTCTTCCGGACTTTCTTCATCTGTTCCACCGCATCCAGGAAGGAAGGCTCAGCCCAGCTGCTATTAGCGTGGAACGGAGGATTCCCTTTGCCAACCTTCTGTAACCGATATTTGACTAGAAGGCTGTTGTCTGGGTGAGTGAACTCCATGTTTCCCGAATAAGCTGTCACAATCACAGGCGTGCCCAAAAACATCGCTTCTGCTATCGCAAGCCCGAATCCCTCTGCCCGGTGAAGGGAGACCAAGCAATCACTGGCGTTGATGAGGGAGTTCACTTCGCGACGCCTCATCACCCGGTCGACGATGGAGATCTGATTGGATCCGGCACAGTGTTCACGAAGCACCTCAGCGTAATGGGGTTGCTGATCGATGTGGCTGACCTTGACTACGAGTCGACACTTGGGATCGTTTTGGAAAGCTGTCTTAAAGGCTTCCATTACCGCAAGGGGGTTCTTGCGTTCGAAAACGCTCCCGGCATCGAGGACTGTCAGGAATACGAACTCATCAGTCGGGAAGCCTAACTCCTGCCGGGTCATGAGGTTGTCTGTGCCAACCTCTATACCCATAGGCATCCGAACTACCGGGATCGGGGCTTTTAGCGCTATCGCGTCCTGGCAGAATTGGCTTGGAACCCAGATTTCCTGCAGATATTGGAAGGAATCCATCCACTGGGTGGGGAATTCCGGCAACTCCCAGGCCCAATAACCGATGTTGTAGCATCTGCGGAAAAATTCTTCTCCTAGTTTTCTTGCAACACTTGGCAATGTGTCGGCGTTGTAGCAGTGGAGATTGAAGTGATAGGAGCAGTCCCCTTCTCTTGCATCCACGCGAGGGTCTCGCTCGCTGTCCTCGTCGGTGATATCTCTCACTGCCACAGGGATACTACAACGGCGAGCAGAAACATACAATAAACGCGATGACTCGCCAAGTCCTGTCGGAGCACTCAGTAAACCGACAAGGTTTAGCCCGAAGGGCCTATTCGACAACGCGGATTGTACCCGTTTCTCTAAGTAATCCCTTGGGGTCCAACACCTCCTGTCCTCCGCCGCATCCCGCAAAGTGAATCCCTGGAAACTTGCTCGAAGTGCTGTCGCCTTTACTCGCCAGCGCTCCCGAAGGCGTGCTCCCTCGCTCGGCAAATCCTGCAATAGTTCTTCCCACTTGCGACGCATGGGAGCTACGAGTTCTTCGCCAAGTCGAAACTCTCTAGGAGCCAACGCAACGAACCAACGAACGAAATCGAAGTGGTGCCTCGACTGGTCAGGAAAGTTGGACTGCAAGTCGTGGCGGGATTCGTAGATTTCTCTTGCTAAACGCGTCACTTGCAAACCGTTCGCCCCAAACTCAACCAGTTCGTTAAGCCATAAGAGGGTAGCTTCGCGTGTTACAGGCGTGGGAACGGACTCACTGAATTCGTCCCAGTTGCTGTCGATCAAGAATTGGCAAAAAGGCGGCAGGCCAACTGTCAGGTCAGTCGAGAATCGCTGAAGAGCCAGCTGCCTCGCCAGACGCTCTGAAAGCTGAGAGTCACCAGGGACTTTCTTAGCGCACAAACTGTCTATCCCCACCTGGGCTGTTCGAATGGAGCATGTCTGGATTTCCGTTGAAACTCGCGATTCTCTAGTAGATCTAGTTTACGCTGCTTTGGACCGGGAGTCAAAGGCCTCGACCGAAGTGTTTTCAGTGCCCCGGCAGCTTCGGCAGGTCCTTGTAGCCCTTTAAGTGTCGAAATTTCTTCTCCCCAACTCGATGTTCCAAGTGCCCGTCGTCAGCGGGGTGCGGCGGCGAGCGGGCCGGCGGCGAGACCTTGAAAACCGACGAAGGTCCACTGGTCGCCAGACGCGCTGTACCACCACAGTTGATTCGAGAGATCCCGGCCGGCGATGAAAAGACTCCCGGTCGATGCGGCAGGTGAAGCGTCCTGTAGGACGCCACCGCTGAATACCCAGCTCTGCCAGCCATCTCCAGTGCCCTCTAGGAAGGGCCGACACCACACGCCACCTCCGGGGTCCAGCACAGTAGAGTAAACCGTGCCGCCCGAGGCCGCTACCCGCGGGTCGGTGCTAACCACGCCGCCCCCAAAGAACCAGCCCGTTAGGGTCCCGCTGCTGTCCACGCGCGCCATCCAAACGGCGTCGAATATGTCGCGGACGCCAATGTAGGCCGCGCTGTCGGCGCCCGCCGTCACCGATGGCTGGCCTTGCACTACGCCGCCGATCAGCGTCCAGCCGAGGAAGGTGCTGGGGGGCAAAAAGCGGCCTACCCAGAGAGCGTCGAAATTGTCTTTGCCGACAAAATAAATCGTCCCGCCGGGCGCCGCTGCCATTACCGGGTCGGTGGCGAAGACACCGCCCAGGTTGGTCCAGGTCCCGATGTTGGTCGGCGGTGTGTAGCTGTTGATCCAGTAGGCATTAAAGTTGTCGCGGGCAGCAAAGTAGGCGGTGCCATCGGTGGCCGCAATAGTCGGTACACCTTGCACCACACCCCCAGCAAAACTCCAGGAGCCCCAACTCTGGGTCGTGGCGCCGAAGACGTTCAACCAGGGCCCGTTGAAAGTGTCTCGAGCGACAACGAAGGTATCCTCGGCAGCGTTCTGGGAGGCGCCAGGATCACTAGCGAATAGTCCCCCGGGGTTTTGCAGCGCTGTGTCCCCAAAACGGGTCATCTGGATCCCGCCGAAGGCGTCCCGGAACACACCGACTTTATCGGGAGCGCTGATCTTGGCGACGAAGGGGTCGGAGCGAGATCTGGCCCCACTGTCACCGGGAAATCGGCGGAGGGGGTCCGGCCCGTAACGTAGGCGTTGCCAAACCGGTCAACTGCGATCGCGAAACCTAAATCGCTGCCACTTCCGCCAAGGTACCCTGCGTACTCAAGTGCCGTACCGTCTACCGTCACCTTGACTACGAAGGCGTCGCCGAAGGGGCTGCCGCCGTTGAAGCTCAGATCCGGCCCCATGGTCACTGGAAAGGTCGCCTCCGAAGAACTGGTCCATCCGGTAACGTAGGCATTACCTACGCTGTCCACCGCGACGCCCCCGTCAAAATCATTGGCCGAGCCACCGACGTAGCCGGCATAGACGAGCCCTGTACCGTCCGCTTTCACCTTGGCCACGAAGGCATCATTGCTGCCATTGAAGGTAAGATCCGGCCCCATGGTCACAGGAAAGGTTGCCTCCGAGGAAGTGGCGAAGCCGCTCACGTAAGCGCTGTCGGCGCTGTCGACGGCGATACCTCTGCCTTCATCGAAGCCCGAGCCCCCGATGTAGCCGGCTTAGACCAGCACGACGGGGTCGAGCACAAGTGTCCGCGTCGGGTCATACGCGCCTAGCTGAAAACCGTAAGTCTGCACGCCGCCAGCGGCCTCGCCCTCCAGTGCGTACGCTGCACCTACCTCCGCCCGCTACCCCTCGATCTCCTGGTACGCATACGGCTCGCCATCCTCAAAACCGCCCGCCGGCGTGGACACCTCCAGTTGCCCTGCCCCGTTGAGCGTGATCTCAGCCCCCCGATAAGCCAGGCGGATCTGGCTGGGATCGGCCCCCGGCTCTACCAGGAACGTGTATTTGAGTTGATTGACCGTCCCTGTGTAGACCAAGTCGATGCCTGGCCAGAGATCCTCGTACACCACTTCGGCGTAGGTGGGAAGCCCCGTGCGCCACTCGTCCCGCGGCCCTTTGAAGTAACTGATGACCGCCGAGGTCGGCTCCTTGCCCACGGGCCGCACGTCTGGGGTTGCCCCTACGAACTCGAGCTTGACAGTCCAGCGCTCGACCGCCGGGTCCGCTTCCGGCCCGTCAGACAAACCCACGGTGCGCCACGCGCCGTTTCTGAAAACTATGGCCTATTCTTGCTCCTGCAATCACAGGAGAGATCAGGTATCCAGCTAGCACCTCCGTCCGTACTCTTGACGAGACGAGAAAAAGGACCGCCGACGTAGATCGTGGCCGGATGAGCGGGATCAATGGCTAGCGCGAAACCCAACGCAATGGGGTCGACAAGCGTCCAGTTTGCGCCTCCGTCGATGGTTTTGTAGGTACCCAAGCCGGTCACGCCGGACGGCGGTCCAAATCATGCCACCGTCAGTGCTCTTGAAAACACCGGTCCCGCTCCCGGCGAAGACCGCGTCGGACGCCGCTCCTTCCCCGATACCGAGGATCGTGTGTAAATCGCCCTTCGGATACGCCTTGCGGTTCGATGTTTTTCTAATCTGGAAGCACCGGCCCTTTGAGGCTGGTCCCATCGGGGAGAACCATCTGTGCCTTCCGCCCGGCAACGGCCTGCGCCAGTTCGTTCTACTCGACCTCGATCCATTCTTCCCGGGATGCTGGTGCAGCGCCATGGGTCGCGAAAAGAACTGCAATAAGGCATCGACACTCTAGTTAACGTAAATAGACAACCCAGCATACACCCGTGCCGAGATCGAGTCAAGGACATTCATTTGATTTCTGTAAATTTGGACAGGCGGGGAATCGTGGGGCTATGCTCAGAAAGCAGTCCCCTGCTGCCTTAGCTCAAAGCGCGCTCAAAACAGTCCCCAGGCGCGCGGTGATCGCCTCAATATGAGACTCCTCGGCGATTAACGGCGGGGCAATGAGCAACGCATCCCCGGTGGTAGAGACGCACGAAAGCTTCATGGAGAAACCGGGTCGCGGTAGGGATGCCGGTCGCCCGGCACCCCCCGCACAGTCCCCACCGGCCTGCCACTTCGCGGCAGGCGCCTCCGAGGTCTCCCGGTGCTCGTGCGGGGAGTTTCCTGACGTGCACGGGTTCTCCGACCGCGCCGGGGCCTCCCGCCGCTTGCGAAAGTGCGACGGTTGATATTGCCTTTCCTTTCTGTCCACAAGGTCGGCACCCGAAAAGAGGTATTTCGCGGCCCCATAGGCGGCCCGCCAGTACCTCTGTCAACGCTTCACCCACAATGTCACCAGTGGCGGCGCATGACTCGAGGTCAGCGTGGATCGCTACTCCTTCGCTGTAGGGCTCTCGCATCCCCAACTCTCCGCCGGTTTATCCCGGCACACAGGTTAAAGTCCACGCCGCACTGCTCGATCAGCCAACAGTTCGCCGCTCACCAGCGTATTCTCCATGGCGCCTTGACGCAACCCGAAGACCTGTTTTCTGCCCGCTCACAGCCAGTCCCAGCGCCACGATCAGGTGCTGCGAGTGATACTCCACACTGTCGATGTAGATTGCGCACAAGGACAACCCGTGCAGGGGGCGCTCCAGCGATTCGCGCAGCTTGCGACGGCTGACCCGGATGAAATGATCGCTCACGGCGGACTTTTCTGTGCGTCGGTGAATTCGCGCACCTCCCGGCGGTAGTTGCGTGTTGACAAACCGAGTACGAGCTTGTCCCAAACGGCTGCGTCCAACGGTTCCCCACGACGAAACAACTCGTAGCTACCCAACGGCCGCGTCGCGGCCGTATTCGCTGCACCGCACCAGAAGGGTGCGCCCTTGACTGAACCCTCGCCGGCCGCAAAGGCTGCTCAGCAAAGCGAAGGGAGAAGAAAGCTTCGGCCCTCGTCTCGGGTTGACAGACGTTTTCATGGAAGGCGTCTGAAGCGGTCAATAAAGTTAGGGGAAGAGACTGAAATTGCACATCCGAGTTAATACGTGTTATTAACGTGGAGTGCCCTGATGTGTGCCGATACGCCAAACGCAGTCGGTACCGAGTCAATCCTCGGTTCAGACAGCTCATGCGCGCATACGGCCACTGAGTTGCCCCTAGCAATCTGATGGCAGAGACGATTTCCATTGAAGAACTCGAGAAGAGGCTCGAAGCGGGAATCGGAATACCGCCTGGGAGCGCCGAACAAACGGGCTCCTCTTCGGTAGCCGACTCTTTGATGTTGGTTAGAATGCACATCGGCAATTGCCGCGAGATCGTTCAGGATCTCAGGGTGCAGGCCGACCGGATCGGCACCATTCCAAGTAGCTACCCTTGGCATGTGGATCTCATTATGAGAGTGATCTCAGCACTGATTCCGTGGTATACGCGTTCTCTCCATCAATTTGCCAACCGGACAACGGAAGCCACCGAGGTATTTCTTCAGTCGATTGCGGATCTAGCCGATGCCCAGGCGCACCTCGCGGCGCAGCTCGAATCTTCGGAGCGCCAGGCGAACCGACCACCAGGGAAGAGCTCCAGCCGAACTCGAGTCATCAAGCGCCAACGATGAAGCTACATATCCTGACGAACGCGTTGATCGAAGGCGATGCAGTGACCAACCACTGCCTGCTGATGCGGCGGTTGGCCGCAGATCTTGGTATCGAGGCCTACCTTTATGCCGAGTACGCTGACGAAGCAGTCAAGCTCGAGCGGTTTCCTATCAAAGAACTACGGGAACGCGCCTGCGACGGGGACATCCTGCTCCACCAATTCTTCAACGAATCGACGTTGATTCCTCAAGTGGAACAGTTTCCCGGCCAGAGAGTGTTGATGTACCACAACATCACGCCCCCCGATTATTTCGCGGTCGGTAGCGAAGGTCACCGCTCGTGCAGCTTTGGGCTGCGCCTGGTGCGCACACTGGTTCCCCTCTACGACCACGCGGTCGGGATGAGCGAGTTCAGCCGTCTGGACCTAGAACGCATGGGTTATCCGCGTACCAGTGTCTTACCACTGTTCATTGACGTCGAACGACTTATTGGCGTCACACCGCGCTACAGGGTGATGGAAAAGGGACGGGAAATGTCTCCCACGTTTCTGTCAATCGGTCGAATCGCTCCGAACAAGCGGCACGACGATTTGCTTCGGTTTGTCGCAGCTTGTCGCCGCCTTGGCCGCCGGGCCGGGCTGATTCTAGTAGGGGACGACCAGCAACACCCGACCTACACCGCGAGGCTCCACAATCTCGCTAAGCAGCTCTCTCTCTCGGTCGGCTCCGACGTGGTGTTTACCGGAAAGGTTCCCGAAGACTATTTGGTAGCCTGTTTTCGCACCGCTGACGCGTATCTGTCGATGAGCGACCACGAGGGATTCTGTGCACCTTTGATCGAAAGTATGGGCTTTGGACTTCCCACGATTGCCCGAAACAGCAGTGCGTGCGAGGAGACATTAGGGGACGCGGGATTGCTTTTGCGCTCGAGGGATTTCGAAGCCATGGCAGAGCAAGTGCTGGCGGCTCTTGATGACTCCGAGGCCAGAGAGAAGATCCTCGCCACCCAAGCGCGCAGGATCCAGGACTTCTCGTTCGAGTGCCAGCGTGAGCGCCTTTCGAAGTTCCTTGCCAAATTCGAGCGGGTCGCCCCCCCCCGGGCGGCATTCGACCCTTCGGTCAGCGTGGTGATCAACACTTACAACCGAGGCTGGCTTCTGAAGCGTTGCATCGAAGCTCTACGTATGCAAGAGTACCGAAACTTCGAAGTCGTCGTCGTCAACGGACCCTCGACAGACGATACGCAGGTAATCCTGGAGAACCTCCATGCGGACGTCCGGACGGTACAAACCGATTCCCGTGTGTTATCGGTTTCCCGGAACCTCGGCATCGCCGCGACTCGGGGTGACTTAGTCGCGTTCATCGATGATGACGCTATTGCCCACCCCGCCTGGCTGTGGGAACTCGTCTCAGCGTTTCAAGCGCCCGATGTTGGCTGCGTAGGCGGCCTCGTGTACCGCATGAATGGAGGTGAGATCGAGTTCCGTAATGGAATTCTCGACCGCCAGGGCATGGTGCGTTGGGATGAGCCGAAGCCTGGCGTTCACTGGGCCTGGGAGAACGGCTACATCAATACGGTTTCGGGTAATAACTGCATTTTCCGGCGGTCTGCGCTTGAGAAAATCGGAGGCTTCGATGAGCAAATCGAGTATTACCACGACGAAGCAGATGTCGTCATGCGGATGCAGACGGCTGGTTTTCGGACGATTCATCGCCCTGGGGCTATCGTGTATCACGAGGCTGCCCGATCCCACAATCGAGCTGGCAAACATACTCTCAACTGGTATGCTATCGTCAAGAATACTTTATACTGTGCCCTAAAGAACTACACGGGAGGTGAAACAAGGATTAAAGCCGCCTTGCGGGTGCTACTGGAGCTTCTCCGCCAAAAAGTCCGGCCAATGCTCTTGTGGTGGTCCGCTCGGGAAATTAGTGCAAGCGAATTTCTACGGATGATGAGCGCCAGTCTGAGAGGGATGGGAGCTGGCCTGAGGAAAGGGCTGAGACCTAAGCCGCTCCTTGCCCGATTTGAGGAGCAGGATGACCAAGTCAGGTTCCAGCTCTTTCGTATTCAGGACGAACGTTCGCTATCGGTTTGCCTGCTTTCCCAGGGAATCCCTCCCCAATTGGTTGGCGGCATCGCTACATACACGCTGACACTGGCGCCGGTCCTCCGAGACCTTGGATGTCTGGTGCATGTTGTAAGCTGCGGCATGAAACCGGAATCTGAGTATCGCGACGGGATTTGGTGGCACTGTGTCCCGCCTGTCCCGATCGCTTCCACCGTGGGCCTGTCCGCAGCTCTGAAGAATGCTTCTAGGGTTGTTAACTACAGCAACGGAGTTCGATGTAAGGTGTTGGACATTGCTGCGCGTTGGGGCCTCGACGTCTTGGAATCTCCCTCTTGGGACGCTGAGGGATTGCTCGTAGCCCTCGAAGCCAGAATGCCGGTGGCGGTTCGTGTGCATTCACCAATGTTTAAGGTGATGGAGACGCAAAGCTGGAATCCAACGGAGGATTTGAGGCTGTGTTGCAACCTAGAGGGCTTGTTGCTGCGCCGTGCAACAGCCGTGTCGGGAAGCACGAAACCTCTGTTGCGCCTAGTTGAACAACATTTCGAGTTGCCTGACCGCCAGATGGTTTTACTCCCGCTCGGGTTGTCAATCAAAGGCCAGCTGTCGACACGCCATAATACGGCGGACAAGAAGGTCCTTTTCGTCGGTCGTCTTGAACGTCGCAAAGGAATTCACACGCTGCTGGAGGCCTTGCCGGCGGTACTACGTACACTCGACTCGGTTAGGTTCGACATAGTGGGCAAGGATGTTGCGGCTGAGAATGGGGCCGTATCCTGGGCAGAAAGATGGAAGCATGATCACCCGGAGTATTCTGGCCGAGTCCGGTTTCATGGTGAGGTTTCCGAGGAGCAACTTTCTGATTCTTACGCCGACTGTGACCTTTTCGTCGCACCGTCGCTCTTCGAATCTTTCGGCTTGGTTTATCTGGAGGCCATGGCTCGCGGTAAGCCGGTGGTCGGTACGCGGGTAGGCGGGGTTCCCGATGTCGTCGTAGATGGTAATACCGGGCTGTTAGTCCCCCCCGAAGACGCCCCGGCTTTGGCGGAGTCGATTCTGAAGATTCTGCAGGATGACGCGCTAGCCGAAACCCTTGGCCGTACCGCTTTTCAGCGCTATACAGACCATTTCTCGGCGCAGGCAATGGGGAGCAACACGCTGGCCTTCTACAAGCAGACCTTGGAGCACTGGCAGGCGCGGCGCGAGATCGTGTGGCAAGGCGACGTTTTCAGTTGTCTCCGACATGATAACAGTAAGGTCGTATGGCTACCTGAGGCGAGGCAGGCCTGCCTAGTCGGCGAAGCCGGCGAGCCAAGAACGATTTGGTTCGGCCCCTATTCTCAGCTAAATGATGGTCAGTACCGGGCCGAATTCAAGATTTGGTTCGCCGATATTCCTCCGCAGGCCACATCGTTGGGGCGGCTAGACGTGTTCAGCATCCGCTCTGGCCTGCTAGGTGAGAAGGAGATCTCACCTGAGGATTTTCCAGTGGCACGCGGTTCCGTCCTTGACATCTACTTTACGGTGCCCGAGTCGTCGACAGACGATATCGAGTTCCGAGTTCACACCAGTGGAGTGGCCCACCTTTTCGTGCGCGAGATTGTCGTCAGTCGTTACGCCCACCAGGGGCCTAAACAACGCCGTTGAGTTTCACCAGGCCAATGCGAATCACGAAGACCCAGTCAAAATTGCATGAACTCTACGAGTACCGGGAGTTTCTTGCTCAGTTTGTATGCCAGCAACTCCATGCTCGGTATAATGGATCGTTTCTTGGTTTTTTTTGGACGCTTCTGAATCCCTTGTTGATCTATTTCAGTCTGAGCTTCGTCTTTTCCTACTTGAATCGTTGGGACCTGCGTGACTACGGTTTGTACTTCTTTAGCGGCTATCTGGCGTGGAATTTCATTGCAAACAGCTGTCTGATGGCCAGCGATTCGATCGTTTCCAATCCCGCTTACGTCAACCGGATATACGCCCCGAAGGCACTGCTGCCGCTCGCGGTGGTCACCATCAACCTGGTAGATCTCGCCGTGGGATTTGTTATTGTTCTCATCCTGACGGTGGTTGCGGGGAAACCGTTTTCGCCGGCTCTCATGGTGATCCCTGTCTCAGCCGCGATCACGGCTGCTTTTGTCATAGGAATGAGTCTGATCTGTGCCGTGTGTAACGTCGTCTTTCGTGATTTCCAGCACCTCCTCGGCGCCGCGCTGTTTTTGGGATTCTTTCTATCTCCAATTCTGTGGATGCCGGACGCGATGCCGGAATCCATGCAGACATACATCACGCTGAACCCTGTTGTTCCGTTCCTCGAATTGTTTCGAGCCCCCCTCTGGCAGGGAGTACTGCCACAGTTGAATACGATCGTTGTTGGGATTGGGTTGGCGCTGGCTAGCCTGGTCTGTGGCGTTGCCTTATTCTCCCGCTTCGAGAACCGATTCTATTACTACCTTTGAGTTGCGTGCCTGTCAATCGAGTGACTCAGAACGACAGATCTGCCCGGGTGGTGCTCCGCGATGTCGGAGTGGAGTATAGACTCTATACCGACCGTGAAAGGACGATCAAGGGACGAATACTGGGTGGCTGGCCATTTTTCCACCTGCGGACGGAACGTTTCTGGGCCTTACACGACATTAATCTTCGGGTCAGCGAGGGAGAAGTCCTCGGAGTCATCGGACCCAATGGTTCGGGGAAGAGCACGCTGCTGCGCGTGATGGCGAGAATTCTCGATCCAACCGAGGGAAGCGCTGAATTGCGGGGTGAGGTCCGGCCGTTGCTCGATCTCAGTACAACCTTGAACCCAGAGTGGACCGGGCGACAGAACGCGTACCTGTATGGGGCGGCGAATCTCATCCCCAAGGCGAAGATGCGCGATATGATCCCGACTATAGTGAAGTTCGCTGAATTGGGAAGTTTCTTCGACGTTCCGCTGAAGGCCTATTCGTCCGGGATGATTGCTCGGCTTGGTTTTAGCCTGGCAACTCACCTCCAACCGGACATTTTGCTAGTCGACGAGGTCCTTGCAGTCGGGGACGAGCACTTTCAACACAAATCCTATTTTAGGATGCTTGAGCTCATTGAACGAGGCAGCCTCGTCGTCTTGGTGTCACACAATACGCTGTTCTTGGAGAGTATCTGTACCCGCGCAATCATCCTGGATGGAGGAAGGCTCGTGGCAGACGGCGAGCCCAAGAGCGTCATCGCTGACTATCGGAGCCGCTTTTCCTAAGGGATCAGGGTGTTTCCTTCAGCGGAGATCGGCCAACCTGTGCACGGCGGCCACTCTGATTTCCTTACCGGTGCCCGGACTCGCCAGAATCCGACGATAGCACTCCGCCGCCGCGTCAGATCGGCCCAACTCTTCGTACACCTCGGCCAAAAGTTCGCAGGCCTCCAAGTTCAGGTGGGACCCCTCAGCTCCGGACGTATGGGGCTCTAGCTCCCGTCGTGCATCAAGGGGCCGACCGCAGCGCAACAGGGTCTGTGCAAGTCTTATGGTAAGGATGGAGCTCGGAATCTCCGGGTGAGGAGCGGCATCACGTAGCTCGACCAGCAGCTGTGAGGCCTCCTCGTACCGACTGGCGGAAAGGTACAGCTGCGCCAGCCGCCAGCGTGCCAGATCCATCATATGAGGCCAGTCCCTTCCAAGAAGGAGCGCCTGGCGATAAACCTCGATTGCCCCGCGCCAGTCGCAGAGCCTTTCAGCACACCATCCGCAACGAAACCAAGCCCCTGCATGAATGTTCGTGTCGTGGACGGGGTACCTCAGACAACGTTCATACAACCTTTTACAACGAGCCCAGTCACAAAGTGCTTCCGCATGAAAGCCGACTTGAAAGACAATTTCCGCCATACGGTCGTCCGGTCCTGAACCAGGTTCAGGAAGCGACTCCGCAAGCAGAATGGCGCTCTTCAAATCCTCTCCGCCGTGCGAGAGTCCTCGCTGCATAGCTTCCATGACCGCATCTGTGGACAGCATCACACCCTCAACCGTACATCGACGGTGTTTGCAGCGGTAACCATTTTTTTTGGCAACCCCACCGAATCCGTTATTCGGAGTCTACTTCTCCGCCACGACAAGGATTTCGTTCCGATACTCGGGCACGGCCGTCAATAGGTTGACGCGCCACTCCGGCAAAGACTGGTGCGGTTTTTTGAAGTATTCCTCAAGGAACGAATTATAGAGTACTTCTTCGTGCCGGGTTTCCAATAGGTGGAACCTGGCACTCTCAAGGAGCACGCGCAAGTCATTGGCCGAATAAAAGCGATTGTGCCCACGCCAGGAGTGAAACGACATGGCAGCGGTGGATTCTACCGGCTCATGCAAGTACTCCCCGTTCCAGAGGTAGTTTAGCAGGCCGCCAAGCATGAACGCGTTGTCAGTCGCGACGAGCAGGCGCCCTTGGGGCCGAAGCACACGATGAATCTCCTTCAACACGATCATGGGATGATAAAGGTGCTCGATGACGTGACAAAGTAGTACTGCATCAATACTATTGTCGTCCGCTGCGATCACATCTTCGAGGAATGTCGAGTCGTTCCCGCTCAAGACAAGCGGGTCGAGGTTCGTGTAGATCACGTGGGCTCCGCGCCTGTTCAACTCTTCCGCCCACTCTTCCGGCAAGGTTTGGTTGACAGACGCCACGATCTTTGCCTCACTGCCCAGATAGTCTCGAATCGCGATGGGAATCGCGAAAGGATAT
>Ga0114996_10005130_pt1 | contig 15488 bp, 13 predicted proteins | sample ArcticOcean_MG_C_4_FD_87039 | JGI IMG/M metagenome (GOLD analysis project Ga0114996, IMG submission 87039) | Marine microbial communities from western Arctic Ocean - ArcticOcean_MG_CB4_134 | ecosystem: Environmental > Aquatic > Marine > Oceanic | place: Arctic Ocean: Canada Basin | collected...
CGATGCAGCTCCCTCAACCCCCAGCAACCCTGTATTCACAATAAGATGGTAATGATCTGAATTCTTCGGATCGATGCAGAAGTGCCGTTTCACGTAGCGGCGCCGCTTCTCATCCACCCGCGTCACCAGCTTGTTCGATTCGGCCTCACCGATCCCGTCCCGTTCGCCGATCGTCTTCCTCCGGAAATCGTCCGGCGCCACAACACGCACGTGAAGCACGTCAGACCGCTCCGCCAGTAGAGCCTGCCCGCCGCGCCCCATCAGAACCACGTTCCCCTGATCGGCCACGTGACGCATCACCTCCTGCGTCAGGCGGACGTACGCGTCCTCATCCAAAACCGCCATGTCCACATCGCCGCCGGCCAGTTCAGGCAGGGCGGCCGACGCCACCCACTCTTCGCCGGCCATTCCCGTAACGGCGCCCGGGTAAGACGGCGTCAGGAACTTCTTCAGCAGCCGAATGGCCGGGTGTTCTGGAGTCTCATCGAAACGTTCAACTTCAGCCACCGGAACATCGGCTCTGCGGGCCACCTCTACGATGAGTTCCTTGTCCATATACAGGTAGCCGAGCTTCTCAGCCAGCTTCACGCCAACTGTTCGGCCGTCGCTGCCGTACTGTCTGGAGACCGTCACAACACCCATCGTCGCCTCCTTCTATGGCCGTAAGAGCCATGACCGTATGAGGGGAGCAGCGGCAGAAATCTGCCAGTTCGGGTGAGACACTTACGCATTGAAATAGGCACTCAATGAAGCATGTGGGGGGGTCCGGTCGCGATGGGCCGTTCCCGCAATGGTCATTGCGATTCCCAGAGGCGCCGGCTCAACGTCGTTGCGGCGACCGTTGTATCGGGTTCCACCCCATCGGGTTCCCACGGCCACCAGATCGAACCGGGTAAATCGCTTTTGCGTTAGGTCAACGCGGGCGGCGCCCAGGACCTCGGGCGTAAACCCCTGTTCATTCAACAAGCAGCAGATGCCAGACCCTCGACTCGCCGACTCACGCGGTGCGCCCAGACACCATTCGCCCGACTCCTGCATGTGGACCCTGCCACTCAACTCCAGGTCCACGGCGTCATCCGAAACCGTCGTCACCGTGAAGCGAAGATCCAACTCCCGAATGGCGTCCTTCGGCCAGGAGTGATTCTCGCCCCGGACACAGTCCAGGAGATGAAACCGCGCCAACCGGCGAGTGATCGGATCCGGAAGCGAGTACGAGTCTCCCACTGAAGGGGCATCTGGAATCATCTGGAGCATCTCGTCGCGCGTAACCCAGACGTAATCATGATTACGGGCGTCCTTCCAGCGGCCCTCGGGTTCGCCCGCCGTCCGCCTCGGGAGGTCGACGCATCCCATCTGCAGCACCAGCCCATCGTCCGGATACATCCAGCGGTAGCGATCGTCCCGGACGAAGTCGCCGTGCTGTGGAATCGGATCATCCGCCCCAAGATCGTCCGAGGACAGCTTCTCAAGGGCCCCGCGCAGGACTTCCAGAAGAATGTCGGCGTCACGGGTGTTCCTGGACCCCAGGAGGTGGCCGTTCACCGTTGCAGCATAGAGGCCTTGGTGGGACTCATGGTTCTGCCAGGTCGTATCTTCAACAGACGCCAGCGCGTCATCGAACGACAGGCCGAACCGCCCCTGCCGGCTTACCAGCCGAAAAAAACGGCCCTCGTCGTCCTTCTGGCGTACGAGGTGGTTTATTTCAACAGCAATCGGGACAAATTCCCGGTTGACCAGTTCGATCACCCGGGGGTCTGAGAAAGCGAGCGCACGGCCCGCTACACCATTGTTTCAAACACAGCCAAGCGGGTGCCCGTTCATCGCCCAGATGAACATCGGCTTCTTCCGGTCAATCGCCTCCTGGCGTCCCTTCCACATTTCGCCAATCCAGTTGATCTCCGTCCACTTCTCCTCATCTGTTCGCGCCCTGCACTGCTCGAACAGGGCGTCAAATGTAGAAGCGTTCAACACCGGCGGCGGATCAGGAATCTCTGAGGTAACCATTTTATCCTCGTTAAATGAATTCGTGGTTTTCCTGACTTACTGATACCTGTATAACGAACAACCACTTCTGGTGCCGACCACCAGCAACGCTTAGGGGTTGAAACCCCCTCGCTGGAAAGGAGTACCTTCGGGACTTAGCAAACCCCAAACCGTTCTCTGATCTCTGAAATTTGATGTCTCACTTCTGCCCTACCTTATCCCCGCAATTCGTCCGCATATGCGAACAACGTCGGTGTCCCGCCCGTGTGCAGGAAGACGACATTCTCATCTGGTCCGATCTCCCCCTTCTCCACCAGATCGACCAGCCCCGCGAAGGATTTGGCCGAATAGATCGGATCCAGGAGGATACCCTCGGTGCGAGCCAATAGGTTGAGGGCTTCGTTCCCTTCGGGCGAGCAGGAGCCGAAACCCTCCGGGCCCACGTAGCTGCCAAGGTTTATAATATCATCTGCTGAAAAGGCTACATCAAGCTCGATCGTCTCTGCCATCCGCTGAAGGACGTCCTGGAATGCATCCTTGAGGTCGTAGGACCAGTGGATGGGAGTGACCCCAATGATTCTAACGCCCATGTCCAGCAAGCGGTTGCCAAAAATAAGGCCGGGCTGGGTCGTACTGGCCGAGCAGACCACCAGGGTATCGATCCGTTCACCCAACCGGGCGGCCTGATCGTGAAGTTCCGCCATGCAGAGCGCATAGCCCATAGCGCCAAAATGCCGCGTGGATGGCTGCGTTACCACGAATGGCCGCCTGCCTTCAGACCTGAGATTGTGCACCAGATCCTGCTGGGCGTCATCCACCTCCTCCAGCGAATCGGCATCGACGAATTCGATCCGCGCGCCCATCAGCTCGTCGATTAGCAGATTGCCGTGGATCGTGGTGTGCTTCTCATCTCTCATCAGCACCAGGGCGCAGTCGACGCCGTGCCGTGCGCAGGCCGCTGCCAGTTGCCTCGCGTGATTGGACTGTGAGGTGGCTCCGCCTACGAGAATGTCTGCACCCTGACGGATGCCCTGGGCGATGGTGAACTCGAGTTGGCGGACCTTGTTCCCGCCAAAAGCGAGGCCGGTACAGTCATCACGTTTGATAAATATCCGAGGACCGCCCAACGCGTCGGTGAGGCGGGAGCAGAAATCCAGAGGTGTTGGAAAATGTCCGAGTGGCGCACGCGGTAGCCTTGAGACACTGACGCGAAGTTCCGCACAAGAAAGGAGTGGTGCCATTTGGGTAGCAGCTCTCTGTTTTCAGACTGAGTATGACAAAGGCGTGGCGTTGATTCGAAGGAATCGTATCTTTTTCAGCGGCCCAGACAACCCGAACTGGACCCGAATAGTAAACAGTAGAGCTGGTAATATCAAGCACTCGATCGTGCAGCCTGAATGGGGCAGGAATCCGGGCTCGTGAGAGCCTGGAGACCTGCCCGAAATCGGTTCGTGTAAGAAAGAAAGGAAGGAATGGAAGACTTTGAGCAGTCGTACGCAGGTCGGCTCCGAAAAGAGATCGGTAATCGAACTATTATTGTGCCCTCTGCAAGGGCCGTGATTCATGGCAACGGAGGAAGTGTGCTGCTGATTCAGCGCCGCGACAATGGTCGTTGGGGGCTGCCGGCTGGCCTCATTGAGCTCAATGAATCGATAGACCAGTGTCTTCGCCGGGAAGTGGGTGAGGAGACGGGACTCACCATCCTCAGCTCCACGCCCGTCGCCCTCTACACCGACCCTCGGTTCACCGACTGCAATGCCCACGGCCAGAGCTACCAGATGTTCTCATTGCTTTACCGGGTCGACTCATGGTCCGGGGCTCTCCGGACTGAAACCGAAGAGACGGTCGATGCCCGGTTCTTCCCGCTTGCGGACCGCCCGGAAATTCCAGATCATCATCGGGAGTCCATCGAAGATGTTCTCGGCTTCGATGGAACCTTCATCGTAAAATAGGGCTTCGGGCGGGTCCATCAGGCCCGCTCTCAATAATCGCTACCGAGGTTTCCTACATATGGCCAGGCGTCCCAAAATCGCTGCGATTACTACCGAGTATCGGAAGTTTTCTCACACTCAGCACATCGTCGACCGGTTCCTTGAAGGATACGGCTGGAACGGACGCCATCATCGCCCGCCGATGGACCTCGTCTCCATCTATGTGGACCAAACGCCGGAGAGCGACCTTTCGGCCGAGCGGGTGTCTCGTTTCCCCCACCTCACCAAGTACGAAACCATTGCCGAGGCCCTCACGTTGGGAGGCGATAAACTCGCCGTCGACGGCGTCGTCCTGGTCGGCGAACATGGCAGCTACAAACGAAATGAAAAAGGCCAGACCCTCTACCCCCGCTACGAATTCTTCAAGGAAATCGTAAAGGTCTTTCGGGACAGCGATCAATCGGTTCCCATCTGGAACGACAAACACCTTTCGTGGGATTGGGAACAGGCAAAGGAAATGGCCGACACCGCACGACGACTCGGCTTCTCCCTGATGGCTGGCTCTTCCCTGCCTGTAACCTGGCGGATCCCATCCCTCGACTTTCCCTACGGCGCCGAAGTCTCAGAAGCCGTCTGTGTCGCCTACGGTGGCGTCGACAGCTACGATTTTCACGCCCTCGAAACTCTGCAATGTATGGTAGAGCGACGCAAGGGCGGCGAATCGGGCGTGAAGTGGGTGAAAGCGTATCGAGGCGACGACTTCTGGGAAGCTTACATGGACGGCGTCTGGTCTCGGGAACTGTTCGAAAGCGCCCTTTGCCGGAGCCACACCATGGAAACCTCACGAGCCGGCTTCAACAACATCTTCCCTACTGTCGACGAAATGAAACAGATGGTCAGCGCGCCTGTCGCGTTCCAGTACGAACATGCCGACGGCCTGAAGTGTACCATGTTCCTCATGCGCGACCTCCTTCAAGACTTCAATTTCGCGGCGTACGTCGGCGACTCCAGGGTCCCGCTCTCCACTCAGATGTATCTACCAATGCCGCCCGTTCGGACCACACTGGCGAGTTTCTTCTCTCCTCTCGTCAACCATATCGAAACCCTATTCCTCACCGGCAAGGCGCCTATTCCATTGGAACGCACGCTGCTCACCACCGGCATCCTCGCCGCCGGCGTGGAAAGCCTGTTCCAGGATCATCGCCGCCAGGACACCCCGCACCTGAACGTTACCTACACCGCCCCCGAAGAATCCCAATACTGGCGAACGTAAGGTCAAGTCGATGAATTTTTACTTTCCATTTTGTACTTTGTACTGCTTATCCGCATCTAATGAGGTCTTCCCGTGAAACGCATCGCCGTCGTTGCCACCATCTACCGCCACCTCTCTCACGCCCAGCACATCATCGATCGCTTTCTCCTCGGCTACCCCTGGGAGGGCAGGTGGCATCGACCCGACATGAAAGTCGTCTCCCTCTATGTCGACCAGCGTCCGGTGGGCGACCAGATCCAGGAGCGGGCCCGGGAATTCGGCTTCACCGTCTACCCCACCATCACTGAGGCCCTTTGCTGCGGCGGCAGCGAACTCGACGTCGACGCAGTCCTCATCATCGGCGAACATGGAGAGTACCCGAAGAACGACCTGGATCAGAAGCTCTATCCCAGGTACGAGTTCTTCAAGGAATGCATCAGCGTATTCGAAAAGTCCGGTAGCAGCGTCCCCATTTACAACGACAAGCATCTCTCTTACAGCTTCGAGAAAGCGAAAGAGATGGTCGACGACGCCCACCGCCTGGAGTTTCCCCTGCTGTCCGGGTCGTCACTCCCGGTAACCTGGCGCCTTCCGGATCTCGAACTGCCCATCGACTGCAGCATCGACGCCGCGCTCACGATCGGAATCGGCGGCTCGGATATCATGGACTATCACGTCATGGAAACGATGCAGGCCTTCTCTGAGCGAAGGATGGGCGGAGAAACAGGGGTCCGTTCAGTGCAGCTGCTGGACGGAGACGCAGTATGGAAAGCGGAGGAGGAAGGAAGGTGGGACAACGAACTGCTCGAAGCCGCTCTATCTCGCTGCGACAGGCTCCTGGGCCTTACCGATGAAGATGGACGAACGCAGGACATGCTCGGCAGTGGGGAGCTGAAACGGATCGTCGAAAAACCGTCGCTCTACAGCATCGAGCACTCTGACGGGTTTGAATCCAACATGCTTCTTCTGCCCAACGGACTCAAGGATACCTGCTTCGCTGCCAGGCTGAAAGGCGATGACGCCATCCACTCCTGTCAGATCTTTACAACACCCATACCCAACGTCACCTACTCCGCCTCTCTCGTCTCGCGCATCGAGGAAATGATCGTCACCGGAGTTTCACCCATCCCGGCCGAACGCACCCTCATCGTCTGCGGCATGCTCGAAAGCTGCCTCAAGTCCAGGCACCAGGATCACGTTCGCCTGGAAACGCCGCATCTGGACGTCACCTACCGCTCACCTGAGACTCCTCAACACGCCCACACCTGAACCTTCCGTATTTCGAACAACCCATTTTGTACTTTGTACTGATCATTTTGTCCCTTGTACCGCTCCACCTGCCTCACCCACCTGCTTCTCATCCCCCGCATTCATCGCTTCTTCCAATAATCGGATCTTCCCCTAATCGCCCTATCCTATGATCCGCCTTTTCCGTACGTAAACTCCGCCTCCAGATCCTCCAGAATCTCATCCAGCGCCTCCTCATCGTATCGATCAACCGTCGGCCTCCCCACCGCGAGTCGACTTCTCGAACTCTCGATGACCCCTCGCCGCCTCAAGACCTCCAGGTAGCTCGTTCCCTTCAGCATCTCCAGGGCGAACAGCGGAGCCATTGCGCCAAAGATCCGTTTCGCTTCCTTCCGATCGCCGGCCTCCAGTGCCTCCCACAACATCACCACAACATCGGTCACATGGCATCCCGGCATCTGTCCGGCCACGCCCCGACGGTGTTCCTGAAGCAGGTAGCGTCCGCCGGCCCCACCGAAAACGCCTTTCAGTTTGGAACCGGCCTTCTCTCTCAGTTCCGTAATCTTGTGCGTGACAGGAAACGTCTCCTCCTTCACGTACTCCACGTGCGGGACCTCGCGGACGAGACGCACCAGCGTCTCCACCGAGAAAACCGTACCTCGCGTATGGTTCTGGATGAAGATCGGCACGTCCACTTCCCCGTCGATGGCCTGATAGTAGCGCAGCACGGCGCCTTCGTCCTCCAGCTCCTGTATATAGGGGGCCATCGCGATAACACCATCGGCCCCGGCCTCCTGGGCCCGCCGGCTGAACAGCGCAGCGTGATGGGAGCTCACCCCCTGTACGCCGATAATCACCGGAATCCTCCCCCCCACCGCCTCCACCACCACCTTCATCCCGGCGATCCGTTCATCGTCCGTAAGGACCGGAAACCCGCTGGCGTTCACCGGCCAGACGATACCGTGGGCCCCGCAGCCTACGCAAAATTCGACCACCCGCTGCAGCCCGGGCCAATCTACCTCCTCGTTTTCCCCGATTGGTGTCGACGGAATCGTAAATACGCCCCTGAAATCACCCATCAGACCGCCTTCCTTTCTCTTGCTCCATCACCCACCCATCAATAGATTGGGTGCGCCCGTTGGCGTCGACCTCGGACACTTCCGCAAGGCATCCACCTTATGGCTTCTGCCCGCAACATTCTCCTCATTACCTCGGACCAGCAGCACTGGAATACGCTCGGCTGTCTCAATCCCGAAATCCAGACCCCGAACCTGGACCGGCTGGCGGACGAAGGCACGCTCTACACGCGCGCCTACTGCCCAAACCCCACCTGCACGCCAACCCGAGCCTCAATGATCACCGGGAAGTACCCCAGCCAACACGGCGCCTGGAGCCTCGGTACAAAGCTGCTCGAATCAGAGCACACCGTCGGTGAGGATTTCATAAGCGCCGGCTACCACACCGCTCTGGTCGGCAAGGCGCATTTTCAGCAGCTTCAGGGAACCGACGACTACCCTTCGCTCGAGTCCTACCCAACGCTACAGGATCTCGACTTCTGGCGTCGCTTTAACGAGCCCTTCTACGGCTTCGAGCATGTCGAATTGGCTCGCAACCACACCGACGAAGCTCACGTGGGGCAACACTACGCCATATGGCTGGAAGAAAAGGGCTGTGACAATTGGCGCGACTACTTCCGGAGTCCCACCGGGAACAACGATACCCAGAAGCGAACCTGGGACATCCCCGAGGAGCTTCACTACGGAACCTGGATCGCCGAACGTTCGTGCGCTCTGCTGGACGACTACTCGAAGAAGGAAAAGCCCTTCTTCCTATGGTCCAGCTTCTTCGATCCGCATCCGAAATACCTCGTTCCCAAGCCCTGGGACACAATGTACGATCCCAACGCCCTCACTGTCCCCTCTATTGTAGAGGGCGAGCACGACGCCAATCCGCCGCATCTCCAACTGACCCAGCAGGAAAAGCCCGACTACTCCTCCTGGCGCGAGAGTGGTTTTGGGCTTCACGGATTCCACAGCCATCTGCACGATCGCACCGAACTGGCGAAGGACATCGCCACCTACTACGCCATGACCTCCCTCATGGACAAGCAGATCGGAAGCATCGTCCAAAAACTCGACGCCCTGGGAATGGCCGAGAACACGCTGATCATCTTCGCCTCCGACCACGGCCACTACTTCGGCCAGCACGGGCTCACCGCCAAGGGGGCGTTCCACTACGAAGACGGTGTCCGCGTTCCCTTCATCGCCCGCCAGCCCGGTTGTGTACCGTCGGGTAAGCGCTCGGACGCTCTCCAGTCGCTCGTCGATATCGCGCCCTCCTTCCTGGGCGCCTGCGGTCTCGACGTCCCCCTGACTATGTCCGGCGTCGACCAGAGTCCGGTCTGGTACGGCGAACGGGAGTCTGCCCGAGATCATGTTCTGGTGGAAAACCGTCACGAGGCGACGACGCTCCATATGAAGACCTACATCGACGAACGCTACAAGATCACCTCGTACAGAGGCCGCGACTACGGTGAACTCTTCGACCTGCACGAAGATCCCGCTGAAGTGCGCAACCTTTGGGGCGACCCGAACGCGGCAGCCCTCAAATCCAATCTGCTGTTAAAGCTTCTGCACGCCGACTGGGGCGCCGAACCCCTCGTCATGCCGCGCGTCGCCATTGCTTGAAGACAGGAAACACAATCAAGATATGTGGGCTCTGGTAATTCCGACCGTTGCACGATCGCTCCCTGAATTTGGCCCGGTGTCGCCGCTCGACCCCGTATAGAATCTGTATCATCTGTGAATCACGCCTTTCACCAGGGGAAGCACTGATGCCCTCCGATCGTCAAAACGTCCTCTTCATCTCCTCAGACCAACAGCACTGGAACACGCTTGGCTGCCTGAACCCCGAAATCCAGACACCCAGCCTGGACCGGCTCGCCGCAGAAGGCACCCTCTACAACCGGGCCTACTGTCCGAACCCCACCTGCACGCCCACGCGCTCGTCGATCATCACGGGCCAGTACCCCAGCCAGCACGGCGCCTACTCACTCGGCACCCAGCTGTCGCCCACCGCCCATACCGTCGGCGACGATTTTCGTGAGGCCGGCTATCGCACTGCTCTGATCGGGAAAGCCCATTTCCAGCAGAACAAGCAGTCTGAGGAGTATCCGTCCCTGGAAGCCACGCCGCTGCTTCAAGACCTCGACTTCTGGCGTTCCTACGACAAGCCTTTTTACGGATTCGAAACCTACGAACTCGCGCGGAACCACGCAGACGAGGGCCTCGTCGGCCAGCACTACGCCATCTGGATGGAGGAGAAAGGGTTCAAGGACTGGCGGGAATGCTTCCGGGAACCCGGGGGAACCAACAAGGCTCAGCATCATACCTGGAACATCCCCGAGGAATTTCACTACAGCACCTGGATCGCCGAACGGTCGTGCGCGCTGCTGGAACAGTATGCAGAGAAAGGGGAGAACTTTTTCCTCTGGCCAAGCTTCTTCGATCCGCATCCACCCTACCTTGTCCCCCAGCCCTGGGACACGATGTACGAGCCCGACAGCCTTACGGTTCCCTCTGTGGTCGAAGGCGAACACGACGCCAATCCGCCTCACTTTCAGATGACCCAGATGCCGAATCCGGACTTCAGCGCCTACCGGACCACCGACTACACCCTCCACGGGTTCCACTCCCACCTGCACGACCGCGACAAGCTGGCGAAGGACATCGCCATCTACTACGGCATGACATCGCTGATGGACAAGTACATCGGCCAGATCGTCAGCAAACTGGACGAGCTCGGGCTCGCAGAAAACACCCTCCTCGTCTACACCTCCGACCACGGCCACTTCTTTGGTCAGCACGGCCTCACCGCAAAAGGCGCCTTCCACTACGACGACGTCATACGCGTCCCTTTCATCGCCCGTCAGCCCGGTCGCGTTCCCGCAGGCAAACGGTCAGACGCCCTGCAATCGCTTGTTGATATGGCGCCCTCATTCCTGAGTGCCTGCGACCTGGACGTCCCTTATTCCATGTCCGGCGTCGACCAGAGCAGGGTGTGGTACGGTGAGGAAGAAAAAGCCCGCGACTGGGTTCTCGTCGAGAACCGTCACGAACCCGACACCATCCACCTCAAGACCTGCGTCGACGATCGATACAAGATCACCGCCTACTACAACCAGGACTACGGCGAACTCTTCGACCTCCAGGAAGATCCAAACGAACTGGAGAATCTCTGGGACCGTCGAGACTGCGCCCACCTCAAGCAGGAGATGCTCCTCCGCCTGATCTCCGCCGACTGGGGCTCGGAGCCCCTCTATATGCCCCGCGTCAGCGGAGCCTGAACCCGTTCCGCCTGACCCTACGACTACTGCACTGTCATTGCGAGGCTCGCTCCAGCGAGCCGTGGCAATCTAACAGCTCACGCTGCAAGGCCTGGACCGATGCCCACTACCCGACCGAACATCCTCCTCATCACTTCCGACCAGCAGCACTGGAACACGCTGGGGTGCCTCAACCCCGAAATCCGGACGCCCAACCTGGACCGGATTGCGTCGGAAGGAACCCTCTACGAAAGAGGCTACTGCCCCAACCCAACCTGTACCCCAACTCGGGCGTCCATCGTCACGGGCCAGTACCCCAGCCAGCACGGCGCCTGGGCGCTGGGTACGCAGTTGGCTCCCGACACCCGCACCGTGGGTCACGTCTTCCAGGAAGCCGGCTACCGGACAGCCCTTGTCGGAAAGGCCCACTTCCAGCAGAACCGTCAATACAAAGACTATCCGTCCTTAGAAGCCATGCCCTTCGTACACGACCTCGATCTCTGGCGGAACTACACCGACGACTTCTACGGATTCGAACATATCGAACTCGCCCGCAACCATGTTGATGAGGCCCAGGTCGGCCAGCATTATATGATCTGGATGGAAGAGAAAGGATTCGACTGGCGCCCCCACTTCGGCAGGGACAACGGCAACCGCCGCCGGCACAAATGGGATCTGCCGGAGGAATTCCACTATAACACCTGGAATGCCGAACGGACGAATGCGCTCCTGGACGGCTACGCGCAGAACGACGAGTCCTTCTTCCTCTGGTCGAGTTTCCCGGATCCGCATCCACCCTATCTCGTGCCGGAGCCGTGGGACACGATGTACGATCCTGCTGAACTCACCGTCCCCTCTACCGTCGAGGGAGAACACGACGCCAACCCACCTCACTTCCAACTGACACAAACAAAGAAACCCGACTTTTCATCCTGGAGAGAGTCGGGCGGGTTCCTTCCTGGGTTTCATTCGCATCTGTTCGACCGTGACGAGATGGCTAAGAACATCGCCATCTACTATGGAATGGTCAGCTTCATGGACGCGTACGTCGGGAAGATCCTCGACAAGCTCGACGCGCTTGGCCTTGCCGAAAACACCCTCGTCGTCTACACATCCGACCACGGTCACTTCTACGGCCAGCACGGGCTCCGCGCGAAAGGCGCCTTCCACTACGACGACCAGATCCGCGTGCCCTTTCTCGTCCGCCAACCGGGTAGCGTGCCGGCCGGCCAACGATCCACCGCGCTGCAGTCCCTCGTCGACCTCGCGCCATCGTTCCTCTCAGCTGCCGGCGTCGACATTCCGCGCTGGATGACGGGCGTCGACCAGACAGATGCGTGGTACGGCAAGAAGGAACGTGTGCGTGACCATATCCTGGTCGAGAACCGAAACGAAGTCACGACCCTGAACCTCAAGACCTACGTCGACGACCGCTACAAGATCACCGCCTACCGCGGCAGAGACTACGGCGAACTCTTCGACATGCAGGAAGATCCGAATGAACTGCAAAACCTCTGGGACCGCCCCGACTGCACGAAACTGAAGGGAGACCTTCTCCTTCGCCTGCTCTCCGCCGACTGGGGCGCGGAACCACTATTCATGCCAAGGGTCTCGGGCGCCTGACAAAGGCGGTTGAAGATCAAGGACCATCGATCACTTGATCTTCGGCAGCTCGTCACCGAAATAACCCGCCTGTCTGACAACTGATAACGGACTGCTACATCATGCCTCTATCCATCGGTATCGTCGGCCTCGGCTCCTTCGGCTCTTCCTTCGTCCGTCTCTTCAACGGACATCCGGGTGTGGACAGAATCGCACTGTGTGACCGGGAACCCGACCGCGTCAGGCGCTTCGCAGGAGAGCCTACTCTGCAGGGCAAGTTCCATTCCCGCGACACTTTTTCCTCCCTGGACGCCATCTGTGCCGCCGACCTGGACGCCATCGCCCTCTTCACCCAGCCCTGGCTCCACGCACCACAGGCCATTCAGGTAATGGAATCGGGCAAACACGTCTACAGTGCCGTTCCCATCGTCAGCCTCCCGGACGGCGACGAAATCCTCGACTGGTGCGACAAGCTTGTGGATATTCGAAAGAGAACCGGGAAGCACTACATGCTGGGAGAGACCACCTGTTATCGTCCCCAAGCCATGTACTGCCGCCGAAGAGCAGCGGAAGGTGCTTTTGGACACTTTACCTATGCCGAGGGTGAGTACTTTCACGACTTCGACTCCCCCTTCTCCAACCTCATCAAGGTCCGCGAGAGCCGACTGAACAGCGCCGCCGGCGCCGAATGGAAGGAGCGCTCCAGGCAGTATGTGGAACGAGGTGTCCGGGGCGGCCCTATGCACTACCCCACACACTCTACGTCCGGCCCGATTTCCGTTATGAAAGCTCACGCAGTCAAGGTATCCTGCTTCGGCTACCACGACCCGAACGGACACGAGTACTTCGGTGGTGAATTCAGCAACGAAACCGCCCTCTTCCAGATGAGCAACGGATCGTCGATGCGAATTGCCGAACACCGGCAGATCGGACGCCGCAACAACGAAATCTTCCGGATCTTCGGCTCAGACGCCGGGTTCGCCGAGAACTCCTGGCACACCAAATCGGACGCGACCCAACTCACCGTCGACGAGATGCGTGATCCGCTTCCGCCTGAAGTCGCCACTGCCTACTCAGCCGGTCGAGAGGGAGATATATACGGAGGACATGGCGGATCTCATGCGTACCTTGTGCACGAATTCGTAAGCGCTGTCTCCGAAAATCGACACCCCCTCATAAACGTTTGGGAGGCCGTCCGCTACATGGCGGCCGGTGTCGTCGCCCACAAGTCGGCTCTGGGCGACGGAGAACTCCTCAACGTACCCGACTGGGGTGACGCTCCGTGAGCAAACCAGAGATAGAGGCCCTTCTTCAGAACCTTGGTGACCCGACCTGCCTGCGCATCGGTATCGGCGGCGGCAGCGGATCGGGTAAGTCGACTGTTGCGGCGCTTATCAAAGACCAGCTGGATCCCCCGGCCGTCGACGTCCTCCGGCTGGATCAGTTCTTCAAGCCCGTCGACGAAATGCCCAGGTACGAGTCCTCATACCACGGCACCCCTCAGCCAGACTTCAACCAGCCCGACTCGTTGAAGGTGGACGAGATGGTGGCCCACTGCCGGGAAATCGAGTCGCCCGAGGTCGTCATCTTCGATGGCCATTTCTCGCTTTACTACCCGGGCATGCGGGAGTTGATGGATATAAAGTGTTTTGTCAGCGTGGACGCCGAGGTGATGCTTCAGCGCCGAACCGAACGGAATCTAGCGAACAACTACGGCGGGTCGCGAGAGAATATTCTCCACTACAACAGGGAATGTGTCCTTCCCAGCTATGAGCAGCATATCTTTCCCACGCATCGCCATGCCGACATCCTGATCCCGAACGGAGACAGCGAGACCCGCAAAAGAGACGCTATGATTCGGAGCCTTTGTCAGAGCATACGAGGGCGCGTCCAGACAGCGGACCGCCAGGAGCCACTTCCATGAACGTTGCACCCGACCTCCTCACCCTCCAGGACGGCTCCCCCGTCAACGCTCGTTCCTGGCCCCGTCGACGCCAGGAACTCCACGACATCATCATCCCCCACCAGTTCGGGGGAATGCCGCCACAGCACGAAGGGATCGACGTCATCCAGCGGTCGACGAGTGGGATTCAGCATTGGCCCGGAGTCGAACACCGCACATTCGAAGTCCGAACGCGGTTCCCCGGCGGCGGTGAAATCTTCCTCACACTCTCGCTCTGGATACCGCCCGGCGATGGACCCCTTCCCGTCCTCCTCGACAGCGACGGCTGCTGGCGCTATTTTCACGATGATGTGATCCGCCGTATCCTGGACCGTGGCAACATCGCCGCCAGCGTAGACCGGACGGAAGCCGCCGCCGACAACAAGGATGACTACCGGCGGACGGGCCTCTATCGCCTCTTCCCCGACGCGGGGTTCGGCGTTTGCCCGGCCTGGGCCTGGGCCGTCCATCGCTGTGTGGACGCCCTGAGTACCCTCAAATGGGTGCGCAAAGATGGTATTGCTATCACCGGCCACTCGCGTGGCGGCAAAACCGTCCTCCTCGCAGGGGCTACCGACGAGCGCATTGCCATCACCAACCCGAACAACTCGGGCATCGGGGGCGCAGGGCTCAACCGGATCAAGATGAAGGGAAGCGAAGGCATCGACGACTTCTTCGGCTCAGGGAACATCTTCTGGTTCGGCAAGGAGTTTGCCGGGTACCGGCACAAGGATGCTGAGCTCCCATACGATAACCACTTTCTGCACGCCCTTGTCGCACCAAACCGCCTGCTGCTCACCGAAGCCTACGAAGACCACGACGCGAACCCCGCCGGCACCTACGCCGCCGCCCTGGCCGCACGCAAGGTTTACGACCTGGTTGGAAAGAGCGATCGTATCGGATGGGCATTTCGAGAGCGCGGCCACGCCCACACACCCGAGGATTACGAAGCCCTCCTCGACTTCATGGACCTGCATCTACACAACCGCCGCGTGCGCCGCGACTTCCAGCGCCCACTCTACCCGGACCTGGAGCAGCTGCTCGCCTGATCCCTGTCTACACCACCCCGGCTGATCGGGGTGAAAAACCCATTAGCCGTCTGGATCTCTGACATCTGACATCTGACATCTGACATCTGACATCTGACATCTGACATCTGACATCTGACATCTGACATCTGATTTCTGATTTCTGATTTCTGATTTC
>Ga0114996_10005133_pt1 | contig 15485 bp, 14 predicted proteins | sample ArcticOcean_MG_C_4_FD_87039 | JGI IMG/M metagenome (GOLD analysis project Ga0114996, IMG submission 87039) | Marine microbial communities from western Arctic Ocean - ArcticOcean_MG_CB4_134 | ecosystem: Environmental > Aquatic > Marine > Oceanic | place: Arctic Ocean: Canada Basin | collected...
TCAGCATATAATCCCCCGAATCGAGCGAGGTTCCGCCAAACTGTATATGAATCTCAATGGTTTCTTCCGTTGGTAAGGTGGTAATCCCAGGTGTTTGGCTCCAACAATCTCCGCATGGTTCAACGATTGGCAGGCTCGCGTCAACTTGGCAAGCAGGCACATTTAGCGATTCTGATTTCGTGTATGGCACATGATGGTGATTATTTATGCCCGGGCGCTGTGCCCCCGCCTGCTGATCCGCTCTGATTAAAAACAAGTCCCAGTGATCAATGAATTTTAGCGGTGTGCTTCCGGTATTTTTCACCCACGCATATGCACACTCATTGTTGAGCATTTGTACTTTAACTATCGAAACTTTGTTGGTTATTAGACCTATTTCAGTGATGTTAGATTGATTAGTAGAGTCTCTGAAATTTACGACCGATTGCCCGATGGTGGTGACTACCAAAACTGCGCCTACTAAGGCTGCGATTGCAAGGATTCCTGCAGCAATTACCTGATCCATTTTCGAACCTTATTTACTGGATAAATGGAATATTCCGGATTTCTATCAGACTGGCTTATAACCAAACAAATAGCTATTTCATGCTCCAATATGGGTGGGTTAATTTTAATTTAACATTCCAACATACCAGTTCACTACGTTGTCTCCCCAGATCAATACAATGAGTCCTCCAGCCGATAAAAACGGCGCGAACCCAAACGTAGCACCAAACCGGGATTCTTTTGGCAGAGTCCGGTCGCTGTTTATGCAACGGATGATAAAAATTCCAATTACTGCGGGAGTAAGTAACCCGAACGATATAAAGAATGCGAGTAGCACATTTGGAACGCCGCAAATCGAACCAATCGCTACGCTGAGTTTTACGTCCCCAGCCCCGAATTGAGATTTAGGGGCTATCCAGATAAGAAAAAATAGCGTGAAACCGACGCTTGCTCCAATTAAACTGCTTAATAAACCGTTCTGAAGGAGGATTGCGCCTCCTATGTACGATAGCCCGATGCAGGGTATGATTAATTTGTTAGAGATTTCTTTATGTATCACATCGTGCCACGATATATACGTGAACACGAGCACATATGTAGCAATCGTCAGACTAGATGATGACGGCCTTAACTTGTACCAAACGAGAGCCAATACTAAGATTAAGCCGATAAGGCACGTTGATTTAAGCAAGGTTGAGAATCTTCGGTGATTGTTCAATATTTAGGTGCCGTAAGAATCCCCACGTTTGGGTCTATATTTTATTAAACGTTTTTTATACACAAGTATGTCAAAGATTTGAGCTAATCTTAATCCGCCACTAAATCAGTCTAGATTGTTTACTAGAGGAGTATATGCCCGTGCATCCCCCCAGTTTTAATGTTATTTCTTTGCCAAAAACCCTGGCATTGGCCATGGTGGTCATAGTCGCACTACTGCTTTCTGCGTGTGGCGGCGCAGATATAGAGATTTTAAGTGATCAACAGAAGGCCATTAATGGGTCTCCTGCTCTCCAAACTATCGAAGCTAGATCATCGAGCGATACCACCGCGGAACCTCACGCTGTTATTGCTACGGCTATCCCCGAAATTGACATGGAGAGCGCCCGTAAATATTTGTGGGTTTATCTGAGTAAATGTATTACCTTCGCCACATCCGATATCGAAGCGGTGCAGTTGGATGGGATTTGGTACGTCCGAGGTAGGCTTTCGTCCAAGCACGAAACCGGGCTATGGAAGGTATTAGATAACGGGCAGGCAATCGAGCCCTACGATCAGAGGGCCAAGGATTGGTTAGTTACGATCACAGGTGAATGTTCTGAAGAAAAAATGAAAGTCATGACGACTCCTACACCGGTAGTTACGGGGTCTGAATACGCTTCCTCAGCTATTTGGTCGCTCATTGTAGGGTGTGTTTCTGAATTAGCGAAAAACAAGGTCCACGCCTCACAAAATCCATCGAATGCAGAATGGATCATTACCACAGAAGAAATATTTGTAGAAGCACTGGGAAGGGAATCTGACTTTGGGGTATGGTCTTTGTCTTACACTGGAGTACCAGCTCCGAAGGATAATTTGGCGAAGGCTTGGAATGGTTACCTTTATGAGAGCGCCGACCGGCCGGCGTGCGGGCCGCAATATCTGGTTCCCATAATTGCTGCATTACCAGCGTTGATTCCTGCCCCGACTCCAACTCAAACACCTAGTCCGACTCACACACCTAATCCAACTCAAACACCTAATCCGACTCCAATACCCAAAATTCAAAACGGCGGTCAAGCAGAAAATTCAGTATGGGCGCATCTGGTTCCCTGTTTCTCGGATATTGTATTATTAGATTTCAAAGCCACATATGATTCTTCTAAGTCTAATTGGGTTGTTCTTAGCACTAAAGGGGCGACATGGTCAGTCGGAGGCGATGGTACTATCACTGCTTCCAATGCGTCAGCTATAGACGACGAAGCTGTGGTAAAAGGCGGTGCATGCTAATATCCCAACGGTATTGTCTCCCACATATCGCGTGCGTTTGTGTTGGTCTGAGGGAATGATAAAGAGCGATTCTATGCTTAAAGTCTGCAGCTGAATTCATACTCGATACTATTGGTAATTACTAATCCTAGATACCATAAGTACGGTTATTTCCCTAAATAAAACTATATGGATAAAGTAATCGTCTCCGGCTTGTTAATCATTGCTTCTATCACTGCGGCCGTGATGACGATTTCGATTATTACTCCAGCGTTAGGTAGTAACAGTGAGTCAATCGTTCGATCTAACCGAATAGCAAGCGATTTTGCTTCAACCGGATTTAATGGACTTACTGCGGTAGCGGACGGCGAAAGTGGTGTAGCCATATCCGCGTGGTTTAAAAACGTCGGTTCGGTCGATGTTGAACCTATTTCTACGATAGATGTCTTCTTATTAACCGGGGATGGTTTAAGCGGACGGTATATAACGTACTCATCAGATGTCACTATTGCGGATATATGGGAGGAGGTTCAACCAGCAGACTCCAAATCCAAAGTCTGGGCTAGAGGGGAGACTCTGCAAATTAAATTGACTTTAGACCCTCCTATCAGCACGGGGACTTACAAAGTCTCTTTAAAGACACCGAATGGAATATCCGGGGACATATCTTTCGAATATGGCAACTAGTCGATTCCAGCGCCAACACCAATGCCAGGACCGGGGCATTCATATGGGGCGCTCGGGGCAACGGCGACGAGTAGTTCTACTATCCAGAGAGCATTGCGGTAGCTTCTGACGGTAGTATCTACGTTGCAGACCATGATAATCACCGCTTCCAGAAATTCACCTCCGAAGACGTGTTGGTTAGCGAGTGGGGCACGGAGGGCACTGGCGACGGGCGTTACGACATTCCGGGTGTCATCGCGGTGGCAGCCGACGGACCTGATGCCATGGCCTGGTCTTTGTTGATTTATAAAAATGTGTAGCGTACGGGTCCGATTCTTCTATGCCACACGGAACCAAGGCATATTCCAATCCACTACGCATACCTCGCAAATCGACATCACTAACCACCTACGTGATATCATCAACGCTCTGAAGCTGCATCAAACTTTGGATTTCGGCGCCGTTTATGTTCTGAAAGATAGTTTGGAACGTCATAATAGATGTGCTTGAACAGCAGTCTGGTTGGTTAACATTTAAATTCCTGAGTATTTACAAATATCAAGGGTGGACTAGTTTTGATGGTTAGAAATGGGTTGAAAAAGATTTTCTCGCGGTTTTATAACGACGAATCCGGAATTACCGGTTTGGAAACTGCCATTGTTCTAATTGCGTTCGTTGTAGTTGCGGCAGTCTTCGCTTTTACTGTCCTCACAACGGGTTTATTTACCTCAGAAAAAGCAAAAGAAACTGCTTTAGCAGGAGTGGCCACCACATCTTCGTCTTTAACGATTAAAGGCAATGTCATTGGTGAAGGCGAATTCACCGTTGTAAATGGTGTTACCGTGACCACCGCTGTGAAGTGGATACGGGTTAAACTCGCTACTGCGACAGGAGTCGAGCGAGTGGAATTTAACCCTGAAAAACTAATAATCACGTACCTTGATGATACAACCGTAGGGCAATTTGCATTCCCCGCTACCCCGGCTGAAGGACTTCTTAACGCTGTTATCGATGGACCACCGGTCGACGCTAGGATAAATGCATGTTCAGCTATTCAGGTAATGACGTGGTGTTACGCCAGGAAAGGACCCGATGCGCTACTTGACCCGGGTGAAGTTCACGAGTTGTTTCTATTCTTGAACCAGGCCAATAAGGTAGTGGAAAATAAGCAATTCACTATAGAAATCATCCCCCAAGACGGCGCTGTAATTAAGATACAAAGACGGACTCCTCTGAGCTTAAGCCCGGTGATGAATCTCAATTAACTAATTTAGGTATAACGCTGCTGGAATATTCGCTTACATAGTTGTTTAATGTAATTTAGCCGGAGTAGAGTTCTATTCCGGCTAAATTTCTTAAACAGAGACTGTAAGAATCGCAACTGAGGTATGGAATGGTTAGTTCAAATGGCAGGCAAGATGATCGGCTGGAATCGCTTGAATTAGAGTTCAATCTTCTCAAAACCGAGATTAGGCAGACTTTAATCGACGTAAAAGAATTTGTCATGAAAGGACGATCTGTAAACCCAGCCCAAAGACCCGAACCCGCCCGTCCAGTCATTGAGATACCAACACCTGAAACGGCAGGTGTTGATGTATCTCCAGCTGATTTGCTCTCGGAAGCGGGCATAAGTTGGGAACCCTCAGAACAACCAGTTACGTCAAATTGGGATTCAACTCCTGATTCTCCTCCTTTGGTAAAAGAGACCGCCATTGCACCGACTAACATCAATGATTCCACCATGATGAAAAACATTATATGGTGGCTAGGAACGGCTCGGAGACGTGGTATTACCTTGGGACAACTTAGTCCGTTCATAGAAGCTTACGAGATGTCTGGATATATGAGCCCACTTGTGTCTAAGTTGATTTACAAAACTATGGCGCACCTTGCCGATGAAGAAGCGACTCCTTCTAGCCAACAAATGCCTCAAGATTTCTCAGACGGCCTTATGCAGCTCAATGAGATTATTACTGTGCCTGGATTCGATATCCAGGACAAAAATTTAACTCCCGACCAATTAAGTTCAGGTGATTTTGCGGATGTAACTCCTGAACCGAACGACAGTTGGGGTAGCGTGGGCGCGTCTAACTAAAATAGCGTTTACCAGTTAACTGGGATTACTCTAAAAAGAATTGAGGCCTGGTGATTAAAGTTTAATAATGCGCCGCAATTTGTTGAGTATATTTCGTCGAATAGCGACTCGATTAGCACTAGTCTACTTGTCGAACACTGAAAAGGTTTTAATCACTTTCTATGGGATCAAGTCTAGCGGCGCTACTCATAATGGCGGTTTTCTTTACCGGTGTTATCTTGATGTATCGCACCACACTTTCCGGTAATGTCGGAGTTTCGCGTTCTATAAGAGAAGCATCAAACAATTCTCTCGAGAGAACTCGGACTAACCTCCAAATAACTTCTCTCTATACTAGTGATATACGTGGAGAGCAATGCAACGTTAAACTAGGAATTGATAATATAGGCTCAATTGCGATCGATAATTTTGCAAATATGGACGTAATTGTAACAATGGATACGTTTAACGGGGGTCTGGAGACTAAAAGATTTCCGGTTACTTATCCAGCTTCAGAAGCTGATTCTCAATCATGGTCTTTAGCTATCGATACCGGAGCATATCCTTATGAACCATTAACTTTAAATCCAGGCGAAGCTGGATTATTGACGATTAATTGGGATGATATGTCTGGAAATGGTGTCCCTGAGGCTGTTAATGACAGTGTCAGCGTTGGCCAAGGAGGAACTGTAGAGATCCGAGTCCTCGACAACGACACAGACGCAGACGGGGAAGTTCGAGCAGTGACGGTCGGGGCTGCTAATGGCGTTACTGCTGAGCGTGCGGCTCGTATAGGAGAGCTTATGGGGCCGTGTCCGGACACGTTAACCGTTGTTTCCCCGGTTGGCCAAGGCGTCAACGGTGCGGTCACGCGCACCCCAGGCGGAGTGACGTACACCCACGACGGATCCAATACTATCTCAGATTCGTTCACTTACACGGTAAGGGACGGTAATGGCAATACCGCTACTGGGACAGTTACGGTCACTATCGCGGCTCCATTGCCAACACCGACTCCTGTCGTAAGCGAAATTCAGTATTTTCAAATAATTGAGGCCAATTAGATTTTACCTTCAGAAACGTTTGCCATATCGGCCGAAACAACTGCGACGTGGGCCAACCTGAATTCTGATTCTCACAACCTTTTTGGCAGTGCTGTCTTTGGTCAAAATTAAACCCTATGCCAATAAGTTTGACAGCCCTGGAACGTTCTCATATAGATCTACTATCTACCTTCACAACGCTATTAGATTTCATGCACGGATGATTTTCCGAAGATCTCTTATAATTAAAAAAGTGCCCGATAGTCCGGTTAGAGGTAATACTAAAAATGACAAGTAATGCAACAGTTGACGAAAATCTTTCAAAAGTGTCTACGGGTAGTGCGGAAATAGATAGACGCTTAGGTGGAGGAGTCCCATATCGTACTCTAATGCTGGTCGAAGGTCAGCCAGCATCAGGTAAAAGTACTCTTTCACAGCAACTGCTCTGGGGCGCGCTTAAGTCCGGGGAGGATGCGTCTATATATATCACTGAACAAACAGTTCAAAGCTTCCTTAGGCAAATGGATAGCCTTGGATTGGGAGTCACAGATTATTTTTTACTAGATCGCCTAAAAATCTTCCCGGTTAGTATCGCAGAGGATGGAGCATCGTCTGAACAAGCATTCTCCATGATGGTCGAACACATCACGAGTCAGGAATCATCTAGGGTAATAGTCATTGACTCTCTAACAACTTTAGGGGGGCAAGCTAGCGCCGACGAGATTATAGGTTTCTTTTCTCGTTGTAAAGCCATTTGTGACGACGGGAAAGTTATAATAACTACGGTACACACCGAGGCATTTGGCTCTAACGTTCATACGCAAATTCGATCGATCTGTGACGCGTACCTGATATTGGAAGTCCGGGCTTCGGGAAACCAGCTTGTGAAGACTATACAAGTGGCCAAGATACGTGGTGCAGAATCTGTTACAGGAAGCATAATTGGGTTCGAAGTAGAACCTGGGTTCGGGCTTAAGATTATCCCACTTGCACGGGCCAAGGCTTAATAAATGAACTTTATCTGAGATTTATCATCTTGGATGAGTGGGATTAGAACAATATTTAGTTTTGGATTAAGAGCGCTATTTCATGTCATTAAAAAATGTATTTAGGTTCAGGGAGTCTACCAGTACACCGGAAAGTAATGCTGGTTCAGCCGCTCAAAATAGGGCCGGGATGGTTGCGGCTCCGTTATTTCAGTCCCTGCCTCAAGATATGCAAGAACAAGTGTTTTTAAACCTCCATTTATGGTCCTATTTGGAGAAACTACATTTTAATGGTCTAGAGATTCCTGAGTTCGTATCGAGGCTAAATAAAAGCTTTAAAGGTAACGCCTCAAATAACCTGATATATCCAGTTGCTAACAAAGTCTTTGTTCATATCTACACTGCAGTTGGAGAAGCCCGGGACGTTTATGCACCGATAGAGCCGTCGTCTGGAGCAGTAACCGCTCGATTGATGGAAGAGGTGGACCAAAAACTTATTGACCACGTCGGCGAGCTTCAATCCGTTGTGGGTGAAGACCAAGAGAAACGAATCGAAGTTTTAACGTCAATCCTCGAAAAGATATGCGATACAAGTGGAAATGGTAAAAGTCGCTCTGGGTTAAAAGTAACGCTCGATGAATTAGCCGAACTTCAATACCTAATGATTAGAGACAAAGAAGGAATGGGTGCCATTCAACCGCTGGTAAGCGACCCCTACATAGAAGATGTAAGTTGTAGTGGCGTGGGAGCCGTCTTTATTGAGCATAAGATATTCGGTGGATTAACTTCAGAGATTACTTTTGATAACACTGAGGTGTTGGATCAGTTCGTTATTAAGCTTTCTGAAAAAATCGGTCGGCCAGTTACTGTAAGAAATCCTATCGTAGATTCCACACTACCTGACGGATCTAGAATCAACATAGTATACGGCGACGATGTCTCCAAGAGAGGTAGTAATTTCACCATACGGAAGTTCCAGGCAACACCGTTTAGTATATTAGACTTGGTTAATTCGGGGACCCTTTCTTTTGAAATGGCTTCTTATTTGTCGTTGATGCTTGGCGCAGGTATGAATACTTTTGTATCTGGTGAAACAGCATCAGGTAAAACGACTATGCTAAATGCTATCAGTACATTCATTCCACCGGCATCTAAGATTGTGAGCATAGAAGATACGCCGGAGTTGCAGGTTCCTCATCCAAACTGGACCAGAGAAGTAGTCAGAAACACTGTTGATGGATCCTCCTCAGTTACTATGTTTGATTTACTTCGGGCGGCCCTTCGTCAGCGTCCAAACGAGATAATTATTGGGGAGATCCGTGGAGAAGAAGGTGCGATAGCCTTCCAAGCGATGCAAACTGGTCACTCATGCATGGCCACTTTTCACGCTTCATCAGTTGAACGGTTGATTCAAAGGATGACAGGTCACCCTATAAATGTTCCTAAAACTTATATAGACAACCTGAACCTCGTCATAATCATGAGTGCTGTACGCTTGCCAGATGGCTCAACAGGACGTCGAATATTGAGTATCAATGAGGTAATCGAGTACGACACAGAAACTGATTCCTTTGGTTTTATCGAAGTTTTCCGATGGGATTCTGCAACTGATACATTTGAGTACCCTGGGTTCATGAATACTAATCTGTTAGAGCATGTAGTCGCAGAGAGACGGGGCATGCCACCACGAGAGCATCGGCAGATTTATACGATTCTAGAAGAAAGGGCGACCATATTAAAAAATTTAGCCGAACAAGACATAACTAATTTTTATGAACTCCACAACGTCATCACCCAAGCAAATCGAGAAGGTCTCTTCAGATAACGTAGTTATCGGTTTCGATCTGCTATCTAACTTAACGTACATGCTAGTGTTAAGTATTGGCGGACTCCAAAGAGACCGCGTTTTAGAAAGTTGCGGAGAACTTAAATTAAGGACCGCCGTGTTTTTCGAGTTCATATACGTGCTCGCAAATCGAGTCGGCCTAGAGTACTCAGAAGCGTTTAGGTTGGTGGCTGGGAGGGCAGGTGCTTCGAGGGTGAAGAGCTTGTTACTGAGATTCGCTGCGGCCCTGGGTTCAGGTGAGTCCGAGCAAGAATTCATCTTAGAAGAGACGCGACTTGAGGGTGATCGTTACGGTAACGAATATGAACGTAGCGTAGAAAACCTTCGTAAATGGAGTGATGCTTATTCAGCGATATTAGTTTCTGTTTCCTTGATAATGGTGGTTTCGTTGGTATCGAGTCTGTTGGGTTCGTTAGACGTAAATTTTGTGATTCTAATGGCTTTCACTCTTTTTTGTGTTACGTCTATTGGGGTCTTCTTAATATACAAAGTCGCACCATTTGAGGACTTTACATACGATTCCCTTGATGGAAGTCCACCAGAGCGTAAACGGAGTCGGAAATGTCTCTACATCGGCATTCCGATAGGAATCATATTAGCGATTATATTAGGTTCTCAATTTGACGTTATTACTGGGTCCGCAGTAGCATTTCTGGTATTTGGAATTGCCATTTTCCCTGCCGGGTATTACGCATGGAAAGATGATGCGAATGTGGCGAATATCGATTCAGAAATTCATGTCTTTATCCGAAGTGTCGGTAGCATTGCAGGTGCTACGGGATCTACTTTAACCGAAAGTATACGTCGATTTGACGCCCGGTCATTACGGTTCTTGGAGCCGTACATAAATCGCCTGCATACCAGATTGGCAGCATCAATACCAACTAGGAGTTGCTGGGAACGCTTCAGGGCAGAGACCGGAAGTGAATTGGTGAATCGATCCACGGTTATGCTAGTAGATGGAGCTGAAAGAGGCGGTAGAGCGGATAGAGTAGGCGAAATTGCCGGCGATTTCGCAGGACAAATCTCGCAACTTAGAGCTACAAGGGCCCTCGCAGCATCAACGTTCTCATATCTTTCGTTTCCGATGCACGCGACTGTCGTATTCATTTTAGTATTCGTGTTTCAAATTGTCGCAGTATTTAGCAATAAACTAGAACAGGTTCAGACAGAGGCTCTTGATGGGGCTGTAGGGAATGCGGTAGTCAAAATCTCCAACATAGATGCGCCACCTGGAATATCATTGCCGAGTGGTGGCGAAGGGCTCACTAATCCTCTCGGTTCCATGTTTGGGGCCAACGATCTAGGGACGATGTCTGTGGTAATCGTATTTTGTATCGTCATTTTAACTGTCAGTAATTCTTTAGCTCCGAAATTTGCATCTGGCGGAAGTAACCTAAAAATCGCTTCGTATTTGTCAGTGATGTGCATAGTTACCGGAGGCTTAATGTCGGTTATTCCAATGATAACCAGAGTCTTATTCACTATATAATTAGTCAGAGGGGATGAATCATGGGGGATTCTGTTTTTATACAACCAATAAAACGTTGGCTTTCTTCTAGAAAGAATAGTAAAGGTGCCGATAGCGCACCCTTTGAGTCGTCTCTTACACCGGAAGAGCAATATGCCCAATTAATGGGGGGAACCTATAACCCACCCGGGCAAATTTCAGCTGGTTTAAGTGCCCCAGTCCTTACTGAAGTGACTCCAAACATATCAGCACAACCATCCATGGTTTGCGGGCAATGCGGCCAATCTATCACTCAAGACGCAAAATTTTGTCCATATTGTTCCAATCCAATAACCCAGGTTGCCGCACCGATAGCGGAACCAATAGAACCACATGCAGTTCAACCAATCCAACAAGCGTCACTGGAAGTAGAACCGAAACCAGTGATGCAGAGAGTTTCAATAGCGAGTACCGAAGAAAGCTCACCTGATGTCGAGCAGTCGGCCGAAGTTGTTGAGAGAGTAGCTCCTACGCCACCAGAATTACCTGATAACGATACCGATGAATCCACGAATATAGAGATGGCGGGTTCTCTTCGAGGAATTTTTACGAGTAAAACAGCAATTAATCCGGATACCGTTGCATTTCTTGAACGGCACGGAACCGTTGGAACCCAAGAATTGTTAGATGAGTTGATGAGTTTGCACAGGGCGTTAAAATAAGAGAGTTCTATACGATTAACTAATGCCACCTCTGTCTAGGTTAACTGAGTTTGAAAGTTAATCAAATTCAATTATTCTTGACGATTGTATTGCCTGATTAAGAAACAGAACTTTACGAGCCTGTCCCACCATATCGATATTACGTCAGATTTACGTCACGGGGTCTCTGCAGGTTTAAGTTAGGTTTCTAACTGAGTAGCCCTTGGTAGTAAATCCCAATCATCGATTTACGTTCCCCATAGCATCGAATTCGTTCTTTGTTACGTACAGAATCCTTAACAATCCACTTTTTGTCGAACCGTATCGACACTCTTGCCATTTACTTCTTCGCTTGTCGTCTCAGATCCCGTATCTGTTTATATTTGTTGCTCCCGATATTCGGAACCCCCAAAAATTCGCAAATTCCGAATCGGCCTTTTGCAGAAGTAATCCGCCTCCATATGCTGCAGTGCGGCCGAGGCGTCACTATACGCTGGCGCATGATAGTGAACTTTTCGTGCAACGAGAACTACACGGAAGTGACGGTCTATGATATCCAGTTATTATCGACTGAAGGCGTTCAGCGATAATGGGAGGCTTATAAGGGGAGAGAAACAGGATGGTTATGATGGGTTAGGACTCCTCAGATGAGGCCGTGGGCGCATGAGCGCCCAAGAGAAGTCGGAGGTCCTGACTCAGGTGGAACAGACCCGGTGGGGAATACGGAGGCTGCTCGCACAGCTGCAGGTGCCCAGGAGTACTTATCACCGGTGGCGGGCCCCGTTAACTGGAAGGGAAAGCAAATATGCCTTGCTCGGCCCCTGTAACAGGCTTAGCCTACCGGAGGCAACCGTCGTCTTGTCCGCGGCCCTGGAGTTTCTAGAATGAAGCAGCCGGCAACTGGCCACATGAGTGACCTACCACCTGTGCTTATCGCTCGGTGAGTCCACGGTGTACCGCCTCTTAAAGAGGGAGGGCTAGTCAAACCGAGCTCGATGCATCTGGTAACTGGCAAAGAGTACCAGCGAAAGACCAGTGGTCCGCATCAGATGTGGGCTATCTATGGCTCGTATTTCCGTGTGACGGGGTGGGGCTATTACTACATGGTGAACGTGATGGACGATTACTCGCGGTCCATCTTGGCCTGGAAGCGGTAAGGGGACATGACCGCTGATTCTTTAATCGAAGTGGTCCAGTTGGCCTCCTTACTCTACGAGGATGACCGAAGTGCCCTTAAAAGACCGCACCAGGCTGCTCAGTGACAACGGATCTGGCTACGTCTCCAGGGCTTTTCGCGATTACCCGAACCTGGTGGAGATCCGTCACATCAGGGCTGCGCCTTACCATCCCCGAACCAACGGAAAACTAGAGCGGTACTACCAGAGCATCCAGCAATAGGTGAACCAGGTGCCGTATGAAGTACCTAGCGATCTGGAGGTGGCCATTGTTGCCGGTTTTATGGGCTACTACAACAACCGGTCACGATCACAAAGCCCTTGCTAAAGTAGTGCCAGATGACGTCCTGCAAGGAAGGCGCGAAGAGACCCTGGTCAAGCAAAGGGAGGTGAAGCTCAGACCTTAGCTAGCCGCAAACGCTACAATCGCCTGCTAAGAGAGTCCAGCAACACTCATATTTGCCTCTGATCTCTCTTTAGCAAAAGTGTCCCACTTTTGCTGGTTTCCAACACGAAGGAACCTTCATAACGTTTCTATCGTATATAATCACGCTACTCTAGAAGAACCATTTTATTTAAAACTTAGTCGAATATGTACTGTCATTTAAGATAAGAACCCTTGGTCGTTTGACGGCATTTTAAATTGTCCCCTCTGTGTTGGAATCAACTTATTACTAGCGTACTTAAAGAGTGTACCTGGCAGCAGTGTTCATACGGCCGTAGCCAATATGACTAACAGTCTACAGCTTGCTATGAAGCATGGTTCACGGCGATCAAAGGTAGCGTTTGAAGAGATTCTGTGTGGAACGATCTAATTTGACAGTTTAAATAAATACCTGAAGTTGGAAATCTGATTGTCTCGGCTAAAATATTACAGTGGTAGGCACAAATGGAAAATAAAATAGAACGGTTACCATTGGCTGTAAGTCAAGCATTGATGTCATTAGATTCAACAGGGGCTGATGGGCCACAGAGATTCGACTTCTCGGAATTTTCTAATGACGAGTTAGTTTCGATTTTTTCGAACGCTCGAATACAGCAACTCACGGAGTCAGAAATCCTGATATCCAATCAAGAAACTACTGCAGATCCTTATTTCATATTACAAGGCCAATTAAGGATAGAAATAGCCATTCCTAATGCGGGGATTAAAAAATTCTTACTCTCTTCTGGAACAGTCGTTGGGGAACAATCCTTTTTAGATGGTGAACCACGAAGCGCGGACGTAACCGCTGAGACACCTTGTTTGGTAGCAAGTTTGAACTCAAATTCTTTCGCAGACCTGACCCGCACTCATCCAGTTGTCGCATTGCGCATAATACGCCAATTGTCTCGTATATTAAGTCAACGATTACGACGGTTGGACTTATTTGATGCCGCTGAATTAGCTAGGGAAGCCGAACGAAAACGTCTCGCAGAAGAATTACACGATGAGACTATGGCGAACCTAACCGGCATAACTATGGAACTAGGATTATTAAAGTTCAATCGAGGGTTGGACAGTGGAGTCTTAGAAGATGTAGATTCGGTTACAAAGAAACTTAAAGATACTAACTTGCGTCTTCGGCAAATTGTACGGGGAATACATCCGGCAGAATTAGTTAATTCTGGTCTGATCACCGCGTTAATGTCTCATTTAGAGGACTTGGGGAATAAATCGGTAGTAAATCCAACGGAATTAAAGATTAACCTGTGGTCGGAAGGTTTCGGAGACCTGCGGTTACCTTTAAATATAGAAACAGATATCTATAGAGTAGTACAACAGGCGATTTCAAACGCTATTCAGCATGCCAGTGCATCAACTATCCAAGTATCTGTCGTATGGTCTAGTCTGGAATGTCGATTTACGGTGGAAGACAATGGGCGCGGAATTGGGGGCATAGACCCAGCCAATATTGTTAAGAGTGGTCACTTTGGGCTCGCAAATATGCGAGACCGAATAGAACGAAATGGAGGGGTCTTGGAGATTGGTAACGCTACAACCTCTGGTACTAAGTTGACTGGTACAATCTCTACCGCTAACCGAACTGACATACCAGAACGGATCGCCAATTACGAAGTAACAATTAAAAACACTTAACACTCACCAGTAATTGATCGGTGAAAATATTTTTTATTTGACGGGTTTGAATAAAGGAGAACAGGTATCTTATGGCTACGATACGCATAATATTTGCAGACGACTCTGCATACATTAGACAAGCATACAAAAGCATTCTCGATACGCAATCGCATTTTGAGGTTGTCGGCATTGCTGAAGACGGGGAAGAAGCAGTCCGTCTAGCAAAAGAATTAACTCCAGATGTCGCTATTTTAGATATACGCATGCCGAAATTAACTGGAATTGAAGCTGCGGAACAGATTATCTCAACGAATCCAAGTATGGGGATAATTATCATATCCGCGTACGATGACTTGAATTACGTCAGACAGTTATTAAAGGATGGCCCACTCGGGAGAGGGTATATATTAAAAACTTCTCTTGACGATATAGGGGAGCTTATTAGAGTAGTTGAAGCTGTAGCGCAGGGCGGAACGGTGCTGGACCAGGAATTGGTTCAAAAAATAGTCCGCCTCATGATTGAGAATGAAACCACCGGAATTTCTGAACTAGACGCTTCCGAGCGTGAAGTGTATGAACTCTTAGTCGGCGGGTTTGAAGATTCCGAGATAGCAAGAACCCTGCGACTTACAGTAGAAGATATTAAGTCAATATCTTCATCGGCGACCACCAAACTAGGAATTCCCAATCCTGGAGAATTGGACAACAGAACACAAGCGGTTCAGCATTTTATCAATCGCTTCACTCAAGTGTTATATGAATCGCACGAGGGCTAGAAATCGGGTTCATTAGTCGATAAGGTTGGCAACCAGCAAAAGTGGGACACTTTTGCTAAAGAGAGATCAGAGGCAAATATGAGTGTTGCTGGACTCTCTTAGCAGGCGGTTGTAGCGTTTTCGGCTAGCTAAGGTCTGAGCTTCACCTACCTTTGCTTGACCAGGATTCTTCTCGCCTTCCTTGCAGGACGTCATCTGGCGCTACTTTAGCAAGGGCTTTGTGATTGTGACCGGTTGTTGTAGTAGCCCATAAAA
>Ga0114996_10005134_pt1 | contig 15481 bp, 12 predicted proteins | sample ArcticOcean_MG_C_4_FD_87039 | JGI IMG/M metagenome (GOLD analysis project Ga0114996, IMG submission 87039) | Marine microbial communities from western Arctic Ocean - ArcticOcean_MG_CB4_134 | ecosystem: Environmental > Aquatic > Marine > Oceanic | place: Arctic Ocean: Canada Basin | collected...
GAATCCGGCAGCCCGGCAAGATCATCACCGGCCTCTAGCACCAAGGCATAGTCACTCTCATCGGCCAGCACATTCTGCGAGAACGCCGTGCCGAGCGCCGCCAGCCGCTCACTGGTCGCCGCCAGCTGCGCCTGATCATCGGCGCCAAGCTCCGCCCCGGCGCGCACGAACGATTTCCACGTCAGTTCCAACACCCGCCCCGCCTCCGCATCGAGGCCAAGGCTGGCGCGCTTTTGATAGAGCGCATCAACGCGGCCAAACAAAGCGCGGTTCATCTGGATCGCAGAATAATGCCGCGACAGCTCGGGTGAGAGCTTACGCTCGAGCTCCTGCAGCGCGTTATTAGTATGCGCCCCGGTCAAATTCCAAAAAATATTCGAAGCCCGGGTGAGCAACTCTCCCGTCTGCTCAAGCGCCACGATGGTGTTCTCAAATGTCGGTGCTTCAGGGCTGGCAGCAATCGCCTCGATCTCCGCCAAATGCACAGGCAGCGCAGCCGCAAACGCCGCTGCAAAATCGCCGGCCTCAATGGCGGCAAACTCAGGCAGGCCGAGAGGCCCTGTCCAATTGGAGATGGCTGGGTTGACGTTATCTGGTGCGGACGATTTGGCGGGCATATGTTTGTCCTGTAAGAAGTTCTGAATGCTTGGGAAAGTAGGCCATATTTATGTGCAGTAGCTTAATCGCATACTGAGGCGCGCCGCCACGCCAATGCCACGCCCACACTTACATCTCGGCGACAGCCTCAAGCGCCTTCCAGTCCACCGCAGCGCTGCCATTCGGGTTGAGCTGCTGGACACACACGTGATTTGCGCCGGCATCAAAATGCGCCTGCAGGCCGGCGCGTACTTCGGTAGCGCTGCCGGACAGCACCATGGCATCAAGAAAACGATCACTGCCACGCCCGGATAATTCTTCCTCGCTAAAACCAAGGCTGAGCCAATTATTGCGATAGTTGGGCCAGGGGAGATAAAGCGCCAGCACGCCGGCAGCTATATCGCGCGCCGTTGCCACATCGGGCGTCAGGCAGATTTTCTGCTCGACACAGAGCCAGGCATCCGGGCCCAAAATCTTGCGCGCCCGCGCGGTGTGCTCCGGCGTCACCAGATAGGGGTGCGCGCCCTTGGTGCGCTCACCGGACAGCGCCAGCATGTTGGGGCCAAGGGCTGCGAGCACAACATTCCGCTCCGGCACATCAAAGCTGAGCTCAGCTGCCTCCATGCCATCCAAATAGGCGCGCATGCTGGCTACCGGTTTACCATAATTATGGCCGCGAAAGCCTTCGACCAGGGGAATGTGGGAGACGCCAAGGCCGAGAATAAAGCGATCGTCATACAGCCGGTTGAGACTGTTATGCCCGGCGATGGCGGTGACGGCATCGCGCGCATACATATTGGCGATGCCGCTGGCGGCGCGCAGGCGATCCGTCTCAGAAAGGATAAAGCCACCGAACGAGAAGGTTTCATAGCCGATCCCCTCCGGATACCACAGCGTGTCATAGCCGAGCCGCTCGGCGCCTTGCGCCAGCTTCACGACCTCGCCGGTAGACAGCGCATCGGGGGAAATCCACACGCCAAGTTTGCCGATATCTTTCATATGCCTAATCCTCACTCCGCCAGATGATTCCACCTGCCCGGGATTTGCTCTGGCCGGTGCGAAATTCCACGCGGAAAATTACGTTGAAAATTACGCTGAAAATCACCGGCGGTTAATGTCTGCTGAATCCGTAGCATTCAGATCGGTTGAAGCCAAGCTTCACGCAATGCAATTGGCAACGGCAGCGAAGGTTATTCAGCCGTGGTCGGATCAATCATCTTGCGCACTTCCGTCACCTTGGTCGCCGAAAATCTGCTCAGCTCGGCGTAGCGGTAAATCAGCTCCTCATTGGCGGCGTAATAGACGCAAAAGGTCTTATCCGCCGCGACGAACGATTCCTTCCACTGAATATCCGGCCCAAGCTCGGCCAAAACCTCATTGAACTTCTGCGCCGCACCGCGCAACTGCTCACGCTCAAAGCTGCCGACTTCGGGAATATCCCGTTCAAAGAAGAATTTACGCATGGTTTCATCCAAAGCGATGCGCCCACCTACATGGGAATAGGCGCTGTCGTCGAATTTGGGGATGACGCTGAATCGCCTCGGGCAGCTTTCCTCCCAAGGCGCGCCTTCAAACGGGCCTATGATCAAAGTCTGCGCGCCGACCACAGGATATCGAGACCCTATCGGCTCTCCCAGTCGAATTCGCTAGCCCCAAGCCTTATTAAAGCCTGTTAGGGTTATCCAATCCCTTATTAAAGAAAAAGGCTATTTTCTTTAATAAGGGTGCGATCGGAAGGAACAAAAAAATGCACATTCACATCATCGGCGCCGGGGCGATGGGCTCGCTCTATGGCGGGCTGTTGGCGCAAAGTGGCAACCAAGTGACGCTTGTAGATTGGTGGCAGGCGCATATGGATGTGGTGGCAGCTGAGGGCCTGCGGCTAAGTGGGATTACGGGCGATGCGGTGCGGGCGCATGATGGGCGGGCTGAGTTATCATAGTGCGGCGATGCTGGCGCCGGGGCATGCGGTGCATACCCACCGCGGGCCGACTTGGCTCGGCGAGCTCAGCGGTGAGGTGGAGAGCGCGCGGATCAAACAGCTGGCGGCGCTATTAAGTGCGGCCGGGTTTGAGCCGACAATCGTCGGCGATATTATGGGCCAGATCTGGACCAAGTTTATCCATAATTGCGCAATCAATCCGATCTCTGCCGTGGCTGGCTTGCGTGTTGGTGAGATATCGCGCGTGGCGGCGGCCGATGCGCTGCAAACCCGGATTATCGAGGAAGCGCTGGCGGTGGTCGCGGCCAAGGGGATTGCGCTGGTGGATGATGACCCGATGACAAGCATCAAGAAGTTTTGCGTGGCGAAATTCAACAAGCCCTCCATGCAGCAGCATATGGAGCAGGGCCGGCGCACCGAGATCGATGCGCTCAATGGCGCTCTGGTGCGCGAAGGCGCGGCGCTCGGCATCCCGACGCCCTATAACCAGGCCGTGACCTGGATGGTGACGGCGCGCCAATCCGAGCGCATGCAAAATTTGCACAGTGCGCCGATTGACTATGAAGCGCTGGAGAAGGAGATCAAGGGTGGGGAGATTCTTGATTCTTGAAGTAGGGGTTTTTGTCGGTTCGGTCTCTCTTTTGTTTAGTCCCTCAAACGCCGGGCGCGGACGTCCGCCCGCTTTGCTGCCGCGTATTAACTCGGGCGGGCAGTCGCCCTTGCCGGAATGCTCGTCGCATTCCGGGGGGGTGGGGACAGGTTATAAAAATAACTAGCGCGACTGCGCGTCCGAGTTAATACGGGGTAGCCAAAAGGTCACGGATGTCACCGCCCGGCGCTTGAGGGTTTCTTGAGTTTGCTTGGGTGCTGGGCAGGGGCGTGAATTGTCAGCTTGCCCAGGGACTTGCCACGAAAACGCCTGTTTAATTTCAGAAAAAACCGCCGCCATGCCATGCTGAAAGCCGCTTCGCCAGCCGCATAAAGACGGCACGAATTTTTTACCGCAGTGCTGGATTTCAAAACAAACCCAATGTTATTGTTTAGAAATAATGTGTTAAAAATTGGCTTTGGCGATTTTGCGCATTTTAGCCAATTCCCGCGCCCTCGGAATCAGCCAGGACCCCGGCGAATCCTTAGCCAAAGTGACGGTGTTCAAAATCACTGGCGCATCCAATAGATCGGCAGGTGTGGCAGCGTGGGTCGGCGCCTGATTCTCAGACCGGTTTTATGGCGCAGACTGAATCAATGTTTCAACACTATCAAAACTCATGTGAGTTCCGCAATATTCATCCGCCGCTCGATTTCTCGCCCGTGCGGCGGTTACGTCAGAGGCTTCTTAATAAACCGCCAAGCATATTAATCAATATCAATCCGACCGCGGTCGGTTTCCCTGAATGGGTGCAACGCCTGCCAAATTAAGATAAACTTTCGTCATATTTATTTGGGAGCCTCATCATGCAAGACGATGCACTATTAGACCGCCGCGTTCGCCTCCTTGGCGCTTCATCCCCGCTTTTTTATAACCGCCCGCTCCGACTCGTTCGCGGCGAAGGCGTTTGGTTATATGACGCCGACGGCAAGCGCTATCTCGACGCTTATAATAACGTCGCCCATGTCGGCCATTGCCATCCGCATGTGGTTGAGGCGCTCACCAAACAGGCCAACATTCTCAATACCCATACGCGCTACCTGCATGAGGGAATTCTTAATTATGGCGAGGCGCTGACAGCCACCTTCGATGACGAATTAACCATGCTGCATCTCTGTTGCACCGGCACGGAAGCAAATGAATTGGCGCTGAGAATCGCCAAGGCATGCAGCGGCAACAATGGCGTGATCGTTACCGATTTTTGCTATCACGGTAATTCAGCCGCCATCGCCGAGCTTTCCACCGCCCTACTGGGGCCGGAAGGAATCGGCGCCAATGTGCGCATGATCACGGCGCCCGACCCCTACCGCCAACCCGATGGCGCAGAGGCTGCTGCAGCGCAGTTTAGCGCTCAAGTGAAGGGGGCGATTGATTCGCTGGCTGAAAGTGGCATGAAGCCTGCCGCCCTCTTGTTTGACACCGTTTTTGCTACCGAGGGCATGCCCAGGGTTCCGGCACAATTTATTCAGGATGCGGTGGCCCAGACACGCGCAGCGGGCGGCTTCTATATCGCCGATGAGGTTCAGCCCGGATTTGGCCGCACGGGCGAAAATATGTGGGGCTACCAGCGTTATAGCATCGTCCCCGACCTGGTTACATTGGGCAAACCCATGGGCAACGGCCATCCGATCGCCGGTGTGGTTAGCCGGGCCTCATTGACCGAGGATTTCGGCGAAAAATCTTCCTATTTTAACACTTTCGGCGGCAATCCCGTGGCTTCCGCCGTGGGTTTGGCGGTACTGCAAGTGATCGAGCGCGAAGGTCTGCAGAAAAATGCCCGAAAGGTGGGCCTATATCTGCAGGATGGCCTGGCTAAATTGGCCGAAAAACATGAAATTATCGGCGATGTGAAGGGTTATGGCCTATTTCTCGGCGCCGAATTCGTGACCGACCGGGAGAGCAAAACACCCGCCACGGAAGCGACCCGCACCGTGGTAAACGGCATGCGCGAGCGCGGCGTGCTGATCAGCCAAACCGGGCGCGCCGATAATGTGCTCAAAATTCGCCCCCCCATGCCGTTTTCCACGGAAAATGCCGATCTGCTGTTGGAAAGTCTTGACGATTGTCTGGCGGCACTATGACCCTCAACTTTGTGGTAGCTAAATTATATGACTGATTTTTATACCGTTGGACTCGAAGAGCGGGCGCAGCGCATGGAGCAATTGGCGCTGGAAGCGCTCAAATCATGGGGCGTGACAGATAGCGCGCCGAAGCTGATAAAAATTCGCGAAAATGCTGTGTTTCGCGTCACCCTGGCGGATGGCAGCGATGCCGCGCTACGCATCCATCGCTATGGCTATCACAGTGACGCGGGGCTCACATCTGAATTGCAATGGATGCGCTCCATGCAGCAGGACGGCATCAATGTGCCGGCCATTGTGCCGACGCTTTCGGGTGCGCTGTTCATTACCGCCACCGTCGATAGCATGCCCGAGCCACGCCAGATCGATATGGTGGAATGGCTGCCCGGCGCGCCGCTTGGCTCCCTCGAAGAGGGCTTAAGTGCCGAAGTGAGCAATAATATCAGCCAGACTTTTACCGCGGTCGGGCAATTGGTTGCGCAATTGCACAATCACGCCGCCACTTGGCCGAAACCTAACGGCTTTACCCGCCATGCCTGGGATGTAGATGGGCTCACAGGCGAAGAGCCGCGTTGGGGGCGATTTTGGGAATTTCCCGGCCTCGATAAATCACAATGTGAATTGATGAAGCGCTCACGTGATGTTGCGCGCAAACACTTGATCGCCATCGGCCAGCCGCCAGAGAGCTATGGACTGATCCATGCCGATTTTAATATGGACAATCTGCTGCATCACAATGGGCAGGTAATGGCGATCGATTTCGATGATTGCGGTGCCGGCTGGCATCTGTTCGATCTTTCGACCCTCTCCATTATGTTTCGCGGCACAGACGATTTTGATCAAATTATCGGCGCCATTGTGGACGGCTATCGGCAGGAGCGGCCACTCGGCGATGAAATGCTTAAGCTCATGCCACTGTTTTATCTATTGCGCGCGTTTACTTATGTCGGCTGGGTGCACACAAGAAGCGAAACGCACGCCGCCCAGGAAATTGCAGCCGAAGTCGTCACCGTCGCCTGCGACTTGGCGGAAGAATATTTACAGGCGCGCGGCGCGGCCTAACCGCCGACAAAGAACGGGGACAGGGAAATCATGAAAGCAGCCATGTTGAGCGAGAACGGCCTGGTGATCGGCGAGGCGCCACAGCCTGAGCCCAAGGCGAACGAAGTTCTAGTCCGCGTTCGCGCTGCCGGGTTGAACCGGGCCGATGTTCTGATGGCCGATGGCCGCAAGCATGGCAAACTCGGTGGCGGCAGTACGATTCTCGGCCTCGAATGGGCTGGGGAGATTGTCACGATTGGCAGTGAAGCCGGGCAATTCAAAAAAGGCGAGCGGGTGATGTGCTCGGGCAGCGCCGGCTACGCCGAATACGCGGTTACTGATTGGGGCCGGGTATTGGCACTGCCGAGCGCCGAAATAAGCTTCGAGCAAGCTGCCACGCTGCCGATTGCTTTACAGACCATGCATGACGCATTAGCCACCAATGGCCGCTTGCGGCCAGGCGAAACCGTGCTTATCCAGGGTGCCAGCTCGGGTGTCGGGTTGATGGGATTGCAGATTGCAAAATTGCTTGGCGCCAAGCTGGTGATCGGAACCACGCGCGACGCCGGAAGACGCGCCCGGCTCACCGATTTCGGCGCCGACCTGGCGCTTGACCCGTCCGACCCAAAATGGCCGGACGCCGTGCTTGAGGCCACCGGCGGCGAGGGCGTTAATCTGATTATCGATCAGATATCGGGCGGTGTGGCCAACCAGAATATGCAGGCGGCTGCGATCAAAGGGCGGATCGTCAATGTCGGGCGGCTCGGCGGTTTTTCAGGCGAGTTCGATTATGACCTGCATGCCCTAAAGCGCATCGATTATATCGGCGTTACCTTCCGCACCCGCTCCGTCGAAGAGGTGCGCGAGATAAATCGCAAAATGTGCGCCGACCTGTGGCCAGCGGTGCAAGCCGGTGATCTGCGCGTACCGCTCGACCGCGTTTTTCCGCTCGACGAAGCCGCCGCGGCGCAGGCGCATATGCGCGCCAACGCTCATTTTGGCAAGGTGGTGCTGAGCGTCTGAGACGCTCTAGCGGTCCTAGCGCCCTAACGGTTCTGGCGATTGTCAACCAAATCCGTCACCACTGTCGGGTCGGCCAGTGTTGACGTGTCGCCCAATTCGTCCTGCTCGTTGGCGGCGATCTTGCGTAAGATTCGGCGCATGATTTTGCCGGAACGAGTCTTTGGCAGACCAGGCGCCCATTGGATTAGATCGGGGCTGGCGATTGGGCCAATTTCCTTACGCACCCATTTCACCAATTCTTTGCGCAATTCTTCCGTCGGCTCATGGCCGATGGTAAGCGTTACATAGGCGTAAATTCCCTGGCCTTTGATCTCGTGCGGATAGCCAACGACGGCGGCCTCTGAAACCGCACTGTGCGACACAAGCGCGCTCTCAACCTCTGCCGTGCCCATGCGATGGCCGGAGACATTGATGACATCATCGACCCGCCCGGTGATCCAATAATAGCCATCTTCATCGCGGCGCGCGCCATCGCCGGTGAAATAGCGCCCGGAATATTGCGACATATAAGTGGCGATGAAGCGCTCATGATCGCCGTAAAGCGTGCGCATCATACCGGGCCAGGAATCGGAAATGCACAGAAAGCCCGAGCAAGCGCCTTCCAGCTCCTTGCCATCCGCATCGACGATGCTCGGCTTGACACCAAAGAAGGGCAGGGTCGCCGAACCCGGCTTGAGCGCCGTTGCACCCGGCAGAGGTGTGATCAGAATGCCACCGGTTTCGGTCTGCCACCAGGTATCGACAATCGGGCAGCGCTTATCGCCGATCACTTCATTGTACCAGATCCAGGCTTCCGGATTGATCGGCTCCCCGACCGTGCCGAGAATACGGAGAGACTTGCGCGATGTTTTCTCGACCGGCCCTTCGCCCTCACGCATCAGGGCGCGAATGGCGGTTGGCGCGGTGTAGAAAATATTGACCTGATGTTTATCGACAACCTGCCAGAAGCGCGATGAATCAGGATAATTCGGCACGCCTTCAAACATCAGCGTGGTGGCGCCATTGGCGAGTGGGCCATAGATGATATAGCTGTGCCCGGTGACCCAGCCGACATCCGCCGTGCACCAATAGATATCGCCATCATGATAATCGAAGACATATTTATGGGTGAGCGAAGCATAGAGCAGATAGCCGGCAGTTGAGTGCAACACGCCCTTCGGTTTGCCGGTTGAACCTGAGGTATAGAGGATGAACAGCGGATCTTCCGCATCCATCACTTCGGCTTCACACTCGGGCGAAACACTGGCCGCCGCCTCGTGATACCAGACATCGCGACCTTCGAACCAATCTATGGCGCCACCCGTACGCTTAACGACGATCACGGTTTTCACGCTCGGGCTGCGCTCCAGCGCCTTATCGGTATTGACTTTGAGCGGGATCGGCTTACCGCCGCGCAAGCCCTCATCGGCGGTAATGACGCAGTTGCTATCACAATCATGGATACGGTCGGCGAGAGAATCGGGGGAGAAGCCACCGAACACCACGGAATGGACGGCGCCAATCCGCGTGCAGGCGAGCATGGCATAGGCTGCCTCAGGGATCATCGGCATATAGATGGTGACCCGATCGCCCTTTTGCACGCCGCGCGCCTTCAACACATTAGCCATGCGGCAGACCTGCTCATGCAGCTCGCGGTAGGAAATAATTTTGGATTCGTTTGGATCATCGCCCTCCCAGATGATTGCCGTCTGGTCACCGCGCGTCTCTAGGTGGCGGTCGATGCAATTGGCGCTGACATTAATCTTGCCGCCTTCGAACCAGCGAATATTTGCCTCCGGCCCGAATTGCGACTGTTTGACTTTGCTCCAGCGCTGGGACCAATCAAGGGATTCCGCCTGCTCCGCCCAAAACCCCTCCGGATCGGCGATTGAGCGGGCATACATTTCTTTGTATGCCGCCGTATCGCAATGCGCTGCTGCAGCTGTTTCAGGGGTAACAGGATAAATCTCGTTCTCGTGCGGAATCATTTGACGCTCCACGCTCCAGGTCAGTGCAAAATTTCGACCCGAAAAGGCCGCCGTTCAGGCGCGATTATCGGACCATTGCCGCGCTCGGGCAAGTGTCGAGCCGAGAGCATCTGCTGAGATCACTCCGCCAGGATGATATTTTCGCCGTCGATGGAGACGCGCAACGCGCGCAGCCAATCGCCGATGCACGGGCCGACCAGACATTGTCCGGTTTCGAGGCGAAACAGGGCGCCGTGGGTGGCGCATAAAATATGCCCGCTTTCCTTGTCGATAAAGCGATCCGGCGTCCAGTCGAGCGGGCCGCCGGTATGCGGGCAGCTATTTTCATAGGCGTAGAAGCGCTCCCCTTTGCGCGCGACGAAAAATTCAAACGCCTGCGGGCCTTCGCCAATTTCAAAGCCTTTGCTGCCGCCGTCCGGAATATCATCGAGCCGGCATAGGACCTTACCCTTGAAATCGCTCATGTCGCACCCGCGAGCATATGTTCCAGGTCTGCAATCAAATCCACCTCATCTTCGATGCCAACTGAAAGGCGAAGCAGATTTTCCGGCACGCTACTTTCTGGCCCCTCGATAGTTGCTCGGTGTTCGACCAAACTTTCGACACCACCCAGTGATGTTGCGCGCAGAAAAACCTGTGCCCGCGCCGCTACGCCAAGTGCGGCCTCGGCTCCACCGACGACAAGGAATGACAGCATGCCACCAAAACCACCCTCCATTTGTCGCGCAGCAACTGCGTGGCCGAGATGATTGCTCAGGCCGGGATAGAGCACGGCCTGCAATTTTTCATGGGTTTCAAAATGCTGCGCAATGGCAAGAGCGCTCTCAGAGGCGCGCCGCACGCGGAGATAAAGCGTGCGCAATCCACGTATCAGCAACCAGGCCTCAAAGGCGCCAAGCACCGCACCACCCAGCCAACGTGCACGGCTCATTTGTTGCCAATTCTCGTCGATGTTCCGGGTCAACAGGGCGCCGGCGAGGACATCGCTATGGCCATTGAGATATTTGGTTGCCGAATGAAATACGATATCGGCGCCGAGCGCCAACGGATGTGTGAGCACCGGAGTGGCGACCGTGGAATCAACCACTAGGCGCGCCCCTGCCGCATGCGCGGCGCGGGCGGCAGCGGCAATATCGATCACCTCCCAGGTCGGGTTACACGGTGTTTCAATCCACACCAAAGTGGTCGGCGCGGCGTTTACAGCATCCTCTAAAGCATGGGCCTCTAACGCATCAAAGAGCGCGACCTCTATTCCTCGAGTGCGGGCAAGTTGGGCAAGACGCTGTAAAGTGCCCCAATACATGATGCGGGGCGCGACCACGCGCGCGCCGGGCGTCAGAGTCTCAAATACCGCGTTGGCCGCTGCCAACCCGGAGGCAAACAGCATCGCCGCCGCAGCTCCTTCGAGAGCCGCGAGTACATCTTCCGCCGCAGCGGTCGTTGGGTTGTCGGCACGGCCATAGGAATAGGCCGGATTGACAGGCGCATAATCCGCATCCCGGACAAAGGTTGTGGAAGGCTGCCAGGGCGGTATCAGCCCGCCCGTATCTGCGTCGACAAAATGCCCGGCTTGGGCGGCGATGGTTTCGCCTCTGCGGGCTTTTTCCGTCACGCCTTGATCTCGGTCATTTTACAAATGACTTTCAATTCCCTCGCCGTAACCGGCCCGACAGAAAGGTGTGAATGGCGCACTAGAAACATCTCCGATAGTTCGGGGTGGGCCTTGATTTCAGCCGGCATCACCGGCGTTTTTACCGGCATTAGCGCCTTCACATCGACCACGCCGAAGAGGCCCTTTGGATCGGTGTGATCGGGATAATGTAGCTTCACAATCTCGACCACGCCAACAATCTATTTTTCATTGACCGAGTGGTAGAAAAATCCCCGGTCGCCAATATTCATCGCCTTCATGTTATTGTTGGCTTGATGGTTACGCACGCCATCCCACGCGCACGCGCCTTCCTTCACCTGTTCGTCCCACGACCAGGCGCCCAACTCACTCTTAAATAACTAATACGCCACCCGCTTGTTTCCCTGTTGCGCCTTTGATGAAGTTGTATGTTTTTGAAAGCCCAATCGCCGGGCGTGCTTGCTAATATTCGGGCCGGAAGGGGCGGGCGAGGAGGGTGGCTATGGTGGTGTTAATATCGGCACCCTTGTGCAGCACGGCATCCACCGCCTCGGCAATGGGCAACTCGACCGCCAATATTTTGCCAAGCGCGACCATGGCCGGCGCGCTGGTGACACCCTCGGCAACACTCTCACGCGCCGCCAGAATATCCGCTAACGACTCGCCACCGCCGAGCGCCGAACCGAGTGAGAAATTACGCGATTGGGCGCTCGAGCAGGTCAACACCAAATCACCCAAACCGGAGAGGCCGGCCAGGGTTTCAATCCGCCCGCCCTTGGCTCGCGCGAGGCGCACCATTTCGGCAAAACCCCGGGTCATGATGGCGGCGCGCGCATTTTCGCCAAGCCCGCGACCAATGGCGATACCGGCAGCAATGGCCATAACATTTTTCAGGGCGCCGCCGATCTGCGCACCGACCATATCATCGCTGAGATAGGGCCGGAAAGTTGCACCGCCCAAGGCTGCCGCGATCGCTGCGCCAAGCGCGTTATCTGCGCATGCCAAGGTCACGGCGGTCGGCAAGCCACGCGCCACTTCATGGGCAAATGTCGGGCCAGAGAGAATAGCGAGCGGCCGATCGCCCACAACTTCATGCGCGACCTCACTCATCAACGCGCCGCTTTCAAGCTCCACCCCTTTGGCGCAAATAACCAATGGCGCATTCTTAAAATAGGGCGCAAAATTTGCTGCCACGGTGCGCAGATTTTGGGCCGGCATGGCGAGGAGAATAAGGTCGCAGCCTTCTAGCGCCGCGCCATCACCACTCGCCGTGATGGCGCCTTCCAGAGAGATGCCAGGTAGAAATCGTGTGTTCTCCCGCACGCTATTGACTGACGCGACAACATCTTCTTCGCGCGCCCATAGGGTGACGCGCCGCCCGGCCCGCGCCGCCGCCGCACCAAGCGCCGTACCCCAGGCTCCCGCGCCAACAATGCCTATATGTTCGATTTCATTCATGATTATTTTTCAATCGTCCGACACACATGGCCATGCGCACGAAGAACGGCGCAAAGCGTGCGCGACTTTAGCGGCGAATCGACCGGGCCAACAATAAGCTCAAAATATTGACCGACGGCGCCATCCCCGTCATCTGCGTCCGCATCGTCGCTGGACGCCAAATCACTTAAATCACCCAAATCAAGTCGCTGTAATTCAAACGGTAATTTACGCAATAAGCCAGCATGGGTGGTGCTGATTTTTTCCCACGCGGCGAGCGCCAACGCCTCGCTCTCGAAGGTGGCGAGACTGATAAGAAATATCTCGGGCTCGGGCGGCAAGGGGATCAGGAGATCATCCATTTTCTCAGATTCGCGCGCAGCATCGAACGCTGCCGCCTCAGCATCAAGGGCAGCCTCTAGACTCGCCACGGTATTTTCCGATTGTGCCATGATGTCATCAGCTGCCTTGGCCTCTGCAACAGCTTCTGCGTCTGCGTCTGCAATAGCCTCTGTCTGATGAGCTGCCGCCGGTTTCTCAGCTGTAACGGCGCTTGGTTCATCCAACGCCGCGTTATCCGCCACTAATGCCGCCTTGAGCGCCGCATCGCGCGCGTCTTCTGACACGGCTTCGGACACACCCGGTAAATCCTCAGAAGAAGGCGCTGCAATCTCTTCATTCAATAAGTCTTCAACAGAAAGAACCATTCTTTCGAGCTCGGGTTGGGCGGTAATGAGCAGGCCCTCATCGCTCTCCCTGTCTTTTTCTTCATGATTCTCGCTGTGATTTTCGCTGGGCTTTTCGCTGTCCCTTTCTGTGGCACCTTGAGTTGGCGCGACCGCAGCCTCCAGCGATTGCAGATGCACTTCAGGCAGATTTTCCGACGGCGGCGCGCGGGTGGGGAGGCGCGGTTTTGGCGCGGTTGGCAGGAACCTAAGGCCGTTATCCATATCGACGGCGGCAAGCGGCACATTGCCAGGGGGTTCATGCGCTTCAGGAACATGGGTTGGCTCGGGCTGGATCAAAGCAATGGTCGTGAGAGGAAAATTTTCGCCGCGGCCAGCGATCGGCTCGGGGCCATCAAATACGGTCACGGGCGGCGGTGGCAGCGGCACATCGTTGAGAGCGGCAAGATCAATCTCAATGGCCGGCTCTTCCTCCTTGCCGGCGACGAACTCGGCCCTGCGCTCGCCGAGTGGTCTGGAAATCACCGTGGGGCTCGCCAGTACCACGCTCTCGCGCCCGGTGGCAAAGGTCGCGTCCGCCGGATAATTATCGTCCTCAGCCCAGCTCGCCGAGGCCTGGCCATAGAGTGCTTCCGCCTCGGCGAAATCCCGCTCCACCCCAAGACCACGATCATAGAGATAGGCCAGAGCCGCCTGTGCTGATTCATTGCCCCTGTCGGAGGCGAGCTGATACCACTTGGCGGCCTCCGCATAGTCAGTCGCAACTCCGGCGCCACGCTCATAGAGAGAGCCAATATGAAACTCAGCCAGCGCATCACCCTGAGCTGCGGCGCGGCGATACCAGACCAGCGCCATTGCCGAATCGCGCGCAATGCCAATACCGCGTTCATATAAAAGACCAAGCGCCGTCTGCGCCGTTGAATCGCCTGCATCGGCCATGACAAAAACGCGATCCGCGCGCGAGCCTTTGTCGGCGCTCGGGTTGTCACCGCTGCACGATACAGAGATCAGCAAAACACCGGCCAACAGCACACCGCTACGCCACGATACTCCAGGCCACAGCATATGGCGCAGGCCGGTAACAAAGCGAAAGATCATAGATTCACATTTTGTCACGCTATTCGACGGCCCTCGATTGCTCACTAGAATCTACTGCGGAAAAGGTGAAGACGCCACCACTTCAAAAACGTCGGATTGCACGGCGCGACACCAGCGAAAAGCGCAATGCCAAGCTGGAACAGGACACGAGCGCACCGGCAAGAAAACCCCACATGAGGCCGGGCGTGCCCATTTCGGCGTGAAAGGCGAGAACATAGCCGACCGGAACCGCCACCCCCCACCATGAGATAAACTGCATCAGAGGTGGCAACCAGACATCCGCCATGCCGCGCAAGGTGCCCATAAATACAGCCTGTCCGCCATCGAATATCAACACCAGGCCAGCTATAAATATGAGTGGCGCCGCAATCAGAACCACCGCCGGATCATCCGAATAAATACGCGCCAGCGGCGTACCAAGGCTAAGATAAACGCAGGCAACAATGGCCATAATGATAAAAATCATTAGAACGGCAGCCCAACCGGCTCGGCGAATATCAGCCGAATTATGCCGCCCAACCGCATTGCCGACACGGATTGTCCCGACCCCGGCGACGCCGATGGCGCACATGAACACCAACGCCACCAGATTGAAGGCTATTTGATAGCCCGCCAGCGACACCGTTCCGAGCAGACCGGCAAGCATGGTCAAGGCGCTGAAGGCTGCCGCCTCCAAGCCACGCGCTGCGCCCATAGGAATACCGATGCGGCGCAATTTACGCGCGGTTTGGCGGAAATTTTGAATGGCGCCACCGATGCCAAGTGCCTCCCGATCGCGCAAATTCAAGACATAGGCGACGAGAATGGCAAACATCGCCCAGCGCGTAATCGAAGTCGCCAATGCAGCGCCCTCGGCACCCATCTCCGGCACCCCGAAAGCGCCATAGATAAAAATCATGTTGAGCCCGGCATTTGCCAGTATGGCAATAAGGGTCAGGATCATGCTCGGCAGCGGGCGGCTCAGGCCATCGAGAAAAAACGAGGTGGCAACCCACATCGCCAGTGCCGGGAGACCCCACGAAATCATGCGCAGCACCCCGCCGGCACCGGCGGCAAGCTCCGCCGTTTGGCCGATGGCGGTGAGAACAATTTCGCCGAGGAAGCAGATTCCGGCGATGATCAGGCCGAGTACCGCGCCATGAATCAGGCCAACGTGCCAATAACCACCACATTCACGCTCCGCACCAGCGCCATGCGCTTGCGCCACCAACACCATCGTGCCCTGCAGCAGACCCACCGTCACCAGCACCATGACCACTTGAACAGCGTTGGCGGCAGCATAGAAGGCCAAATTAAGGGTGCCATAGTGGCCCACCATGGCGGTATCCAC
>Ga0114996_10005136_pt1 | contig 15475 bp, 13 predicted proteins | sample ArcticOcean_MG_C_4_FD_87039 | JGI IMG/M metagenome (GOLD analysis project Ga0114996, IMG submission 87039) | Marine microbial communities from western Arctic Ocean - ArcticOcean_MG_CB4_134 | ecosystem: Environmental > Aquatic > Marine > Oceanic | place: Arctic Ocean: Canada Basin | collected...
GCCGTTGGCGGCGGTTCAGAACGGCGACGAGATTCGGCTCGATGTGGAGAACCGCAAGCTTGAACTACTGATTGAGGAAGACAAGTTGGCGCGGCGGATGGGACAGTTCAAAGCCCGCGCGCCTCACTACGATCGGGGTTACGGGCGGTTGTTCATTGACACAGTTCTGCAGGCGGATCAGGGCTGTGATTTCGGGTTCCTCGTCAGGCCTGAAAAGAAGGACGATGATGGCGATTACGCCAAAGGGACACGGGCTATGGACAAGTTGCCGGTGGCTTTCTAGGTCGGAGGTAGGCGAACAATGCCAACAATCCAGATTGCACTTCAGCAAGTCGGGCCGGCTACGACGGAAGCCAGTATCCGCACGCATAAGGTCTTGGTTGATCGTCCCGCGGCCAAGGGCGGGGACGATAAAGGGCCGATGGGCGGTGAGCTGCTGTTGGCCGCGCTTGGCGGCTGTTTCATGAGCAATTTGCTGGCTGCTGCCCGCGCGCGCCAGGCGGACATCTCGAATGCCTACACGGAAGTGATCGGTACGTTGGGCGAGAATCCGGGTCGGTTCACGGCGATCGAGATGGTGGTGTCGGCCGACGGGGCCGATGCGGAGTTGCTTGGCAAATTGGTGACGATTGCCGAGCGAGGTTGTATCACCGCGAATACGCTTCGGGACGCGGTGACGTTGACGGTTCGCACCGTGTAAGGTGGGCGTTGTGCAGCGCGGTCAACGGCGCTAGACTGCGGTCAAGGGATGTTTCCTATCCGTACAAGCTTTGGAGTCCGCCTGCTGTTGGGGGTGTGTCTGGTCGCGCTGCTTGCGGCTACGACTCTTGACCTGTCGCCGGCGTCCGATTGGGCGGACGCATCGCCGTTGTTGCCGTCAGCATTTTGTCCGCTGGTCACGGTTGAAGATTTCCCACCACCTGAAAGCTCCCTTCGAGAACGCGAACCGCTCGTTGCAAGCGGTCCTTCGCGCGCTCCTCCTGCATAGCAAACCGTCGTTTCTGTCTGATTGAGCCACCGGCAGCTCTTGTGCCGGCGTTGCTTGTGATGGATTGCGTTTGCTGCAAGGAGGCTTCGATGTCAGGTTTGATTGGTGGGTTGTTGTTTGCGAGTACGGTTGGGTTTGCAGGGTTTCTTCTGGTTGTTTTCTTTGTGAAGCGGCTGCTGGCGTGGCTGGATGAACATGACTACATCATCTACAACAGTCACACGCCGACGTACGGCAGTCTAGGCAACGCCTTCATGGAACTACAGCAACTGGCCGAGCCTCAGAGGGCGTACGTACTTGAGATGAAGGAGGAGTTGAAGGTGAAACGGGAAGAAGAGGGCGAGGCGGGTGCGGACGACCCGACGGCTCACCTGGAACAAAGGAGAGGAGGATGACAAATCACAGTTCGCCGAAGAGTGATCTGATATGATCTCCTCGCATGCGAAACGCGCGAATTAGAGGCTTGGCGACGTTGGTCGTCTTGCTGGGCTCGCTCGTTTCGATGGGGCAAGGGGCTGATCCAGCGTTCAAGGAAGAGAAGTTTCAGGGGCGTGATGCCTACGTGCTCGAAACGGATCGGATGCGTGTGAGCGCGTTGCGCGGGGCAGGGCACTGGGCCGAGATTCGGCTCAAGTCCGATGACCCGAAGAAGAGCGTCAACCCGATGCGGATTCCGCACTTCCCCACGATTGATCCGTGGGAGTACGACGCCGCGAAACACGACAAGATTTACGGTGGCGGGACGAATCGCTGGCTGCAGTCCGGCTACATGGGGCATCTGTTGAATTTTCCAACCTTCGGTGCTCCGTCCGAAAGCGAAGCGCAGAACGGCCTGGGCAATCACGGAGAGGCGGTGATCGTTGAGTGGAAGAAGGACGCGGGGATCGCGAGCGCCGACGCCGTGCAGCTTGTCTATTCGGCCTATCTGCCGAAGACGCAGTACAACGTCGGTCGCACGCTAACGATCCCGGCCGGCGAAACGGTCATGTATGTCGAGGAGTGGGTCGAGAACCTGCTGGCGTTCGGCCGGCCGGCTCATTGGGTGCAGCATGCGACGTTTGGTCCGCCGTTCGTGGAGCCGGGTAAGACGGTGCTCGATACATCGGCAACGAAGGGTGAGGTGCGCGGCCAGGTGCGTCCGAATCGGATGCTCGATTCGGGTCCGGTCGAGTGGCCCTGGGGCAATACGCCGGAGGGCGAGCGGGTGAGTCTGCGCGCGATGCAGGACCGGCCGCAGTCCGGCATCTACTACGCGATGCTGATGGACCCGGAACGCGAGCGGAACTACTTCACGATGTACCACAAGGACTACAACGTACTGATCGGCTACATGTGGCACACGAAGGACTTTCCGTGGCTCGGCGATTGGCAGGAGAACAAGGGGAACGGCGGCCTGCCATGGGAGAACAAGGTCGTCGCGCGCGGCATGGAGTTTGGTACGACGCCGTTTGGCGGACCCATGGAAGCGGTGGTGAGCGAAGGGACACTGTACGGCGTCCCGATGTATCGCTGGATCGAGGGGCGCGAGAAGGCTGACGTTCGCTATGTCGTGTTCCTTGCCGAGATCCCCGACGGCTACCACGGCGTGCAAAACGTCGAGACCGTGGACGGCAAGATCGTCATCACAGAGGGCGACACCGGCCGTGCGATTTCGCTCAAGAGCGAGCGGAAGTGGTGAAGACGCATTGCTGACCCTCCGTACCGCATCGCTTGTACTCGCGATAAGCCTGCTGTTGGCTCCTGCCTCGTTCGCTCAGTCAAAGCTGATCGTCACGGTTATTGACCAGAAGACCGGCGAGCCGATCACCGACCTGAGCGACCGCAACTTCAACGTCGTCGACGACAAGACGCGGTTGCGCGTCGATGAACTGGAATTCAAGCGTGATTCGATCGACATCATGCTGCTGATCGATACCAGTCTCGTCGGTGAGATGGTCAAGCCGCTTGCTGGCGCGTTCATCAACGAGCTGGGCGAGAAGGAGCAAATGGCGATCGTCTCTTATCACGATTCGGCCGACTTGATCCAGGACTTCACCGCCAGCAAGCAATTGCTTCATCAAGCTGCCGAGAAGGTGCAGTATGGCAATAATCCACGAGTCCTTGATGCGCTCTACGCGGCCATCGATGGTGGCTTCACGTCGAGCGCGGGACGGCGCGTGATCGTCGTTCTGTCGGCGGGCGTAGAAGGACGTAGCCGCGTCACCGAGGGTGAAGTCCTGCGGCTGGCAAGGCGTCGAGGGGTGTCAATCTTTCCGGTTTACCTCATCGGGGCCGAGCGGGGGATGTTTCAGCGGCTCTCGGACTTTTCGGGTGGCGCTTTGTTCGCCGTGCGCCGGCTCAAACTCGAACCTCCGCAACTGAGCAGTCGCGTGTATTCGGTCCTACGGGGCTACTACGAATTGCTCGTCAGCGGCGTCCAAACCATGGGTAACCGTATCGAGGTGACCGTCGAGGGGCTGCCAAAGTCGAAGCGCAAGGTTCACGCGACTGGTCTGCCTCTGGAATAAAGAAAGCCGACCCCCGAGAGGGCCGGCTTTGAAGTTCGGTTTGTGAGGAAGCGACTACTCGCCGCCGGATGCGCTGCCTGCTCGGCGAGGCGCCTGAACCTTTGGAGTCGCTAGGTAACCGACGATGCGGTCTTTGTCGATTTCGTTCACGACCAACTCGTACGGTTGCCGCGACCCGGTGACGTAGAACTGCACCGGCTCAAGAAGGGTCTTGTTCTTTTTTTCGATACGGTTGTCGTCGGCCCACAGATCGATGTTGAAGCGGTTACGCTTCGCATCGGCCTTGCGAAGGCGAATGGTGATGGGCCCTACCCTAGAGGCTTGCTTGGCTTTGCGGATGTCGAATTCGAAGTAGTTCCGCCCGCCCAGCTCACGCAGTGCGGCGACCTCCGAGCCATTGGTGGCAATCAGGCCGCTCTGCACGCCGAGGTCTCCTCGGACGGACTTCAGGTCGGCGATCGCCTGGTCCAGTTCCTGCTTCGTTTTCGTGACCTCGTCCTCGACCGTGTCGACCTTACCGGTCAGCGACCCAAGCTTGGTGCCCGTCTGTTCGGTGGTGGACTGGAGTTGCTGAATCGTGCCGCCCACTTCGTTGAACCGGGCTTGCTGTTGAGCCTTTGTTGCTTCAATCTCTTTCGATAGCTTGTCGGTGCGGCCCAGAACACGTTGTTCAACCTGCGTGGCCTTAGCGGTCAGTTGCTTCTCCGCGGTGTTGACGAGTCCCTGCACCTTCTCGACGCTGGTGCTGACCTCGCGCGAAGTGCGGTTGACCGAGCCCTCAAGCTGGGCCAGCTTTTCCTCATGGACCTGGACCATCTCGATGCTCGGCTCAAGTTGGGCGTGGAGGTCCTGCAATTCAAGATAGAGGTAGAGTGAGAACCCTACCAAACAGGCCACCATCACCAGTAGGCCGATGATAATCGGCGCGCCAGCCGGGCGGCCACCGGACGAATTCTCGGGATCAAACGGATTTGTTGCCATTTAGACCTTCCCCCTGATTGGATATGTGTAAGTGATCGAGCGGCTCAAGGTGGGGACAACCAGCGCTAACGCCGGTCCCATTGTAGCATTGAACTTTCCACTCACCTAGACACTTTGACGTTTCCGCCAGCGGGTTCGGTTACCGTAACTTGCCGGATCACTGGAGTTGCGGGGCGGGATGCCGCGACGGAAAGCCAGTTGGCGAGCGGTTTGTTATGATCGGCTGTCGCGATGCCTCATATCCCGAAACTCTCCGTTGTGATCCCGGTTCACAACGAGCAGGATACCGTGCAAGAGCTGGCCGCACGGATCGCGGAGGTCGTTAGTAGCCACTATGAACTCATTTTCGTCGACGACGGCAGTACCGATGAGACATGGCAGCGCTTGCTGCAACTCCACCGCGCGGATCAGGTTCGCTTACTTCGTCTGCGCAAGCGATTCGGCAAGACCGCGGCGCTGATGGCCGGGTTCTCGTTGATACGTGGCGAGACCGTTCTCACGCTGGATGGTGACCTGCAGGACGATCCGGCCGAAATCCCCCGGTTTCTCGCCAAACTCGAGGAAGGATACGACCTGGTGACCGGCTGGAAGAAGCGTCGTCGCGATCCCGTCACGAAAGTAGTTTCGTCGCGCCTGTTCAACTTCGCGGTTCGGCGCATGACCGGGTTGGGCCTCCGCGATATCAACTGCGGCTTCAAGGCCCTACGGGGCGAGGCCGCCCGCGCACTGCACATCCATGGCGAAATGCATCGCTTCATCCCTGTTCTAATGGCGGCTCAAGGGTTCCGGGTCGGCGAGATCGAAGTAACCCATCACCCGCGACGCCACGGACTCTCGAAATACGGTTTCGAGCGGATGTTCAAGGGTTTCTTCGACTTGGTCACCGTTGTTTTGCTAACCCGATTCAGGGAACGGCCGGCGCACGGATTTGGCTTGGTGGCGCTCGCTTCTCTGGGGACGGCTTTGCTCGTGTTGGCGGCGTCGACCATCTTCGGATCGGCGGCGGGGCTGCTTGTGGTGTTGGCGGCTGTCCTCGCTGTTTCTGGTGTCGTCTTTCTGGCTGCCGGGTGGGCCACGGAATATGTTGTGGCCCTAGGGGGCGGCGGTTCGCAACTCGCCTACTATTCGGTTCGGGAAAAACTCGACTGACGCGACAGCCGATTCCGTGCTCTCTAGACTGACGAGAAGGTCGCGACGCTCTGCGTGAAACGTGTTGTTCAAATCCTGAAGTATCTGGTGCCGCTGGTCATCGCGTTCTTCATCGGCCGGGTGATCTACCAGAACTGGCAGGAGGTACGGAACGCGGCTTGGAGCTTTCGGCCGCTTGAGCTTTCTGCTTCCTTCCTTCTCACCGGATGGTGGTTCATCCTTCGGCCTCGTGTGTGGGCCTACGTGCTCGATCACTTTGGGTACAAACTGACTTTCAATCAGGCCTTTCAGGTGGTGCGCAAGGGCGAATTGAGTCGCTATGTGCCCGGCACGATTTGGCAATATCTGAGCCGCATCTACCTGGCGAGCCTGTACGGTGTACCTGCTCACGCCACGATTGCGACGACGCTGGTCGAGACAGTTATCTTGTTCTTGGCGGCATTGGTGCCGGCACTGTGGTTCTTATCAGAGACGCTTCCGTTTCTGAATCGATACCACCAAGTGATGCTGTGGATCATCCCCGTCGGGGCGTGCGTGGCAATCCATCCGCGGGCATTGAACTTTTGGGCGAAGCGGCTTTCGGCGCGGCTGAACCAGGAATACGAGCCGCTGAAGATCCATTGGCAGGCCATTGTCGGGATCTGGGTGTTTCTGCTTCTGAGTTGGGTCTTGTTTGGCGCCTCGGTAGCGCTATTCGTGAGAGGTGTTCTCGACACGCCATGGGGCATGGTGCCTAGGCTGGCCAGCGACTACGCGCTGGCGTGGGTGGTAGGGATGGTTTCGATGATTGCACCGGCCGGAATGGGTATCCGCGATGGCATGCTGGGTCTGCTGGTAGGTCAGCGAATCGGTATCGGCACGGCGATGACCGTAGCCATCGGCGTACGGCTGTGGCTTACCTTGGCCGAACTGATATGGACCTTCGGCGGCTTATGGCTGATGGGACGGCGAGAAGCAGACGGTTGATACTTATCAAGTCGAAAGCGCCGTAGGCATCCCAAGACTTTTCAGTAGTGTCTCAGTTTGATTCCGTTGGCCGAACTGGAAACCAGTAGACGCTTTGGCTTAAGCCCGCACCTGTAGGGACGCTAAAGCGCCCTGATACGAGAGCGAAAAAGCGGAACCGGCCATAAATGACCGGCCTATGCGCGCTTCGCGCGGAAACCGCCTGAAGGCGGTTGGCGAGCCGCAAGTCCTTGCTGCTCCTCGGGGTGTTGGGCACTGGCGCTCACGGAGTTGCCCGAGTGGGTTAGCTTGTTGCGAACTGAGACACTACCGACTCTTCTCACGCGCCGGGTTTCTTACGGAAGACCTCATAGGTTCTTGTGCTCGGTGTGCGCCCACGGTCCCACCAGGAAACAGGAATGTCATCGTAGGAGTACTCCCAAACTTTCTCGAACCGATCGTCGAGCCCGCGTGGATGGACGCCGCGCGGATCCCACAGCACATACCAAGCGACGCCGCGATAGTCGTCGAACTGATCGTCGGGGATACGTCCGTGGAACTGTTGGTTGTGGGGCGCGTCACTGTCGAGCAACGCCACCCAGTTCATCTCGGGCATGTAGAAGTAGACGGTCATCCCTTTGACGTTGCGCAGGAAGGCGACCTTGTCGTCGGGTTGCACGTTGGCTTGCAGATAGTCGATGAGCGGCTGAGAGTAGGAATCATTGCGTGTGAACTGGCGCTCGACGATGTGCTCTCCGCCCGATCGGCCCCAGTCAAGGTTCGGCCAGATGAGAACGCCCGCCAGCAGCGCGGCGGCTGCCGACTTTCCCGCTGTGCGCTCGGTTTGCGCAGCGGCGAGGGCGCAGAGCAGGGCGGCGGCGGGTAGCGTCTGGTAGTAATGGCGCGAGTTTGATTTGTCTTTGCCGGCGGCGATTCCGACGAGAGGGGAGAGGAATAGAATTAATCCGGCTAGTAGGGCCGCCCGACTCCATGGGCCGCGGGTGGGGAGCTTCTTCCAGGCCCAGAGAAATCCCCCGGGTACGGTGAGGCAGAGGGCGGCGAAGGCCCAGAACGCTGGGCGGGAAAGCCGTCCTAGATCTCCAGCGGAGTAGAAGAACGGTGAAACAGCAACCAACGACCCGCAAGCTAACGCGGCGGTCAACCCGAGAGGTGCCGACGACACGCGCCGCGTAACGAGAAAGAACCCAACGGGAACGAGTGGGACGAGCGGGATTCCTCTCCAGAAGTCGCGTCCGCGGCCTGCCAGAGCCGACTTGTAAGTGTCGATAAGCGGCCGCTCAAGGGGCGGCGGAAACATGCCCGCGAACTCGGAGTGCAACGCCCAGAACTCGATGCCGAGAACGACTCCCATGATGGCCGACAAGCCTATGAAGTTCCGCAGGAATCGACGGTCCCCCTCGATGAGAGCGAAGACGCCGAGCGCGAGCCACATTCCGGCGAAGCCTAGGTAGTTTGAGAAGTAGAGCAGCGCTCCGTAAAGCCCGAGGCGAATGTAGAGGCCTTTCGACGCGGCGAGGTCGGGATCGCGGAAGTAGCGGCACATCTCCAGCAGTAACAGTGATGCCGCCAACAGGATGATGACGTAGTAGCGGGAGTTCCGCGCCGCATAGAGGAAGTTGATCGAGAGTAACCCGATGTAGGGCAGCAGAAACGGACGTAAGCCTCCGCCGAACAACACAACGCCCAGTCGGTAAAGAACGAAGATCGTCAGGCCGCCAAGCAGTGCAAAGGGCGCGCGCGCCGACCAGGTGCTGACACCGAACAGCTTGAATCCAATCCCGCTGACGTAGAACTGCAGCCAACTCTGCATCGCGGGCAGCATGTGCGAGTTGACATCATGGCCGTCGGCCGCTTGCACGATGAGTTGCTTGCCGTCGTAGACGTAGGGGATCCAGACATCGCTTTCGGCCATGAGCCGTCCCCAGTTGGCGGTCGTCGTTTCGTCGCGCCAAAGCGGAATGCTGTCCAGACGCCAGAAAAGCAGGAACGCGGAGAGAAGGACAAGAAGGACTGCGAGGGCGTTTCGCATCAACCAGGGCGGGGAACTGAAGGCTCGGAACGCCATAGTATAGCCGACACCGCAACTTTTCCAGAGACGCGGAGTCTAGAACGAGTGAAAGGCGCAGCCGGCCGGCAAAGCCATCCAAGAGAGCACGAAGGAGAGAGACATGAAACGAATCACTTATTGGCTCACCGTGGCGGCTTGTAGCTTGACCCTTAGCGCCGGCATGGCGATGGCCGCCAAGCCCAACGTGAAGAACCGACAGGTCGCTCAGACCGGACGCATCCGGCACGGCATTGCGAACGGTTCGCTTACGCGGCCTGAAGCTCGGCACCTTACGACGAACCAGCGTCGGCTACACCGTTCGATCGTGCGGGACCGCGTGGACGGCGGAGCCTTCACGCCCCGCGAACGAGTGAAGGCGCAGCACCGACTCAACAGGCAAAGTAGGTCGATCACGAGACAAAAGCACGACCGTCAGAACCGTCGCTAGTCCGCAAGACGGTTACGACATCGTGCTATAAGTGTGGAGCATGAATCGACGCTCCTTCCTGGGTGCATCGGCGGCGGGCCTCGCGACGAGTTCCGCCGCCGACGTGCGTAAGGAATCCAACCAATACTTCGAACTCCGTTTCTTCCAACTGCGCAACAGCAAGACGGACCAACAGCAGCGGCTCGTCAGCCTGTTTGAAGAGCATCATCTGCCGATGACGAAGCGCAACGGCTTCGGTCCGATTGGCTACTTCCAGGTCTACCTCGGTGCGGAGATGCCCAAGCTGGTCGTCGTCACCGCATACCGTTCGTGGGCCGAGGTCGCGGAGAAACGCGATGCGGCGTCGGCCGATGAGGCATGGCGCAAGGCCGTGGGTGCGGCTGGTTCGGAGGACTATCCGCATTTTGACCGCGCTGAGACATGGTTGTTGAAGGCGTTTGATGCAGCACCTCGCTTGGAGGAGCCGGCGGTCGAGCCGGGCAAGGGGCCGCGGTTCTTCGATCTGCGGACGTACGAAGCGGAGTCGTTCGGGGACGTCGGACGCAAGATCGACATGTTCAACCAGGAAGAGATTAAGATCTTCCGCCGCTCGGGGATCAATCCGGTCTTCTTCGGGCAGTCGATCTATGGATCACGCCAGCCGAACCTCACCTACATGGTTTGGTACGACGACATGCGGGCGCGTGAGGAAGCTTGGAAGACGTTTCTGGACGACCCGGATTGGAAGCGTATCCGCAATCAGCCCGGTTGGACGAACGCCGAGGCGGTGTCAAATATCTCGAATACGTTCTTGCAGCCGCTGCCGTTTTCGCCGATTCGCTGAGCGGCTAGACGACGCCGAGCAGTTTGCCGCGCGCGTTGGGAAAGCCCTCAACACCGGCCTTCATCACATCATCGGCGATGGTGAGGTAGAGATCACCCATCGTCCCGGTTGTCTCGGTATGGCGGCCGGTGGACATGCCGTTGACGTGGCCGGCGGCGATGGCGATCATGCCGTTGTTCTTGTGGGCATTCGCTTCGGCGTGCTCGTGCAGATAGAGCAAGCAGGTGTTGTCGAGCAAGGTCCCATCGCCTTCCGGGATGGATTTCAACCGTCCCAGTAGATAGGCGAATTCCTGCACGTGCCAGCGGCAGATGTCGCGCATCACGCGTTGACTTGAAGGCGTCTGGGCCTTGTTGTGCGTATAGTCGTGATGCCGCAGCGTGGTGTATCCGAGCCAGGGCATGCGCGTCAGGCTCTGGCATTTGGTGAGCATGTACGAGGCGACGCGCGTCTGTCCGCTGGCGAAGGCATGCACGAGTAGATCCGATTGGATCTTCGCGATGCGTGGCCAGTCTTTCATGTCACCGCTGATTTCGGGTTCTTCAACGGCGGCGTACTCGGGTGGTAGGCTTCCGATGGCGCGTTCCAAATCGCGGATGGACGCCAAGTAGTCTTCGAGCCGGGCTTGATCCTGACGGCCGAGGTCGTCTTTGAGGCGGCTCGAGCTTTCCTGGACCGTGTCGAGCACGCTTTTCTTGCGATCGACCCACTCTGGATCTTTGATGCCAAAGATGCGGTCGAATAGATTTTGCGGGATCAATTCCGGTGGCAGTGCGCGATCTTTTCCTGCCCAACTCATGTTGCGCTGGATGCTGTCGCCGTGGGATTCGGGGCAGACGCCCACCTGCAATGAGCGGAAGCGTGAGCGCCCACCGATTTTGGCGGCAATGGCCTGGTCGATCGAGGCGCCACCGGCGCCGCGTCCGGTGAACGGAATGCCCGTCATGAGACCGCTCATGGAACGGTGATGATCGTTGCCAGGTCCGGGCACGCGTGCGATGTCGTTGTCGAGTCCGCTGAAAACATGAATGTCGTCACGGAACGGCCCAAGAGGTGCGAGACACGGCGTCATCCGGAAACCGGTTCCGGTCTCGGTCGGAATCCAGTAGCGCTCGGGGATACCGTTGCCGTTGAACCAGACCAGGAAGCGCGATTCGATCGGCGTTTCGGTGAGTCGTCCCGCTGCGGTCGAGGCGGCATAAGCGGTGCCGCTCGAATTGAACATCGCTTCGAGCGGCGGCAGGCCAAATCGAATGGCGGCTCCGCTAAGGGTTGTTGCGCCGAGGAAGGTGCGCCGGGATAGTTGTTTCATCGCGTGTCTGTTCGGACTTGTAAATATCATACGCCGATTTCGCGTTCGTTTCACTAGGAACCTGTAGGGTGCCGGAGGCGGGACGGGTGTGAGGGCGATCGTCGCGATTCCCCAGGGCTTCCTGGTAAGCTGCAAAACAAGCCTCATGGCGACGACCTCAACCTCACCGAGAAAACGCACAGGTAAGAAGAAGCGCCCGGATCAGCCGGCGGCCACGCAGCCTAGGAAGGCCTCGAAGCGCGCTGTGTTTCTTCAACCCATTGTGCGTGTGCTTCGGCCCGAAACGCGCACTGGGCGCCGCACGCTGATCGGCATCCTGGTAACGGCGTTCCTGTTACGTGCCTTTCGGCTGATGGATCTGTTTCCGATCCTCGTCGACGAAAGCATCTATCTGCACTGGGCCGAGATTATCGAACATCAAGGGCAATGGTTCATCTCGCTGTGGGATGGCAAGCAGCCGCTTCAGTACTGGGTGCTCGCTGTCGTGCGGATGATCTTTGGCGGCGATCCGCTTCTTGAGGGCCGCTTCGTGGCGGTGTGCGTCGGTCTGCTCAGTACGATCGGCGTGTTCGGGGTTGGTAAGCGATTGGGCGGCGATCTGGCGGGATTGATCTCCGCTGGGTTGTACGCAATCTTTCCGCTGGCGCTGTTGTACGACCGACTCGCCTATACCGAATCGTTCGTGAATCTTTGCGGCATAGCGATTGTTCTGACGTCGCTGTACGCCTTTGGTGACGGGAAGAGTTGGAAGCCCGAAATTGCCGCCGGGCTAGCCGTTGGGCTCGCGCTCTTCACGAAGCAGACCGCCCTATTGTTCGTATACTTCCCCGTGCTTGCGGCCCTTTGGCTTGGCCGCGGGAAGAAGCGCAATCTCTTCGCGCGGTTGGCGGTGATCTACGCGATCACTGGAATCTTTCTTGGAGTGCTTTGGCTCGGACAACCCCAGGGGCCGACGCTCGAAACGCATGACGCGGTATTTCATCACAAGGAATTCTACGTCTCGCCGGACAAGTTGCTTGAAGACCCGACGACGATGTGGCCGAAGAATTTCAACTTGTTGCAGGGCTACGTCGGGACTTATCTGACGTGGCCGGCCGCCTTCGTCGGATTGCTGTGCCTCGCCTACCTCACGTGGCGACGCTCGCTTGCGCCGTGGGTGCTGCTCTCGATTTGCATCCCGCCGCTGGTGTTGCAGGCGACCATCTTGTCGCTGATGTTCCCGACGCGCTGGGCCTTTCCGCACATGTGGCCGGTGCTCGCCGTTATCGGTATGGCGGCGGCGGACGCGTGGAAGGAGTATGGGCCTCGGCTCGATGCGACGCAGTTGAGGTTGACGATGGGGGTTGCGGTGGTTCTCGTCGCCGGGCCGATGCTCTATCAGGCCCAGGGCATGCTGCTATCGACCAGAGACTATCTCCACGCCGGCGATGCCGAGAACTTCATGGGCTCGCATGCGCACGTGGGAACAGGCAATCGCGAGGCAATCGAGTACTTCATCGCGGAGGCACGGCGAGGAGGTCCGCTCACCCTGCTTACGGATCCGATTTGGGGGCCGCCGGCTGACTCGATGTTCCCCTATTTGAATCATCGCTATGGCATGCGAGTGTATGAGGCCTGGTGGATGCAGCTCTCAGGGCGGCACGCAATTCTTCCGCAAGGTCCCGCCGACATTATGAAGTCGCAGTACGAGCGCGTGAAGGCCGGTGTGATCGACTTCTCGAAGCTCTCACGGGTCTTCTACGTGACGGATACCTTCCATTCGCCCAAAGCCGAAGTGCGTATCCGACAGCCCAGTGCCAAGCTCATCCAATCGTTTTCAAAACACGACGGGCGACACTCGATCGATATCTATCGGTTGAAGTGAGTCACGCGGCGTCGGGTGCCGCCGTCCAGTAGATCTCGCAGTCCGGCCGTTCCCTTCGCAACTTCGCGATCCCTGCCGCCGATACCCTGGTGTCGTCGAGGTAGAGCGTTTTCAGATTCCGCATGCTTCTGAATGCGCCGAGCCAGTGATCAACCACCTTCGTGTAAGAAAGATCGAGGGTCGTTAGTGAACTTGCTGACGTGAGGTGGAGCGCGGCTGAAGCATCGATCTTCTCCGCGCCGCCTAGGTGAAGTGTCCGCAGATTCTTGAGAGCCGTGAGGGCCAGCACGCCGTCAGCGCCAACGTCCGTGCGGCTTAGATCGAGGGAACGAAGCTGACCGAGACCGGCGATCTTCTTGACACCAAGATCGCTAAGTCTGAGGCCCGCTACATCAAGGTGCTCAAGCTGAGCAAGCTGTGTCACGACCTCAATATCGAGGTCCGTGACCGCGACGTCCCAAAAGCCGGAGTTGCGCATCTGTCGCCCGCTGAGGTTGAGCGTCGTCAGGTTTGGGAGTAGTTGCAGAATCGGTAGGCCCAGGGCGCTCATCTTGTTCGCGCCCAGGTTCAACTCTCGCAGCTTGGTCAATTCAGCGAGATGTTCCATGCCGTTGTCAGTGGCCTGCGTGACGCTGATGTCGAGTACTTCGAGGTTCTTGTGAACGGCGATGTAGGCCAAGCCGGTGTCGGTGATGTCGGTGCCGCGCAGGTTGAGCTTGCGCAGGTTTGTCCACTCCCGCAGATGCGCGAGAGCCGTGTCGGAGATGTGCTCGCAGGCGTAGAGGTTCAGTTCCTCGATTCCGGTGAGATGCCTGATACGTTCGATCCCAAGGTCCGTGACGCGGGTGAGTGAGAGGTTAAGCCGTTTAAGGGATTGAATGCCAGCGATGCGATCAAGGTCGCCATCCGCGACCCAGGTGAAGCCAAAGCGAACACCGACGACGTGACCTGCTTCGTCGTATTCAACGTCGCCCCCTTGCGCGGTGACCCAGGTACGCAGGTCTCCATCAGCGACATCGGCGGCGACAAGCGGCGCGGCTAACGACACTCCTAGTAGGCGAAGGGCTGTACGACGTTTGATCATCAGGAATAGGGCGAGCCTTACTGAATGTACCCGAGGCTTCGGAGGCGCTGCAGCTCTTCGTTGCTGAGATTCTCGCTGGACGCTTCCTCGGGCAAGGCACCTTCGAGCGCCTTCGCGCGCTCCTGCTCCAGTAACGATGCCAGCATCTTGACTTTGTCGGGATTGCCCGCGCTGAGGTCTTTCAAGTCCAGAGGGTCCTCGGCATGGTTGAAGAGTTCATACTCGCCGGTGCCCTCGGGCGGCTTCGTATGGTGAATCAGTTTCCAGCCCTCGGAGACGATTGCATACGCCTCGGTGTCGTACGGGCGCGGACCGCCGGATTGCTTCGTCTCGGCCTTCTGCGAGAGCGCGGGCTGTGGCTCCCACCCGTTCGCCGCCGCGGCCTCACGGAGCGACCCGCCTTCAGGCAGCGCGCGCGCTGCGGCCATCAACGGTACGAGACTCTGGCCTTGGATGGTTTCGGGCCGCGGTAGATGGCTTAGCTCCAGCAGGGTCGGTGCGATATCAATGCTACGGGTCGTCTCATCGAAAGAGAGCCCACCTGGGACGAACGCTGGTCCGTGGAACATCAGTGGTACGCCGGTGAGTTCGCCGTAAATGTGCTGGCCATGCCACATGTAGCCGTGCTCGTGAAAGCCTTCGCCGTGGTCCGCCGTGAACGCCAACAGAGTGCGGTCTGCAACGCCAATCTGCTCCAGCTTCTCCATCAGGCGGGCCATCTCGGCATCCATACCCCGGATCGAGCCGTCGTACCAGCCTTTGTTGTAGGCCATGAACTCTTCCTGGTCGACACGCGATTCTTTGAGTTCGTCGAGCATGGGCATGACGCGATTCTTGTCTGAGTCGTCTTTGATGAATTCCTTCACCTTCTCGACGTTCTTGTCATGCTCGTCGCGTTGGGCCGGGTCAGCCCAGATCCCGTTATACGGCCGGCGTGGCTCAAACGGTGAGTGCGGGTCGAAGACGTGGAGGAAGACGAAGAACGGACCATCCTTATGCGTCTCCAGCCATTCGGCGAGCCGATCGACATACGTACGAGCCGTTTTGCTGCCCGACTCTTCGATCGATGTCCGCTCGTGCAATTCCTCGAAGCCCTGATGCAGGTTCGTAAACTTGCCGCTGAACGTGACCGAGGAATAGCCGACGGTTGCGTAGCCCGCCTCACGGTACGACTCGGCCAGGGTAACGGCGGCGGCGGGCAGGCGGTCGCGCATGTCTGACACTCGATGTGCCAGCGGATTCATCCCGCTGAGGATCGTCGGGACGGATACCTTGGTCCAAGTGGCCTGCGCCACGTTGTCACGGA
>Ga0114996_10005138_pt1 | contig 15472 bp, 13 predicted proteins | sample ArcticOcean_MG_C_4_FD_87039 | JGI IMG/M metagenome (GOLD analysis project Ga0114996, IMG submission 87039) | Marine microbial communities from western Arctic Ocean - ArcticOcean_MG_CB4_134 | ecosystem: Environmental > Aquatic > Marine > Oceanic | place: Arctic Ocean: Canada Basin | collected...
GCTCAAGGAGCTGGATGCCATCCATGTTCGGCATCCGAATGTCGCTGAGAACAAGATCGTAGTCCGTTTCCTTCATTTTCCGGACGGCGCTTGTTCCATCTTCGGCCGTATCAACGTCGTATTCTTTACGATCCAGCGTCTCTTTCAGGAATTCCCGAAAGAGGGCGTCGTCGTCTACGACGAGGATCTTTTTTGCCGCCATACGGATCCCCTCTGTTACGAGTACGATTTGGGCAGGAAGATCGTGAAACACGATCCCCGATTGAGCTCGCTATCGACGGCGACATCTCCGCCGTGCGCCTCCACCACTTTCTTGGCGTTGGCCAGACCGAGCCCGTTGCCCTCCTCTTTGGTTGTGAAGAACGGCATGAACAATTTGGACCTGGTTTCGTCAGCCATGCCTACACCGGTGTCTGAAACCGAAACGACCACGCAACGGGTGGCCAGTTCCGTACGGTCGTCGAGCGAGGCGTCTATGTCGGAGGCCGACACGATCAGCGTGCCCCAGGATGGCATCGCCTGGACGGCGTTGTGCCGGAAGTTGAGGATGATCTGCTGTACTTGCTCAGGATCGACGTCGCAGAGGATCGATTCAGTGGCGTAGCGACGCTCCAGGCTTATCTCGTCCAGGACCGTTCCGGCATCGATCTCAAAGAAGCCGATAGAGTCTTCGACGACCTCAACCAGATCCACCGGCCGCCGGTTCAATTCGAGCGCCCGCGTATAGTTGAGAAGGTTGGTGACCATTCGGTTCAAGGAGGAGACCCCCTCGATGATTTTCTTCACCAGCCGCCGACGTGGATCGCCCACTTCCAGGTCGCGCTCGAGCAATCCGGCGAATCCACCGATACCCCCCAGCGGGTTGCGAATCTCGTGCGTAACCGTTGCAGCCATTTCCCCAAGCGCCGAGAGCGTGCTGACGCGGTTGGCCTGGCGTGAGAGCTCGCGCAGTTTGGATACATCCTCGAATGTTTTGACGGCGCCAATGACAACCTTGTGTGCATTCACGATACAGCCAGTACTGTATCGAACGGGGATCCGACGCCCTTCCAGCGATACCAACGTCTGCTCGCGTCCGATAGCCGGCTTCCCTGTGGAGATCGTTTCGAGCAGTGGATCGGCGGCTTCACCCAATACGTCGACGCACGGTTTGCCCAGAGCGTCGGCGTGGCTCCAACCCAGGATTCTTGCTGCCGCCTTGTTGAAGAGAGTGATGCAGCCGTTGGCGTCGATGACGACGACTCCGCTGGCCACACTCTCCAGGACATTCTGAAGGGATCCGCTGATCCGTTCCTTCTCAGCAAGACTCTCCTGCAGCTGTCGATTGGTCTCCTCCAGTTCGCGGTTCACCGCGTCGAACCGTGTTTCCAGCGCCTGGTAGGAAGATTGGAGTTGAGCGATCGTCTCGTTAAACAGGCCGTACGAATCGGCAAACGCTTCCAGATCCTGTTCGGACATAGAGCCCAATCAGGGTCGGGAGTCAGGGAGCAGAAGTCAGAAGTCAGAAGTCAGATTTCAGAAGGCAGATTTCAGAAGGCAAGGCAGAGGCGAACGGCTTGCGGAGGCTTCCTCAGGAGGGTTTCGACTTTGCCAGCCGGGCGCGCTGCGGTTGTGGGCGGTACGGTTTTCCGCCGATGCCGGTGATGGGCAGGCCCGCGGAGGAGGCGACCTGGTAGTTGTCTTTCACAAGGTGGAGGAGCTCCGGAATGGACTGCTGGAGAGACCTGATGACCTCACGGTCTTCCGGTGGAAGTTGGTCGAACACCGGTACGAGGGCGCCCAGTTTTTCCTGGAAGGATTGAACGGCCGAATTGAGGTCACGCAGCTGCGGGACCAGGCGATCGGCCGATTCGCGACGGGCGAGGCGAGACCGTACATCGGTAGCCAGCTGCTCGGCGTCGCGGAAAAGGCTATCCAGTTCTTGCACTTGGGGTGAAGGGGAGGGTGAAGAGCCTCCGGCGGGCGATTTCGTGAATACGGGTGCCTCAGGCATCGGGTGCCCCTTCCTCTTTTTCCGGTATAGAGCGTGCGGGCGCCGCTCCTCCATAGCCACCGGGCAGCGCCGCAGTCCGGCGTGGCGCCTGTGGGGTTTTGGACTCAGGCGCGCGTGGAGGATGGTTCTCTCCTTCCAACTCACGCACTCGTTGTCGAAGCCGGGCGACTTCCTCTTCGAGAATGCGGGTTCGAAGTGATCGGTCTACGGCCCCTCTTAGCTCGGGGAGTTTGAACGGCTTGACAATATAGTCCCGGGCACCCTGACGGATCGCCTCAATGGCAGTATCGAGACTCGGATAACCGGTCATGATGATGATGTGGGTTTCAGGAGAGGTGTCCGTGATGGTCTTGACGAGTTCCATGCCCGTTGTATCGGGCAGGCTTAGATCGACGAGGGCTACCTGGAATTCATGATGGTTGAGAGCACTAACGGCCCCCGACCCTGTCTCTTCGGCTATGACGGTATAACCATCTTCGGTGAGCGCCTCGTGAATGAGGTCGCGCATGAAGGTGTCGTCATCAACGATGAGAAGCGTTTCGCCAGCCAAAGAGACCTCTGGGAAAGCCGTTCAGCCTTTTCAGGACCGAACGCCTGGAAAGCGCGGGGAGCGCTCAGGGGGACCAGAAGAACCTGACGCTGAACAGACCCAGGGGTTGGATCTGAACAGCGATTGGATACCGGCGAAAAGAGAGCAAAGACAGAACCATGTAATCAGGTGGCCTCCGGCGACGGGGCGGAAGGCTACTAACTGATTGTTTGGAAAGGACTTAATATAGGTCCGGCTGGAGGGAAAATCAAGACCGGAGGGGGAGGAATATTCCGGGTTGGGAAATATTTACCGAGTCGTAGAGAGAGGCAGGGGCGCATTCTCCGAGGTCTTCTGCCTCTCTCCCGTTGCTCCCTCGGCGCCTACAGGCTTCTGCCGCCGTCGACGGTGAGAATCTGACCGGTGACGAGGTTGCTGGCGATGAGGCCGAATACGGCGTCGGCGACGTCTTCCGGGGTGCAGACTTTCCGGAGCGGGGTCTGGTCCAGGTTGTCCTGCACGAATTCCTCTTTGCCTTCCACCCAGCGGGTGAGGATGATGCCGGGAGCAACGGCGTTTACGCGAATTTCGGGCGCCTGGCTGATGGCCAGCGATTTGGTGAGTGAATTGACGGCCGCCTTGGAGGCGCAGTAGGCGATGGAGCTGCCTCTTCCGATGATGCCGGCGATGGACGAGACGTTGACGATCTGGCCTCCTCCGTTCGCCTTCATCTTCGGGATGGCGGCACGGGAGCAGTAGAAGGTGCCCATGACGTTCACGCTCATCGGGACATGCCAGGCTTCGTCCGTAAGACCTTCCAGGTCGTCGAGGGCGACGAACTGTGTTGCTCCGGCATTGTTGACGAGGATGTCGATGCCTCCTAGGTCGCCGGCGACCTTGTTGACCATCTCCCGAACGGCGCCGTCTTCGGCAACGTTGGCCTGAACGGCTATGCCGCGCACACCCAGTTTTTCGATTTCAGATACGGTCTCTTCGGCTTCCTTCCGAGACCGCGAGTAGTTGACGGCTACGTTGGCGCCTTCGCGTGCGAATCGGAGAGAGATGGCGCGTCCTGCGCCGGTACCGCCGCCTGTGACGAGAGCGGATTTGCCGGTGAGAAAAGACATGTGAGAGTCCTTTGTGAGGATGAATGAAACCGGATTATCGAGGGATGAAGTACAGAGAAGTGGGAACTGAAAAGTACGGTTCTTCGTGTGCAGACAAGGGCTATCAGGGAAGCGTTCCGTTGGAGCCTAAGTGTGCCTCCGGCGGCCCGATTTCTTTTTCACCCGAAAAAGAAACCGGGGAAAGAAAACGGGCCCCTCAAACGCCGGGGAGGCTGGGGCCGTGGCCGCGTCACCATCGGTGGAAGGAGCCGAGATTTCGGCAACCCAACCTCCTCCCAACCACCTACGCCCACCGGGACCTGCCCCCCAACCACGAATTCCATTCGTCCCTTCCCCACTCCTACTCCCCACCACCTGTCCCGCTGACGGCCCGCCACCCCTTGGGAGGAGACAGACCAACGGTGCAAGCTAACGCTACACCACGGCCGTTCTAACGCGTCATCCCACGTTGCTTGCTCTCCCACGCTTTACTGGAAAGAACGCCTCCTTCTTCCCACTAAACAACAGGGACAACCTAAAGTACAAAGTGGAACATGTGAGGCGGGAGTGGGTGCTAGAGCTCGGGCCAGGGGAAGGCGATGACGTCGCGGATTGATGTGGCGCCGGTAAGCAGCATGACGAGACGGTCAACGCCCAGGGCGATGCCTCCGGACGGCGGCATGCCGGCTTCAAGCGCTTGTAGGAACGATTCGTCTATCGGATGGGACGAACCGTAGAGGGCGTGACGTTCTGCGGCTTCCTTTTTAAACCGGGTCCGCTGCTCAACCGGATCGTTCAGTTCGGTGAAGCCGTTCGCCAGTTCCACGCCGCCGACGTAGACCTCCACGCGGTCGGCCAGATGGGCGGCGCCTTCCTTTACCTTCGCCAGCGCGGCCATTGACGCGGGGTAGTCGGTAAGGAAGGTGGGCACGGGCGATCCGAGGTGGGGCTCGACGGTGTCGAGAAAGACCTTGAAGAACGCGGTTTCGAAGTCGTCATCGGCAGAGACGTGGCGGTGTCCGTGCTCCCGAGCGATAGCCGGAAACCGGGAGAGGTCGCCTGAGAGATCGAGCGGAACACCCGCATGTTTCTCCATGGCTTCAGTCACGGAGAGGCGTTCCCAGGGGGGCGACAGGTCGATGTCGCGGTTGCGGTAGCGGATGCGGGATGAGCCCAGGAGGCGTTGGGCGATATCGGATGCGAGGTTCTCGGTGTCTTCCATGATATGTGTTATGTCCGCGTACGCGCGGTACCATTCGAGCATCGTGAATTCCGGATTGTGCATAGTTCCGGCCGGCTCGTCGCGGAAGACCTTACATATCTGAAAGATGCGCTCGAAGCCCTGCGCCAGCATCCGTTTCATGGCGAATTCGGGCGAGGTATGGAGGTAGCGCTCCTCGCCAGGCGATGCGGACGACCCGGTCTGGAAGGGGGTCAGGTGCGGCTCCATGCCGGGCAGCCGAACGATGGCGGGCGTTTCGACGTCGAGGAAACCTCGGTCCCGGAAGAAGACTCGAATCGTGTGAAGGATCTCGGCGCGCTGCCGTATGCGTTCCCTGGCCCTCTCGGATACCGGATTAGGCGGGCGCTTTGACAGGACGAGGGGTTTCCAGCATTCGACCTGGAAGGTTGGCGGCCGCCAGATCCCGGTTGCGTCGATGATGTCTCCGGGAGAGGCGGCCTCGGGCATTCCCTCCAGAGGCACGCTGCCCGTTTCGTCGGAGAGGATCAGTCGGTTGGAGTGTTCGGTCACCCGTCCAGCAATGGTCGCCGACTGATCCGGGAGGAGGTCGGCAATCCGGCAGGAGCGTCCTGAAGATGGGTAGGAAGACGGACGATCGGGAGTCCTCATGGATTGTGGGCAGCCGCTGCCTGCTCGTCGTCTTTGAGTTTGGGTAGATCGGCCAGGTGCGACGTGTCGTTCAATCGGATGACGCTTCGATGGTCGTCGCCATCGACTCGGAGATGGTGAAGGGATGCGGCGTCGCACCTGAAAGAGGGGCGGTCGACGTCTTCGAACGAGAATCCGAGAAAGGATCGGAGGAAGGCGGTGATTGGGCCCCCATGGGTGACGACCAGGGCTGTCTTTCCCCTTGCCTGACGCAGGATTCTACGCATGGCGGACTCGATCCTGTGGTGGAGGTCGGCATACGACTCCCCACCGGGGACCCGATCCTCCGGCCCGAATGATCCGTGGACCACAAGGTCGGGGTAGCGCTCCCTGGCCTGGTCGTAGGTGAGTGACCGAAGCGCGCCGCCGTCGAGTTCGCGGAGCTCGGGGACTTCTTCGGGCACGACTTTCAGCAGGCAGGCGAGCATTTCTGCCGCATCTTTCCCGCGTCTTAAGGGACTCGAATAGAGGAGGTTGAAGTCGTACTCCCCTCGGAGCCGGTCACCCAGGAGGAGCATCTGGCGTTCTCCCGCCCGCGACATTTGGACATCGGCCCACCAGCCCAAGATTTCATCGCCCTCGCGCTGTACGGATTGCCCATGACAGACGAGGATGATGTCGGTATTTCCGGTTTCTGGCTGCACATCGACTCCAGAGCCGCTGATTTCTGGAACTTTCATTGACATCACGTATATATATAGAGGAACCGACAGCTGGTCATATAGATCTGCCGCTTAATGGTCGAACATCACGAGAGGAGGTGGCCCTCAAGATCAACAAAAAACTTTTCCAGCCCAAGGGAATTTCCTATATTAACGGTTGTGGGATTTAGACTTAGCGCAATTTGGCAGAAAAGAGGTTAGTCAGGCCGGCAACGTTTCATTCAACCGGCCGGGGTCCGGCGGCAAGAGCCGTTGGGCGTTTTCAACTCCGGGGAGGTATGTTCGATGAAAAAGTTCGTGCTTTTGGCAGTCGTGCTGGTGGCAATAGCAGGTGCCGTTGACGCTGATGCTGCAGATAACCAGCTTCGTGCTGGTGGCGGTCTGGTATTTGACGGTACTGTATGGGGTGGTGGAGCAGCATTTGATATTGGAATCGGCGACCGTCCGCTCGCGATTACTCCGTTCTTGGAGTACTACAGCAAAAGCGGCCTAACCCTCATGAACTTCGGCGCTGACATCACCTACGTGACCGGTGTTGCCGATGGCAAGGCCGATGTATACCTTGGCGTTGGTGCTGGTATGGTCCGCTCCAGCGTGGACAACTCAACCCTCGACTCAGGTTCAGCGCTGCTGGTTGATGTGCGCGGTGGCTTGAACTACGGAATCACGGAGTCAGTGGGTATCTACGGCGAGGTAAAGTATATGTGGGCTGACAAGGACGGCACTGCCACCAAGGTCGGTGTCGATCTGAGTGACGTGGGTGCGTTGGTCGGTATCTCCTTTACGCTCGGCCAATAGTTCTGTCAGAGTTCTTCTTTTTCGCCGGCCACCTTCGGGTGGCCGGCGTTTTTTTGTTTGCTCAGGTCCGGTTCTGAAGCCAGTCCAAGAGAAGGCGGACGCCTACCCCCGTGCCGCCCTTAGAGACATACGGACGACTCTTGTCTGTCCACGCGGTGCCCGCGATGTCGAGATGGGCCCACCGCATATCACCCACAAACTCCTCGATGAACGCAGCTGCCGTGCAGGCGCCGCCCGGTCGGCCCCCGGTGTTCTTGATGTCGGCGTAGTCGCCCTTGATCTGATCGCGGTGCGCTTCGAGAATGGGCATGTGCCAGACCGTTTCGCCGGTCCGTTCACCGGCGGCCTCCAGGCCTGCCACCAGTTCGTCGTTGTTCGAGAAGAGGCCGCTGGCGCTGTTCCCAAGAGCGGTGACGCACGCCCCCGTAAGCGTGGCCAGGTCGATGGCGGCAATCGGGTTCTGCCTGGCCATCCAGGCGACGGCATCGGCCAGAACAAGCCGGCCTTCGGCGTCGGTGCTGCGGATCTCGATCGTTTTTCCGAGCATCGAGCGGATGATGTCGCCTGGCTTGAGCGCGCGGCTTCCCGGCATGTTCTCCGCGGCAGCGATGACGGCCAGAACCCGCTGCTTCGGCTTCAGTTCGGCGACCGCACGCATGGCACCGGCGACGGCGGCTGCGCCCCCCATGTCGAATTTCATATCCCACATGTTCTCGGTCGGCTTGAGCGATATGCCCCCAGTGTCGAAGGTGATCCCCTTGCCGATAAAGGCGACCGGTGAATCGGCGCCGTCTCCTTGATGTTCCAGGATGATGAATCGCGGGGGGTTGGCACTGCCTTTCCCGACAGCGAGAATCGTACGCATTCCCTCCTTCTCAAGTCTCTTCTCGTCCCAAACCTCACAGCTCAATCCCGTTTCGGCTGCCATATCTGACAAGCGCTCCGCCAGCGCCACGGGTGTAAGATCGTTGCCTGGCGTGTTGCCCAAGTCGCGGGCGAGGGTGACGCCGGCGACGATGGCACGTCCAACAGCCGCGCCGCGTTCGGCCTCTTCCTTCCGATTCTCATCTAATTCGACAACTGTGAATCGCACAAGTTCCTTATCGTCTGACGGTTTCGTCCTGTACGCCGTGAACCGGTAGAGGGCGAGTCCTGTGCCTTCGACAAGGGCGGTGACGGCCTTTTCGTAGTCGAGGCCACCTTCGCCTCCTCCGTGCACAATGCTGGCCAGGTGCTCGGCTCCCAGATCACGGGCAACTCTGGCTGCCGAGCCCGCCGCCTGACGCGCCCGGTCCAGGGAAAAGGCATCGGATTGACCGAGGCCGACGAGGATAACCCTGGAGGCGGAGAGGCCCTGGGTGGGGTAGAGGATGGCTGTCTGATTGAGCTTCCCGGTAAAGTCGCCACCTGCGATCAGGCGACGGATCGCTCCGTCCGTTGCCCCGTCGGCAGAGCCGGTTGCGCCGCCGGGATCCGCAACACCTTCGAAGAGGTTGAGGACAATGGTGTCGGCGTTGTACGTGAGGATGTTGCCGGTGGCGAAGGTCAATTCCATAGTGTTGCCTCCGTTTTTGAGAACCGATTTCACCGCAAAGTGCATGGACTGGAGATGATGAAAGCTAGTTGCCGACGATGAACGGGTTTGTGGCGCGTTCGTGTCCGATGGTGGTGAAGGAGCCGTGGCCAGGGTAGACTTCGGTGTCGTCGGGCAGCGGAAGAAGCCTCTCGCGAATGGACCGCATCAGCACTTCGGAATCTCCTCCGGGCAGATCGGTTCTACCGACAGACCCCGCGAAGAGAACGTCGCCGACAATGGCGTGGCCTTCCCACAGGAGGGTGATGTTGCCCGGGCAGTGGCCGGGCGTGTGGATGACGTTGAGCGTTTCATCTCCGAAGGTGACGGTGTCTCCCTCGTTGATGTGACGGTCGATGGCAGGCGGGGGATCCGTTGGAATTCCGAACAGCCGTCCTGCGTCTTCCAGATGTTCAACCAGGAAGTCGTCGTCGGGATGGATGACGAACGGTACTCCTCCCAGTTCGCTTACGAGCGATGTCGCCCGAGCGATATGGTCGATATGGCCATGGGTGGCGACGACCTCGACAATGTCGATGTCGTCTTCCCGCACGAGCTCGAGGATGCCGGGAACGTTTTCCCCCGGATCGATGACGATCCCCTTCTTCGTCCGTTCACAGGCGAGGACGAAGGCGTTGACCTGCATAGGACCGACGACGATCGATTTGAAGAGCATGGAAACTCCAAGGTGATGCGCGAAACGCGAAAGAAGACTCTGGCGAAATTGTGAGACACGAAGTGTTGCTTTTCTATTGGCCTTCCCTGACCCCTGACTTCCGCTCTTCAGCCCGTTTGAGGTCTGCGTGTTGTGAGACGGGCGAAGGCGCCCTGGGCGCCGACGGCGATGACGGCGACGGCCTGGATGATGACGATGAGGTCCTTTGGAACGCCGGCGCCCAGCTGGAGCCACCGGTCGGCCGTCCGCAACGCTCCAAACAGGAGGGCGGTGGGGATAACGCCGAGGGGATGGTTTCTGGCGAGGAGGGCGACGGCAATGCCGTCGAAGCCGTATCCAGGAGAGAACTGGGCGTAGAAGGTGTGGTGAAGTCCTGTGACTTCGATTGCGCCTGCAAGGCCGGCGAGCCCTCCGGAGAGGGCCATACTGAGAACCAGGGATCGGCTGACGGAGATGCCGGCGAGTTCGGACGCCCGCGGACCCTCACCAACAGCCCGAATTTCCACCCCCGGGACAGTCCAGTATAGAAATCCGAAGCAGACGGCGCACGCGAGAAGCGCGAGCGGGAGACCCAGGCTCACCGATGTGGGTGGGACATCCCAGAGAACTGGAAGGTGGGCGGTCGCAGCAATGTAGTCGGTTCGGGCGGCATAATCGCCGCCCCTAAGTGGCCCGGTGACCAGATAGTCGGTGACCTGAATGGCCACGTAGTTGAGCATGATGGTGTTGATGACTTCGTGAACGCTGCGCCGTGCTTTCAGCCACCCGGGAACAGCGCCCCACGCCGCGCCCGCCGCTACACCGGATACGAGAGTAGCAGGTATGTGCAGGAGCCAGGGTAAGCTGGAGGCCGTACCGACCCATACGGCGGCCATGGCCCCGATATAGAGCTGTCCCTCTCCGCCGATGTTGAAGAGCCCGGCTCGGAAGGGTATGGCCACGGCCAGGCCCGTAAGCATCAGCGGCGTCGACTTGACCAGGGTGCTTGCTATGGCACCGGGGGAACCGAACGCACCCTTGGCCAGTGCAAGGAGTACGCTGAGGGGGTTTCCGCCGGAAGCGGCTGCAATGAGGAGGCCGACCACCAGGGCGATGCCCAGGGCGGCGATGGAGTGGAGGAGTGGAAGGAAGGTGGAGAGATCGAAGAGACGATTGAAGATTGACGATCGACGATTTGAGATTTGAGATTGGGTCATGGGTGTTCACCGGTCATAAGTTGGCCGAGGACAGACTCGTCGAAGGCGTGCCGGTCGAGCAGGCCGGCAATCCGGCCGCGGGCCAACACGGCAATCCGGTGGGATGCGGCCATGAGTTTCTCGAGGTCGTGGGAAATCAGGAGAACGGCACCTCCTGACCGAGCGACATCCAAGAGCCGGTCGCGAACGAAGGCGGCGGCGCGGATGTCGAGGCCACGGGTAGGCTGGACGGCAATGACGACCTGCGGTTCCCGTGTGAGTTCGCGCGCGACAACGACCTTCTGCTGATTGCCCCCCGAGAGGTGGCCGGCTGGCTGAAGCCCGCCGGAGGCGCGAATATCGAACTGCTCAATAACATTCTCAGCGTCCGCGTCCAGGAGGCCGTAGCGGATGCCCATGGGCGACGAAAAACGTTGGTGGTCGCCCAGGACCAGGTTGTCGCGGATGGCGAAACTGGCGATGATGCCTTCGTTGAGCCTGTCTTCTGGGATCAGCGAGATCCCCAACCGCCTGCGGGCGGCGATTCCCGAGGGGAGTTGGCGGCCGTTCAGGTCGATGCTGCCGGCGGTAACCGAGATGCCGCCGCCCGTGTCTCCAACGATGGCCCTCACGAGCGTGTCCTGGCCGTTTCCGGCCACGCCGGCGATGCCGAGCACTTCGCCGCTGTGGAGTGACAATTCTATGTTGGAAAGAGCCGGGCCGGTTTCTGCGGTGACGTCGAGGCCTCGGATCTGCAACAGTACGGACTTCGATGTGCGGATAGTCCGGGCGTCTGAGAGCCCGGACTGCGATCCGTTTCCGATGATGGCTTCTACAAGACCGTTGGCTGTCAGATCGTTCTGATGGAACCGGGCGGCGACTCGGCCGTTTCGCAAGACAGTGGCACTTGCAGCGTGGTCCAGCACGTCCTGTACCCGGTGCGTGACCAGAATGATGGTGCAGCCGCCCGCCTGCAGGCGATTGACAATGTCGAACAGGCGTCTGGCTTCGGGGGGTGAGAGAGCGGCCGTCGGTTCGTCGAGGATGATGAGGCGCGCCTTCCGGTAGAGAGCCTTGATGATTTCGGCCGCCTGCTGGAGGGCGACGGGCAGACGCTCGACGGGGACATCGTGAGGCAGGTGGACGCCCAGTTCATCGGCGAGGCGACCAACCTCTGCCATCGCGGTATCGGCGTCCAGCCGGAAGGGCGATCCGGGCTCTGCCCCGAGGATGACGTTTTCCCAAGCTGTGAACGTGGGGATAAGGGCGAAGTGCTGCGCCACCAGGCCTACTCCAGCGCGGATAGCGCTTGCAGGAGTCGATAGGTCCAACTGTTCACCAAAGAGTTCGATGGATCCGGCATCGGCCTGCTGGAGACCTGCCAGGATGTGCATGAGGGTCGATTTGCCGGCCCCGTTCTCACCCACGACGGCGTGCAGTTCACCCTGGGGAACGATGAGATCAACGCTGTCGTTGGCGACGACGAGAGGCTCGGGCGCAGCGCCGAACCGCTTGATGATGGCACGCATGTCGACGGCGAGGGTAGGGGGCATGGTAGAAGGCAACGGGCAAAGGCGACGACGGACCACGGACCACGGACCACGGAAAAGCTGTCAGCGGTCAGAAGGCGAGCCAACGACAAGGGGCATAGAGACGTTTCTTATCTTTCGGGTACACTGAAAACAGACAACTGGCAACTTCTCTTCTGGAGATGCTTTGGATACTCCGACTCATGGGATAATCGGGAGGTTGGTGGCGCGGGCGGTGTGGCCGGGACGGCGTGACAACGGCCTGGTGAATCTTGCGACGCTCTGCAGCGTGCTGCCTGATGCCGATGTCTTTCTACCGGGCGGGCCGCTGGAACGGCTGCAGACGCACCGGGGGTTTACCCATTCCTTACTGGGCGCCGCGGTGTTGTCGGGAATTGTGACGTTAGCGGCACGTCGATTCGGGATGCGGCAGGTTCCGATTCGGACGACGTATCTGGCCAGCCTGGGTGGGATGCTTTTCCACATTCTGTTCGACTGGTTCACGTCGTACGGGACGATGGTCTTCGAACCTTTCTCGAACTACCGGGCGACATCCGATGTACTTTTCATCATCGATCCGTATCTGACGCTGATGGTGATGGTCGGCCTGATAATCGGGTGGCGCAGGCCAGACGGCGCCATCGCCTATCGCACGGGAGTGGCGGTGATGGCCGCTTACGTCTTGATGAACGCGGCTGTTACGGGGCTTGGGCTATGGCACGTGGAGACGTGGGCGGACCGTCAGGAGATCAAGGTGGGCCAAACGGCCTCCCTCCCGGTTCCTTTCAGCCCACTGTGGCGCCGCGGCGTGCTCGTAAGCGGCGGACGAACCTACGACCTTCCGGTTTCCGCTTGGGGAGGTGTTGCGGGCGACCCGATTCCTCACCAAAATGGCGAGTCCGACCCTCGGCTGGAGCGTCTCTGGGCCACGCGACAAGGGGCAATCTACCGGTGGTTTGCGCGCTTTCCGGTTGTTGTGGAAGATGGCGACGGGAAGCTGGTGATCCAGGATCTTCGGTTCATGATTCGGGCCGATGGCCTGGGCTGGCTCGGGACTCTGGCTGCCCGCACAGCACTCGACCATAGCCCTGAGTTCTTTAACCGCAGACGATTCGCGCTGTCGGCAACTTTCGGGGAGGACGGGTCGGTTCAGCGGGTAGACTATGACGGGAGTCCGCTGGATAAGTGACAGCACCTCGCGCACAGCCCGACCCCGGGACCCCGCCTCCTGACCCTACCCGCACGTCCCCGCAACACACGGACCCGCCCCTTTGCCCATCCCGCGCACAGACCCTCGGAACCACCTGGACCCTGCACCACCCCGCTTCCTGCTATTTGCCAGGACAACTCGTTTCTGAGTTTGCTCTCTGACAACTGACAACTGACAACTTGCTCTTGCTATGGGGTCTGGGGAAACCGCGTTTCCGTGTCCATTGGGCGGGTGGCTTTCTCGTCGCCTTCAAAGGGATCCTTGAGATACTCTTCGGCTTCGAGATGGGCGCCCCAGACGTTCTCGGTTTTCAGCACTTTGCGATAGTGTTGGACGGCGATGTCTCTTTCTCCGCGCAGGTCGGCGATCTTTCCAAGGACGAGGTGAGATGGACCGCGGATCCAGCTCTTGCGATGCGATTCAGAGACGTAGGCGTCCATCTGTTCCTGCGCCTTTTCATAGTGTCCCTGAAGGTAGTTTCCATAGCCGCCGACGAAGAGCAGCTTTGTCTGTAGCCACTCGTCCAGTTCCAGGCTGCGGGCAGCCGCGGACGCCTCGATGGCTGCGGCGCTGTCGGCGAGGATGGCGGAGAAGTCGTCTCTGCCCGTAACCGTAAGGGCCAGCATGCAGTCCAGCTCACGGATACCGTAGTCGATGCTGAGGGGATAGGTGACCCGGAGCTGCCGAAACATCTCCAGCGCCCGGCCGGGATGGCGTTCGAAGTAGAGCTCCAGGTAGGCTCGCGTGGTGCGTGCGATGGACTTTGTGTAGACGCCTTCTCGAGCTACGCGGTCCATTTCAGCGAGGCTGCCGGCGCGATCGCCTGAGGGAAGGTTGAAGAGCCTGGCAACGAAGGTGAGAAACCGAGGTGATCGGGCTGCCATGTACTCGGTGAACGCCAGACCGAAGCGGGCGTCGACGGCTTCGGGGTCCTGTTCGATGGAGGCCTTGAGGAATTCGCGCGCCCTCAGGCCGGCCATAACGGCGTCGATCATGTCGTCCTGGTAGACGTGGAGGGACGCTTTTAATGCATGAGCGCTCCCCAGCCAGTAGAACATCTCGACCGAGTCGCCGTGATCGTCTGCCCAGTCTTCGGCGCAGTCGATGCCGCGGTCCAGATGGCGATGAGCCTGCTTCCAAAGCGACTTATCGGTCTTCAGCAGAAGGCTCTTGTTGTACAAGACCATCCCCTGTCCAAGCGGGCCTTCGGGTCGCCGGGGATGGGCTTTCTCCAGGGAGTCGTACGTGGCGTAGGCGCGATCAAATTCCTCGTTGAGCGTCAGTTCGATGCCATGGAGCGCGGGCGCCCACCAGGACGGTTGGGATAACTCTTCTTCGGCAGCGATGTTGCTCGAAAGGAAAAGGAGAGCGACGAGGAGGGAGTGGGTCACAGGATGTCAGGGCGCCAGAGGTGGTCGGCTGTTCCAGGCGAGAGTGGACTCGCACCATGCGGCTGCCAGGAAGAGGTTGGGCTCGCCGCCGTAAGGACCGATGAGCTGCAGGCCTACGGGCATACGCTCGTCTGTGAGCCCGCAGGGGAGGCTGATGGTGGGGTGACCGGAGTGGCTCCATGGAGCGTTGAAGACGGGGTCGCCGGTGGAGAGGAGGCCTTCGGGCGCAGTAGAAGGGGTGGAGGGGGTGAGGAGAATATCGACGTTGTTGAAACACGCGGCCATTTCCCGGCGGAAAGTCAGTTGATGCCGGCCTGCAGCTGCGTATTCGGCGGCGGAGAGTTCGATGCCCCTGGCGATCTGGGCGCGGACGTTCGGGCGGAAACCGTCTGGATGCTGACGGAACCTGTCGGCGTGTACTTCGGCGGCTTCGGCGGCCATGATGCTGCCGTGCGACCGATGAAGCTGGTCAAAAGACCGGGGGAGGTCGATCGGCCGTATCTCAGCCCCAGCCGCGGCAAGCGATTCCACGGCTGCCCGGACAACGGGGGCGACGTGGCTATCTGCTCGCTCAAGGAAGAAGGACTCGATGACGCCAATCCGCGGCGGCGATGCGGACCCAAAGTCGGGCAGAGCCGGCGCAGGATCGGTTGAGGTGAATGGGTCGAGAGGGTCGGGACCCCACATGGCGGCCGATACGATTGCAGCATCTTCGACGGTACGGGCGAAGGCGCCGGGATGGTCGAGGCTGTAGGCGATGGGAAAGACGCCGCGGACGCTTGTACGACCGTAGGTGGGCTTGATGCCGACGACGCCACAGTAGGCGGCGGGACGGGTGACGGAGCCTCCGGTCTGGGACCCGAGGGCGGCGGGGATCATGCGAGCGGCGACGCCGGCGGCAGATCCGCTGCTGGAGCCGCCGGGCGTATGGTGTGGGCC
>Ga0114996_10005140_pt1 | contig 15471 bp, 12 predicted proteins | sample ArcticOcean_MG_C_4_FD_87039 | JGI IMG/M metagenome (GOLD analysis project Ga0114996, IMG submission 87039) | Marine microbial communities from western Arctic Ocean - ArcticOcean_MG_CB4_134 | ecosystem: Environmental > Aquatic > Marine > Oceanic | place: Arctic Ocean: Canada Basin | collected...
ATTGCCTACAAATAGCTTTTTCAACGTGGGCTCCTTTCTTACGGGTACTTGCCTTCGCAATCTCGTACCCAATGTAAGTCTGGGGCCCTCTAAGTTTCAACTACGATAGGCACTTCACCGGATCCCTTTACTGTCGGACATCTTCAGTCAATTCGACATTCACCAATAGCCAACGGACATTGCCTCACCGCCTTGCCTCTCCCCGTCCCCTGGCCCCCGCTCTTTAATCCTACCCCAACGGCCGCACCGCCAGCCCCTCCACCTCCATCTCCTCCATCAGCCGTTCGTTCAGCCGCCGTGCGTGCGCCTCCAGATTCTCCGCCAGCGTCATCTTCAGCGACCGCACCGTCGTATGCCGGATGATCCCTCGCATCTCCAGGAGCATCTTCTCGGTCGCCAGGAACAACTCGATGCTCTGAAGCGAGAACACAATCTGGGGCAGGACGCCCTCGAACAGGTCCAGAGCGCTGTCCATGTCTCCCTTCGTCCCGCGCTCGAACATCAACTGGAGCAGGTCGGCGGCTCCCAGCCCAGGCATCACGCCAGCCAACCCCTGCTCCAGAAGCTCAGGCGTATACATGCCGCCCCATCCCGCCAGAACGCCAATCCGATCCTCCGTTGCCTCCCGGATCGCCCGAAGCTTGGCCCCCAGCATCGGCTCCTCGAGCTTCACATACCGGAATGTCGAGCAGGCGTCCGCCAGCGATGCGCAGAAGTCGGCGCCCACCGAAGGCCCACCGGGATTAAAGTCCTGGATGAGCACAGGTAGGTCGGTCGCCTCGCAGATTCTGCGGCAGTAGTCTGTCAGATCTCTCGCTGGAACCCCGAACTGTCGCGGGATCGCGAAACTGATACCGTCGGCCCCAAGCTCGTTGCAGATAACAGCCGTCTCAGCCACCTGCTTCGCAGAAGGGTGATTGCACTGGGCAAACACAGCTATGCGCCCCTCTGACGCGTCCACGGCCGCTTCCACAACCTCCAGCCTCTCACCCTCCGACAACTTGTAGAACTCCCCCGCATAGGCCGGCAGACAGATCCCCTTCAACCCGAACCGCACCGCCGCTTCCACCTGACGTCTCACATCTTCAAGGACCACCCCCTCATCCGCATCAAACGGCGTCACCGGCACAGGAATCACCCCGCGAAGTTGAGCTATGTCAGACATGACGGAACCATCCTTAGGAAACAGAAGGCAGAAGGAAGCTAACGGGTGGAAGTGGGCGGCAGGGACCGAGTGGCTGAGGGCGGCAGGGACCGGGTGGGCGTGGGACAGTTGGGCCCGCTGTTCAGTCTGCCTTTCTGGCGCAATCCGATCTAATTGAGTATATTAATGTCCCGTGCGAATCGGCACTCGAATTTCGTGCGTGCATCAACCTCTCGGTCCTGCCTCGTGTCTATAAGCAACGCCCCCACAACATCCCAGAGCCCGAACCCGGTGGAACTGGCAAACGAGCCGGAAGAGCTTCAGTCTCTTCTGGCTGAAGCCGCGGCATCTCGCGGCGACCACGACGTCGACCTCATCCGGAGAGGCTACCACTTCACCGAACTTGCTCATCGAGGCCAGATGCGTAAGTCAGGTGATCCCATCCTCTCCCACCTCCTCGCCGTCACCCGCATCCTCGTTGAGCACCAACTCGACTCCACCACCCTGGTCGCCGGCCTCCTTCACGACACCGTCGAAGACGCAGGAATCCCCCTCAGCCAGATCCGCGGTGAATTCGGGTCCGAAATCGCCGGCCTCGTTGACGGCATGACGCGCGTGAAAGACCTCTCCTTCGAATCGCCTGAGGTGGAGCAGGCGGAGAACTTCCGCAAAATGCTCCTTTCCATGGCCAACGACATCCGCGTCGTTCTCATCAAATTCGCCGACCGGCTCCACAACATGCGAACGCTGGAGTTCCTGAACCCTGAAACACGAGGCCGGATGGCGGCCGAATGCCGTGACATTTACGGGCCCCTGGCCCACCGGCTGGGGCTTGCCCGGATCCGGTGGGAATTGGAAGACCTGAGTTTGAAATTCCTGGAACCGAAAACCTACCGGTCGATCCAGGAAAAGATATCACTCAAACGAGGGGAACGGGAAGCCTTCATCGAGGAGGTCCGGAAACCTCTGGCCGAACAGCTCTCCGAGGTCGGCATCCATGCCGACATCACCGGGCGCCCGAAGAACTTCTACAGTGTCTACGGAAAAATGGAACGGCGGCAGAAAACCTTTGAAGAGATCTTCGACCTCTTCGCCGTCCGCATCATCGTCAACACCATTCCCGAGTGCTACCAGGCGCTGGGAATCGTGCACGCGCTCCACGCCCCCGTTATGGCCCGCTTCAAGGACTTCATCGCCACGCCCAAGACCAACATGTACCAGTCGCTCCACACCACCGTCGTCGGGCCCGGGGGCTACATGGTCGAGGTGCAGATTCGCACACGGGACATGCACGAAACCTCCGAAGTCGGCATCGCCGCCCACTGGCGCTACAAGGAAGGAATGCGCAAGGCGTCCAACCTGGACGAAAAGATGCCCTGGCTGCGCCGCCTGGTCGATTGGCAGAACGAAACGTCGGACCCGAAGGATTTCATCGAAGAGCTGAAGACCGACCTCTTCCCCAAGGAGATCTACGTCTTCACCCCCAAGGGCGACCTCATCCAGCTTCCGGAGGAATCCACGCCCGTCGACTTCGCCTTCGCCATCCACTCCGACCTTGGATTCCGCTGCACAGGAGCGAGGGCCAACGGCCAGATCGTTCCCATTTCGGCCCCGTTGAGCACCGGAAGCACGGTCGAAGTTCTTACGTCGCCGCATCAACACCCCAGCCGCGACTGGCTCCACTTCGTCAAAAGCGCGAAAGCCCGGAGCCGCATACGGCACTGGTTGAGGGAAACAGAGCACGCGCAGAGCATCCATGTAGGCGAGGAACTGATGGCTCGCGAACTGAGGCGCCGCAAGCGTCGGGTTCCAGACAAAAAGCTCTCCGAAATCGCCGTGGAGTTCGGCCTGGCCGACATCGAAGCCTTGTACAATGGACTGGGAAACGGCGATATCTCGCTCAACCGCGTGATGAACCGCGTGTTCCCTTCCGCGCGAAAGAAAACCGTCGTCCGGCACCCGCGAACGGTAGGATCTACAAACCCGCTTCGGGTGCGCGGCGTATCCAACGCCATGATCCACGTCGCCAGGTGCTGCAGCCCCATTCCAGGCGAACCCATTCTGGGCCTCGTCACCCGCGGTCGCGGTGTCTCGGTCCACCGCCGCGATTGCCCCAACATCCAGGATCTGAAGGCCGATGGTGACCGCATCCTCCAGGTGGAGTGGGATACCGAAGGGGACAAAACGTTCTCTGTTGTGCTGGAAGTCCAGGGCCACGACCGCCCGAACTTCCTGCGCGATATCACCGGAACCATGTCCGAAATGGGAGTACAGGTCAGCGGCGGCGAACTCCGGTCCGAACGGGGCGTCGTGGGGGACCGCTTCCGGGTGGAGGTCACCAACTCGTCCCAACTCACCCAACTCATAAAAGCCGTTCGAGCCGTCTCCGGCGTCACCGACATCCGCCGCGTCGACGACCCCGACGAGTCCTGACCCACCTCGTGTCACCCTCGCATCGTCCAAGCAAATGGCCCGTCGGATTCTTCCAACGGGCCATTTGCTATTTGGTATTTCGGTTGTTAGTGGAATCAGGTAGATAATCAGTCCTTCTAAGGCGAGGTGTGGGAGAGCAAGCAACCCAGATGACGCGGAGCAACGGCCCTGATATAGCGTTAGCTTGCAACAGCGGTCATTGGCCTCCCAAGGGGTGGTGGGCCGTTCGGTACAAAAGAAATCGGGCCGCCGGAGGCGAATCACAAAGGACCTTAGCCGAGCCGCTTCGGCCTCAAGCAACAGGAACCATACTTCTTATCACACTCCTCAGGCGGCCCCCCCCAGGTTTTCACATTCCATCGACTTCTTCCACGCATCCAGCTTCGCCAGCGCCTCCATCGGCGTCAGTCGATTGACGTCGAGGCTCTTCAACTCCTCCACCACCGGATGAGGCGGCGGCTCCTTCGCCGGAGCGCCGTTCGTCTCGAACAGCCCCATCTGCCCCTGATCGATCGAACCTTTCTTCCTCGACCGCCGGACGGCCGACAGGCTCATCGTCAAGTCGTTACTCTCCAGCCGCGCCAGCACTTCCCGAGCCCGCGTGACGACCTCGGCCGGCATCCCGGCCAATCGCGCAACGTGGATGCCGTAGCTGTGGTCACACGCCCCTCTAACCAGGCGGTGAAGAAAGACAACGTCGTCTCCCGACTCGCGAACCGCCACGCTGAAGTTGGCCACGCGCGGAAGGATCTCCTCGAGCTCGGCCAGCTCGTGATAGTGCGTGGCGAACATGGTGCGGGGACGAATGCCGTCTGAGTTGTGGAGATGCTCCGTCATCGCCCAGGCGATGCTCAATCCGTCGAACGTGCTTGTTCCACGGCCTATCTCGTCCAGAAGAACCAGGCTCCTGCGCGTTGCGGTGTTCATGATGCGGGCGGCCTCGTTCATCTCCACAAGGAACGTGCTCTCGCCCCGGGCCAGATTATCCGACGCACCAACGCGTGTAAAAATCCGGTCGCATATTCCGATACGCGCCGACTTCGCCGGCACGAAACTGCCGACCTGGGCCAGCAAAACCGTCAGCCCAACCTGGCGCAGGATGGTCGACTTACCCGCCATATTGGGGCCCGTAATGATCAGAATCTGGTCGCCGTCGCCGTCCACGGTCACATCGTTGGGCACGAAGCTCCCACGCGGCAGCTGCTGCTCGACAACGGGGTGACGTCCCTCTCGAATCTCCAGAACGACAGAATCTTCTATGACAGGTCGAACAAAATCGCCGGCAGCGGCCGCCTCGGCCAGGCACGCAAGCACGTCCACTGCGGCCACCGACCGCGCCGTCTGCTGAATGGGCGAAACCTTCGCCGCCGTCTCCTCACAGAGCTCCCGAAAGATCCCCTGCTCCAGTTCGGCCGCCCGCTCATCAGCCGTCAGGATCTTTTCCTCGTACTCTTTTAATTCAGGCGTCACGTAGCGCTCGGCATTCACCAGTGTCTGCCGTCGGGTGTAATCCTCGGGCACGCGCTCGACGTTCGCCTTGGTCACCTCGATGTAGTATCCAAACGCACGGTTGTAGCTGATCTTCAGCGATGGGATACCCGTCCGCTCCCGCTCCCGAGCCTGCAGTGCCGCCACCCACTTCCGTCCGCCCGACGCCACGTCGCGCAGCTGATCCAACTCGCCGCTTACGCCTTCCCGAATAACGCCTCCATCCGCTGCCAACGCCGGCGGTTCGGCGGACAACGTCTCCTCAATCCGCAGGATAAGGTCCGCCAGGTCGGGCATCCCGTCGTCTCGAAGCGTCGCAAGCAACTCGACTTCAACCTCAGCCAGGAGCACGCGAACGTCCGACGCCGCCTCCAGCGAGTTCCGTACGGCGGCGACATCGCGAGGCGTGGCTCGTCCACAGCAGATCCGGGACATCAGCCGCTCCAGATCGCCCGAGCCCTTCAACCGGCTTCGGAGGCGTTCCCGAAGCGGGGGCCGATTCCGAAGCAGCTCCACGGCATCCAGCCGACGTTCCACTGCCTCCCGTTGAAGCAGCGGCCGGGACAGCCAGTGCCGCAGCGCCCGAGCGCCAGGTGGTGTGCAGGTGGAATCGAGCACCGACAGGAGCGTGCCTTCCTGTCCACCGTCCTGAATAGACGCTACCAGTTCCAGGTTCCGCTGGGTGACCAGGTCCAGCGTCATCACCTCGCCCGACCGTTCCCGGAGTAGCCGGGTGACGTGCTTCACCTGGCCTCGCTGGTTCTCCTGGAGATAGCAGAGGACGGCGCCGGCTGCCGCAATGCCCTGGGTAAGATCATCGCAATCGAAGCCCTTCAGGGAAGCGATTTTGAAATGGTCGGTAAGGGCCTCATACGCGTACGCTCGCCCGAAGGTCCAGTCGTCCTGAACTGAAATCAGGATCTTCCCCAGGCGGTCGGCCACATCGTCCGCGTGGGCGTCCCGCCACTCCGGGGTCACCAGGAGCTCCGCAGGGGCAACACCTTCCAGCGTCTCCCAGAGGCGTGCGGCGGGGCCTTCCGACACGCGGAATTCACCCGTAGACAGGTCGGCCACGGCCAGTCCGTAAGAATCCACCGACATCACGACACCGGCCAGGTAGTTGTTCCGGCTCCCTTCCAGCAGGTTGTCGGTAATGGCCGTACCGGGCGACACCACCTGCACAACGTCTCGCCGGACCACGCGACCTTTCTGCGGCGGCTCCATCTGCTCACATATGGCCACCTTCTTCCCCGCCCTGATGAGCCGAGCCAGGTACGTGTCGAGCGCATGATAGGGCAGTCCCGCCATGGGGATCCGGTCGGCGCGCCCGTTATTGCGGGACGTCAGCGTAAGCCCGAGAACGCGCGAGGCCTCCTTGGCGTCATCGTAGAACGTCTCGTAGAAATCCCCCATACGGAACAGGAGCATCGCCTCGGGATGCTTCTTCTTGAACCCGAGGAACTGCTCCATTGCCGGAGTCGTTGTTGGGGCCGATTTCTTGGGGGTCTTAGCCATAGCGAATGAGATCTCAGAGCACGGATTCAAAGCGACGTTTACAGAACGCCAGACTGTTCTTCACGAACTTCAGCCCTCAGGTATACCGTCTTCTGATCGCTGATAACTGCCTACTGATTACTGCTTCTTTGCTGCCTTTACCATCTGCTTCAGAGAATCAGGAGCGGTGGCGCCAAGGGAATCCACGAGAGCCGCCGCACGCTTGAGATCGCCCCTAGCGGCCGCTACCTCCGCCAATCTCAGGGACGACCTGAAAGCAGCAGGCGTCCCTGGGTGAAGGTCCACCACGCGCTGGAATGTGGCCGCAGCAACCTCTGTCTCCTGTACGACAAGATGCGTAAGCCCGATGCGGTAGAGGGCCATCGGAACGTGAGGCGACTCGGGATACGCCTGGACGAGCTTCGCATAAAACCGTCGCGCTTTAAGGTAGAGGCCCAGGGGGCCAGCGTAGGCCGACTCCGCCAAGCCGAACAGCGCATCATCTGCCAACGGGTGTCCCGGGTGCTCGACCATCAGGCGCCCGAGGTATCTATCGGATGCCCCCAAATCGTCCGTCAGCCGCCCCATGTAATAGAGTGCCTCTGCGTCTGCGGGCGCCGTCTCCAGCTGGGTCCGACAGACCGCTTCTGCTTCAGCATACCGCCCGGCGCCGAACAGTCCGGGCAGACCGTCGTCCCCTGCCTGAGCGGAAAGATCGCCCACGTACAGAAGAGCTATCAATACGGGCCCAATCCATCGCCCTGCGTCCCAAAAGCCAGGATTCATCCGAAGCGCCTATGTAGAGAGCATGTCACAAGCTTTCCCGATCCCATCCCGAAACCCTGCGCCTTTTCTGCCTCTTCTACGTCTTCTGTGGTCTACCCGCCCGTGGCCTTCAGGTAGCTGTAGTCAAACAACAGCTCAAACTCCCGCAGTTGAATCTCCTTGCAGAGAGCTTCGTTTGTCCCATCAGACAGCGCTGCTTCGCACGCGTCGACGAATGCGTCCGAAGCCCAGCTTCCGCCCGTTGTTGCTGGATACTCAGCGTCACCGACAAGGCCATCAGCCTCTGTACCCAGCTCAGGAAACACCGGGTGCGAGCCCACTTTGTTGAACCAGTACTTGCTGTTGGAGAAGTCGGGTTCCCGCCGATGCATGATCCCGTGCCAGTAACTGCCCGTTGGCGTATCAATTCCCTGGCTGATCGTATGCGACTCGTCGAGGTAGTTGTGGTAGAGCCACGCCGCCGACAGACAGGCCTCTGCCATGATCGGATCGACAACCGTCTGCCCTTCGAACGCCATCTCCACCGTAATCGCATCCAACGCCGCCTTCGCCATATCGTTGGACCTACCGCCATCCAGCGGATTCAAACGCCGTTCGCCCAGCAGCCCCGCAAACGTCTGCCCGTACTGAGATGCGTCGAAAGCCATAGCTCCCCTCTCAATAACAAATTAAGATTGGGAATTTTCCAATCTTCAATGCCACCCCATCTGCGTACGTGCGCGGCGCACCAACCAAAGTGCCAATTTGTACCTTGTACTTTGTACCGCTCTCCCGCCGTACCTATCGCCGTGCTTCCACCTTCCGCGTCAAAACCAGCCTGTCTTCTTCTTCCCGATAAAATCCTTTTACGAATCGGCGCTCCGTAAATCCCCAATTCCCATAGAGCCGAATCGCCGACTCGTTCTCGGGATCCACCGTCAGAAAGCAGTCGACTCCCCGACTATCCAGTTCCTCGAACAGCGCATCGAACAGCCTTCCGCCGATCCCCTGACCACGGGCTGCCGCCTCGACGAAAACCTTGTGCAGGCAGTATGTGTTCGGGTCCAGACATGGGAAGGCGAGTACCGCGCCCACGATCTCATCTTCGGCGTTCCGCGCGCAGAATACCAGCGCGAACTCCACCCAGAGTCGCCAGGCATGTTCGCCATCCGGAATGAAGGTCGCATTGCGGTTGTCGCCCCAGGCGGCGCGGTCCAACGCAGCAACGGAAAGAAAATCACGCGGGCAAGCGCGGGCGATGGTGACCATAGAATCCAGGTTTTGAGGAGACTCGGGAAATGCTGGACGTGCGGGAAGTCCCGGAGCCGGAACGAGGCAGGTCCGAGGAACTTCAGGAGAGGGAGGAACGCCGGCCCGCAGGCTCGGCGGTTGACCTAAGTGTAGCATCGTGGGGCGTAGCACGCAAGGGTATTGACAGCACTGGACACGGCTGCAATGGGCAATACATCACGGAGAATCGAACCCACCTGCTTCTACATTTTGCATTGCATCATTGTGTCACATTACTCAATTGGGCCTGTTTTCCGAGGCACAGGAATAGCACCAACGGAGATTTTCCATAGTATTGCATCATTGTGACACATCGCTCATTGATTCTGCTGCCGTTTCCATTTGCATCACTCCCATCGCTTTCCCTTCCTCCACCCGATCGATCCACACCTTCTGAATCGTATCCTGCGCCGACTCCGGCCCGGGAACGGTGACCCGGATATAGTTCCCCGTAAGGCCCTGGAGAAGGCCGGTCGTCCGTTCGCGCTGGCCTTCGAACAGCACCTCTTGCTCAGTCTCCACGAAACGGTCCTGAAAGCGCAGCCGCTTTGCTTCTCCCAATTCACGCAAGATGGCCCCACGCGCCTTCTTCATCGCCGGTTCCACCTGGTCCGGATAGGTCGCCGCCGGCGTTCCACTCCGCACCGAGTAAGGAAACACGTGCAGGTAGACGACCGGCGTCTCTTCAATCAGGCGCCGGGTCTCTTCAAAGCAGGCGTCCGACTCACCGGGAAAACCAACCATCACATCTGCCCCCACGCCCAGGTCAGGCATCTCCACCGCCAGCATCTCAACGAGGCGTCGATAGTCGGCCGCCACATAGGGACGGCGCATCGCCGTCAGAATCGAATCCGATCCGCTCTGCAGCGGAATATGGAGATGACGGCAGAAGGTGTCTGACGACGCAAGGAAGTCGACGACTTCCGGAGTCACGTACGTCGCTTCAATGGAACTCACGCGAAAGCGCCGCAGGCCCGGCACCGACGCGATTGCCTCCATCAGATCTACCAGGCGGGCGCCGCCTTCCTCGTAATCTCCGATATGCACTCCCGTCAGCACCACCTCCTGGTGTCCGGCGTCCACCAATCGTTCGACCTGCTCGCGGGTTCCCGCCACCGACCGGCTCCGGCTTCGCCCGCGAGCGAAGGGGATGATGCAGAACGAGCAGAATTCGTTGCATCCTTCCTGAACCTTCACAAACGCACGCGACCGCGACCCGAAACCGACGAGGTCCATCTCCTGGAATTCGGCGGTGCGTCCTTTGCTGACGAAACTTCGACCGATGGAACAGGTATCGTTCACCAGATCCAGCAATTGGGTCCGCTCACGGGTACCCACCACCAGGTCCACCTCGGGCATCGCCACCAACGCCTCAGGGTTTGTCTGGGCATAGCAACCCACCGCCACCATCACTCCCTCGGGTGACGCCCGCCGCCCCTTCCGAAGCGCCTGCCGCGACTGCGCATCGCCCGCACCCGTAACCGTGCACGTATTGACAATCGTCACGTCTGCAGGTTCTCCAAACGGCACTTCAGAGTACCCGTTCTGCCCGAACTGCTCCCGGTACCATTCGGTATCGTACGTATTGAGCTTGCACCCAAGCGTATGGAAGGAAACGGATTTGCTCATTTGAGGTGATTCGGATTTTGAGGTGAAAAGGACTGGGGAAACCTAAGGCAAACTGTCGAGTAACGATGGTTTTCGATGACCTACTGGCGCAACGCAATTGTCTAAGCTACTGGATTCCAGCATTCGCTGGAATGACCACTAACGGAGGGCAGAGCCTCCCTGCATTCTTAACCCTCCCGACCGGGGCGAGATCCTCGTCATTCATCCTTCGTCACTCGGTACTCCTGCCTTACTGACGCTATCTCCCACCTTCACAATCCCCTCCACCACCGTCCTCGCGTAAATCCCTCGAAGGCGAAGGGCCTTTCCAGTAGGTGTGCTCAGGTACTTCATCGCTTCCACCCCGAACCGCTCCACGAATAACTTGCATCCCGTGTGGGGCAGCGGCGTAATCTCCAAGACAGCGTCTCCCATCTTCAGGCGGTCGCCCGGTGACAGATTCGCCTCGCTGATATCCATGTTTACGTACACCTGGTCGCCTGCCAGCTTCCACCCTTCGCGGGAGCCCGAAATCAGATCGATGAAGCGGGTGTTCATCATGGCGATCTGGGCTTCGGGGTCCGAACGGCCGTCGTCCAGCGTCTTCCAACACTTCCGGAACCAGAAATCGCCCTCGACCCCTCGTTCCGGGCTGAAGAGGCAGCTCTCGAGTTCCTTTCGCTCATTGACCTCGGGCCGAATGCAGAGACCCTCCACCGTACCCTGCTTCGAAGGGGAACGGCGCACGTGGTCCATCCCCTTCTCAATTTCTTCCAGAGTGGGATGCACAACGACCTCTCAACAGAGGTGTAGGCGGCTGGACAAAACAAAGAGTTGGGGAAGTGCTTCCCCAACTCTTTGGTGTCCTTCATTTGTCAGCTGACACTCAAACCGACGTTGTTAGGCGCTTGCTTCCTCTGACTCTTCAGCCGGAACCGCTTCAGCCTCGTCAGCTACTTCCTCTGGCGCTGGCGCCTCAACCGGTTCCTCTTCTTCCTCGGAGTCGGCTACTGCAACCGGTTCCTCTTCTTCCTCGGAGTCGGCTACTGCAACCGGTTCCTCTTCTTCCTCGGAGTCGGCTACTGCCACCGATTCATCTTCTTCCTCGGAGTCGGCTGCTGCCACCGGTTCATCCGATTCCTCGGAGTCGGCTGCTGCCACCGATTCATCCGATTCAGCCGAACCGTCAGACTTGACGGATTCGCTCTCCGAACTCGCATCGCCATCTTCCGAGGACTCCTCGCCCTCCTGGATTCTGGCCGACGCGCGCTCTTCCTCAGGCTTCTCCGGGTGAGCGGCGATGAAGGCGTCCTCTTCGACCTGACCGGCGTCTTTCAGAAACTCGTTCACGCTCAGAACGATCTTACGCTGCTCCTCGTCGAACTCGACAACCTTCAACGGCACTTCATCACCTTCGTCGAAGTGCGTCTCCGGATGTTCCACACCTTCGATTCCGAGCTGAGACGCCGGGACGAAGCCCTCGACGTCTCCATCCATATCGACCACAACACCGCGCTCCAGCAGCCTGGAGATCACCCCGTTGCAGGTGTTGCCCACAGCGTAGGTAACCGCAAGGCCTGCCCAGGGGTTTTCCATCGTCTGCTTGTGACCCAGGGAAATCCGGCGGCGCTTCTTGTCGATGTTCAGCACAACGACGTCGATCTCCTGCCCCTTCTTCACAACGTCGCTGGGATGCCGCACTCGCTTCGTCCACGACATGTCGGAAATATGCACGAGGCCGTCGATACCGGGCTCGATTTCCACGAACGCGCCGAAGTTAACGAGATTCCGCACCGTACCGCCCATGCTGGTACCCGGCGGGTACTTCTCGTCAAGCGAGAGCCAGGGATCGTTTTCGGTCTGCTTGAGTCCCAGTGAAATCTTCTGGCCATCCTTGTCGATATTCAGGACCATCACTTCCACTTCGTCGTTGATCGACAGGATCTTGGACGGATGGCGGATGTGCTGCGTCCACGACATCTCCGAAATATGGACGAGGCCTTCCACGCCCGGTTCCAGTTCCACGAAGGCGCCGTAATCGGTAATGCTGACCACGCGTCCCTTCACCACCGATTGCGCCGGGTACTTGTCACCGATGTTCTCCCACGGATGCGGCGTCAACTGCTTCATGCCCAGCGAAATGCGCTCGCGCTCTTCGTCGTAACTGAGCACCTTCACCTGGACTTCATCGCCGATGGACAGAACTTCCGACGGATGGCCGACGCGGCCCCAGGAGATATCGGTGATATGCAGGAGACCGTCCAGCCCACCCAGGTCGATGAAGGCGCCGAAGTCGGTGATGTTCTTCACCGAGCCTGCACGCACCTGACCCACCTCAAGTGTCTCCAGGATCTGCTTCCGCAGCCTGGCGCGCTCCTCTTCAAGAACCACACGCCGCGAAACAACAATATTGCGACGATTCTTGTTCAGCTTGATGATGCGGAACGGGAAAACCTCGCCGATGAACTGGTCGAAGTTCTTAACCTGCTTGATATCAATCTGGGACCCGGGCAGGAACGCATCCACGCCGAAGAGATCCACCACGATACCACCCTTGATCCGCCGGGCCAACCGGCCCTCAACAATCTGGTCGTTGTCGTAAGCGTCCTTGATGCGATCCCAAACCCGCATGAAGTCGGCTTTCTGCTTCGACAGTACGATCTGGCCTTCCTGATCTTCAACTGTCTCCAGGTAGACTTCGATCTCTTCACCGACTTCGATCTGAGAGGGGTCGCTGAACTCGGAGAGCGGAATCTGCCCTTCCGACTTGTAACCGATATCGACCACCACTCCGTTGGAATCCACGGACAGAACCGTTCCGCGGACGATCTCACCTTCGGTGATACTGTTCATCGTCTCTTCGTACAGACCCATCATCGCTTCGAATTCCTCGGGAGTGTATTCACCCTCCTCGAGTGCTTCGATCTCATCGGCCTGCAATGTTGCCACGTTCGTTTCAGACATCAGGTACTTCCTCCTTCATCTCGGAATACCGGTCCGGGTCGAGCACGCTCGATCCGTCCGGGGGTACTGCAGCCTGCTTTGAAGACGCCCTGCTCAACGCGTCGATAGCGGCCATCACACCTGCGCCGATACGACGATAGGCCCCCTTCCGGTCGTCCTCTTCCCCACGGTCGAACCGGAGAGGGGGTCCGAACCGAACGACGGCCCGTTCCAGCCCCAACAGGGTTCTCCAGACATTCACCGTCCCCGAAAGATAGACCGGGACGACGGGCACCGAATTTCGCACCACCATCATCCCGATTCCGGACCGGGGCTTCAGAAACCGCCCCGCTTTATTGCGCGTACCTTCCGGAAACATCAGCAGAGCGCCACCCAAACCAACGGCTTCTTCAATTCGACGAAGCGCCTGCCTGTCACCTCGGGCCGAACGGTCTATCGGAATCGCATTCAGCCGGGTGATCAGCCACCCGAGGACGGGAATGGGGAAAACTTCCCGTTTGGCAACATAACATAATTCACGATAGCTCGCAACACCAATAAGGATGGGGTCCACGTATGAACAGTGGTTGGACGCGACGATCAGACCACCCTCTGTTGGAATGTGCATCCGCCCTTCCACACGCAGCCGGAAGAGTAAGGCGCACAATCCGCTCCCAAGCCCCCAAAAAAACCGGTAAAACGGCCTCAAATCGCCTCCCCGGACCTCGACCTTACCTGTTAGCCAGGCGCATCACCCAACACACAAAAAATCAATTAGTTACCATAAACCTTCATCCAATGCCATCCCTAAAGCCGTCCTTCCCCAGCCCCCACCCCCCGTACCCTGTCCCCTGCCTTCTACCCTGGTTTAGACTTCCGCTCCCCGCTCCACCGCCAACTCCACCACCCGATCCACCTGCCCCTCAATCGTCAGCCTCGTCGTATCCACCTCAACCGCATCCGCCGCCCGCCACCCTCCGGTTCGCTCCTGCGTCGCCTCATCCCGCGCATCTCGCTCTTCAAGTTCCTTCAGGATGGCCGCTTCGTCAGCCAGGTCTCCGCGAGCGGCCAGGTCCTGAGCCCTGCGTCGAGCACGGCTTGTGGCGTCGGCCATCATGAACACCTTTAGCTCAGCGCCCGGAAAGACGACCGTACCGGTATCACGTCCCTCCGCAACGATCCCACCCTGCAGCCCAATCTCCTGCTGCATCGCAACCAGGACCTCCCGCACGCCGGGATGGACGGAGACGCGCGATGCATAACCCGAAACCTCGTTCGCCCGAATGGCGGCGCTGACATCCTCACCGTTCAGTAAGGTCCGCTGCCCCTCGGGCGACGGCTGCAGCCCAATTCGCACCTGCGACGCGATCCGGGCTGACCCCTCAGCGTCGTCAGGACTGCCACCTTCGTTCAGGACAGCCAGGGCGACAGCGCGATACATCGCTCCGGTATCCAGATAGGTGTAGCCCAGCCGGCGAGCCGTGTCGCGGGCGGTCGTACTCTTTCCGGATCCTGCAGGCCCATCGATGGCAATCACGATTCCCCGTTGCTTCGTCACATCAACCCCGTCCTGAGTGTGTGTCCCGTTTTTTATCGAGGGCCGTTCCGGTAGACAGCCCGACCATTTTCCGCAGACGGCCCACCTCGGGCCCTGTCAACTCACGCCACTGTCCCGGCTTCAGACCCGCCGTCGTCAACCCCGCAAACGACGTTCGTGCCAATTCTCGAACGCGATGGTCGATGGCACGGCACATCATCTTCACCTGGCGCTTTCGTCCTTCATGCAGCGTCAGCTCCAATACGGCACCGGGGCGTTCCTTCTTCAGGATCTTCACGCGTGCGGGTGCCGTCGTCCCGTCTTCAAGCGCCACGCCTTCTCGCATCCGCTTCAGATCACCGGCATCGGGTATCCCCCAGACGGCGGCGCGATAGGTTTTTTCCACCTGGAACCGCGGATGAGTCAACCGATGGCAGAGATCCCCATCCCCCGTCAGCAGCAGAACACCCGTCGTATCCAGATCCAGGCGCCCCACAGCCACCAGATTATCGGGAAGTCCTTCCAGTAGCTTGAACACCGTCTTCGTGTGGTGGGGGTCGCTCTTGGAGACGAGGTAGCCGTCGGGTTTGTTCAACAGTACGTACGAAAAAACGGCCGGCGGCTGAACGTGCCGGCCCTCCACCTCCACGCGATCCTGCTGCGGGTCGATGAGAGTGCCCGGCTGGTCCACCCGCCGGCCGTTGACGGAAATTTTCCCTGCTTCAATCAGTCGGTCGCTGGCCCTTCGTGACGCTACACCGCCGCGGGC
>Ga0114996_10005142_pt1 | contig 15469 bp, 3 predicted proteins | sample ArcticOcean_MG_C_4_FD_87039 | JGI IMG/M metagenome (GOLD analysis project Ga0114996, IMG submission 87039) | Marine microbial communities from western Arctic Ocean - ArcticOcean_MG_CB4_134 | ecosystem: Environmental > Aquatic > Marine > Oceanic | place: Arctic Ocean: Canada Basin | collected...
AAGCATGGATAAAAGTGGAATATCTCTCGGATCAATTGCGTCGATAAAATCCGATACGTTTAATTTTTGTGTATAAGCACTATCAAAGATAGTCCTCATCCCACCAGCTGCACCATCAGCAGCCCTATTTACTCCTACCATTCGGGTAGTCCTCCAATATTATTTTACTATTGAAGCCCTAGTTGTCTCTTTAGAGAGTGTATCTGTCCTTGAAGCGCAACAGCCGTTGCGAGTTTCCTATCCTTTCGAGCTTTAAGTAAAGCTTCCTCCATTTGATTTAGCTCTGCATTGGCATTACTGCCATCGCGCCTACTCGTTGAGGCAGTTTCGGAACCCCGCGAAGATCCCGGAGTACGGGATGCTTCTTCTTGTGCAGGAACTTCTGCTTCTCGCGAGGGCTTAACAGCTGAAAGTAACTCTTCTTTTAGAGAAGTTAAACGCTCATCAAGTTGTGAATCTTGCGCTTTTTTATTTAAGTCACCAGCTAATTGCCAAACCTCTTGCGGAGTTGCAGCAGAAGATAATGCACTAGGATCTACACTCGTGAAAGTAGTTACTGCTTGCTGAATTGTCTGAGAAAGAACTTGTTGTCTTTTTTGAGACTGTTCTCTCCTATCTGTTTCAGATTTAGCTAGTGCTGCTTCACGTTGTTGTCTCTCTTCCAGAACCAACTTGGCTCCTTCTGTGTCATCTGCTTCGATTAATCGTTGTTCAAGAGTATTTATAGCTCCATCTTTGGCTTTAATTTGTTCGTCATAATAGGATTGCAATCCCGTGTACCACTCTTGGTATTTACCTTCAAGGTCACGTTCTTGTTCCCCCATCTTACGAGCCATGTCGCCCACTCTTGAGTTCAAGTCTTTTTTCTCAGCTTCTAATTCTGCTATTTTGGTTTGCATGTTTCCTGATGACAGATTTGGGTCATCTTCGAGTGAGTCCGTAGACTGCTCTATAATACCCTCTGTTTCGTTAGTCATACTAATCCTCCATTCCATTCTATTATAGCATTATTGTCAAGTTTTTGCAAGTACTAATCTCTATACCGTGCAAATCTAGGTGTCTTAGATGGGTACTTGAATGTGGGGGAACGGCCCCCATAAGAATTGTAGTTTGAACTACCTAGCCCCAACATTTCTTTAGTTGTGTACATTAACTTCAAAGCTTGTACCCACTGTTCAAATGAGTAACCGGACCCTACAGGGAATGTTCTAAACATAGCACGTAACATTCGTTCATGATTCCTACTAAGTTTCTTTGAAGGAGTTACAAACATCTCTGTAAGTGCGGTTTCAAAGTCGGGGTCATGGAACACCATGTTAATGTGCTTAGAGACTTCATCCCACTGTGGAAGACCCCCTACACCAGATGTAGTTGGTGACGCAGTTCTTGTATTTGAAGATGGATTTCTCCATTTACTCTTAGGTAGGGAGACTCTTGTCTTTGATTGTGGTTCTGAATCTCTACCAGTAGCATGACCTACTAAAGCAGCTAACGCATCTATGTATTGAAAAGAAGCTATCTTTGCGGTTTCAGGTGCGATACCATTTGCTCCTGTTAATCCAAGTAAAGTATTAATAGCGCGTAGATTACTTAGTGTAGCTGCTCCGTACACAGTAAGTAACCGTGGGTATAACGTCTCCCACATATCTTTAATTTGGGATATATCAGACACACCATTTCTTGCGAATGTTTCAAATATAAAGTTAGAAGGTAATAAGTCTTGTGTTCCTCTATAGTACCTTGATGCAAGAGATGCTTTAATATTCTCTGCTTCTGTAGAGAGTATAGGGTGTCTAGGAAGATCATACATTAAGTATTTTCTACCTATGTTTACAGGATCACTTCCAAGGGAAGGGTACCCTGTTGTTGGCTTACCAATAATTTTAGCGGGTGTATCTACATCACTAAGGCTAGGTTGATTTAGCCCTTCTTCTTCTCTTCCTAGAATCCCTTGTAGATGGCCTCCTCCATTTAGTTCATCAATAGACTCTTGAATAAGTGCTGCCCCTTCATAGTCCTTTTTTTCTATCAGGGTAGCTTTTGATTTAAGCAGCGATAAGTACTGGTCTGGATTTGTTTTAAAGTATTTAATATAATGCCTGTGTTGAGTGTTGTTTGTATCTAATGTAAGATACTGTCCTAACTGCCTTTCAACACCAAGCATCTTATGTACTTCATAAGCTTCTTTAAACTCATCTAGACTCTCTGCATCTTTTATAACTCTAGATTGATTCGGGGCCCAAAAGTGGTACTGCTCATCAAATGGAACATCCCTATTAAACTGTGTGCTAAGTCTAGTAATTTTTTCATCCCAAGCTCCACTCTTCATATCTTGAAAAGTAATTCCTGCAGTTGTATCTAGTCGGGCAGATATCGCTGTTTTGATTTCATTTTGAGAGTACTCTTGACGTTCTCTCCAAACTTTACCTTGTTCATTGGTTTCTAACCACTCCATTACATCCTCAACAGTAGGTGGTTTCCATGCATCCATCTTTGCTTGTACTGCGCTAGATAGTGCTGTAGCATCTTTAATATGCCCAGCTTGAAAGTATCCATTAATTTCTACCTGTATTCCACGCATAACGTTTTCAATAGCTTTATCAACCATAGAATCTAAGTTAGCATTAGACGCTTCGTATATTTTGTACAGTCTGTATTGTTCTGGGTCCCGCGCTTCCATAGTTGTTTCCCACTCTTCTAAAGCGGCAAAGTACTCTTTCCATTTTATGACGTTAGTTCCTCCAACACGGAAGTCATCTCGTGCTTCAAACTCTTCTGAGAATAAAGCAGGAGCTGTCTTGCGTCTGTCTTCTCTCATAACTTCTACAAAGGTTTCGAGTTGCCAAGCGTTAAACATATCTACACTTATAAACTCTGGGTTGTACCTTTGTCCACTCTTTTCAAACTTTTCATCACTAATTTGTTTTAATACTTCTTCAACATCTTCCCGTTTAATACTACGGTATACACCATCTTTAAATAATTCATCTAGTACATCTTCAACTTTTTGAACACCTGCCATAGGATTGTCTGCAAATAGCGTCATAAACCAATCATCTTTAATGAGTTTTTCCCTCATTAATTGTTGCCATAATTGTGTACTACCAAAAGTCTTTTTGTCCATAACAAAGTTAGGGTCTATATCTCCATATTTTTTGTCATTTAATCCTGTGTTTATTCCTGTAGCTTCAAAGATACGTTCTTTTAATTCTTGACTAGCTTTATTCTTTTTAATATTAGCTACCGATAAATCTTTAAAGAACACTTCGTTTTCTTGAGGACCTGTTCCTCCAAGTCCAGAAGAATCCCATAAATTTCCTGGGCTTCCATCTCGTTCTGCAGGGATTGGTATTCTTTCACCTTCTATACTTGCAACTTCTTCGTCATAGATACTCCGAATATTTTCAAACCCCGCCATAGCCATGCTCTGCGCTTGTGCTCTATTAATAGTGTTATGTTGTAACTTCTTATTATTTAACCAGTTTCTTGCCCAAGGGGTTCCCTCAAAGAACGCTTTATACCTTCTAGATTTTTCTTCCTCAGTTAAATCACGCCTACGAACTATGTCATAGTACCCATTCATCATATCTGCAGCGTACACTTTATCTCCTGTTTTAGGATCTATAGCGAAGTCTTTTCCCGGTTTAAAAGCGAATCCAAGAAGCATAGAGGATGTATCTTGAAGGGCTCTTCGAGAACTTGACTCCCTAACAATATCTGCGTGTATTGAAGCAAGAGTCTTAGCACTAAACTCTTCCCCTGTTAATGGATCAATAGCCTTATCAACATCACTCATTTCATGTCCGAAGATACTATTGCCATTTTCTCCTAGCATACGAAGTAATGGTATGTTTATAAAGTTATCTTTCTTTTTCCTACTCCATATATCCCATGCCATGAGTATAAAACGTAGCTTCTCATTTGTTTCTGGGTTAGGGTCTGGAGATTGTACTGAAATTTCATTTCCATCTTCGTCAATCTCTGTAGTAGTATTAGATAATATAGCACTGTGTGCAGCGTTCATATATCCATAGTCTATTTCTCGTATGTCTCTATTAGTTCGTATAACTTGAGTACGGTGGTGTGCACCTGTTAAGTTGGCTGTAAGTCCCAACAGAGTATCCATTGGTCTAGTATAACTTCCAACTATCTTTTCTAATTTATCTACATCATCACCATACTGCCCTGTCGCTACTAACGCTGCCTGTAGTGCTGGGTTAGTAGGTAATTTAGCAAGACCACTGTACGCATTAAAGACTTTTCCTGTTAAAGTGTACTCATCTGTATGGTCTAATGGATCTTCTCCAGCTCGTAAACGGTCTGAACCTGAAGGGTAGTAATCAAACATATCATTCCAAAACATGACTGCATCAACATTTAGAGTCGCCCCTTCGCTGTAATGTTCTGCAGTAGAAACCCAACCGCCCGGATCTGCCCCTAGTGATTTAGACATTCCAAAGAAAGGCTGTAATGCTTGTCCAACTGGAATATCATGAGAGGTATATCTAGATGTATCTAAGTCTCTATTTATTTCTCTTAAAGATTGCATATACTGAGAAACTCTACCTAATAACTTTGGATTTTCCATCACACTTGCAGCCATTTTACCCGCTGTACGTGTCTGCCAAATGTGCCAAGGACCAATCCATCTAATTAAATAGTCAAGGTTACTTGTGTTATTATAATCATGTAGAATCCAATCAGCATTAGCAGCCGCTAGTTTCATAGCAGTTCTCTTTAGAAGATTTGTTTCTACTTGTAGTATATCTAAAGCTTTCGTAATCTTAACGGCTTCATCTTCACTAAGCAGTTTATTGTTATTGTAAAAAGATGATACAGAGAAAGGATCATTTTGCTCTCCTAACATACCACCACCACGAATACGCTGTTGGGATCTAGCACGTTCAAATACTTTTTGTTCTTTTACAAATAGTTCAAGAAGGTCACTTCTAGATGTGTCAGGCTTTCCATATATAGGCCATCCTTTATCCCACTGGTCTGTCATATAACTAGCAAGTTGTTTCAAAGATCTTCTACGAACAGCTACTTCGTACTCAAAAGAGTTTCCAGCTGTTTTCTTATTGAATTGTTTTTTAAGTTCTTTGAAAGTATTTGATTTTTTATTAGAAAGATCAGCTACTTCTTGTATAACTTCATCTAATTGAGCCTTAGCATATGCTGGAGTCATCAAAGGATTATTGCTCATTCCAGATGAACCTGACCATGATGCTTGGAACCCTGTCCAATTTTGTGTACCACGAGATTCTTGTCTAAGCTTCCATCCAACAGCTGCTGAATCAGCCCCAAGACGATCTCTATAAGCAGCTAATTTTTTTATACCTTCTTCAATTTCTTTTTCACTAGCTCCCTTTTTTATAAAGACAGCTAATTTATTGAGTCCTTCTCCATTAACATTCCAAGAATCGTCAGTAATAAGGGGAACGTAACCTTCAGGGGCCAACTGCATAGGAACTCTTCCATGAACTCCTTGTGGTGGAACATTCTTTAGTATTGTGCCATCAGTTCGTACTTGTGGGTCCATACCGTAATTCATTGGGAGTACTGCTTCATTTCCTGTGAATGAAATGTCTCCTTTTCCACCCTTTGTAATAGGGTCTCTTAATATCCATTGGTACGTAGCGTCACCATCTACGTAAGAACCAGCTGAACGAGCTTTTGCTCTTTGAGCAGGGCTAAACGATCTAGAACGAGCTACATCTTCAGTTAGTCCTCTAGGAACAACCATCCGCATTATTGGAACAGAGGCAGTTCGTTTACCTCCTTCAGTATTACCTGAAATAACTGTCCCAAGATTGACTCGGTTTTCTAAGTTAAACGCATTTTCACGTATATCTTCCCAATTGTTTCTTCGAGGAAGTCCTCTATGTCTTATGTCTTTACCAATCTCAAACTCTTGTGTTTTGTGCATTGGGTCTATTTTTTCTAACTCGTCATAAAATTCACCAAGTGCATCTGCATCTAGTTCAGCATCTACATAAGAACCATTCCACGCACGACCTTGTGCTTCAGTTATGCTACTAATATTATTTATAAATTGAGCAGTGCTATCTTCTGGGAGTTCTCCTTTAACAAAACGAGCACCATCACTTCTTAAATCAGATTGAACTTTAAGTGACCATCGTTTTAAGAAAGCGTATAGAGGAGCTTTTTCTAGCATAATTCGGTCATACGCATGTTGTGACTGGTCATGCCAAACACTTTGTCCATTTTCATCTGCTTTACTAGGGAATGTTCTAGGAGTGTAATCTTCCGCACTTAGTCCACCCATAGTTTGTTGGTTACGTTTACGCCTTAAGTCCATTGTCTTTGGCTCTAAGCCAATTTCTTCTAGAAGTTCATTAAGTTTTGTTACACTATTTTCTACATAAGAACCTTCTCCTTCAAGACCACCTTTACTTTGCGTTCTAGTAATAACACTTTCAATAAAATTTTCTCTTGCTTCTTTTGCAGCTTTAACAGAAAACGCCCCTCTTTGTTTGGGCTTCATTGTTTGATCATTCAAAAACTTTGCTGCGTCATCTTTTACATCTTGTATTAGCTGTCTAGAATCTTTTGCTAGATCATCTGCAAACAACCTAAGCTTCCCTAAGTGATCTTCTTTTACAAACTTTCTTTCAATAACACGGTCAGCCATTCTGTTCATAGCTTCACCAAGTTCTTGTGTCTTTGCTTCAAGTGTAGCAGCATCCATTGGCTTCCATGCTTCACCTTTAAACTTAGTTCGCCTAACTTCAAGTCCTTTAGTTTTTTTGTTTGCCTTAGTGGGTTTAAAGACATCTCCATTATCTATAGCTTTTTGTAGCGCGATCTCTACATCAGTATTTGAAAAGACTGTCTTAGCTTTTTTACCAAAGAAAGTTCTACGGATATAAGCAGCATCTAGATTTCTAGTTCCCCCATCGTTAGCTAGTATATCTATGATCGTTTCGTACATAATCCCTTCACGAGTACTTGTATCTAAATTAGTTGTTCTTAAGTGTTGTATTCTTTTATTTAAATTTTCTTTTATAGGGTAGACAATATCTCCCTTGTTTTTTACATTTATTCTTCTTCTTTGTTTTAAAGAATCTGATCTAATTTCACTTAAAATTCTTCTAGCAATTTCTCCATCTTCCCTTGCTTGCAAACCATCTTCACCTAAGTTTACATTATCAAGAAACTGCATATCTTTACTAATGAGTTCTTCATTTTCTCGTATTAAACTTTCTAAAGTATTGTATGCAAGTTGTTCATCACTTTCAGAAAGAGCCTTACTAAAACTTGTCTTAGATGTAGGAGAAACCCATGCTAAGATTTCTTCTTGAGGAACCTTACCAGTCTTCATTAAGTTTTCAACGAAACCGTACTGGACAGATTTGTATGTTTCTTTATCTTGCATTATTGTAAGAAGCAGATTCTTTTGTTCTTCTATTGCTCTAAGTGGTTTTACAACTTCAAGAACTATTTGGTTTGTAAGGTCATGTGCAGTTTTAATTTGTTCAGGTCTTAATGGACCTTCTCCTGTAAACATGTACGTTTTTATGCTATCAAATAGTTCATCCCAAAGTTCCATAGTATTAGAGAAAAGGTCTCTTTCTAATTCATCTGGAGTAAACGCAATTGAAGGAAAATTATATCTAGCTGCTTCTTCTTCCGGAACCCCTCTTACTGCAGGAAGCTCTTGTGGTATTCTCATTTCCAGTTCCGTTGTCTTAAATGTAGGATACCGAGATTTACGCATAACACTAGGGTTAGTATTTCTAGATACATCAAACCCGGCTGTAATTGCTTGAGGGCGTAAGTCTTCTAGTAACTTATAAATTTCTTCATCAAGACTATCAAGTAAACCATATCCAGCTGCTAATGGTCCTTTACCGTTTGGACTAGGGTTAATTAAGTTAGGATTGTTAAGTATTCTATCTACAATTTCGTCTGCTTTACTGGTCCCTGCTAAACTAATCTCATCAAATCCTAGCTCTCTAAGAAATTGACCAGCACTGTTTCTTAGTTCAAGATAGACACCTGCTTGATCAGTAGCTCCTTCTACAATATTTAACACATCATTTAAGTCTAGTATGTTAGGATCTTGTATTGCTTCTAGAACAGTTTTCCATAAAAGACCATCACCCTCTTGCAGGATTCTATAAGCGTCTGGTGCATACTGTTGAACTAAATTTGTAATTTGCTGTTCTGATGCAAGTTGTTTGTACCATCTTGCTCCTGCTACATCCATAATCTTCATTCGGTCAACAGCTTCTGCATAACCTGAAAGTTCTCTTGCAAATATAAAGGGAACGCCACCGCCGATTAGGGGTATACCTCCACCCTGAGTTCGTCTGAGTGCACGTCTCCAACCTTTCTTTTTTAGTACTGCTTCGTTATGACTACCAGTTGCAATTCCCCATGCCTTTGATTGTCCTCGAATAGGAAGGAGGTTTGTTACGTCAGCTCCTAGTGCTGCAGAAGAGAACCCTTTAGCTGCAAATTCAACATCACCCCATACGTTTTGGTGATGCGCGTCACTACGTAAAAACATCTCTCCTACGTTCATTCCATCTATCGCCATTAGAGATTTGTTTGTAACCCAGTTTCTCATAGCAAACGCAGGTCTTTCTAAGAATAATTTAGATGTAAAACTATTGATTGCATTTTGTAGTCCAAGTGCAGCACCTTGTTCTTCTGTTAAGTTATATCTTTTTAACATAACTTCTTGTGACTGTGCCTTTATTTCTTCGTTAAACTTAGCCCACCACTCTTGAGGGTGTAGTCCCTTTGGGTTTAATTCGGAAGGACCTAATTGTGACTTTAGGCTTTCAATTTTACTTAAGTCAATATCTTTAAGAATGTCAAGAGATTTTGCTGTTTCTGCGTGTAACGTACCTGAAATTTTATTCTTTTGAAGGAATAGCAAGTAGGCCATTGGGTCGTCCGCTTTACCTGCAAGTTGTAGTTCTTTTAGAAAAGAAAATACTATGTCAGCATGTTCATCTGAAAGTGTTTTATTAAATCGAGGTCCAAGACTTCCGAGCATAGAACCGAGTTCGTTCATAGTAGTGTACACGTTAGATATAATTCGGTCTCTTGCTGCACCTTCTGTTGTAGCACTAAACGCTTTATTTCTAAGCCATCTAGTTGCTTCAAATCCTCTATCCAAAAGAGGCTTACCATCAAACCCATCTGTCTGTAAGTGTACTAAATCATGCTCACCATACTTTCCAGTTTGTTTCCATTTAAGTACATCAAAATCTTGAAGTGCCTCACTTCTACCTAATGCCTTAGTAATCTTAAAAAAATCTTTAATACCACCGCCAGTATCAATGTATTGATCTGCACGTAATACCGCATTACCAATATCGTCAAATCTTGAAACATCGACAGAGGATTGACTAAAGCGAATACCGTCTTCTATTAAGTCTGCAGCATCCTCTAACATTTTTAATTCATCTTCTAACTCAGTTAATTTAGCAGGAAGAGCTCCTTTATCTACAGTCAATCTTCCTTGCAGATTGTCTGAAAACCTACGTCCAAATCCGGTTACTCCTTTAACAGTCTCAGTTACTAGAGGAACCTGTTTACCTTTAATTTGAAGTGTAGCCCCTTCTTTAACTTCTTGTAGTTTATCTATCCCTTTTTGTGCTTGAAGTGGTTTTGCAATGTCCGCTCCTTGAGCTACTGTGGGATCACGGAATATCGCTTTAGGTACATCTACTACTGCTTTAATTGCTCTTTTAGTTTCTTGAAGACTACTGACTTTAGGGGCAACTACGCTTATTTCATCTAGTTCTAGATCCTTGATATTTTTTATTGCAGCAGCTCTCTCTCGAAGTGCACTGACATAAGACTCTGCTTTTTTTGTATCAGTTAAATCAAGCGTTGTCGCATCACCTAGGTACTGTACTATTTGGTTAGAAACTGAACCTACCCTCTTTAACCTCGGCGCTGCCTTTATTGCACTAAATCCTGCTTTGGATACTTTACCAGCGGCACCCCCAAATACATCAAATAGATTGAACGTACCGAAGGCAAATCCTGCCCGCATACGTTCTCCCATTCCTATGGATTCATCAAGTGCTTCACCTATACTGTACTCACGGTCACCATTTTCATTTCTTATATTATAAATTGCAATAAACTCTTCTGCGTTTTTTAGTCTAAACATACCATCTTCAGGGTCTTGCTCGTAAGAGAGTATTCCACCAATAGCGTCTTCTAATTCTTGTCTATCATTAAAAGTGGATTCACCAGCTACTTGTAGTTCACGATATATAGAAACTAGGTCTCTACGAATTTTACCGCCTGGCTTAGAATCAGGGTGTGTCATGTTATTTCGTAGAACACTGTATACTTCAAAAGGTCCTTTATCTTTTAACTCAGGAAACTCTTCTATCCAAGATTGTGATCCTACTCCGGGAATTAACTGGTGTGAAACAATTTTTTCTACACTATATGCTATTTGTTCAAAAGTAATCAGACTTCCCTCTAGTTCTAATCTTTTTCTTGCTTTTTCTGGCAGAAGTCTTCCCACTCCAGTCTTTAAATTTTGATTCCATAGTTTTGAAGCACCTATTGACGCGACATCAATAGTACCCCCAGTACCTATATATATTCCACCAAGTATTTTTGCTTCACCTGCGTTCATAACACTCATAGCATCGAAGAACAATGCCATCGTTTCATTTCCAGATCGTCTTTGATTAGCAGCCCATTTATCATAATCTGCAGCAGTATGTCCAACGATACCCCCAAAGATTATACCTAGTGCCTCACGCTCTGCTTGTTTGTATGGGTCATCTTCTATACCCCACTGAGATGCATCATAGTCTGCATCTTGTAAAACGTTCTCAGCTATACCATCAATTATGTATTCATCCGCAGCCATCAAGCCACCTACGGCATCTCCACCTACTCCGAATACTGCACTTAATCCTTTCTTGGCCCAGCCTCGTCGATCTACGGGTTCTGCTCCTCGTGACATTAGAAACTCATTTGTCACATTATCCGTTATAAGTTGTGAAGGGATTTCTAAAGCTGTTGCAGGAGGCCATGGGTTTCCTCTGTTCAATGCATCAGTACGTAGTTCTGCAATGTAAGTTAGTATGGCTGTTTCATCTGCAACTAATTCATCCCCTGCTTTGGCTACTTGTGCAATCGAGTTAGAAATACCTGTTTGGGATCCTTCTACAATAACTCTTCGCATAGAAGCTTGTTGTGCTCTACTTAACCCTAAGTACGTCCATGTTTGATTTGCTTTATTCAATACTCTTTTTGATCCAACTGTAGAAAGACCTCTATGACCTTCATCATAAGTCCTTAGATCAGCTGGTGTAACCATTAATGCTTGCAAAAATGTTTCAGTAGATAGATCTCTTAAACCTCCGTAGCGTTTCATTGCTGCGAGGTCTCCAGGTTCAATTGATAACAAGTAGAAGTTTTCTTCTTTTGAACCATAATCTTGTAGAGAACGAAGTACTTCTTTACGAGTTTCCAGTATTTCATTTTCGTCTAGAATAGCTTCATTATCAATTTTACTAAAAGCGTCTGCAACTAAATTTAAAGTCTTCGCTCTATAAAAAGGTACCTTAGATAAGCTTATATTCTCATCACTAATATATATAGAAAAAGCAGAACGAATATTACCTAATTGACTAACCGCACTATTTGCCTGTCTATCTAGTGCTTCTGCAAATCTAGGTTCAATATTAGAAAGGTCTTTAGGAATTTTAAAAGGCTCTTCTGTAGTTTGTTGCTCTGCTTTATCTTTAATAAGTTCCCATTGTCGATAGAACTGTTTTAGATCTTTACTAGCCGTTGGCTCGTTTATTGTGTAATCTAACATAGCTGAGAAAATTTCAGCTTCACCTTCAGGAGTACCTAAACGACTCTTAATAAAATAAGTAGCTTCACTATTATTTAGCTTCGTCATTTCACCAGTCACAATACCTATATACTGCGCTTTTACATCATCCGCTAAAAACTCGTATGACTCTTTAGCCATCTGTTGAACGATTTCTTTAGAAGACCTTTCTGAAGTTTCTCTAGCCCAAGTTCTTCGTGCTATCGGATCTGTGTACGCATTTCTGGTACCTTCAAGGAGGTTGTGAAAATTACCCCCTATTTCAAAATCAGAATTTCTTGTGTAGCTAGTAAAATTACTACCAATGCGCTCCATTGAAGCAGTTACTTCATCTTCAACTACCTCATTTATACCAGTACTATCGTACATATCTGGAGCGTCGGATTCTGGAGTTGGCCTTTCTCGTTTTAACGAAGGAGGTGCTATAGGAGGTGTAAGTGATGTAGGTTCTTCAACTGAGGGTTCTTCTCCATCTGCCGGCAATGCTCCTACAGTTTCTGTTCCAGAAATCATGTCTGCAATATTAACTGATTCGGATGGAGACGTTCTACGAATTGTATCCATCATCCTGCGTGAATCTTCTTCGTTAGCTTCTCCAGTACCTAGTTTTTTTAAAATATCATCAATTTCTTTTATTGACATTAGAGTTCGCCTGTTCCTTCAGCTATAGTTCCTTTTTTAGGTTTTACTTTCGGTTTTAAACCCCACGTACCAGTCTCATCTTTAGCTGACTTCCATGGATTTGTATCTCCTTTTGTAGCTGTCTCATAATCTTCAAAGGCTGCTTTATCGTTCGCACTTTTTTCTGCGGCAGTCGTATATGTAGAGGTTTGAGTATCAGTAGCTCCAGTTCCCCCGTACTCTTTATCATATAATTTCTGACTTTGGAATGACTGATAAGCGGATGCTGCTGCAGTTCCTGTTGCTCCTTGTTGCCCGGTATCTTCTAAATACTGTGTCCATTGTTCTTCACTAGTAGAACTAGTAGCAGCTGCTGGTTTAGTACTACCAGCTCCCATACCTACTCCTAGTGGGTTCTCAGGTGAGGAGGACCCTGTAATAACACTTGTAGTAGCAGCACTGTCATCAGGAGCTCCCATGCCTACTCCTAAAGGATTTTTATCTGCATCACCTGTAAAAGGTTGCGTATATAAAGGCTTCTTTTTATCAGGTGTCTTGTCTGTAGAGGGTTGGTCGGCCAAATCCTCTAGTCTTTGTTTCTCAGCTAGCCTAGCGGTTTCCAAATCATCTTTGATTTTTTTATCTCTTAGCAAATCTGCAGCTGTTACATCTGCTGCATCCTTAGACTCTTTTGCTAGTCGAAGCTCTTTCTCTTCAGCAGTCTCACTGGGAGGGGCATCTTTTGAAGGAACATGATTGGGTTCTTCCGGTATAATTTGCTCTACTGCAGCTTTTCTAGCTAGTAGATCCCTACCATTCGCCGTCGTAGAAAAATCACCTGCAGCTTGATCGTACATCCAACTAGGAACAGGATCTATCTCATTACCATTTATATCAACCTCTTTTGGAAGTTTTAAAAGACGTGCTATCTCTGCTTGTGCTGATGTTTGAAATCCTTTCATTGTAGAAAGAATACCATTTAAGTTTTCTTGATCTTCCGTAGGATAGTTCGCGTCCCACAACGCTTTTTCTTCTTCTGTCCCATATTTCTCTAGCCAACGTAATCGAGCAGCTCGATCACTCGTTCCGGGATTTCTTGAAAGAATATCTCCGGCAGCATTTGTATTAATCCAAACAGCTAGATTATCTGGAGATACATCCCAATAACCAATCACGTTACCATCTTGGTCGTAGTCTCTAGATAAAAATGCAGAAGAACTATATTTAAGTCCTTCAGAAGAACCAGGTCCTGTTGTAACAGGAGCTTGATCTGGAGATTGATCTGGGTTAGAAGGCATTGGCTTTGCATTTTCTGGTTTAATACTTTCAATGATCTCTGCTAAAAGTTGACTCTTACTCATTACTTTTGTACCGTCTACTGTTGGTACTCCTTTGTCAGTAAAGTACAACGGAGGAAAATTACCTTGTCTACCTTCTGCACCAATTTGACTATACTCTTCAGTTTTGTTCCACTGGTCATACCAACTACCACCAGCTTGGAGTACTTTATCTGCACCTAATGCAGCGGCTGCTCTTGCACCTAAACCATAATCACTTCCCCCTGCTGAAGATGGGACAAAGTTAGGAAAATTAATATCGAACCCAGAAACAGTTAAGGGGGGAACACCAAACCCCATAGGAATACTGACAGGTTGTTTTGCGTACTTAGGGTCACTTGCTAATCGAGCTTGTCCTAATAAAAAGCCTACCCAATGCTTTACAACATTCTTTGTTTTGATTATGCTTCGTTGAGTAGGGTTAAGTGCTGTCATTCCTGCTGCGTCTAAATTGCGTAGTTCTTCGGGTAGGGCACCTTCAATTACACTCATGTCCCCACCTGAGTCTAGAACAGCTGTCAACCACGGACGAACAGAGGCAGGAACACCTTCTGATAATGACTTGCCTACTTGTATCTCACTTTCTTCATCTATATCCCATGCACCACGTCCTGTAGGATTATTAGGATCTTTAGGAATCCAACGAAGTGACGCGGGCGAAGGACCTATCCATGGCATCGTATCAATAAGCTCGGGTCTTTTTGTTATTGGGTCATATGACCAAGCAATTCCCGTTTTAATTAACTGTTGTGACAGTGCGGGCATCTCATCTTCTCTTGGATTATAAGGATTTTTTTCTTCAACTGCTCCATTTAGCCTAGAGTAAATTTTTCCTAAAGCAGCTACTTCAGCTCCTTCTACTCCTAACATGTCTGGATTAAGTAGTGCATCTTTTAAATCCCACCAACCTCCAGCATGTACCTCAATTACCTTTTCTTTACCATCAGCTGAGTCTGTTACCTCTCCTAGAAAATTATTAATTAATTTTGATTTTTTAAGGATATTCCACGAAGCTTCCTCTAATTGCAGCTCTACTGTTGCGGGGGTCCCTGTACCATCTGCTCCTTTTGATAGTATATTAATTCTAACCGTATACGGTTTAGGAGCTTGTATAAATGCATTTCCTTCAAGGAGCATTTCGTCAGGGACACTACCGCTTTGATTTACTTTTTCATGCGCAGAAACAATAGCAGTCCAGTTAATTAATAAATCACTTGTTATTGATTTTGCAATTCCATTTTGACCTGTTATTGTTTCAGCAGAATTTGTACCAAATAAGGGCGCGTAACGCTGTTTATACCATGTAACCCATGCTAAGAATTCATTCATACTCTCAGCATCAATATTAGGTCTTTGCCAGTCTCTTAAGATATCCGTTACTTGTTTTTCAGTAATATTATTAGAAGTAAATGCAGAAATAGTTCCCGATGTTCCTATACCTGATGTAGCTGCCGGACCTTGTATCGTATTACTAGGATCTCCTAATATAGCTGCTTCATATTCAGGAGAGTAATCTGGACTGTTGGGGTCAAGTCTACTGTCATAATTCGCGCTTTTAGGGTCTGTACTAAAAATTTTACCAGCCATTAATTAACTCCTTGCTTGTCAATCTCACCAAGCTTCTTCTCGATCTTTGCGGCAACCTTAACCATCCAAT